>Ga0209367_1002979_pt1 | contig 22743 bp, 17 predicted proteins | sample WorMetLIZISLAND2_FD_187412 | JGI IMG/M metagenome (GOLD analysis project Ga0209367, IMG submission 187412) | Marine gutless worms symbiont microbial communities from Max Planck institute for Marine Microbiology, Germany - Olavius geniculatus... ... | reverse complement strand
TTTAAATTGTGATTTGTGCTGTTTTTATCTACAACCACGATGTCACCCTTACACTGTATATAAACTGAACAGTTTTTTTACATCAGTACTTATGTAACAAAAGTCACGTATTTTAATAGCTGTAATTACGCGAAAATACTAAGCAGTTGCAAAAATGTTTTGCAAGCGTTTTGACTTTCGAGTTATCAGTTACACGCAGTGGACACTTAGAACATTAGTAAAACAAACCACTCTTAACGTTTTAAAGTAAGTAAATTTAATTAGTAAATTTAATTTATAAAGCGCACAATGTCAGCGAGAAACTCACTGAATCTGAGGCGACTCACTGAATCTGAGGCATGGTTACACGATCCAAATTTATGAAGCAAAACATTTTTACAAGTGTTTTGTTTTGTTTTCACAAAGAAAGCGACGCCGCGTCCATACCATCTCGGTGCTGCGGGTTTCCGTTCATTACGAATGGTCAAGTACATCACAGCTGCACCAATGGTAGATGCTACAACCATCAGAAACAATGGGCTGCATGCGAACCACCAAACGGTGTGTTTTCTTGTTTTTTTCTCTGTTAATAGTTGAACATGAACTTACGTGTAAATTTGTACATCGCTGATACAAAAGTACATTATTTGTAGCTACGACAATATGCGAACAAAAGCAAAAGTTTAAAAATTTTTTGTTTAATTTTAAGCGAAAATCTCACTGCTCGGGATGGCCTGCATGGGTAATTTCTCGACTTTCCGCGTCGGTCGGCAGGGCCACCTAAAGACAGATCGGTGCTCGATGTATGTCTTCGGATATCTGGGCTTACTTGCGGTGTTTTCGTTTTTATGTTTTTACTTTTTGTTATTATTATTTTTTTTATTTTTTGGATCTTAGGTTTCTATCTTGTCTATAACCGTCTGTTTTGTATTTTTTTGTGTTATAACAGTACTTTTCACTAGTGTGGCTTAGTACTTTAACGGTAACGTGCCAAACTTGTAATCTTAGGGTCACTCAAGTCGCAGGTTCGACTCCGCACCAGGACACTGCTAGGTAACGACCTTAGGCAAGTTGTTCACACACGTGTTTTTGTCCACCAAGCAGTACAAATTGGTACCGGCTTCACTGCCAGAAAGGTTACGGCAGTAATATGCGGAGGTCTGGCCCTCCTTTCATATATAAAGCAAGGACGGGTTCGCCTGTATCGGGTGGCAGGTAATACTGTGTGATCCCATATGGCAGGCGAGACGTCTGCGGCACACTGCCGGCTCGGGGCCTCGGAAACGGAGATAAGCACCGCTCGCATCGGTCACAGAGCTGTGAGAGGGCCTGTTGACAATCGGCGATTTAACCTTAACCTAACTTTCCACTTCAGTTCAATATCTCACATTAGTTCCTTTTATGACTGTTTGTAGTTTTTTTTTAGTTTAGGCCTATGTGTTGGATTAAAATTGAGCTGGCAGCTTACCTGTCAGTTTTGCAGTGCAAATCATTCACCACATTATGCCATTATCTTCGGCGAGACTAGATACGTAAGCGAGTAGTGCGCTAATAATGCGATGCCAGATTTCGTGGCTGATTACGAAGAGACGTCAACCACAGCTCTGAGCGTTGACCCGGCTGTCGCAGTGCCTCTACTGACTATCAAGACACTTTATGACCCAGCCTATATTGTGCTGATGTGCCATCGAGAAACCACTCACTCGCTCGCTTTCTACTGACTATCAACGGCTGGATCATGATGCAGAGAAAACCTTACGGAGTTCTGGATGAGTGGCACAAGAACTGGGCGGAATATCGCGACGGGTTTGGAACAATCGAAGGCAGCGGCAAGTACTGGCTCGGACTTGAGAAGGTCTACCGTTTCACGCAGCTTGGCAGTGTCACGCTGAGAGTTGAGGTAACGGAACATGCTACGTGATATTGTGTGAAATATCTATATAAGTCAAGATCAAATTGCTTAGTGTGTATACGCTTCACAACGTGATGCACGTAAACTGTAGAGTATTGTATTGCTTTAAGGTCCCGTTTTTCCATGCACATATGATGGCCGATCAAATTGATCTCCGATCAACTTTGGAACTTGATCGGAGATCATCGCAATGACCGTTTTCCATCGCCAATTAGCGGCTAATCGTCTATCAAATCTGAGAATCTCCCATCAATTTGCTGGTCGATTATTGGCCGATCAAGTCAGATAGGCCTAGTTTACGATTAAACAGGGCAGTCTGTAGGCTAGGCAATCTGCAGTTTGTTGTTTATTCGCACCACACTCATCGCTTCACTTCGCCGGTCAGAACGGCAATTCATGCATTAAAATGAAGTTCGAGGTATGGCGATCAATCGCTACCGATCAATTTATACTGTGTAGGCTTATAGTGTTTTGTGAAAAAATAAAATTGATAGATGCTCCTGTATCGATTTACGATAGAACGCATTTTACAGCAGACGATAGCCTATGGACGATGTCGTTGATATCGTTGCTATGACGACGTTTACTGGCCAGTGGTGAACTTAAGGCTGTTCATCAACGTGACTTTCTGTCATTCAGTACTGCCCGTGAAAGCGACGGTATTGTAGGCTTATTGTTCTCAGCGTCGCAGGTGTTTTCTCTCTCTCTCTGTAAACATGGTATCTCGTTAACCGCTGCACTTAGCTTGATTAAATTTTGCGTGAGCATGTACTCTGATAACCTCTAAAACTCTATTGTATATTAAAGCATACATCAAAGGTCAAGGCCACATGGGTCTTTATGTGCTTGAACCAGTTGGCCCGGACTCAGAAAATGTCATTTGCTACAGATAGGACCACTTTATTACTGCTCGTGGAAGCGACTGGGGCAACAAACAAGCAGCAGCTTCAGCAAAGCTTGACAATGTGGTTTTGTCTAAAATACCTCTTAAAATTTATTTCAACATTAAATCATAAGCTAATTAACGCGAGTGGTCTTATTATTATTTGACGTGTTGAATTTTTATGTTTTGTACATGCACAAGAGGTTCTAGAATTGGGCATACGAGTGATCTGAATTTTAAAGACATTACTGAAGTAAAAACTGGGTAGTTTTTCCTTTTCTATAAAAATGCCTACTACTCTCTTTTCTAGGATACTGTTCAGATTTTCAGATGTTCAGGAGCAGATAATGTGTTCACTCGATTCTGCAGTGTGTCTGTGCGCAGCGGCGTGACGTCACCACAACAGTAACGTCATTACGTCATCAGCAGATTGTCTATTTTCTGTGACGTCAACAGCAGCAACGCCGGCAGTAGTTATTACTATAACGTTGCGAAAGGAATAGTTTTAGTTAATTATTTCAACTAGCGAATACGCAAAAATGCATCTGAATCACTCTTTTTTTAATTTACATGGCAAAGATATGAGTAGGAATAGATTGCCCTTACTGTTGTATAATCAATCATTTTTGACAGGTTAAGGTCAAGTCAAGGTCATGCGCTGTCTAGTTACAATTTTGCAGATTCAGCGTGACACAGGTCTGTGGTACTGGGCGGAATACACCATCTTCTCCATCACGGACGAGTCCGATGCGTACCGCCTCACTGTGGACGGCTACAGCGGGGATGCCGGCAACGCTCTTCGACATCCGTCCTGGGACGCCAACGGCATGCAGTTTTCAACATGGGACGTCGACCACGACTTGTGCGGTGTTTCAATTAGCTGCGCCTTGTCGCACATGGGAGGATGGTGGTACGCATGCTGCTCGTACTCCTACATAAACAAACACTTCTACACCCGCTGGCAGGGTGCAGGTAATGGGGCTGAGAACGTCCAAGCCAGTCGCATGCTGATCAGAATCGCCACCTAAACCGCCACTTCGCGTCGTTTATTACCGATGCATCCGAGGGGTTGCCTACTGGCACTTTAGAACGCGAAATAGGCCTAAGTCAACTTTAAAATTTTAAAAGAACATCGCTATAAACTAATTTTCGTTTGCCACTTTTCTGCCATCATTCTTCGAATTCGGCATTTAACTTTCTAGTTTTTTTTCAATAACACTCAAATCACTCAATTGTGCCGTCAGTCTGGCACTGATTGAAAAGAAACGTCATGGGGTTACAAAAAATACAACTTTTAGTAATTTTAGTCTCCATATGTTCAGAACTTTAGTGCTAAAGCGAACATTACCGTGCACAGCGACATAAATTACCCTAATGCTTGATCTTGAATGACCTGGAGAAGCCATTTTAATGCTAAAATCTGTTTTCTGCGTCGATTTGACTAGATTCGTTTGTTTGGCTTTCAAGGACAAGTAGGACCTACGTGGAAACGAAAACTGATACATGTACGCGCGCTTACATTGTCAGCGACAAAAATGTATCCGAGAGACTCTACACTGTGTCTCAAGAAAAAAAAATCCCCGACATTTTCGACTGTAATTTGAAAACTAATCGTCAGATTTTAGTAATTTTTGGCACAAAAAATCCCGACACAACTTCCATCAAATGACCATTCAGTTTCCCACCTCACCCAACGTTTGTTTAATTTGTACTACGTGGGGAAAACACATCCAGCGAAATATCACTTTTTTTATCCAATGCGATATGATTGCTTAATTAACATAACGCGTAAAACACATTTTGTTCATATTTCTGACACCTTGGCTGACATTTCATTCAGTTGTCCATTTTTCAACTGCCTGTAGAAAAATTGCTTGAAGTGTTGGCCTACTATGCAAACACAGGGAAAAAGACGTTTTCTCCATTTATTGACAGCATTACCGGTATCGATAAAGTTCTGCTCCTGACCAATCCAGGCTCTACCAGTTGCTTCTTGACTTCGCAAACATTCCTAAACTTCATCTTGTAAACACACTGCTGCATGACAGTCAAACCTTGTAATAGACTGGCTGTTGGGACTCACAGATTAGGATAGATAGAACTTATCCACGCTTTTTTCATTCATTTTAACACGTATTATGCTTGGTCTGCTTCCTCAGGTAGTACAAAAACAGACGTTGGATGAGATGGAAACTAAAACGCTTATTTAATAGCCAGTTGTGTCAGAAACATTTTTGCCAAAAATTATTAAAATCTGCTAATCGTTATTTAAGCTACGATCGATAATGCTTGGGATGTTTTTTTCAGGTTTTCTGTTCATTTCAACACATATTTCGCTTGATCTGTTTTCCTTAGGTAGTGCAGAAGCATACATTAGGTGAGATGGGAAACTAAATTGTCATTTGATGGCAAGTTGTGTCTGGAATATTCGTACCAAAAATTATCAAAATCCGATAATCGATTTTTAAGTTACAGTCAAAAATGTCGGGAATGTTTTTGAGACATCGTGTAGTAGTTTCTGAGGATATTAGCAGCGGTTCGCTGTATAAACTGCGAGAAACGTGTGTGCGTGTGCGCGTGTGCAACGCGATGGCCAGACCGCCATCGCCATGCAGTGATGACACTTGGACCAAAATATGAGTTGGTACAATTTTGCACATTCTGTTTCACTGTGACGTTGTAAAAATTGAACGTTTAAATGCATTACCTGTATTTTATTTTTGTAGGCTCTTTGTTTGCGTGCGTGTTATGTATGTATGTATAATTTTATTATGCTGCGTTGTTGGCGTGACAAATTAGGTTCGTACTGACGTTGAGCTTAGACCCCCAAGGGGCTGTTCAGATTTGACAGCGGCGTTTATATACAGTCGCCTGAGTTTTTGCGTGTTGTTACAGTCACGACCTTGGGGTAGCGACGGTGCGAGCTCTTATTAATAAGACAATCTGCCTAATCAAAGCTACAAATCAACGCAATATTGCGTATGAAACACAAATGTATACTTTATTATAAAATCACGGCGCAAATAATCAAACCTACAAGAAAATAAATTTTAAAAAACAATACAAGCAAACTTAAATTTCAAATATTAAACGATATGACTGGTTTTATAATAATACAGAAAAAATAGTTTTAAAATCAATCAGATAATAATACAGGGAGAACAAAAGAAACAATTATTAAGAATGCAATATCACAGCGTTCAACATTTCAAAGCGGCCTTTATAAGCAACACGCCTAAAGTCTAATCTCGTAAAGTCCAAATAACATGACAGCAGATCTATGCAAACATCAGGGAATTTAAATTATTAGCAGACAATTATACAAAAGTTATCAAAGACGTTTTAGACTTACAAAACAAACCGGGAAGTTTTACAAAGGGAAAACAAAACAAAAGAAAATCAGAAAATTTACGAAGTTAGCCTACGCCCAAGGAAAACGAAAGAAACCCCAAAGCGCGGAAAAAATAACCACAAACTCACGACACACGGAAGACGCGTTTCACGGACTGCAGCACGAAAGCGGATCCAACGGCGGCAAAACGGAAAACGGATACAGCAGCGGCAGAATGGAACCCAGAACCACCAGCGGCAGCGAGGACAGCGGGCTCCCTGGCGATAGCACGGAAGACGACAGCGACTCTACGGTCTCAGCTCGACATGTCTTCTTCACAGCCTGACCGAGGACGCTCCAGTCCAAGCTCGACCAGCGGCACTCCCAGCTCGACAGCCTAGACAAATGAGCACATAAAATACACGAAACTGCTAGCACAAAAGAAAACAACACAAATCGACCTCATAACAGCAGGCACATGCGGCCAAAATATCCAGCTAAACCAATAAGCGTACATACAGGGTGCGGCAAAAAAGTGGACCCCTAAAGTTTTTCGCCAGTTTCTCAGCAACCGTTTGGGATTTTAATATGAAATTTTACAGCTTTATTTACGGAAACCTTCTACATCTAACTGCCAAGCAAAATGTGATTCTGTTAAAAAACGACGAAGTTATAGATTTTTTTTTTAATATGACCGCCTACCGATTTTTTAACATTAAAATGTTCAAGCTAAAAATGCTATTTAATTTTCAAAAACTGGTTACACGTTACTGCCGATGACGTCACAGTGACGCTTTGATAAACAGTAATTTATATTGTTTATAAATTAGGCCTATCACTAAACTATCGTTCTTTTAAAGCAATCGCCGGCTGCCCACCGGATTCATCTCCCAGCAAGACACACACAGCACACACAGCGCGCAGCGCGCAATGCCGCGCAGCGCACAGAACTGGCTGCGGGCCAGAGCTGTCCAGATTTCATCACAAAAGACCCATGGCCTCCAAATTTGTCGAATATAAACCCAATGGACTATCTCCTATGGAGTGCAATGTTGGAAGCTATACCGCAAGCTTGAAACAAAGCCGAAAACAAGAGCCGAATTCTGGTATAAATCATAATTTAACTGTGTTGCTTCAACGACGTTATAATGTTATTAAACTGGTGTTGTAGCTGGAACATTTTTGAATGCAGAAAATACGGTAGGCGTTTATGTTAAAAAATCTGTAACTTCGTCGCTTTTAACAGAATCATATTTTACATGGCATTTAGATGTAGAAGGTTTTAGTAAATAAATATGTAAAATTTCAAATTAAAATTCCAAACCTTTGCTGAAAAAAACAACGAAAAACTTTAGGGGTTTACTTTTTTCTGCCGCACGCTGTATAACCTGTATAACCTGTCGCTCGTCCTCGATCTCGGCACTGGCTGTAGTGCTGTACCGATAACGTACGGTACACAGAAGTTACTTATTTTTCACCAGTGTTTACCTGTTCAATTGAATTGGACCGGAAGTACCAATGAGTTGTTATAATAGCGTTGGTTTTTGTTTAATTTTGTAGAGGTAAATTTGTATTAAGGTAAAAGCTTTTAAAGTATACATGCTTGTTCGGCATCTTAGTATATGGAGATGCAAATTATTAACAGAAGCAGACTGCTTTCTCATTGTCTACAAGTTGCAACACGTCGATTATCAAGCTCCCCGTTTGTAAACATTTTTTTTCTCAGCAGACAGCCATGACCAGTTGGATACAAATTTTAGGACCCAGGAAGAACGTCTTATATACACCATTTTTTTATGTCAACACTTTGTTGAGTGAATAGTGTGACGTTAGAAGTAAAAAAATTACGAATCAAGTGTGAATTTATAACGAATAAAAAGCGAAAAAAAATTTTATTTAGACTTATGAGGTTTTTGGTTTTTTTAATAAAAACTTAAAAACAAAACGTACAAAACCTAGGTTTTTGAACAAATTTTTCAGCCTTGGTTCTCGAGCTCAGTGTATGTTATTGTTTCTATGAATTATGGAACTTTCGTTCCCACATATTTTCGCTCCCTGGAACTTTCGCTCCCACAACGTGAATTAGAATTATTTAATTGATAAACTAGTGGTATTAGCATTATGGCTTGTTTGTATCTTTGTACAGCTTCATTGTAGTAAAAGATGGCAGGTTCTAGCAAATTTATTTATTAATTATTTTATCTTAAATATGTTAACTTTTATAAATAATTTCTCAAATTATATTTTTTTATAAATTTTTTTAAAATTATATTTTTTGTCAAGTTCTTACCATTTAAACTTTTGTCTTTTCCCTAAACCCTAAACCCATTTTTAGTCTTTTGCAGAGCTTTTATAGGCTAGCTGTAGCACGTCTTCCCTAGCAACAGCTGGGCTTTCTTGTTTTGGACGTTGAGCATTTACACCACATGATGGCATCCTTTGATTTAAGCTGCTTCTGTCAAGCATTAAGTGAGTAGGTCTATAATGTTAACTTTTGAACAAGGAGCGAAAGTTTTACCTCATTTTCGCTCAGGGGAGCGAAAGTTTCAGGGAACGAAAGTTACTGGGAATGAGAGTTCCAGGGAACAAAAGCACGTGGGAACGAAAAGTTCCACTTACCATTTCTACAGTGTGCTGTGCTCGTCGTTGTAGACTTAGCCATACACTATGACACAGAATGGTGATGCAGTATCGACCGGTGACAGCTTCTGGGATGTCAGCGGATACCAGCCGGTTGTCAAGAGAGCCGAGTCTGGACTGCAGATGTGTGGAGAGCTGTCGAGGATGGTGCTGGAACGTGCAGAGATTGAAAAGGACTACGCAAAACGACTCAAGTCTTGGGCCCACAAGTGGAGAGACAACCTTGACCACGGTTTCTCAGTGCTGTTCAAACCTACCTTAAGTTTACTGATAAAGATTACACCAGGATGATATGGTTACCTTACCTTACCTTGCCTCCTTGTTGTACGATTTTGTTGTATTGTGAGAGCAATAATTTATTATTTAGTACATTTCTGATGCTCAGTAGTTGGTGAAATGGCTTGCATATCTTATACAGCGTAATTTGTGACATTTTTGTTCGATGTTGCTGCCACCTCGGGAATTGGTTTACAACGTCCAGCAACTAACGCTGATTGATCGCATTGATTGACTTGTTATATTTTTATGCGCGAAAGCTGCTTTCATCACGTTTTAGCCATCGCGCTTCTGTCCCTCCGTCTGTCTGTCTGTCTCTCCCTCTGTCCGTCCGATTGTCACACGGGTGGAACGAGATAGGGCCCAGGTTAGACCTTGGCGCCAGGCTACTATCGTTATGCGATCAAGATAGAGAATTTGGTATTTGTATATTAACTTAGCGTGAACACTCCAATTTTCAGCTAAACTACTGAACCGTAACTGCTGTAGGCTTTCGCGCGTCTCGTGAGCATTAGCTCAAATTTCTTGTTTACAGTAGTTATGGAATGGCAACTACAGTTTAGTTACATGAATTCCATCAATTGTCAAGTAGTCAAAGTTTAACGGAATATTGGAATTTTTGCTTCACAGAATTTAGGAAATTTAAATAAATTTTTGTATGTGCATTAATTTTTTAATGTGCGTTAATTTTTTAATGCACGTTAATGTATTAACACATTATTGCGTTAATTAATGCACAGTTTGCATAGCACTGTGTGACTGGAATATATTCTGCATTTTTTTACGCACGACAGCTGTGCTTCACGCGTTTTAGCCATCATCTAGATGTCTGTCTGTCCATGTGCCTGTCACACCCTTGAGCCCTATCAAAATGGTGCAAGCTAGGATCACGAAATTTTTACTGTGGGATGCCACAAGGACTGTAGTTTTTAGTGATGAAATTTCGTGCCCCTGGCTGATGTGGTTCCCCTCGAACGAAAGCACCAAAGAGGGGTACCCCCTCTATGAAGACGTAATTTTGATGCTGTTGGCTCGTATAGTGTGAAAATGGTTTCAGATAGGTACAGACATGCTGCTTATCATAAAAAAGCACTGCTGATGGGCTTTTTAGATTTATCATAAAATTCAACATCGATGCCCTTGAATGACCTTGAACCTCCCATGGAGGGGTTTTGGTGAATTTTTTTTGCAAATTTTTGTTGTGGCACACTTCTCAACAGTAAATTGCGACAAAACGGCTGGAGATAGACCAGGAGAACCTGCATATGAAATTTTCAGCATTCAGCTTAGATTTTAGCAGTCCAAGTCTCAACCCCTTAGGTTCAAAAAGGCATGAGCTTACCAGCGTTAAATAGGGGTAACCCTATAACAAGTGGTTATTTTACTGCAATTGGCTTGTCTAGCGTAAAAACAGTTGCAGATAAGTGCAGACATGCTGCTTGTCATAACAAGCACTAGTGACGAGCTTTTTATGGGTGTCAACATTAATGATGTTGAATGACCTTAAACTTTCACAATAAAGTTTTTAGTAAATTTTCGCGATTTTGGGCTGCAACACACATTTTAAGAGTGAATTGCGCCAAAATCGCTGTAGATAGACTAAGACAATTTGCACATGAAATTTTCTGCATTAAACGTAGATTTCAGTGATTTAAGTCCCGATCCCCTAGGTTCAAGGAGGTCGGCGCATGTGGGCAACAAAGAGGAATATCCCCTAAAATGTCGTTATTTTACTGTTAGTTGCTTGTCTGGCGTATGCTGCTTGTCACGAGAAGCACTAGTGACAAGCTTTTAGGTGGTGTCAATGTCGATGACCTTGAATGACCTTGAACCCCCAAAATAGGGGGTTTTAATGTTTTTTTGCAATTTGTGGCTGTGGCACAGATTTCAGGAGTGAATTGCGACGAAATTGATGGAGATAGACCAAGACATCCTGTGAATAGGAACTGCTAAAGCTGTCTGGCGTCTCATGAGCTTTGCTCAAATTACTAGTTATAAATATTTTGTTTCCGTCATGCTCTGACCATGCATGGTATGAAACTGTTTGCAGGGCCGGAGTATGGCAGTAACAAGCATGCGCTGCAGTCGGTGTTGATTGAAGCGGAAGAACTTGCTGACGTCCGACTGAGTGTCAGGGATCGACTTCTGGCCGACGTTATTGTTCAACTGAAAGAATGGAAGGCTGCTAACTACCACAAGCAGATGGTTGGTGGCTGCAAAGAAGCCAAAGTGTTTGAAGATGACTTCCATAAGGTGTGGAATTTAATTATTTAGTGTCAGTCTGTGTGGCAATTTCCAATAGGCTGCATTACGCATCTCTCCCGTAGACATCTGTCCATTCATTTTGTCTGTCCCACACTGACGCAGGTTTGTAAGTCGAAAACTAAGGATGTAGAAAACCAAAATCAGTGTGAGTGATTCATTCTGTAGTGACAAATTGACAGTCGACTTCTCCATCATTACTCAGCAATACTCATATCAGATCACGTTGTTGGGAAAATTGTTGAAAATGTTATACTTTTACTTTGCTTTTCGGACCTCGGGTCTTGGTCGCTGTAGAATAGGCCCACTTTGCTTTTCAGGCTGGATGGTGTAAAAAGTACATAAATAAGGTTTTTAGTGTTGTATTGTTAGTCAATTTGCGAATGTGTGAATTTTTTGCTTGCTGATATTGCGCTGATATTATGGGTTTTATGGTGAAAAGACACTTCTTTGAAATGACCCGTAATATGCTGGTGTTGTGCAGAATGTAAAACTACTCACATAGCTTGTTTGTTTTAGCCATTTGTCAGGTGAATCAAATTTGAACATTACTTCCATTGACAACTAGACTTCTCACTACGTCCATCGAAGATGCAGTGTTGCCAAGGCTGTAGCTAGAATTTTTGCTTACAGGCGGAGGTTAACCTTCCCCTCGCCTCACCTTCATCTTCCTTATTTTCTGTTACATTTCTTTTCCTTACGCTTTTTTTCTCCTTAAATGCAACCATACACTCCAGGGAGCACTTTAAGTTGCAGCGGGGTCCAGGGCAATGTCCCAGCAGCATATACCTTTTTATGTATTTTTGGCTGTCAAGACACATCTTGTGGCAACCTTTTAGTCGATAATGTGCCGCACAAATGACTATTTTGTTAACAGAAAAAATCCCAACATTTTTGGGGGGTTTGCATCTATTAAAGGGGATGTCAGACGAATGACAAAATCGGCCGATTTTATCTGCCGACAAAATCACCCGAGAAAAATCTGTCGTGTGTCATGCAAAAATCGCCGGATTTTGTCGGCCAAGATAGAGCATGTTCTGTCTTCGACACTTTTGTCAGCCGACTTTTTGTATATCGGACAACATATTTTGTTTATGTTGCCATGGTGATTGTTTACAATGGAAAATGAATATTTATTTTAGCTATTTATTGTGTTTGTTATTATTTTCGTTTATTAGATGCAGAAAAAAGTGATGCAAGTATTATTTTGTGATCTGCATTTGACTGTTGTGCTAGCTGATATCGTATGAAGTAGCAGACGAAAATATCGGCCGTGTCATGTTTCACCGATATTGTCGGCCGATTTTGTCGGGCAACTAAACCACGCCCACAAAGTCGGCCAACTTTGTCGCTCGTCTGACATCCCCTTAAGTCTCTCCTGAGTGTAGCACATAGCTGTACTGAAGTTTCTGAAGAGTTTGTAAAATGAGAAAATGTGTAGGTTTGTGTTGCTATTTGCAGGCACAGAAGCCGTGGACAAAAAAGCTGATGAAAGTGGAGAAGGCAAAGAAGGATTATCACAATGCTTGCAAGGCTGCGAAGACCGCCATCACTCAAGAGAACAATGCTAAGAACAGCAGCGAAATGTCCGCTGATCAGGTCATTTACTTCCTTGTCTATTTTCATTTTTAGCTGAAAAAAATGCACGGTTAACAAAACACCAAAGAGACTAGTAGTACATCTCATGGTCTAGAGCAACTTCAGTGATGGGTGTTTTGCACAGGTCTGCATGACCTAAACTGGAGCAGCATTGTGTTCTGTAAAATTGGCACTTTTTCTAAGTTCTCACTTACATCGATTAGAGCCAGAGTAGCTACATGTTAATTTTTCAGCTGAATATAGCTATGTCATTATTTTTTATGATTGGTAGTGACTTGGAGCATTTAGCTAGAACTTTTTGACTCATCATGCCTGTACTTTGTCTAAGTTAGCATTCTTCTGTCTGTTTTTTGATAAACTCTATTTAGCATTATTTTTATTATGCTGATATTTAGCAGTATGTGTCTTACTCATCTGTCCATCAGATACTGGCTAGCTAGAAACTCGAAAGCTAGAAGGCATAGAAAAACTAAATTAGTATAAACATTGCTTACCAGATGTACAGCATCTTCATGAAAGTCACACGCATCTTGCATAAACGTGACTCGTTCAGCATCAGTGTAGAAGTGAACCCTTGGTTGAAGTTTTAAAAGAAATCAAAATAAGTATGTGCCGCAAATGCACAAGCTGTGTCATATCAGCAGTTGTCCAACATCATTTTATTGTTACTTAATTATTTGCACAACCAGTGGAACACTAGGTGATTGAATGATGGCACGGTGTCAGGTGAAGAAGTTGACGGAGAAAGTGGACAGATGTCGTCGTGAGGTCGAGACAACGCGCGCCATCTACACGACGTCTCTGACCGAGCTCAATGCATACAATGCCAAGTACATGGAGGACATGAACGAGGTCTTCGCCAGAACCCAGGACTTCGAGGCTAAGAGACTGATGTTCTTCAAGAAACTGATGCAGGACTACCACGCCTGTGTCGATGCCACGCAGATCACACAGTATGTCTGTTGTCTGTGCACAAGGCATAGTTGTGATAAATGAAGCATTTCTAATTTTTCTATTTTCTGTGATAGTGGCATGGTTACTGTAGACAACCTATAGGAACTCAGCAATGTCATATCAAACATACCATCGCCGACCCCATACAACTTGCTTTTCTTTAGTATAACATTCATTGCTGCCTAGTTCCAGATTACTTTCAGTTTAGTTACATCTGCCAGATTGGTACAAAGTATGTATTGGTCTGAGTTATGTGGACACTTCCACTGACTATTAGCCAACCTTTGTTTTACTATATTTACACTGATTGGATTTTCATTGGCATTTTCTAACCAAAATCATACAGCCGACTGTTGGCTTGTGGCATGAACCGATACAGCATTGAAAATGATTAAATGGCTGTCTAGTTAATTTATGTGCACATTTTGGGTGAATTTAAGAATGCGAAGATGTTGATCTTGATGGAGTCTGATGAATTTGGTTCGGCCTAATTTTTGGCCCATTTAGTCCCATGAATACGTCTGACAATTTCGCATGTGAATGTTTAGATCTGTTTGTGGTATAGAATTCCTGATATCTATGCACGTTTTCGTCAGACTATTGAGCAATCCGATGCAGGCGCTGATCTTAGATGGTGGTCTGACAGCTACGGTGCCAACATGACGATGGCTTGGCCTCAGTACGAGGTAATCACTAGCATCTCTTGTCATCTGCTGTGTGTGTGGTGAGTGTTCACCGTATTCAGTTGTCTTTAGCACAAATGTGGTCTCAAGATTAAACTTGGTCTTAGGTGCAAAAACTCCGATCTTTGTCTTGGTCTGAAGATTTTGATTTCAATCTCTGTCTTGCACATTTGGGGAAGTTAGCCAGTCTTAGCTGATCTTGGTGTGGTACATCCCAGTCTAGTAATGGTGTTGCTCAGCAATCTCGGACTAGATGCAGTCTCGAGTTTTTGGACTTAGTGCTGAGACTTTGTTCTTGGTCTGGCTCTTGAGCTGTGTTTTTGAAACTTGGGTCTGAATTCGGTGTTCTTGAATCTTGATTTCTGTGGTCTTAAGCTCATGGTCTTGGTCTTGAGCTGTTCGGTGTTGATGCTTGGGTTCTGGTCTCGTTAACACAGCCTGCTGATGTGTGGCCGGCGTAGGAATACACGGACGAGTTCCATGCTATCTCAAGGAAGGAGCGTGGCGGCGGCCTGCTTTCAGCGTTCAGTAGTGGTGGTACATCCGACGGAGTGACCCTCAAGTCTATTCAACGCACAGATGATGATGCTGGATCTATTGGTCGCTACTCTGCTGCTTCGGCTGCTGGCAGACAGCACAGCACTGTGTCACGGTACACCTGCTCATTAGCCGTTGTAGTAGTACTACCAGTAGTAAACTGATGATGACAGTGTTACAAAAACTATTAATTTTTTAGCTTGGAAAATTGTTGCTGTACATAGCAGATATGTGACAAAAAGAAAATTCGACTTTGAGTTGCTGGATAACACTATAATGCATATAAATGTACACAATTATGTTTTCTCTTCTGTAGTTAACATTCTGAATACGGTGGTGCTGTATTGTCTGTCTCTGTGACTGGTCTGGTGTAGGCAGGAGAGTGTGGAGTCATACGACGAGTCGGATGAGTATCAGAACATTGGGCTGAGGAAACATGAAGCGCCGCCACCAGAGTACCCACGCAACGGTCAGTCTCAGCCGACGGAACCACGCCCACAGAATGGATCATATCAGCGCCAGGCTTCCACCACGACTCAGTCCTCAGCAACCGTCCAGCAGTCGCAGTCAGGCAGACCGAGTGAGTCTTCACAGCGTGTAGTGCGTGCTCTCTACGACTACCAGGCACAGGAGCCCGATGAACTGTCTTTCAAAGCTGGTCAGTCCATTTTTATGTTGTTGATGAAACAGATGCAAAACAGATCTTAACAGCTTCCCCCGCAGGAAACTGGACGAGACCACTGGGACGTCCTTGTATTACATGGATGAAAACCATTCAGCGGGATCTGAAATCCAGCGACCTCAACATGGACGACGCAGTTGACCTGGCGCAGAACCGTCCACTCTGGAGATTGATGTCTACGTTCGGCGCTATGCACTCTTATTGGTGCTTGCCAGAAATGATGATGATGATGTTGTCATCGTTTTATTTTCTTTATTAGCTGGAGTGCTACTACTTGAGTATGGCAAGAACCAAGAAGGTAGCTTAGATGGCTACCAGATGGTACTGCTAGAGAGAATGACATCACATCTGCAACAATGTCAACCGAGTTATTGTAGCGAATGTGCATTTTACTGATCTGTTGGTTGTGAAAAATAATTTGCCAGAATACATCGATTCTCATTACTTGCAGAGTGCCAAGTAAAATTACCCAGCCTTTCACATTTATATGCTACGTGTGTGTGACGCAGGTGATACGTTTGTGAAAGTGCGTGATCGCGATGAGCAAGGCTGGTGTGCCGGGTCTATCAACGGACGAATCGGTCTTTATCCGGACAACTACGTCGAAGTCATTTCCCATTAATTATTTTCCACAGGCTGGTGTGCTCTGGCAGAACATCAAATGATCTGGATAGCACCTACATTATTTTGCACGTTCCATAGTTTTATATCAGCGCTACATATCACAATCGATCGTTTACGTTTTTGTCGAATTAAAATTTGTTTCAAGTGTTAAAATGAATTATATCGGTGCAAGATGTGGCACTTGCTTTTACTTGAACTCGTGGTTAAGGCTATGATAACTTTCTGAAGATTGTGGTGCCGTCGTGTCGATTTGTCATAATATCTCGCATTGATTTTTTGCACTCTGTTGTATTTCCTGTCATTGCTTATATTTATTTTTTGTTATCAGTAAATTGATCTGTGTAATTCCTTTTGAGTTTTGCACACGACTGCTAAGCACGAGAGCTTTTCCGCTATTTGCATTATGTTATCAGTGTATTTAGTTAAGTTTGTTGTCACTTTTCGTGCTGTACGAGTATTCGTTTATTTGTTGAGTATTTATGAGTCTTTGCATTGACGTAACAAAGTTACTGTCCACCTAACGTGCACCACAGGACTTTGCATTTTTCCTTGATTGTCTAAAGTTTATTTTTATAGTTTGTACATTGCACCTTCTGTTCTGTTCAGTCTGAGGTTGTCTTATTTACCGTGGCTGCAGCAGTGCCTAGCGTTATGCTCATTTCTGTGCGCAGTAGTTGGATCATGCTATTGTTATTTATTCTAACTGATTTTTGCACTGATAACTCGATAATGGACATAATGGTAGTAGTCATTTACTGTTTCTTAGCTCTAGTCTGTTCGTACCTAGCCAGCACTACTGGTCATTGACAGTGTATTATTATTATTACCGTAAATTATTGCAAGACTTCTAATACAAGCCAGTGGGGCTTCTGTTGGAATGGGTGGTAATTGGGGCGGCCACAGGTCCTTGAAAATTTCATTTAATTTTTCAAGGACCTTGAACTTCCTTGAGAACCAAGGTTCTGGAATGGAAGAGGATCCTAAAAGTCTTTGAATTTCAGTTTTTCAGAATCATTGCGACTGCGATGTGGATAATTATTATTTTTATGTGATGCCAAAACCATCTAACATGATTAGGTAAAATATTGTGAAAATAGGTCTGGAAAGGGTACTGGAAAGTCATTGGATTGCTCCAGAATTGTGGCCATCCGGGAAACAGAGCATCAACTTGCTGTATTAATCCTTTACTGTCCATGATTTTTGAATGTACTACAAAACATTTACACATCACTTTGTATACAGTATATACTGCACTGCCTGTACTACTGATTTGAAAGACGTAAATCTAGTTATTAATGTCACTTACAGTTGGATCGTATTTAATACAAACATTTCTGGGCATCATACCTGGTAAGCTGGTACCAATCAGCTAGACAATGGACACATGGCTTGTAATGCATGCCTCCCCGGCAGAACCTGCACATGGTAGTGAGTTGCCTCCATCAAAACAAGTGGCTTATATATATCCCTGGCCAGTATTAGAAGTTTTAACGGTATGTTTGATCAGCACTAGTCTAGTTTATCTAGTAACTTATATGCAAAACAGTCATGTTATTTTACATGTTGGTAACATGCGGTAGTTTACACTGGCATACACTGCACCGCACCACAATGTTCAGCACATTTTTACCAGTGTCATATCAAGGGTATTCTAAGCAAGAGGATGGATATATTTTGCATAGCCATACATGCGTACTTAACGGATGCACCTTTTTGAGCAAATTCGGTGTTCAGCAGCATGTATTTGTTTTTATTAGCGTATGTATCTTGCCAAGATGTTGTGTGCACTTCGTTATTATGATAATGTTGCATGTGTCAAAGGTTGCTTCAGAATATCTGCATGCAAGTTACTTTTTGAAAAATCACCAGTGTCAGTCTGTCTACAGATGTCATATTTATTTTAATGCCTGCCAAATATACACTGTGTGGCAAGCAAGATCTTATGCAGCTGTTCAATAGTTTAATCTTCCGTCACTCAAAACTGATGAACAAAGCATACACTATAGTTGCTTTTACAGGCCAGTGCTTGATAACGGACTTTTCAAACACAGTCAGTACTCCGGAATCGTATCAATATAAAACTTCTAAATGAACATTTGATTAAGATTATTTTCTAGGCTGAACGGACTGCCATAGTTATGATAGTGTTATTAATGAGACCACTTTGACAGTTTTTCCAGATGTACACTGTGTCCACAAAAAGCAGCTCCCTAACGTTTTGCAACAAGCGGAAACCTCTACAGATTTAAATAATGACATTCATAATGAACACTAGATTCTAGCTTCACAGAAATCTATCATCTTTGCGGACATAACACTGCTAAATGCCAGGAGTTTTCAAATGCATCTGTCCTATTGATCTTGTGTAGCAAGCATTTCACAGAAGCAAGAGAACAGTTCTTTCTTGGTAATTCAGACACTGATCTTTAGCACCATATCCTTTTTCAGTTCTGAGTATTTTGATTAAACATTGATGTTTTCTTGACACCATGTTGTCATAGATGATGTCAGCCAAATTGTCTTGTTGGACATGCAGATCTGTGAAATCAGTATGAAAAAGAATGAAAATCTAGACTCACAAAATGGCAGCTAAGTATAAAATTTTGCACTGGCGACTCAAATAGACGTTACATTTGTAAATCTGTGCAGGTTTCCGCTTGTTAAGGCAAAATACTTAAGGGCTCACTTTTTGTGGACAGCATAAATAGTGAACCTTGTGCAAAGTGAATGATTGCATGTCATGCAATCTAAGCACTTGCCAGCATTAGTACTGTAATTAAACGAAGTTTGCATTTAACTAAAACTTGTTCGCAACAGCCACAGAAATGAGACGTGTGCATACACTTTCTACTACTCGGAGCAGATTTACTGGAACCAATGTGATGTGACAACAATAAACGAAGAATTCATCAAGTAACAATTATTTTAAAATTTAGTGACCCGTTGTAGTTTTGGCAACTGTTGGTGCCTTCACTAGAACTACTGACGTTTGCCGCTATATACCGATGTCCTCAGATATGAAAACTGTTTTCCATGGTGACATCCACTAGCAAAAAGAAACCCATTTCAATGAAAGCAAAACCACTGCTGAAGCATCAACAGATTCATCATGAATTCTTAGTTTATGAGACATACAAAAAACGTCCGGTTGCAGTCTGGCAAAAAAGTAAAGATGGGAAAATATGGCAAAAAAAGTAAAGATGGGGAAAATATTTTAACATTTTTATTGCATTAAGTTCATGTAATAGTTACACAACAGCTAAAAAACAAAAGTGGCATTCACATACCGAACAGTAGAGTTTGTAACAAATAGAACTAAAGTAAAATTACCACAGCCTAACAGATTAGATGCAAATAGTTTTGTTTCAGTAAAACTTTATAAGCAAACAAAAAACAAAAGCGTACAAATATTTTTGAGGGTCAAATAAAATTTTCTAGAGATGAAAGTTATATTTTGTGATGGACAGCAACCGGAAGCACAGTAATTTTTTAGCATCGAAGTTTATTCAACAGACAGGTTAATTGCTGCTAGTCTGCAAGCAGACATGATGTGAGAATGTTAGTGGTGCGATTCAGTGGCCCGCTGTAATGCTTCGTAGCACTCCAATGCTATCTGCGCCTCGGCTTTTGCTACTTCTGATCCAGATGACAGTAAGTCCTGAGCTGCTTTTGCTGCACCATCTCGTATAGCCTACAACAAAACGAAATTTCAGCTAATGCTCACGAGATGCGCGAAAGCCTATAGCAGTTTCGGTTCAGTAGTTTAGCTGAAAATTGGGGTGTTCACGCTAAGTTGATATACAAATACCAAATTCTCTATCTGGATCGCATAATGATAACGATAGTTCCGTGGCGTCACCTTGTGAATGATACAGACTTGTGTCGCAGTCCGAAATCGCCAAAAATTCCATAAAACCCCCTATTTTGGCATTGAAGGTCATTCAAAGTCATTGAATTCAGCACCAATCGAGAGCCAGTGTACGACTTCCTATTAGTGATTAAGAGTAACCTAGGCCCTATCTCGCACCGTTACTGAGATACAGAGACTTATTGGCCAAAAATCGTAAATTTTGTCACCCCACTCTCATTAAGCGCCCTTGTTCGGGGTGACCCCTTCGAATTTATGGAAAAGCTTTACGGTTCCTGAAACTAGAGTCTTCCAGACAGCCGACGGTGAAGATTTGGTGATTCTAGCTTGCACCGCTTTTGACTGATCCACCCGTGTGACAGACAGATGGACAGACAGACGGACGGACAGAATTGCGATGGCTAAGACGCGCTGAAAACAGTAGCTGCTTTCGCGTGTAATGACTGCATGTCTAGATATATGTACAAACAAACTGCATGACAATGAAGAAACACATTTAAAAAAAATGCCAAAATATGAAATAATACCTTCTTTAGTTAATCTACAATACAAGCTAGCAGCTGCTAGAGTGCAAGTCAAAAATCTGCATGTGCACCTTCCTAAAAACTGCACTCACTGCAACCTGAATCTATATACCTATGCATTCCATGTTTCATAAGTTTATATAAAAATAAATAGAATTAACTTAGTCACCATCATCACCAATTATGAATTTGAATTGTTAATGCCAGTGTTTTTCAACCTTTTCTGCAGCAGAATGCTACGTAAGTGTCAAAAACACTCACGGAACCCCATGCAATAATCCATGAGTCCAGAAGTGTAGGCGAAGTGGAGGTTTCAGAGTGTTTGGGGACCAATGTTTCCAGCAGAGTCAAGAGGCAGAAAACCTCTGTGGTCTGGGGGCAAAACCTCCTGAAGCTAACGATAAAACAGCGGGCAAAAAGACTGTTAAATTTGATTGTAATAGATATTATTTACCAATTTTATTTCACCAATCGACAGCAGTACGCTGTTCAGTTATTGTATTCAACCAAAAACACTCTGTGAGGCAGTCACTAACGGCTGTTTAGCATCCCTTCCACCAACCGAAAAAAATATCATCCGATCTTTTACGTTTACAGGATGCTCTCAAGCAGCCCAGTGGGTCTGGACCCCCAGCTAGCTAGCTTTTTACTGATCAGCCGCAGAACCCTTGGTAGATGCTTGCGGACCCCTTGGGTTCCACAGAACCCCGGTTGAAAATCACTGGTGTATGCTCTTCTGCATAGTCATCAAATATTGGTTGGTTTGCGGCGAAACTTGGCCCACTGCAAATATGCAGTTATTGCCGTTACTATCACTCAGTCATTTATTGTGCCAAAAAGCAGCACATACACATAACAATAAAAACAATACATGATGGTATAAAACTGAACGCATCATACTATAGAACTGAAACTAATCTGAAACTGAAATAAAAACAGCAAGAACATGTGACAAAAAGGTAAAGAAATACAGTATGTATTCATACTGTTACTCCTTTCATGTGTATTAACTGTCATATACCTATGCCTTTCACGGTTTTAGCATTGCAGCCCCGAGAGTCTGGAACTCACTCCCATCTAGCATTCGCAGTTCTACCTCTGCAGACACTTTCCATCGCCTCCTTAAAACTAACTGCTTCCAGCAGGCCTACTGTTCCCTCTAGCGGCTCAGCCAAGTGCCTCAGATTCGGCCACTAGCTGACACTGTGCACTTACTTACTAACTTACTCCTTTACTTTTTGCAGCTGAAATTTACAAACTGCAGATAACAGTTTATTTTGGATGTAGTAAATTTAGCTAGTGACATGCTATCTATTAAGCTGAGGTCTGAGATTATTATGAAAAATACTGGTTCACCACTCAGGAACATTCTGGGTGACCAGACCAAAGTCTGCAGATCAAACTAGAAGGTGCTTGTTAAGAGTGCATATCTCCGCCAATTTGTGTATACAGACAGACAGACACACGTACGCACAACGACGGACAGAAGGACCAATCTCATAATCTCCTCCAATTCACCTCATTCCATTGGCGGAGATAACAAGTACATTACCTGTACATCTAACTGGTCCATGGAACATGCTTCTTCAGCCAGAATCTGAACCGATGAATCTTCATTGATTGTCACTGATCCACTGCTTACTGTATACAAAACAACTCTCATCATCACTAACAGTAAAACCACCACTAATATGAAAGACAAACTACACGCACTTTTAATTCTACTGTCAGGGGTCCCAGCAGCAAAAATGGAATTTCAGGACCAACTTTTTAGTAAATTTCAGGACATATTTACGGTATCAAAAATCTCAACAAATACAAATTTATTACGTGTTATCTAGCACAAATCAGTCATAAACATCAGAGAAGCAGTCGTTCATTACAATATTACGAGCAAAGTAAATGAAACTAGAAATTTGGGGCAAAGCCCAACGTGAGTCCGCCCGGCGCCCTAAGTCCAATTGGGGGAAATTAGGGGAGGGAGTAAAG
>Ga0209367_1002978_pt1 | contig 22743 bp, 12 predicted proteins | sample WorMetLIZISLAND2_FD_187412 | JGI IMG/M metagenome (GOLD analysis project Ga0209367, IMG submission 187412) | Marine gutless worms symbiont microbial communities from Max Planck institute for Marine Microbiology, Germany - Olavius geniculatus... ... | reverse complement strand
ATGTTAACACCATGTACTCGAAATTGTGTAGTCAGAATATTAAAAAGTTCTAAATTAAAACATTACAAATTTAACTCTAAACGACCGCTTATACTGAGTAGTCAGTGGCTCGCAGACGACTATAGTTACCATGACAACAAGACGCCTTTGTGAAAAAAGTTATGACCATTAAAGATAAATTCTGTGAATTCACTTGTGACATGTCGTAAGATAATCTTATGACATCTTAAATGATGAGTTATGATAATTTTATGACATGTCTTACGACATGTCTTACGACAATGTTTGTGAATCGGGGCTCTGGCAGTATGGATGGCTGTGATACTGATTGTTCAATTGTGTTGGCATAGGCGGCCATGGAGAGCCTTGTCAGTGGAGCAATCTGTGGCACATCTTATCACCTGTTTGCCGGTCAACCGCTAACAGTCATTGGATCAACTGGACCAGTTCTGGTGTTTGAGACCATTGTCTATAAGTTCTGCAAGTAAGCTCTAGAACGACATGTTATTGCAGCATTGACTTGTCATTTCTGTATGTGTCATCTGCAGTAGTATTTTGCTGTGATATATGTGATTGATGCATATTGCATAAACTTTTGGAAGTTCCGATGATTGTATTATATAAAAGTTAGGTGTTATTTTTATTTTTACAATCTCGTTTAAGCTATTGTGCTTACTTGCAAAACAGAACAGTACGGATATCGATCTATCTCTATTCACTAGTACACTGCAGTAGTGTCGCTCATAATGTCTTGTTTTTATACGTATAATCGTACAAATTCTACATACTAAGAACATTTGGTAGTTCTTGAATCTCTCAAACGATAAGTAAATAAGTGCCACGTTCTGATTAATACCCCGTTTACACGATCAAGCAAACATTGAGCAAACATCGAGCCAGCTTGTCGAGCCAGCTTCATGTTAGCTGGACGAGCCAGCTTGACGCTCGTCGAGCCAGCTCGTCGAGCCAGCTTGATCGTGTAAACAGGGTATAAATGGGAAATTGAGTGAGAAAACAGTGTTGGGTGGAGTTTGGAAAATTTCTGGCTAACTCCCGACAGCATGTATTTTGCTTGTCTAGGGATCAAGGAATTGTGTATTTGTCGTTCCGCTTCTGGATCGGAATGTGGCTGAGCCTGCTGCTGCTGTTAATGGTCGCATTCGATCTCAGCGCTCTGGTGCGTTACATCACCCGCTTCACCGAGGAGAGCTTTGCCATCCTCATTGCACTCATTTTCATCTTTGAGGCATTCAAGAAACTGATTCATATACTTGATGATGACCTGGTGAACCTGAACCTAGGTGTGCCACTCGACTATAACTGCACGTGTTTGTCACCACTAGTGGAGGATGACAATTCCTCACTCTCTACGACAACGTTCTCTTTTATCGGTAATATTTTTTTTCTCACTTTCATTATTTTTTGCCTTGATACATTGTTTATGTACCATTTTATCAATTGGTCATTATTACGCTACAGGGCAGCACAAAACAATACAAAAAGACACTGAGGTAAATACACCGTGTCCCAAAATTAGCGACATTCTAGCTTCAATCACGCTTAGTTCAGTTTGTTTTTGATGAATTTTGACGAAATGTTGTACACTGCACTATCGTAGCATTACTGTCACACTTATTGTGACGTACGCACTTTACCATGTGTGCTCAATGTAACGTCATTATGACGTCCGAGTTTGTTTACATTAGGGCCACATTCAGTACGTTGTTATTGGCAAATGGATCAAGCAGCAGCGTACCCGCTTTAGACTAGGAGCTTGCGTCGAGACCAAAGGTGGCCACTTTTAGCACAAACTTTAAAGACTCGTTCAGAATGATTGTTTCCAAAATGTTTTACATTTTGTAAACATTTGCCAGGTATTAACGATTTTACACCAACTTATCTGTAGGGGTGTCCAAAAAAACAGACCTAGAAAACCACAGTTATTGTGAACATTCCAGAAATAACTGCTGTACCAATTTTCAGGTCAAATGTCAAAGACATCAGACTTCAAAAACCTCAAGGATGGTGGACAGAGCACTGGGTGGCTAGGCATCGATTGCAAGCTGGGCCTAACCATTTTTAGATGTGACTTGCTTTTAAACTTGAGTTACTCAACAGCTGGATGGATGGCTGCATCCTGTTGGCTCTCGACACTGACCTCTCTTATTGTTAGTTTTCAACACTGCCAGTATATCTGTTATCGCTGTTGACAGTTAATTGAGCAGACTGGTGTACTGTTGCAGATGCGAGTACTGTGAATGGTACAGAGGCCAGTGAGATAGACTGGTCGTCATTAAATCGGTCGGTCTGCCAAGAGTTGAATGGCGTATTGTTCGGCAGTGGCTGTGACACTCCCCGATACACTGCAGATGTCTTTATGTTCTCTTGTCTGCTCTTTATTGGAACATTCGTCATATCCATGTCTCTCAAGTTTTTTCGCAACACGCGCTTCTTTCCAAACACGGTGAATACCTGGGTCATTTAAAATGTTTTGCAACTTGATATATTACACTGAGAATTTCTTCAGAATCTGTACCACTATAACGTATATTTCTCCCATGCTCATACGATCGTGAATTGGATGTGATATTGTGACATTTGTAAGCATTTTATCGCTGTCTTTTACTTCAAATAATTAAATAACATGACATTTGTTTTAAGCTCATACAAGTATGAGAGATATACATTTTTGCGGTATATAGATTTTAAAAAGTTTTTGAGTGTAATGTATCAAGTTGCACGACTTTTGAATGCCCCTCCTATGATAATGTAAATGTGTGGTTGCAACAGCATGGCTTACCTTTACACCAAGGCTCTGCTGAGATATTCTAGAATATTATGTTATGTGCAGTTAGTGTTGTTTTACATGACAGATGTAAAATGCTTAATCTGATGTCCTGGAATAACCCAGTTGCTAAGTTGTCTTGTTTACTTGGGCTTGCCTTTTTCTTAGTAACTGTAATTATTTTTATCTACTACTATTCTCTTATAACTTGTTCTCAGTATGGCTAAGGCTTTGCAGTGTTCAATTGAGCTAGTTAGATGGCTGGCTAGCTGATTATAACTAATGTTTGTTTTTCATCAAGTGATATCTCATAAACTACACTAAAGTCCAAAGACTACTAAAGACAGTTTAGCTTCATGGTGTGAAGAATAGTTAATCGTGTTTATAGTCTGTGTTACATATGGCCTCGTAAGGTGCACAGCAAATGAAGAAAAATGGCTTCATGTTGTTGTCGGAATTATGTAAAAAATTTTTAAATTTAAACATGTACATAGTGACAGAATTGGAGTGAACTGAACTAAAATCTCATTTGCATTCATTTGCATCTATGGAGTGTACTAAGTGAACAAACTGAACTGTGCTGTCTTTGAACAGACTTGTAGGTTGAAACGTAAGTTAATAAGTTTAATTGATGAAAATACAACTTTTGTACTCATTGTTTTTGTTGACGTTTCAGCAATTGCTGCTGCCTTCGTCGGAACGACTGTTCGCCAGGCGTTGCTACGGTGGACAATAAGTAGTTATAGATATGTGGAAGTTGGTAAGACCCCTTGTTTCGGTTTATCGACTTGTCTTATTCGTTCTTGAGGTGTATTGCTCCTTCATCCATCGTTCCATCCTGTTGCTTTCTCTGTTGATCACCTTGGTGCGGTCCCAGTCTATGACGTGGTTGAGAGAGATGGTGTGGTCTGCGACTGCCAACTGGTTTTGCTCTGTTGTTGACCACGCCATTTCTGTCAACCATGTTGTAGATGGAACCACGCCACGGTGATTGACAGAGAAAGCAACAGGATGGACTGGTGGATCAGGGCAGTGATACATATCAGGAAAGAACCAGACATGTCGATGAACCGAGACGAGGGGTCCTACGAACTTCCACACATCTAAGACTACTTACTGTTCGCCATAGCGACACCCGGCAGACAGTCGTATCAATGAAAGCAGCAGCTGTTGACAAAACATCAACAAAAGCAATGAATATAAAGGTTTTATTTTGATGAATTTGTCAAACTAATGAACTGAACCGATTTGTCGGTGCATTTTAGTTGATGTCAGTTGCGTTGATGGACTAAGTGATTGATTATTGACAGGTTATCATACGACATCTGTTGCTACTGCTGGTGCTATAGGTTCGGGTGCTCATCAGCGACTTCGCTGTATTCACAGCCATTGTTGTCATGGTCCTCGTTGACTTCCTGGTCGGTCTCGGCACACGCAAGCTTGAAGTCCCGCCCAAATTTCGTGTAAATGATTGTTTACTTTTTCTTCTTAGTCTTAAGGTAGGTTAAGATAGATGCTGGAATGTTAAATTCTGAATGTTGCATAGTCATCAGTCAGTTAGTTAAATTGCCATATTTCTAACAGTTCTGCTCTAGTTCACTTGCATTAATAACCGTATGGAATGCACTTAATTGTGCACATCTTGCCCAGATAGCGATGGTGGGGTGCTAAATGATAGTGTTGCCATCAAATTGTCAGCTATAGTCAACTAATTTAAATTAGTCGACAGATAATTGAAACTTGAAAAACGGTTGATACATTTACTGAGGTCTACATTTAGCTTCTGTATGAACTGATCACATGGTTATTTCAACTTTGAACAAAAATACCAAGTAGACATTTTAATATGAAATTGAATTTGGTTTCGTCATTTCGTGTTGTTTCTGCCATATGGCCCAGAAGCTGCTTGTATAGAAAGTTAAAAATTGAAACAATAACACTGGTGTAAAGACTCTGTAAGAAAGTGACTTTATGTTCAAAATTGCAAGTTATTTTTTGTTTGCATAATGGTGGTAAACTTCAGATAATGTAGTCTGTCATGATGATTAGATCGATTAGTTGAATAATCAACCAAATAGACGATGACTAGTCAACTAGTGAAAGATTTGATAGTGACTGCACTCCAAATTGTCTGAGTTATATGAGCATTTTCTGAAACTTGACTGATAGACGCGCTAATGTCACTGTGTTGGTTTTATGTTATTATGCAGCCATTCTGTACGCCACACTATGCTTCCTGACTGACCATTTTGGTCTGTTATTATCTCCGCCAATGCAACGAACTGAACGTTGGAGGAGATTAAGAGATTGGTCGTTCTGTTTGTTCGTCGTTCCATGTGTTTGTGTCTGTCTGTGTACACAATGACACATCATCATCTTTACGTGTCATACACAACCGGCAGGAACGTTGGCACCCTCCTCTGAAAACTTCTACATTGGTGAAGATATGCACTCTTACGAGCGCCTTCTAGTCACTATTATTACATGTTGACGTGAAAGTATTGTTGTGAATGCAGCCGACATCTGATGAGCGTGGTTGGCTGGTGAACCCACTGGACATCCGATGGTACTGGATATTTGCTGCCGTCCTGCCAGCACTGCTTGCCACTATTCTCATCTTCATGGACCAGCAAATTACAGCCGTCATTGTCAACCGCAAGGAAAACAAACTTGTGGTCAGTAGTAGCACTGTTGTAGTTATAGTAGCTGTTGTTGTTGTTGTTGTTGTAGTCGTCGTCATTGTTGTTATTGCCATCTTTATATGCCAACAAATCAACCGCAAGGAAAACAAACTTGCGGTTAATCTTTCTGTTGTTGTGCACTGCCAGTGTTTCGTTATTAATACTTTTTGTCTGTCCAGTGCTATGTATTAGAAACAAAATGGCGCCCATGACCGGAAGTAAACAGCTTCGTCAGACGACCTGTCTCTATGGACCACCCATAGGAACTCGGTTCCCGGGAGTCGAATGGTCACGTGACCGATAACGTCACGTGACCCCAAAAGGTCAAACTCGTGACCCCATTATCTTTGAGGTGCCATATCTTCGTAATGGTGCCAGATAGACGCATGGTCTCCATGGACAGCGGATGGGAAGTCGACCCCCGGGCATCGAATGGTCACGTGACCAATGACGTCATATGACCCCAAAAGGTCAAACTCAAAGTGACCCGCATTATCTTTGAGGTGCCATATCTCCATAACGGTGCAAGATAGACGCATGGTGACGATTGCCCTTTTATAGTAAAGCGCTGGTGATGAATCAAATGGTCTTGTGACTGACAATGTCTGTTGTTTAGTTAAAATAATAGAGAATGACGAAAGGATCTTTGCTGTTGTACAATTTGAAATTAAACTGTTTGATTTTTTCCTCTGGTCTAAACAGCTCACTGATTATATTTATATGGACATATACTGTAAACTATCAAAATGCATTGGACAGACTCCGTGTTCGTATAAACGTTATCTTTAAGTTATCAAAAATCACCCAAGTTTTCCAGGTTTTTCCTGAGCCATAAGCTTACTGCAACTATCTGCAATGACTGTTAAGGCAACTGAGGGAACAGCCATGCAGTATAATTAGAAGTTGTCAAAATTTTAGAAAAAAAATCTGAAATAACTGTTGACACCAGAAGTACTGTTTCTAGCTCAAAGTGCATCCCAAACTGTTTAGTGGCTGGATTCTGCCTAGAGCTCATGGATAAGTTGCAGCGTTCTCCTAACTGCTAGTCCTAGCTGCAGTAGTTGGGTGGCGTACCTTAAGTAGGTGGAAGGAGGGAAAGATTGGGGAAGAAAGAAGGGAGAGGGAGGGGAGTGATGACAAAAAATGGGAGGTAGAGGAGAAGGGAAGGACTTTTGTCTGGATTAAAATAAAGTCTTGCTATGGCCATTGTTACTGACAGTAGTAGTAGTATTAGTAGTAGTAGTAGTATACTAAGTAGTAGTAGTAGTCGTGGTGGTGCTCATAGTGGTGGTAGTTGTAGTAGTATTTTGAGTGTATGTCATGTGTAGAAAGGGAGTGGATATCACTTGGACCTGCTGGTCATCTCAATACAGATAGCAGTCTGTTCGTTACTCGGCACGCCGTGGTTTGTAGCAGCAACTGTCCTGTCAATCAATCACATTCGTAGTCTCACCCGCGAGTCGCAGTGTGCTGCACCGGGCGAGAGACCAAAGTTCCTTGGCGTCCGGTGAGTGACAGTTGTCTGCTCTGCATTTCACTCATTTACAGGCGTACAGTAGACATAGGCACGATAATTTTGATTAGCTGCGAATAAGCTGCAAAAAAAATTGTGGCTAAGCTGCCGAGAAAATCGCTTGGTTGCAATTATTTGTCAAATGAGAGACCAATACTGGATACAATACCGTAGTTTTGATTTGTTGATGGCGTACAGTCAGTCAGAATTTTGCAGTAACCATTTTTATATGGTTCTGGCTATGGCTTGCTCTTAGATAGTGTCTGATCTGATGTGGAGGGAAAGGTGGGAGGCCCTTATGGACGAACTTTTTAAGCCATGAATATGCTGCGAAAATGCTGCGCAGCCACTGCTGTCACCACGAAAATTGCTGCTAAGCTCAGAATAAGCCGCAAAACTGCTAAGCTGGCCGTGAAATTCACAGCTCGTCAGCTTAGAGGTTTGGCGTACATTGTACTTGTTGACGGTTTAACTTTTGGCAAGATTAACTGTTCTGTATCTCAAAAATGAACCCTGCTGTGTCTTTACCCATAACTTAGCCAAATGGTAACAACAGTAATTTGCAAACCATCTCATTTTTACTAAATGCCAGAACATATAAAGACTGCTATAAGTAAGCGTGTGATATGACGATGTGATGTATGATTTGCACTGGAAAACTGGGAGGTTGCGTGATATAAAGAAGTTTGATGGTGAGCCAGGAAATTTTGTACTAAATTCGTTAATTGATTTTAAGCCAACGAAGAGATTTACGGATAGGAGTGGTGTGAGTGAATTTTGGAGCTTTGACGACAGATGTGCAAGAGAGCTCTGAATCTAATAGATAGGTGGCTCTATATTTATTCCGAGTGACGCTGATTTGCTGGGGTATTTTAGCTACTACATTGGTGGTGATAAAGTGCATGGAGTGCTCGATGTTTCTGGTATTAACTTGACGTTGCAGCAGCTAAGAACAAGTCTTTGTATCGGTTAATTTGACTGGACTGCTGGTTCTTTGTGCATCTGTGTTTCTCTCTACCCCCTGCCCTCTAATAGACAGCATTATGGCATTGATGACTCTCTGGAGGATAACAGGGAAGATTATTAGGACTGCCCTTACCATTACATATGCACAATTATAATCGGCAGTTCTTATAATTTTAGGTTCAGGTCGTTTTTTGTGTCTTGTGTTTGATAAAGGTTAAACTCTCTATGAAGGTTAAACTTTCGTTATTATATGTATGTGCATTCTGCCTGGAAAGGCCGTCCCCAAAATGACCTATACTGTGTCGGGCGGGACGTTAAACCCTACTCACTCATTCACTGCGTCTTTGTGTGCTTTGACAGTGAGCAGAGAGTTACTGGTATTCTAGTCTACATCATGGTCGGTCTTTCAGCACTCTTGGCCAAACTGTTACAGGTACTTCGCAATTCCTGCGTATTCTCTGCATGTGCTTGATAACATTGTTGCTGTTTTGCTAACAGATAATAAAGCGATAGAATAAGAATGAGTATGAAAGATTCATATTAGTTGAAATCTGTTGCATGTACACTGTGTTCGGGGAAAAAAAAGTCTACACTTTTCCCGAATAACGACAACAAATTTGAACATACTTTCATAATTTTTGGCGCACATTATCAGAATGATACGCTCTGCTAAAAACATTTAAAAGTTATCTTCGAAATTTACTTCTCACTAAGTATAGCTAATTTAATCATGACATCATCGAAAATGCCAATTTTTGCGGAAAGATAACGTCTATATGAGCCTTTGCAATTAAGAAAACAAAAAACTGCTTAAAGAAAATTGCAGTAAAAAACTTAAGAGATTGTTGGCATAGAAATAAGTTACTTTTTATCACAATTTTTAACCTTGACTTGCTTTTTGCCATGTTAACGCTTGGCCATCGCATGCAGTACGGGAACGTCACTTTGCAGCCGCTGTTATCAGTAAGCAGTGTCATTTCTGCAGCATGCGTTAGCATCACAATAGTGTACATTTGTAATAAAGTTGTTGACTCAAAAGTTGGTTAATAGCAAGTTTTGCCACTGTTGATGACAACTAAGGCAGCTACAGGCTAAAAAGCCTAATTTTCTGCATTTCTGTTTATTTTGGTGTGGAGTAAAGTAAGAATACGAAGAGTGTTTTATTTTACATGGTAAAGTGGTGTCAGTATTCAGGTGAAGTGGACTGTCAGTGACGATTCAGTGTACCGTCAGTTGCACGTTTTTTACTGTTGCTTCCAAAAAATTCTAAACATATGTTTAATTTTGTTAAAGTTATTAATTGAAACACTGTTAGCTTTTTTCACCTCGGATACAATAAAAATGGCATTTTTGATGACGTCATAATTATGTCAGCTCCACGTAGTGACATAGCAATATAAAGAGAAAATATCTCAACAGTTTAGTGAATATTCAGGACGAATTGTGTCAAAAATTATGAAAATAGGTTAAGGTTTATCAAAGATATGTTGAAAAAACCGTTGACTCTTTTTTTCCGGACACAGTGTAGATACAGCTACTACAGTATCTCTATTAGTTCTGCTTCGTAAACTTGAGTGGTTTTTTTTCAGATTGCTAGGCATGATGTCATATCAGATAAAATGTTTAGCAGTTTGCTTCTTGTACATTTGTTGTGGATTGTCACATTGTAACATGTTGTATTTGTTCATCATCTTTGCGAGTAAACCCAATGCTAAGGGTCGCTGTAGAAATACAAAATAAATACAGATAATTAACTACAGTTAGAATTGAAGTGAGCATTTTAAAATTCACACTGTCATGATATTGATGGAAAACTGGAACAGCCTAAAACAGGGACTATGATATATATTTTGTAACTGCTGTAAGCAAAAGGAAATCGTTTTTGTGTTTTTTGTGTGTGAAAAGGAATGTGTGGCAGATCCATTTGAGGAATTTAATTATTTTTAGAAGGTTGTCATTTCTGTAAAATAAGTTAATTTAGATTAGCTTAATTAATACCATTAAGACTGAAGTTATGAGTGTAACATCATATCAATACTTAACGTGATTTCGGACTGTTTGCTTTGTAGCATATACCTATGCCTGTTTTATACGGAGTCTTCTTGTTCATGGGCGTCTCATCTTTAAAAGGCATTCAGGTTATTTTTTGTTTTTTTGTATATTATTAATTAACAGTAGCAAAGTGACAAGTTTAACATTTATTATTACATAGATTGTGAATGGTAGAAAATCTGTATGTTAGTGATTGGTGAAATTGTGATGATAATTGTGATTGCATCAGCAATGGCTTGACTTGGATTGTTTGTTTACTGTTGTTCTTACGCACATAATTAATAATAAATTGCACGACTGATGAGAATCTTTATTCGCAATGTAATATCATCAGTTGTAGCAGTTTTCTGCTATTTGCATTTTACAAGGTAGTGTAGCAGCATGTTTGAAGTGTGGATGGATCTTTAGTGATTGCATCATTGCAACCTATCTGCAGAATGTGCCGGTGAAAGAGTTTTGAAAATTGGCCAATATTCAGTGAAGTTATAACATAAACTTGGTGTCCTGTGTTTGTGACTCATGTTGTCTTTACGTACTGTGTAATGTCTAATGTCTGAGATTGTGTGTGCTCTATGATATATTTTATGCATAACTGTGTATGTGGTGTTGGTTTATCATTTCGAAGGGCCATTATTTTGAAGGTCTGCCATTCCAAAACGCCGCCAGTTTTAGGGACAGGGTTAGGAATTGTTAGGGTTAAGGTTAGGGTTAGGGTCGGTGATAAGACTTAGTGTAGCATTTTTAAATACCGTTTCGTCATCACCTGAAACGGGTCTCTGGCGGCTCGTCGGAATGGTGGCTTTTTGGGATGGCAGACTAATATCATATAGTTGGTCAGTATCTAAATTTGTGAAGTGCCTCTTAGTCACAGTTCTCAGAAGTTAACATGTATATCATTTGTTGTTTTTTGATTTATAGAATGCGTAAACTCAAAATTAGGAAATGATTACGAGGGTTAACCTTAACTTTCTATGTTCAGTTTGAGCAGTTTGTAATTGAAGCGAAATTGACTTATTTTAACATTCATAAGTCGTATTGGCAACTGTCAGCATCTGTTCAACAAGATTTTACAGTTGGGTTGATTTTGTAATTATCATGTGTATTTTATAATGTTTTCGTCACAGTTTGTCCAGCGTGTTCTGATAATGTTGATGCCACCCAAGTATCAGCCCGACTACATGTACCTGCGCCATGTGCCAGTCAGACGGGTCCATTTGTTCACAGCCATTCAGATCATCTGCCTTATCGGTCTTTGGGTCGTCAAAACCATCAAGCAGATCTCAATTGTCTTTCCTGTCATGGTGCGTGCATCAGCATCACGAGTGATTAATCGCAGCATTGTTTTTGTCAGCTCAACTTTTGTAGGTTTCATTATGTTAGCTCTAGAAATAGCCTCAGTTTTGAACGCAAGTTTTTTTGTGTAGTCAGTTACTGTTAACATGGTTATGACATGACATGAAGATTTTGTATTAATCAAGTCCATAGTCATACTTTTACAAACGGCTGTTTGAATCCGCCTTCTGTCAATCCAGCTAGAGGGTCTGGGGAGTTTGTTATGCTTCATTTGTGGTATCCAGGGTAAAGCCTCGGCCGCAAACACATTTTTTTGCATTTCAAACTCGAAAGTCGCATTTGATGGTCGCTTTTTTGATTATTTTTATGGAGCATTTTCTGATGGGTGGTTCAGTTGAACCCATTAAAGCCTGCTTGGCTACGGGCATGTTAGTAATAATGATGGCATTTGTCGTCTAGGTGCTTGCGATGTGTTTCATCCGCAAAGCTCTCGACTGGCTGTTCACTCGGCATGAGTTGAAGTGGCTCGACGACATTATGCCCGAGTCACACAAACGTGAGAAGGAGGAGAAGAAGAAGAAGATGAATCAGGCTCTGAGTGACGGAGCGGTATGTTGACTTAGTGTAGTAAAAGTTAACAAGAAGCCAAGCTGTCGCTAGGATAGTCGACTATACTGGTTGTCAGTGACCTTCGAGGTCATCTGAGGTCAATGATTTTCATGTTATTTGAAAGCCAATATGCGACTTCCTGTCAGTGATCAATAGCAATTTAGGCCCTACCTCGCACTGTTTAGCCAGAATAGCGTGTACTGATTTTCAAGGTCATCCAAGTTATCTCATTTGAAAGCAAATATGCGACTTCATGTCAATGATCAGACCTTTTAGCCACAATAGCACTTAACGGCCTTCAAGGTCATGCAAGGTAAATGATTTTCATCTAATCTGACAGGGCATATGCCACTTTCTATTAGTGCTTAATAGTAACCTAGACTGTGTCTCTCACTGTTTTTGAGATATGGCCAGTTTTCTGTTACCATAGTGCATTATGACACTTCAGGGTCATCCAAGGTCATCAATTTTTATGTTATTTGAAAGCCAGTATGCGACTTATTATTAGTGATCAGTAGCATAGCTCAAACAGAATACTGGCATAGTGTTTGCAGTGAGGACGTTGACTGACGTTAAAGTCATAGAAAGGTGATATTATTCAGCAGCACATTCACCTTTTGTGGGTCTGATATTGAGTAATTTTTTTTCATGATCTTTGCATTTAATGTTTTACTATGTGCCATTAGTCAATCAATCAGTCAATCTCTGAACTGGTGAAGTTTCTTTTAAGCAATGTTCTCGGAAATCAACGGGGGTGTAAACTGCTGTGTTGTAGATTTGTAGAATATGTAAACATAAAATTAAGGAAAAGGAATTGATAAGGAGTATTTTGCGCAGCTTTTCATGTTAAGTTTGAGATATATTTTTCATTTCCTCGTATGTGTTTCATGTGAATCTGACAGAAGTGATCTGGAATGCTGTAGTAAAAGAGCAATTTTTTGAATGCCCTTATCGTAGGAGAAATCAGAATGGTGATATGGAAAATGGCTCTGTGTGTGTATGATGCAGCACGTGTTGGACATGGGAGATGAAAGCCTCAAGCCACAAGAAGGCAACATCGGAACAGATGCCACTCCGTTGGCCACACATCAGCCTATTCACCTCGACGATGTCAACATCTCGGAGGAAGTGAAGAAGACGGGAATCTGGCATCACCTCAACTCACAGCCAACGCTGTCTGCATCTTCAGCTACAACTACAACCCCAGCATATAGCGACATCTCACAGCCCAGACATCGGTCAGTCATCTCACTCACCTGTCAGCTATGGATGACTGTATTTACTTCATGTTGCATATAGTTTTTTTGTTTCATAGTTATCTCTGCCAAGTGATGTAGTGAACATTGGACGAGATTAAGAGATTGGCCGTTCTGTTCGTCATTTCTTCTGTGTACATGATGACTGATAATAGCAATGACGTCATTGCACCAACAGCACAAGCAGCAACGCTGGCTATTACTGTTCCCTCCCTCCGCGAAGTGGCTTTTTCTTCTTCCTCCCCTTTCTTTGTAGTAATGTTTAAATCACTTCACTTGGCGGAGATATGCACTCTCACAAGCACCTTCTAGTTGTTTATTGTGTTTTTATATTGTGGTTTATTGTGAGTTTGGTCGTCTGAACATGTTTATTAAACTGCTAGCTGACTTTCTTACTTACTAACTTACTTATTTTTTCTGCGTGTCAATTGGTGCAATCAGTTCCTGCCAAAGCTGGAGCATAAACAGCTACGCTGTATGACGCACTAGCCCTATATCCACTATCCATCGCCTGGCAGTCTAAACTGGTGCCTGGCTGAGGGCTGAGGAAATGGAGGTCATTGCTGCCCTGTGAGTCTTATGGCTCGAGGAGGACTTTGCATTTAGTTTCCATTACTCATGCCTAGTTGTAGCACTGTATTTACTGCAACATGTGTTAAGTAACGCACTGCACGGCCGCGTAAGTGAATGGTAAATAAGTAAGTAAGTAGTGAGCATTTGTAGCGCTCCATATGAAAAAAAAACAGGATTCAGATAGTACTAGGCATGGATGGTAGTACGTAGCAGTTAGTCAGTCAATAACAATGTTGTTGGAGAACGTATAGGTTTTCAGGTAACATCAGAAGGTGTTAGCAGATGGTGCTGTTCAAATTATGAATTATGCTTTTCCAGATGTGAGGAGCAATTGAGCTGAATGCACAGCTCGTGAACACTTTGTTGTCTGCTAGCTGGGACAGCAGTTAATGGTTAGACGATCAGAGTTGATGTGATGGTGTGTAGTAGCTTAGCATGACCGATAGGTGTTCTGGCTGATGTCCCGGCAAAAACAGGAACAACTTGACGGGGAAACAGTGATATAGGCTTAGGTTTAGCAAATAAAGTTAAGGATAGTGTTAGGGTTAGGGATTATATGGATGAGTGATAATGGATAGGGTTAGGGTTTGTGTAGTGGGGTAGTTTTGACGTTCCCGGTTTTGTCCGTTCCGGATTTGACACGTAACCATTCTGGTTGACTAATATTTAGTCATCTGTATGTTGGCATTGTCACCTTGTATATGAATGATGTGGTGTTGATGCAGGAAACCGAAGGCCACGTTGCCGCCAGCCGTGGAGAAGGACTACAAGAAGAACCCGATGGTAACATTTAAGATCGCTGATGATGAGGACGAGGACGAAACCACAGCAGATACTCAGCTGCTTGCTGCGCCGATGTACCACAGTCCGCACGACACTGATAATAGCACGTCACGCGTCTAGTACTTACTGCATTACTGACCACCTCACGGCCAGTGTCACATTAAATAGCCCGCCCTGTTATGAAGTCTCCTCCATCTGTGCCCCAGAGCCCTTGAGGAGACTCTGTGCTTGAGGGAGACTTATTGGGGGTGGTCCCATAATAGGACACCAGCCTTAGGATGTCAACGGCTGCATGCAGGTCGAAATTTAGCGGCCCCTGTCCACTGCAAATCATGACGAATGCTGATTGAACAGAACAAACCCAAAAATGTACTATAAAAGAAAAACGTTGTCATATTCGGTGGCCTTCAATTTACCCCAAATACGGTGGCCCTCCCAAGGTGCTTACTGGGCATATTGCCTAAGGCCGGCTTGACTCTGTGCAACGGTCTTTGATATTACATGCAGGGTGACCATCATTTGGCTGAAAACCTGGCAAGATCAGTGAATTTGTTGGCTATCAGGGAAAAATCAGGCAATTTACCAGAAGTCAGGTAAACTGTTGAATTCTCAGGGAAGATATCTCATCATGGAAAATTGTTCAGTTCACTTTTTTATTCAAGGCAGTAGGACTGCTAATTAATGCTGTATAACCAAAATATTTTGTTGGTGCATTTTGTGCATTTTGTTGTGTTATTACGGTAGTATTGTGACTTTCATATATTATCATTGAATGTCTACAGTATTGTAGTTAAGAGTGCCATGAAATGTCAGAGAAAGTCTGGGAATTTACCTGTGCTGGAGATGGTCACCCTGGTTTATGCTGTTATCGTGACACTGCATTATCCGTCATCATATGGATTGACTCTGTGGACTGTTGATTTGTGCATGTAATTCTGGTAGACAGACGGAGCATTAGTATGCATGGATGAATGTCCATGTGAATGGTGATGTGGTCCATTGTGTCTCACTTGTGCCTCATACCCCAGCTGGCATCTTAATGTCACTGCTACACGATGTCACAGATTGATCGATGTTTATATTTTGTTTGTAGATACCACTGTGACTATGCCACAATAATTGTGACTGTGTATTGGAGAGTGTCTATTGCGTAGGTATTTGTAGCTGTTTGAAGGGGCATGATGTAGGGTAGGTAACCATGGAATGTTGCTCCTTTGCTGTTTGGGTAGAATTGTGAGCCCATTCTGGTACAGCAATATTCGGCCATTTGCTGTTGAGATATCAGTCAGCTTCATTGTATCCCAGATTAAAATGGGACCACTTTCATTTTTATGATAACTCGGCAAATGCGGAACAATTTTTGCAATACTTTTACTTTTTTGCATTTACAGATGAACTGCAGAAGAAGATGGAGTAAATCCGACCCTGCTTGCATCAAATTTGTTCCCACACTACCTTGTGAAATTTCAGTGTTTAGTTGTGTATGTATGCTTATCATAATATCCAGAATAATGTGCACAGACTTAGACGTTAATTTGTGTTCAGGATGATGAGCCAGATGCTGTTTCGGTTTGGTAGGTTCATGTTTAGCATACTGACCGTTTTTGAGTGTTGCTTAGGTTATAACTTATTGACAGCATTGTCGTCAGTTTGTGTGGGCCTGTGATAAACGCTTGGCACATTACTGAACGATGAACATAGCTGTTAGAAAATTCACAAAAGGCAATCTGCATTTGACATACACTGTGTCCCAAAAAAACATTCCCGACATTTTCGACTGTAACTTAAAAACCAATTATCAGATTTTGATAATTTTTGATACAAATATTCCTGACACAACTTGCCATCAAATGACTGTTCAGTTTCCCACCTCACCCAACGTTTGTTTCTGCACTACCTGGGGAAAACCCAACCAGTGAAATATCACTTTTTTATCCAATGCGATATGATTGCTTAATTAACATAACGCGTAAAAACACATTTTGTTTACATTTCTGACACTTTGGCTGACAATTCATCCAATTGTACATTTTTCAACTGACTGTAGTAAAATTGCTTGAAGTGGTAGCCCACTATGCGAACACAGGCAAGGTGACGCTTTTTCCATTCATTGATAGCAATATCGAATGCTCCAGACCAATCCAGGCTGTACCAGTCGCTTTTTTACTTCACAAACATTCCAAAAGTTCATCTTGTAGTCACACTGCTGCATAACAGTCAAACCTTGCAATAGATCAACTGTTGGGGCCCACAGATTAGGAAAGACGGAATTTATGAACGTTTTTTCATTCATTTTAATACGTATTAGGCTTGGTCTCCTTTCCCCAGATAGTGCAAAAGCAGACGTTGGGTGAGGTGGAAACTAAAACACTTATTTAATAGCCAGTTGTGTCAAAAAATTTTCTGCCAAAAATTATTAAAATCTGTTAATCTTTCTTAAGTTACGATCAATAATGTCAGGGATGTTTTTTTCAGGTTTTCTGTTTATTTCAACACGTATTTTGCTTGATCTGCTTTCCCTAGGTAGTGCAAAAGCATACATTGGGTGAGGTGGGAAACTAAATGGTCATTTGATGTCAAGTTGTGTCAGAAATATTCGTACCAAAAATTATCAAAATCTGATAATTGGTTTTCAAGTTACAGCCAAAAATGTCGGGGATGTTTTTTTTGGGACACAGTGTAGTTACCACAGAAGTGAAAGTGGCTTTTTTTATCTGGGACATGGTTTAGTGTCGAGTTACAGAACATTATTCCGTTGCTGTAAAAACTGCATGAATCTGTTCAGCTGTGCATAATAACGGTCTGTTAACGTCTTACGGCTCAGCAGAGCTGTGCAGGCTAACAAGTTAAACAATGGTGCTTAGTAGTACTTATTGCCGCTAATACATTATTTTAATAACTTTTTATAGCAGTTAATGGTTGTGTGATTGTGATTTAGTTTAGCACATCACCTGTCGTTATGCTCATTGCCCTTCAACAGTGTCAGCACTACCATACTGCACTGTTTGAGTTACATAGTTTGTCCATGTCCTCATTTTTTGTGGTTTAAATTTTTTACGCGCGAAAGCAGCTATGCTTTCAGCGCGTCTTAGCCATCGCAATTCTGTCCGTCCATCTGTTCGTCTGTCCGTCCGTCTGTCTGTCACACGGGTGGATCAGGCAAAAACGGTCCAAGCTAGGATCTCCAAATTTTCACCATCGGCTGCCTGGAAGACTCTAGTTTCAGGAACTGTAAAGCTTTTTCGTAAACTCGAAGGGGGTTACCCCGAACGAGGTCGCTAAATGAGAGGGGGGTGGTCAAAATTTGCGATTTTTGGCCAATAACTCACTGTATCTCAGTAACGGTGCGAGATAAGGCCTAGGTTGCTATTAATCACCAATAGGAAATCGTATACTGGCTTTCTATTGGCGCCGAATTCAATGACCTTGGATGACCTTGAACGCCAAAATAGGGGGTTTTACGGATTTTTTTCGCGATATCAGGCTGCGCAAGTTTATATCATTCACAAGGAGGCGCCACCGTCGCCAACGCCACACGCGCCTACGGCCGATGTGTATTATGGTCCCGATGGGCCGAGTCCAAGTGATATGCGATTTTCGAAACTATAACTACTAAACTGGAAATGCTATAGGCTTTCGCGCATCTCGTGAGCTTTGCTCAAATTTCTTGTTATCTTTTGTTTTTACAGTGCATCTTAGCCATCGCAATGCTGTCTATTCGTCTGTCCATTCATCTGTCCCATCACACGGGTGGATCAGTCAAAAACGGTGCAAGCTAGGATCACTAAATCTTCACCATCAGCTGCCTGGAAGACACTAGTTTTAGGAACTGTAAAGCTTTTCCATAAATTCGAACGGGGTCACCCCGAACGAGGGCGCTAAATGAGAGGGGTGAGAAAAATTTGCGATTTTCAGCCAATGAGTCACTGTATCTCAGTAAAGGTTCGAGATAGGGCCTAGGTTACTATTAATCACTAATAGGAAGTCTCGATTGGTGCCGAATTTAATGACCTTGGATAACCTTGAACGCCAAAATAGGGGGTTTTATGGTTTTTTGACGATTTACGGCTGTGACACAGATTTCAAGAGCAAATTGCGCTGAAATCCAGTGAGATAGACATGGAGAAGCTGCATACAAAATTTTCAGCATTGAACGTAGTTTTTGATGGTCCAAGTCTCGATTTTCTAGGTTCAAGGAAACCTGCTCACCAGGGCATCAAAGAGCGGTACCCCTGTAAAAGTCGTTATTTTATCATTGTTGGCCAGTCTTTTGTGAAAATGGTTGCAGATAGGCATTAGGCATGGGTTTGCTGTCTATCACAACAAGCACCAGTGATGAGCTTTTCAGTCGTATCAACATCGATGACTTTGAAAGACCCTGAACTTCCAAAATATTGATTTTTGCGATCTTCAGCTGCAGCGCACAGTCCGCACTCTCCAAGAATGCGATGAAATGGTTGGAGATAGACTGACAGTTTGCGAACAAGAACTGCTATAGGCTTTCGCGCGTCTCATGAGCATTAGCTCAAATTTATTGTTACTACCTCTGAACAAACTGCAGATGATGTAGGCAATTTACGTGCAGAGATTGAATTGTTTTTAAGTTCAGCTAACTGGGTCGCTGGCTGAGTGGATGAGACATTTTTTATCGAACAATGTTTCATGAAGTACAGTATGCAGTAGGTCGAGTATGGTGAGCAGTTGTTGCCAATTTTATTTACATGTAGACTGTCAGAGTGTTTCAAAGAAATCCGTAAAATACTGTAAAACTGCTAATAGAACCCCCGGGCTTCTATTAAAACATTGTCAACCTGGCATACCAGGGCAGTAAACTTTTTCTGTGGTCAGTATGCGCAATACTAGTATTACAATACAATTTAGAGCGAGTGTATAAGACTACGGCACATACAACTAATCACTACTACTACTACAACTGCTAGTACACTTACAACAACAACGAGAGACCCGGCTACTATATGAGACTCGGCTTGTATTAGCAGTTTTACAGTAGATAAATTTGTTGATGTATAATGTATGTTTGTATTTTGATTGACCGTGGGCATAGCACATTGTTTGGTTTTTGGAATTATTATGCATCAGTGTTGCACGGATACTTTATACATAAAAATTCCTCGTTGCATATTTGATTCTGCTGAGGATCGCAATGACCATTTTTGTTTATAAATGTTTTTAGTTGATGGATATTTTTTAGTTGCATTAGTTGCAAGCCGATACATGAGAGTCAGTAACATCTGAGAGGGTTTTATCTACATATGCTCAAGTGGCCTTTCAGTATAGTTGAGGAGGATGCTATACTTTGACTAGCATGTAGCGGTTTCTTATCAGAGGTTAACAGCTTCATTCTGAGGTAATTGTCTCCATGTGATAGGCTTGTCAGTGATCTATATGTCGCAGTTGACTGACAGTGGCATTGCTATGTCTAGGGTTGTCTATCCTCTAATAACTAGGGACCAACTTAATTCACGATTTCACGGCCGTGGCATTTTCCATGAAATTGGCCTTCTTCCGTGAAAAACGCCGATTTCCGTGAAATCCGTGATTTTTCGTGAATTTTCGCGCTTTTAGTTTAATTTATGACAATTCCAGAGTTTTATCTTCAGCTTTTGTACGGATGTTGCTGTTTGCTACATGTCGCACTTCAGCACTAAGTAGTTGACATTGACTGTCTCGAGTCTTGACTTAGTGTAGTAAATATTCGTTGTTCTGAAATTTCTTCGTTTGTATTAGCGCAGCACCTCGAAATAACGTCTGTGCGGCCCGTGAATTTCCGAAACTCTTTCCGTGATTTTTCCGTGAAATTTGACACATTTTAAAAATTCTGCCGTGAAATCATGCATTTTTTCCCGTGAATTCGGTTGGTCCCTACTAATAACCAAGGTTTTTTTCTGCTTTTCACGCATTAACTTTCCCCCTTTTCTACCCTTTTTAGTTTACCCTCCTCTGTTAGTCTTTTTTCTCCTTCTCTTCCATTCCTCTCCCGCTAAAAAGCGGCCCGTTTTAAACCAGCTGTGAGGTCTGGCGAGTGTTGCAAGCTTTTCGTATGATGGGGTTGGGGTTCTTGGGCAAAGCCCCCAGCCAATATCGATTCCGGTGTATTCTGAGAAGAAAGAATTGCAAAATATGTGTACAAGATTCATGCTTTTATAGGTTAAAGCTAAAGTTCCTCCCCAAAATTGCTCATGGCATACGGATGGAGAAAGATGCCTTTGGCAGACTGTTTTTGTTGGCTTGGTGCATAGCAGCTGATGTTGAATTGATTAATGTATGAATATGTGTGTTATGTAGTGCTCTCACAGATTTGATCTTGTAGCTTTTGTTTATTTTTACGTAACGTAATAATGAGAAATTATACTATCGCTGATAGTTTATTTAGGATATTTTCTCCCTATTTTCGTATGTGTGCATCATATTTTCGTAGTACGTAGGGCAGTGAGGCTTGTCTATCCCATGTAGATGTGACCTGTGTCTCATGTCCCATTTTTTGTGTTCTGCATTATCCTGTATTCTCTATTCTCTGTCTCTGTCTGTATGTCTGTGATAGCGAGGCACCATTGGCCATACTTTGTCGTCCATTTTTTTACCTTTGTTGATGATCAAAGTTACCAGTTCTCACGTGGTGTATTTAGTTTTGACTACAGCTAGATGTGATGTGTGCTTTTTACACGTAGCGAGGTGTACATGCAGTTGCTGTGTGTGCTCTGTTGTTAGATTAGTCTGTGTGTTATGTTAATCTTATATGATGAGTTGGTGCAGCTCATGGACGACAGAAATGCATGGGTTTAATTTGCACAACTTTCGATGACTTTTCATATCTTCTTTAGTTAGCACCTTGCAGTGTTTTTCTTGGGAATTTCTTCAGTTGATTTACAAAGACTAACTTATGTATTTGAGATTTTTATAAGTCTAGTTTGTTTGCTAAGACTTTCATAAGTTTGACTTAAAACCATTTTGTAAGTTAGGCTCTGGGTGGGTCTGACTGATGTTGGCATTTGTAGCCCACCGTCAGACGATGTGATGTAGTGTACAAATGTGCGTATTCGCAGAGTGATCGTGTGTGAGTGATTAACATTCTCTTCACTCTGGCGTCATTTTGTTGTCGTCGCCGTTGTTTTAAGCTAGTCGCTGCTACTTACTAACACCTATCCACTCGTACATCTTATGGAAATGTGATTACACAGACTTGGACATCGAAGTTGATACTACATGCCACGTTAACTAATTTTAACTTTTTAACTTATGCAGTCGTCCTAAACGGCCACCATTACTAATATTGCAGTTTTTGTACCTTTGTCCCGTGCGGGCTGCTAACTCGAAAATGAAAAGGCGTAGAAAAAAAACTGAAATCTGTGTGAACATTCCCCAGAGCAGGCATAATCATGCAGTGTGCCGATTTTCATGGGATGGCCGCATAATTTGTCGGCACTGGGCCGACAGATGTTACTTGTTAGTGGTGAATTTATTATCATATGCCGTGTGTGTAACTAACGATTGAGCTTATTTGATATCATGCATTATATAGGTCCATGACGGTGTTATAGTAGGTACGTACAACTGTTGCTAGGGTAATTCGCGCTGAGAGTGAGTGAAGTGATCTGTCTACTCGTAGGAGTAGGTGTGAGCAGGTGCATATTGTTTGTTGCAGAATGATCGTCGGTTGTTATCTTAGTTTCTAAGAATTTTTGTTGTCTGGAGACGGAGCCCTCATTGAGTACATGACATCAGAATTATTATTATAATCAGCTTCAATCACTGCACTTTGTTTGTGTTCATTCTCCCAACCACACAATGTTTCATGAAAACATCATTTTTTTCGTTTTTGTGGATATTCGTTAGATGTCGTCGGATTTTGTTAACTTCTGACAGAAACCTATTTGAAGGAATTTTAAATAAGCACATGCACAGCCCACAACCGAAAGGCCAGGGAGTATGTGACAGATGACTAGGGACCAACCGAATTCACGGGAAAAAATGCATGATTTCACGGCAGAATTTTTAAAATGTGTCAAATTTCACGGAAAATTCACGGAAAGAGTTTCGGAAATTCACGGGCCCCACAGACGTTATTTCGAGGTGCTGCGCTAATACAAACGAAGAAATTTCAGAACAACGAATATTTACTACACTAAGTCAAGACTCGAGACAGTCAATGTCAACTACTTAGTGCTGAAGTGCGACACGTAGCAAACAGCAACATCCGTACAAAAGCTGAAG
>Ga0209367_1002977_pt1 | contig 22744 bp, 17 predicted proteins | sample WorMetLIZISLAND2_FD_187412 | JGI IMG/M metagenome (GOLD analysis project Ga0209367, IMG submission 187412) | Marine gutless worms symbiont microbial communities from Max Planck institute for Marine Microbiology, Germany - Olavius geniculatus... ... | reverse complement strand
ATGCCAACCCACCTTGCAGATACTCGAACACTGAAACAAGTCTCGCGATGTCCACCCCTGCGATTTGGTGTCGCGTTGTCAGGTCTCGCGATGTCCACCCTTGCTACATGGTCTCACGTTGTCCAGTCTCGTGATGTCAGTCCCCACAATTTTGATGGTCTCGCGATGTCAGGTCTCGCGTTTTCAGTCGCCCCGAACAGATAGCAAAATGGCCTGTTTTTCCGGCAGATAACCAATTTAGTGCACTGTAATTCTAGCTTCCGTGAATATACCAGTCTGTGTAGTGTATTGTTTTTGCAACAGTAACAGTAAGAACAAACAACAATTACATTACATTATACTAATTTTGTAAACATAATCACACAGCACCATAATCAGAAGCAACGTAATATTATTAGAGCTCTCAAGGCGTTAATTTTTTTAATGCATTAATTAACACGTAAATTAACGCACCCAGTCCCGTCGAGAGGGAGAGTGGGGGATAAGTTATCACAGGCCTCGTGACGTTTGAGGGGCCCTGCCTGTCTAATATAGAAAGTTAGAAACACTTTTTTAAACATATAATCAACAATAACTGACGTCATAGGTAGCATAGAAATCTATTAGCATGTCATCGAAAATCAAAATAATTATTTATTTACAGTAATGATGGAACGAAAACTACAGTTTAGTTACTCGAATTCATTCGATTGTCAAATAACCGCAGTTTAACGGAATATTTCAAGTTTTGCTTCACAAAATTTAGTAAATTAACATAAATTTATGTATGTGCATTAATTTTTTTTAAAGCGTGTAAATCTTTTTAACGCGCGTTAATTTATTAACGCATTAACGTGTTAATTAACGCGTCAATTGTGACAGCTCTAAATATTATATTAAAAATGAATAATGTTTAGATTTTCGAAAAGCCAAATTTCAACTTTGTACTATAAAATACTATGCAAATGTGGAGTGTCTCAGCATTATAAGGCAGCACTTTGATTAAAAATCCTTAACAAAATTCTGCTAGTAAAGTGTTGCTTAACAAGATAATGTTCATACGAACACGGAGTCTGTCCAATGCATTTCGATAGTTTACAGTATATGTCCGTATAAGTATAATCAGTGAGCTATTTAGACTGGTAGAAAAAAATCAAACAGTTTAATTTCAAATTGTACAGCAGTAATGATCCTTTCATCCTTCTCTGTTATTTTAACTAAACAACAGACATTGTCAGTCACAAGACCATACGATTCACTATAAATGGTCTATCGTCACCATGCCTTTATCCTGCACCATTATGAAGATATGGCGCCTCAAAGATAATGGGGTCACGACACACACGTCATCTGTCACGTGACCATTCAACTCCCGGGAGTCGACTTGTTACCGTGGTCCATGGTGACCATGCATCTATCTGGCACTGTTACGGAGATATGGCGCCTCAAACATAATAGGGTCACAACTGACCTTTTGGGGTCACGCGACGTCATCGGTCACGTGACCATTTGACTCCCTGGGGCTGGAAATGATTTTGTGAAGAGATGAGTCTTGAGACGCTAGCGGAAGGTGGACAACGACTCGGCAGATGTCACGTTTTCTGGCAGGTCATTCCAGGTCCGTGGACCGACAACGGAAAAAGTCTGGTTGGCGATGGTTGTCAACTTGACCGTAGGGCACTGCCAGATGATTGGAACTAGCAGAACGAAGCGGTCGGCGGCCAGGTAGGTCGGCGACGTAGTTAAGTGGACCGAGATACTGCCGTGCAAGTCCATGCAAGACTTTATAGACCAGAATGGCGAACTTGTACCGGGGCCTAACTTACAAAACATCGTACGACAAATATACAACAATGTTACGACATACGGCGGATTTACGACAAATGTACGATAAAACGCGATTTACAAAAAAATCGTACGACAAAGTTACCACAAAAGTTATGACAAAGTTACCACAAAACGTACGACAGCTCATTAGCTGTCGTACGACAGCATCTCGAACACATGCAGTAATTATTTTGATTTCTCATTTGTATATAATACTCACATAGTGCCATAATACATATAAATTTTGTTTGCGGTAACTTCAGGCAGCGAAATTGCCTCGAAATCAATTCACTTGTTATTGTTTACATCGGTAAGCGTTGGCAACGGCGGAAGCAGACGATTGGCATGCAGCGCCGTGCGCCGCCAGCTCAGTGACACTGCGTTGCGATTGTTTGAGGTCGTAACGTAACGGCGGTTGATTGGCTGGCTATTTTTAGTGACTACAGAGTTACGACAAAATTGCGAGAGAGTTACGATGTCATAAAAATCAGCTTTAAAAATTCGGATACAACATTTTTGCGACAATCTTACGACATCGTAACTTGTTGATTCACGACAAAGATACGACAAAGTTGCGAGGATTTTACGGGAATTTTATGATTGTCTTATGATGTTTTGTAAATTAGGCCCCTGGACTCGTTCCGACACACGCAGCCAATGGAGGCAGACAAGTGTGTCAGTGATATGGTCCGATCGACGGATATGGTACCTCAGTCACTTCATTTGGACTGCTGTTGCAACCATTGGTTCGTTGAACCTTGTTAACATCCAGCGGATACCGGCACAGGTGGTACTGGAAGGCAACACAAAAGCTGACCTAGAAGCCAAGCAATGGACCGTACTACAGCAGTCTTCAGCACCTATGGACTTAACTTCCACTTGTGCAGTCGTTAAACGGCATCAACAGAGCGTTGCTGATGACAGGCATCTCAGCAACCCACATGCCGGAGTCCATAGAGTGTTTACCGCCAGTGTCCCCAAATTCCAGCACTGGCAACGTGACTGGACCAGTGTATTACAGTGTCCCAGATACACACTGTTGCTGGCAGGTTACCTTTACCGGATCGGGCGTCGGGACTCCGCCACCTGTCCACACTGCAACGACGCTGAAGATAACGGCAGAGCACCTGGTGCTTCACTGCCCAGCTCATCACCAGGCCAGAAGAGACACTTGGCCGGCCGGGAGGTCAATTCAACACGGACCCGAGACGTCTTTGGACTTGGAGAGGATTGGGGCTGTAGCCTCCTCCCAACTGGCAATGAGAGAGAGAGGGAAATAGAGAATTGTTTGCAAAGGCAACAAAACAAATGAAAATAGATCAGCAAACTACCACTGTTTTATTCGGCGAGAAAGCGATAGTTGAGTGGCAGAAGGACAAACACATGAACCCCAGAGAGAGGAGCAATAAAAGCTTCTGCTTATCGAGCTCATAATCTGAAACTTAATTAGTTAATGAGATTTGTGAACCTTTTGGATGTTAGGTGCGTCTTCAGACTCCCACCGTTCCCCCTAGCTACGGGCTTAACCCTTGTTGATGTGCGTTGCAGGCGAGCAAAAAGGAACCACCGATGGCAGCAGCAGCAGGTTCTGTCACGAGCGGACAGAATTTATCATCTCTGCTGGATGCTCCTTTAGACAAGATGATGACAGATCCGTGGGCAATGCCCCCAGCTCGACCCCCGATTGCCGCGGCTGCAATGGGTGATCTACCCGCCAGCAGCCAATCTGATATAACATGGTCGTCTAGACGTTCTCCGTCACCGGGTTTGTAGATATATGCTCAATTGTGGCCCGCCATAGCCAAGGGCCGCCATAGCCAGGGGCCACCATAGTTAGGGTTACGGTTGGGGTTAGGACCCCACTAGCCCTAACCCTAACCCTAGCAGCCTATAGGAAAGTGTGGCGGAGCTAGCCATTCGTACCATCGATTGTGGCTATGGCGGGCCGTCACCATACGCTCTGCATTTCTCTAATCCATTGATAGGAGTTTCGGTATTAACTGGAATTAGTGTGAAGTTTGTGGTCTGCTTATGCGAACCAATGTACCCAACGAGCTGAACATACAATTTCGCTCACAAAATAGTTCCATGCAAATTGCACTTTGTTATATGTTTTAGCACACACTTTATGTAGTGCTAATGTAATAATAACACAATAAAGTAAAATGAGTGCAACACAATATTATATAAGCTAACAGCGCAACGAAAATATGCGGCAAGCGTATCGGACTTGGCGTGTGAATTGGTTTAGCAGCTATGGGAAGCCGAAGGTGACTTCTACCACAAATACAGCCTGTTGCAAATACTTTGCCACATATATAACTACTGTGTTCGTTGGTGGTTGTACAATATATAAAAAATGTTTTAATATCAGTGTTCTAAAAATGTACAGTGGGTAAACTGTAATAACTGAGACAGCTGCTCCCATCTCTGCATCTCGTATTTGGCGAGTTTCCTGTGGACGTTGTGCGCTGTATGAATTTTTCTCACTAAGTTTCAATTGGCACCAGCATGTGCGTAACGACGAAGTCAGAAGGTTAACCAAGCAACCCCATCTCTCAGCCATAGTCCAATCAAGGCGCCTGTCCCTGTTCGGACACATTGCACGAATGCCTGATGAAACAGACGCAAAACAGATCTTAACAGCTTCCCCCGCAGGAAACTGGACGAGACCACTGGGACGTCCTCGTACTACATGGATGAAAACCATTCAGCAGGATCTGAAATCCAGCGACCTCAATATGGACGACGCAGTTGACCTGGTGCAGAACCGTCCACTCTGGAGATTGATGTCTACGTTCGGCGCTACGCACTCTTAGTGGTGCTTGCCGGAAATGATGATGATGATGACTGAGTTTCACTGTTGAACATAAGTAGTAGTAGTAGTATCCAAATATGCATAGGACACTCGAAAACGGTCGTCTATAAGTGCTAACAAAAAGTCGTATAAATTCTCCCAGCTTGATGTCTGGCTGATGCAGTTCTGCTGGCAGACTATTTCGCAGGAATTTTTATTTTCTAAAAAAAACCTGTCTTTACCTTTTTTAAAAATTATTTTAACGTTCGTTACCGTACGTGTCCGTGATGTGCAGTGACGTATTCTGAGATCGAGCGCGTGGTGCCTACGACGCTGGCCGCCTGGGAGGAAGTGGAGGCTAAGTTGAAGAGCGGCGGCAGTGTTGTGATGTCGACTGCAGGTGCTGGCGCTGTTGGCAGCTCAGCTGTCAGTAGGAGTACGTTGAATCAGCCGAGACTTACCGACGATAATGATGAGTTTGTTTCATTATCTCAGCAGCTTCATAAGAACCTTGCACCACCAACAGCAGCAGCAGCGACCACAGATGGCAGCAGTAATGACGGTGAGTCATTCAGTCAGTCAGTAGGCCTACAGTTTTCCGCGGGCTGCGGAATTTCAAGCCGAGCTGTGGAATTTGCCCTTTTCTGCAGAATTTTGATATTTTGATATTTTTTTTATGTTCAGTAAGTTTAGTTTACATAATTAAAACAGAAATTGTACGTGTTTAGGTGACCAGCATTGTTGACCGGTATGGTTTTCTGGCAGCCTGGCTCAGTTGTATTATGTTGTCAATTAGTTGTATTTTTGTTTAAGCCAAATAAATTTCTTCTTCTTCTTGTGCGGAATTTTGCAGAATTTGAGAAATGACGGATGATTCTTACGATTGTCGGATAAATAATGTTATCAAATAGAAATATCACGGAAAAATCAAACAATAGCCATCGCAATACAGCACAATTGTAAATAAACACAATGAGACTTAACTGATTGCACTGATGAAAAGAAAGAAAGCAGATTGATGATTTCCTTTGTCTGTTGCTAGCATAACTTGAGTACAATGCCAGCCTTAATTAACTTTTTGACAGGATACAGCTCAGTATACTCACAAACCTAGGACCACGGTAAGCCACATTTGGAAAATTTTGCCGTGGTGAGCCACAGACTTCTGCAAAATGTCCCACGAAAGAATTTGGCAAAATTTTCCGTGGAAAACTGGACCCTATAAGGCTGCGTTCACATAAACACGAGTACGAGTCCGGCACTGTACGGGTTCCCGTATACGAGTTCTGGCAAACACGAGTTTGCGTGTATTTCAATGGCAGCCGTTCACATACATATGAGTACGGATTACCTGTAAATTTCACTCGTACGAGTAGTTTCTGTGCAGGTTAACCCGTGCAAAGTTAACTACCTGTAAATAACAATTGTATAATTTACAAAAGCTATGGCACATATTTGATGTCAGAACTGACATCACTGTAAAATAATTCATTGTTAGAGATGTATGGTTGGTAAAATTATTAGCGATGTGATGAAATATTGTTGTTTATTCGTGAAGCATTTCCTCGATTCGATTTAATTAAATATGGCCAACACGCGTTTAGTTATATGCTTGTACAAGTGACCTTGAACACTGCACTCGTACGAGTGAAGCTTCTACAAGCTGTAAACGGAAACCCAGACTTGTACTAGTACTCCTGTTTATGTGAACGCAGCCTAAATCAGCCAAATATTCCAGTCATTTTATTTGCTCAGTAAAATGGCAGTCCACTAATCAGTGGCGTTGTAGCAGTGGGAACTGTTCGAAAACTGTTGTGCGAAAAATATTTTTATTTAGATGTGCAAGATTTGGGACTAAAACATCCATGTTGGGTAATTTAAGGCAAAATCGAAATTTTCAGCATCCATAATCATGATAAAATTTGCACCTTTTTGTCAGAATTTTGTCGCATAGTTGCAGCGTCTGTTGGAATATTGCAACTTCCTGCTGCGGCTACTTTTTTAACCCACAATACCCGCAGTGCTACCAAGAAATATTTGCAGCGATTCAGTTTACACGATTGAGCAAGATGTGCCTGGCTCATTCGAGCACTTACGACGGGCTTGGAACAGAAGAACAATTTACACCAATGATACTCACTAATCAAAATGTCTGCTGGATCATCACTTTTAGCCTACAGGGATACAGTGGGGCAAACCTTGGGATGCCCAGTAGGGGCAGTAGGTGTGGCTTCATCGTTAGTTGTAACAATTGTAGGCTGCAATGTACTCGTAGCAGTAATCTTATGCAGTATATTTGTTTCAAGTCAACGAATTGCATTGGTACTTGATGTTATTGCATTTGGTGTCTAGTGGTTAACATGTTGGACCAGCGATTGCAACGTTGTGGCTTTGATCTCCGGCCATCGCGCTGCCACGTAACAAACCCGGGCAAGTTGCCTCTGTTACTGGGCACTATAATTTGGTACTAGGTTAAGCGCCAGGAAGTTCATAGCAGTATATGATGATGATGATGAAGGATGAATTAACTTTAGCATGGCGTTAAGTCCTAAGACTACAAAGACACGTAACAATAAGCCTAAACAGTGAAGTCACGTAATAGTAGTCAGTGCAATGAGACGTTGTTAGTCATGACTGTAAGACCAGGCAAAAAGTTTGGTTTTCAGTTTTATATGGGAGGCGTCTTGCCTACCACCTGTATTACTTAGTTGCGTTTGCATTCACTGCTGGTCCAGAGCTTTTGAAACTGAGATGAACACCACTTGCGTCAGTACAGAGCTGTTAATCAGTGCTGTTACCAGCGGTGATTTACGTTTACTTTATCTGGTGCTGATATTGTCAGAGGAGTATTTAGGGATGCCTAAGGTGGGCCATTTTCTTTGTTTGTTTGTTTCTGCTATTGAGGGTCATTTGTATGATTCCAGATGGCATCAACCTACTGGGTTTGAGTGAAGATCTCACCACCGATGGTAAGAAGGTGGAACGGCCAGCGAAGAAGGTGACTGCCGAAGAGTTCCTTGGACCAAATGCAAAGTTGGTTGACTTTGACGACCTTGTCTCAAAACCTTCGCCTGCAAGTCAGTGTTCGAGAACTTGAACTTACTTACTTTACTGCACTTACTTACACACTGGGAGTTTACTCATTGTTAATGTGTAGAAGAAGAAGAAGAAGAAGAAGAAGATTTCGCATAGGCACTAGGCAGCGAAGCTGAACTAGGCCCGTTGCGTGGGAGCTCATCCCCTTGACGGCACTTTGAGCCGGCGAGGGCGGAGCCCAATTAAGCTCGCATACAGCCCAAGTTGGCCGGATGGCCGGCTCAAGTTAACAGCCAGCGCCTTTAACCGACTGGATCGGTATACTTGCAGTCCTGGCCACAGGGCCTACTGTTGCGCAGAACTCGCTGTTTCTTCCCTATCGATGGCCTTGACCACCGCCAGTACTCATTTTACCATCCCACGGAGGGTAGAAGGCTGAGTCGACCTAGCTGGCCGGCTTCGTACATCTAAGTACTAACCGGGTTCGGTGTAGAGTAACTTCGTTTCATCCGAAACGCGTTATCAACTACGCCACGCCACCAAACACGTAGAAGAAGACGAGCATTTAACACAGAAACTGAAGTCCATTGATGATGGGCTGATCCACTTTGTGTGACGTCTTAAGCCCCTGCATTGTAGCACAGTGCGCATCTGTACAGGCTAGGCCATTAATATTCATGACGTCTATAGGCTAAACTCATGACGTCACCGCGGGCCATCATGGCGGCGCATTTTCTGCGTCGTTTTCGTAGATCGTCGACTTCAAAGGTAAATCTTTCCGTGTTGACAGAACGCTGGGCGCCGATATTACTGTCAAAGTTATCATAAAATTCTGCACTTTCAGGAAAATGGATAAAATGTATATGTTAATTTTGGTGACCACGGACCTTCAAGTCCCTGCATTGTAGTACAGTGCGCATCTGTACATAATTCAGCTTCATTAGGCCGCCCGGAACCGTAGCTCCTGGAAGGCCTTATGTTTTGCTGCAGTTCTTTTTTTTCAATGCGAAATCCTGAGGTCCATGGGCCGATCGCTGCAAAATTTTGCGTCATGCTCGGAAGCATGTTCAATTTTATAACGCCGGTCCAAAAATTTGGGGGCCTGCCACTTTGTGTGCAAATATCTCTGGAACGGATAGAGATACCCAAAATCGGAAAACTATTTGACAGACAGCGTTTCGTCTCGCATTGAGCGAAAAAAGGTCGGTGAACTTTGGTCCACTAATTACAGAGATTTAGAGGTGCAATTGTAACCCATAAAATTGGCTTTTTCGGAATACCATATTTCGGCCCGTAACGGGCGCTGCGCCCCAAAATTTTTACACGTGCTACAGAATGACTAACTTATGCTAGCATATACTTCACCGGGGATGAGGGCTCCCCAACAATTTTTTCAAAAGGGGGGGACAAAAATTGGCTTATAATTCAGCGTATTAGCGCCTATAACTTTGGGGTTAGGGGGAGTAACCCCATGAAACTTTGCCACATGACAGGCCATAAGGGGAACATTATCACTTATATATAACATTTGGGGGGCACTACCCCCTTAAAATTTGGGAAGGCAAAAAACGTCTAAAATTCAGTATGATTTAGGACAATTTTCGAATTTGACCGCAAGTATCTCAAGAACCGGTCATGATATCGACAAAGGGACACAAACTTCATCGTGAGCAATTACTGCTGCGTTAGTGAATAAAAAAATTTGGTGAACTTCTGTTTGCAAACAAAAAAGTTATAGACGCAGATGTTGACCTACGCAAGTTCAAAATTTGGCACGATTTCGGGCAACTTCAAACTTTGACCGCGAATATATCTGTAGCGGATCGACATGCCGAAAATCGATAACAAACTTGATAGACTGCCATTCCTCCTGCGTTGAAACAAAAATTTGGTGAACCTTGGTCCACTAACAAACAAGTTGCAGGCACGGATGTTGACTCACCCTAATTCGACGATGCACATTCTGCTTATGCTACTGCATTTGACTTTGGGCCACGTGACTTTGCTACCAGGTAAATTTCACCTCCCTGAATTAACCCCCCCATCGGACTTACGGCGCTGGGCGGCCTCACGTTGGGCTCTGCCCCATATTTCTAGTTGCAATTGGACTACCACAAATAACTTACCCATCGGTGTGCAGGAGACCTTTTTAGCCAAGACCCCAGAAGCATAGCTCTAAGACCGAGAAGTTGGGTCATTTTTGTTTGAGACGAGATGAGACACTAGTACTGCCTTGTGCTGCATATACTGTTTACTGTTTGTCTGTGCCTTTTGGCGGACAAAATGGTGATGCCGATGACGACTGATGAATACACATCTTGAGACATTGTCGAGACCATATCAGTTGCATATGGATAGCAGTACTGAATACGTTAACATAGTAGTATCGAACATAGACAAAAGTGTATGAAGTATTAATAAAAGAAGAAAACAATTGGGAAGCTCAAGGATCTACCCGACCAGCAGAGATTTCTTGTGACTCCGTCTATTTTCCTTGTCGACTGGGCTGGGTGGGTAGTGTTGGGGAGAGTGAGTGATATTTGTCACATAGCAGATGATGCTTTGTGCAGGTGCTGCGAATCCATTCGCACTGACGATCGGCAAACCGTCATCAGCTGCTAACCCATTTGTCGCTCGGGCCATGGAGGAGGAGCTAAGCCGTCGCGTTCCTATTGGCCAGCTGCAGTCATCGGGGTCGGTGGCCGGGGGCGGGGTCCAGGCAGCTCCGACGACAGTCTGGCCGCAACTGGCCGTCGTCTATTCGCCACAGCCCGTACTCCCGCAGCATGGCTACAATCCATTCTTGTGACGAGTTAGCACCACACTGCAGCATGGTTGAGAAAACCCAGGGTTTTCCATAAGCCCAACCTGGTGGCTTTAATTGGGTTGCGTTTTCACAGTGCAGCACATTAGTGTTGACACTGTTGTAAGGGCGATGAACGTTATGTATGGGAAATGGCGTTTGGGGGGTCCTGTAACCCTGAAACCCCTCAACCGATTTCCATAAAACTTGGCATCAGTGATCACATCGTCCACCCGACACCTCATGCAAAATTTGGTTACAAAAGGTTGAAAAGGGCCGTTAGGCATCTTTTTTTTCTTGTGCACGGCTACAGACCAGCCCATTGGACCGACCGACGCTGCTAATGGCTTAAAGGAAGCGTCCTGACGCCGGACACATTCCTTTTGTTTTTGATTAAAATTTTTTAAATTGACCACTTTTTTGTGCTCCAATTTTTAAAAATTTGCATTAACGGCCTATGGGGACTTCAAAAGATAATTCCGCGCTGTTTGCACCTATCCCCTATGTTCGGGGTCGGGCAATCTAACGGTGTCATTTAAATGTACCTCCTAACGACCACTGTTGCCATAGCAACCATTCAAAGTTGCACAATTTTGCATTACAGCCAATGGAGAGTTCACAGCGGTATAACTCGGTCCCGTAAAAGATAATTCCGCGCTGTTTGCACCTACCCCTATTTTTGGGCCCGGACTATCCGATGGTATCATTTAAATTTGTCCCATGACGACCCCTGTTGCCATGGCAAATAACTGTTCTTATTCAAAGACAAAATTGGTTGCAGCAGACATTGTTACATCACACATAATTTTTTCCTTGCACCAACTTCCTTTACTCGTTCGGAGGTATTCTGAAAACAGTGAATAAATTTATTGTCGTAAAATTAAATACCAAAAATTTGGCCAAAAATCAACTAAAAAAACAGCAAAAATCAGAGCAAAAAACTTCAGCAGTTTACAAAGTTACCTAAGGGCGATATGAGTCAAAGCTCGAAAACAGCAAAAATGGTTTTGGGGCGATATTATCGCGTGTTGAATTCCAGACTGGCCCTTACAAGACAAGCCATTCTAAATACTTGAAATAAAAATACAAGAACAGAAGTCGTAAGCCGAAACAATGTAGTACACTAGTCCATGCTGATACCACGTGTACTGCAGTGAATGCTAATGCCTATGGTAGAACTACTTCGTTGCTATCCAACACTGATAACGATATATCAATATTTTCAATATATTGAGTCATCACTATTCACTATTCTGAAAACAGTGAATAAATTTATTGTCGTAAAATTAAATACCAAAAATTTGGCAATATATTTTCAATATATTGAGTCATCACTACTGTCCACTACAGCAATAAATATGCAAAAATCTGCAAAGTCATGGGTTTGAAATTTTAGTTTTTTAAAACTTGACCGTAATAAAACATTTCCTTATTGGTGGAACAATATACTGAAATTTGATCAAGTTTGGGGGTGGGTTTTCAGATGGTTTTACCCAACGAACCCCCTGGATATGTGGCTGGGTATCTCAACCCTGCAGACACACTCACAGCTATACACGAATGCATTCGTTGAGCTGCTGTTTTTTTTGTTATGGTTGCTGTAATATGTCAATAGTTTACTAATTAGTTTATCAGTTATGTGTAGGGGATACCGATTGATAGTGGGAATTTTTCATAACATGTGCATTTCATTTGGATGCACAGTGTTCACAAAAATATACAGAATCTGTCAAGATAGGCAGCATAAATGGGAAGGTTTTATATGTTGAGGTTACGTTAAAAAGAAAAATACAGAAACCGTGTAGCGAATTTTGGAATTGCAAAAGATTCTCTGAATTATAAAATGATTGATTTAAAGATTGCACATACGCATATAAGCAAATCGTTGCATGGGACTTAATTGCGGATTTTGGCAAGATGTGTCATGTGTGCTCCGTTCGCGTTCTCATATTACCGGTATCCCCAGTTATGGTGCCACCTTTTGCTGTTTTATTTACATTTGCAGCATAAACAAAAGTAATATCAAATACATAAATCGTTGTATTTATCAAAGCATTGTATTGGTAACGATTCGTTTTTTTTGTTGGTATTTTTGTAACTGACATATAATTGCCACAATTCTGCTATGGAAAACATAATTATGTGGTTTCATTATATCATTGGTAACGCATCTAACAGTGTATATGGCATTGCATCCACTGATTCTGTGTTAGACATTTGTGGGTAATCAGAAATTGATTTTGGGTTATTATCAGACATTATTATATTATCAGTCCTATTACAGTACACTATATTTCGACTAGCTCCATCTGACTGCGTTCGTTGGCTGCTACCAGAAGTAGATCGTGGGACCAAAATAGACAAATATAATGAATTCAAGATGGCGGCGGCCGCCATCTTGAATTCCGCTTATCGCTCATAATTAGCTGCTATTGCACGTACTTGCACGAAATTTCATATGCGAGCTAAGTTTGACGTTCTACATGTAGTTATACCACAAAATCGAACAAAAATGAAATTTAACATGGCGATGGCCACCATTTTGTATTTTAACACAAAGCATAACAAATCAGCTGCCGACTGGAAAAGGTTCATAAAATTTTGCAGGAATGTGGTTAGTTGCTACTGGAAATAAATCATGTGACCAGAATCGAGAAAAGTAGTAAATTCAAGATGGCGGTGGTCACCATTTTAAATGTTGTTCATCACTTATAACTGCTTTTTCATTCATCTGCATGAAATTTGGTATTTAGACTAAATGACCTTTCAAACTTTAATAAGACCGCAAATATTATACACTGTGTCTCAAAAAAACATCCCCGACATTTTCGACTGTGACTTGAAAACCAATTGTCGGATTTTAATAATTTTTGGTACAAATATTCCTGACACAAGTTTCCATCAAATGACTATTCAGTTTCCCACCTCACCCAACGTTTGTTTCTGCACTACCTGGGTACCTGGTAGTACTACTACTACACAACCAACGAAATATCACTTTTTTCCAATGCGATATGATTGCTTAGTTAACATAACACGTGAAAACACATTTCTGACACTTTGGATGACATTTCATCCAGTTGTCCATTTTTCAACTGCCTGCAGTAAAATTGCTTGAAGTGTTAGCCCACTATGTGAACACAGGCAAGGAGATGTTTTCTCCATTCATTGACAGCAGTATCGATAATGTTCTGCTCCAGACCAATCCAGGCTGTACCAGTCGCTTCTTGACTTCACAAACATTCCTAAACTTCATCTGGTAGACACGCTGCTGCATGACAGTCAAGCCTAGTAATAGACCTGCTGTTGGGGCCTGCAAATTAAGATAGATGGAATTCATTGACGTTTTTTTATTCATTTTAACACGTATTATGCTTGGTCTGCTTTTCCCAGGTAGTGCAAAAGCAGACGTTGGGTGAGGTGGAAACTAAAACACCTATTTAATAGTCAGTGGTGTCAAATATTTCTGCTAAAAATTATTAAAATCTGCTTATCTTTCTTAAGTTACGATTGATAATGTTGGGGATGTTTTTTCAGGTTTTCTGTTTATTTCAACAGATGTTCAACTTGATCTGATTTACCTAGGTAATGCAGAAGCATACATTGAGTGAGGTGGGAAACTGCATGATTATTTGATGGCGTGTTGTGCCAGGAATATTCATACCAAAAATTACCAAAATCTGATAATTGGTTTTATAGTTATATAATGATATATATGTCATCATCATCATCATATATTCGTTTAATGACAGTTGACATACGCAACTTCTATCAACGCAATCATCTAATGTCAAAAAACATTTAAACATTTACAAAAAACGTCCATTGTGTGTGCGGAAAATAAACACGACTAGCAGAAAAGTACTCTAAATAGAAACTAATGTTTACAACAGATTAAAAACGTTAAAAACAGGCAACTTAAACATGCAAATAATATCCCATCACATGTTCGTGGATTAGTAAATGTCTTTGTATAACATTCTAATAAGGAAATCTCTATGGTTCAATCGAGTTGTTTTGGAAATTAAAGTTTTATTGTGCGCTCTTGTTCTTGTGTTGCACTGCGTGTTTGTTCGGTTAGACAAGTACTGTTGGAGCACGTGATTGTTATTTGCTAAAATACAGCTAAATAGTTTATCATCAGCTTCTTCAGACATTTTGGTAACAGTAGGAATGTCATCGCTGCAGTAACCAAGCCGTCGACATCGCCGCAGAAATGCTTCGAGCTTCGTGCAGTCTGCGGCTGATGTAAAATGGCAAAAATCAAAAACTAAAAGCACGAACATTATGCATTAGCTTAGACATTTATATCTGGCTACTGAGAACAGATTAAATGCCTAGATCACAAGTATAATTGAATTTAACATCTCATAAATCGATACGAATGAGTTTTTGTTGCTGTGGTTAGGGTTCGATTGTATGTTTACTGTAGCAGCGAGACATTGCCACCGAAAAATGCGATTTATTCATCTATTTGTTAATTTATCGAGCACAAAGAGAACATAAAATGAATATAGTAGAAATCTAACATATCCAGATCATCAGTATAATTGCATTAAAAGTCTTATAATTCAATACGAGGAAGTTTTTTGGACAGGATAACATTCGAATCTGACAATTTTTTTGCAGCAATAGTATCACAGAAAATATTTATAGCCTAGTGCGCATGCGTAACCGCGAGTTGAACCGAGATCAAAATTTGATCGGTGGTCGGATGGCAGTTCAGAATTGTATGGAGATCAACGCTTGAACTGCTTTGGTGTAACGCAATTTACGGCTGAACTGGGTTCAAATTCAGATTTGACCCGGGTTCAAAGTTGAACGACGTTGGTGCAACGCGCCCTAAGTTTGGCTGCACCTCGGTTGAGCAGAATACATCCATCCCAAGCTCCAGTCGTTTAAGTTAGAAATGAGAAACCGACCCCACAAAGTTCGGTTCAGTTCAGTCCACAGAAATGCGTTTGCAGTGCCCAAGACTCCACCGGTGGAGTGCTCTCGAGCCCCTGAGCCGAATTAACGGAGGGCCGCTTTGCAGCTACAAGTGTGGAATCAAACTCCCCCCCCCCCTATGGATAATTCTAACCAAGTGCCCGTCAAAGTTCGGTTCAGCTGATTTGGCTGAGTTCGGCTACTGCCTTCCGCCTGTTAGCAAGATGTGCCCTGATGATGTCCGCGTATTCGCTACGTCCAAGCATCTCGTAGGCGAGTGGCAGCAGACTGAGCACTGTCGGGTGCAGTTCATCGGACCCATAGCAGAACACGTCCAGCCCAAGCTCCAGTCCTTCGCCGTAGTCACACTCATCGTTAGCAAACTGCACCAGCGTCACAATCTCCGTCAGAGCATCATAGTGCCGGTCGCGCTCTTCACGAGTTTTGCTCTCCACAATCAGCTTCAGTATCCTCCGCAAGCTGCCTGCACACACCAAGACAATGAAGCATCACTATCTACGTTAGCGTGTCACAGTGTAAGGCGTCATAGTAAGAGAAGGAGCAGAGTACGAAGACGGAGCATCAAAGTTTAACTCTCTCTCTTCAGCACTTCTACTGTCCAGTATCCTCTGTAAGCTGCCTATGCACATGTTGGTGGCGTAGCATAGTGGTTAGAACGTCGGTCCCGGACGGCAAACTTTCCGTATCCTGCGCTAGACTGACAGATGGCTGTTTGACCACTTTGTGGGTTAAGCATCCGCTATCAGTCAACCAACAAGGCCAACTCAGCCTGCCATCCCTCCAAGGTCGGTTAAATGAGTAGTAACCCATTATAAGGTGGGGACCTTTGTAGAGCTGACTGGGGTTGCCTAGCCGGCCGCTGCGCCAGCCTATGTCTGCAGGCTGCACACGGTGGCCGTGCGGCAGGCGGCTCTGGTTAGTGACGAAAGCGCATTAGAGGCGTGTTCGCGACAATGTGTTATACAAATTGACGACCTTTACCTTTTTTACCTTTACATGACAAGACAATACGACTTTAATCACAAATGAGGAAAGAGATAAGGAGGTAAGGAAGGGAAACATCAGTCAGTACATCATAGTTCTTAACTTATTGTCCCACTCCTCAGCGCTTTTACTCTCCATGATTTGCTTCAGTATCCAACGCAAACTGCCTACATATGCCAATGTCTTGGCATATGTAGGAAGGAAGGCTAGAATTAGTTAATGGGCATGCAACTGAAACCCCAGAGCTGCTGAACATTACCCACCACATGGGCGATGTGATGGGTGATGTCCAATGCTATCTGTCAGTCTTGCTCTACACGACCATCTTCTGTATCCAACACCAAAAAAAATCCTTTAAAAATCTTTTGGTAGAATGTAATGTTGAAAGCTAGACAATGATACATTTCCCCCAAAAAACGCAAAAAAAGCGCACAATGATCATTGCTAACATGTTGCTCGTTGTCCAACAGCCAACCAAAGTAAGCGCAGCAAGTCTAACAACTCGGACAATTGCACACTGACAATAGGGTATATCAGTGATGGGCAAATCACAAATCAAATCACAAATCATTTTTTATCAGAACTTGCACTTTTGAAAAATATTTTATTTACATAATCTAATCTGTCAAAAATCGCACTGTATTTAAAATTGAGAATATTACATCAAGCGTAAGGCAGTGTATGCAATATGACAATGGGTATAAAAAAAGAGTCTACAGTTAGTCCCTTATTCTCTTTACATGTATCCAAAAATCTAACTGTTGCAGCTGCTGCTGTGCTCACATGTCAGCAAAACAGCAGCTGCCATTGGTTAGGTCCTAAGACCCTTACTGCTTCACAAATATTTTATTTGCCAAACAAGACTAGTGAACTATGCAACTTGTTTCATTGTCGCTTATCAGCACAACAACTGTATCACCACTTACACTTACACAAATATGCTATCTACTGGTATCTAGTGTACACTTTTGCCAATTTCTTCTATAGAATAAAATGTGGTCTGCGATTTTCGGCTGCAAGAGTGAATTGCGACAAAACAGGTGGAGACGTACCAAGACTACCTGTGAACAGAAACTGAAACAGAAACTATGGCGCATTTCATGAGCATTAGCTCAGATTTCTTGTTATCTCTGTTATCGACACACTAAGCTTGTTGCTAAAACCTATTAATTGAAATAGCAACAAACGGCTAGTAAACACACTGTATCCCAAATTTTTTCTTGTTAACATGATTTTTTTTCTAAAGTTCAGTCCCTGGAGTACAATAAAATATGCATAGTGTTTAGGGGGTGCACAGTAACCCCTGTCAACTCCCCGACTATAACTTAAAGCCAAAGACCATTCTGGAGCTAAAAAGTGCGCTGCAGCATAGACCTGTTGATATGCCGCAGACTTTTGCAGTATTGTCTGATGCATCTGCTTTAGCCGGTGGTAAACATATTTCGAACATTGGGTATGAGCTTTTTAAAAAAATATTTTATTGAATATGCTTAGCTGTTTTTGTACCATAATATCCAAACAATTTGGGCACTTTAACCATTTGTTCGTTGTCAAATATCGAAAGTTTGTGTTTTGTGGTAAATGCGTAGTGAAAATGGAAAATTCTTTGGGTGAGTGAAAATTAATATGGCATAACTTCATTAAATATAAGAAAAATTGAACGAAACTTAGCAACTTAGTGTAGATTTGAACGCCGAATATGCATGTAAAGCGTAGCTTTAAAATTTTCAGTCTTCTAAAAATAAAATTAAAAAACTTTAGTTTTTAGGGGGGGGGTAAAGTTTTCTGACTCACATTGTAGAATAAATTGTGAATGTCTATCATGTTGAACTTCCTAGTAAAGTTCTGGAAAATGTGCTACCTAGGGATAAACCACCATATTTTTGAGAAAACAGACACAATCTGCTGTAAAAAGTTGTTATATATGGTTAGATTCCTTAGACCCTCAGCAACAACTAGGTGCACAACCTTTCCAACACGCTGCTGTAACTTGGCAATTCAAGATGGCGTCCAAGATAGCTGCCATGTTATGAAATCATCAATAACTTTTAAAGGAAATGGGCTAGAAAAATAATTTTTGTGTCCTTACTCACATTTTTGGGGTCACGGAACCTAACCAAATCATGTATTTGGTAATCAACATATTTGGTCACAGAGAAATCCAAGATGGCGGCCGGCGGCCATATTGGAAATACAAAAATGACCATATCATTACAACTGTATGGCATGCTTATATAACATGGCTGGTGTTAATTTATCCCCGTTATTTCAGAGTGATATGATGTCTTTTGAAAATGGTACTAGTAAGAATGTGAGTAAGTAAGTAAAACTTGAATTTATACAGCGTGTTGGTCTGTTGGATTTAAAAAACCTCTCATGCGCTGAAATTGTGTCTTACGATAACTATATGAACAGGTCTGTCTATCAATATAAATTCACATTTTACTTACTTACTTACTTACTAGTAACATTCACAAAAGATATCATAATTTATCACTCTGGAATACATGTATAACGAATAAATTAATACTAAACATGCTATAAAAGTGTGCCATACAGTTGTAATAAGCCTAATATGGTCATTTTTATATTTCCATTATGGCCGCCGGCCGCCATCTTGGATTTCTCATGACCACATATAATGTATTGCCAAATACACAATTTTTGTTAGATTTCTTGACCCCAAAAATGTAGGTAAAGACACCAAAATTATTTCTCTAGCCCATTTCCTTGAGAAGTTATTGATGATTTTATAACATGGCAACCATCTTGGACGCCATCTTGAATTGCTGAGTCACAGTAGCTTGTTGGAAAGGTTGTCCCCCTAGACGTTTTTGCTGAGAGTCTAAGGAATCCAACCGTATATAACAACCTTTTACAGAAGATTGTGTCTGTTGGATCAGTTTTGCTGCCTAGGTATGCATAAAAATTCAGTTCCTTCTATTAACACTAGTAGCAGTGTAGTTTTTAGTCTGCGACTAGGAAACGGTGCAACAAACCCGGTGTCTCAGGAAGCGGTCGATATCCAACGCCGTTCTTGTCAATAGGCACAACGATACCGGCTCCATGGAAACACTTGGCCACGACCTTCTTGTCTCTGTCTTTCATCCGGGTCGTCCGCTGGTCCAACGACCAACCGCTGGCCTCGGCCGCTGACTCGAGACGTTCCAGCAGACGAGACAGACTTGAACTGCGTTCTTTCTTCAGCTTCTCCCCAATCAGCCAACTGAACACCGTGCAGTCAGCTAATTAATGTTGGTGGCATGGCATTTTGCTAACACATTGTGTGTGATCAACAAAGTTACTCCGCACTAGCCCCGGTTAGTACTGCACCTGGATGGGTGACTCTCTGTGGGCAGGTAAACTATCTTAGTATGTAATAATACGAACTTTACAAACAAGCAAGTAAATTTTGACTAATTTTCTCGTTTTTCCACTAATGGGTTAGTGCTTCTGATCGCGAAGGGGGCCATATTTTTCCACACTCCCCGGCAATCGACAACATCATTTTTCGGGACATTTGATCCCCTTGTTTTCAATGTTTGTCGATTCTTCGGGAGGCACCGGGCCACGCCCAGCGTTGGCAGGAAATGAGGACCGAAACAAATGAGTCTTCAGTTTAGTCTTAAATGTTCGCACGGACTTTGAAGAAGTCACTTCTGGTGGCAGACTGTTCCATGTTTAGGTTTATTGATTGTATTATTCTCTGAGTCTGTCTCTCTCCTGTCCTACACAGTATTGTGTGAATAAAGATTATCGTTAATCACATTAACGGCTGCCAAATCACTAAATACCAAATACTGACTGACAGAAGGTAATACCTGTAAATTGACAACAACGATGCAGTAGCAGATCACAGTGCAGGGAAAACATGTGCCTCTGTGTTCCCATAGGGAAGGTAACACTTTTAGCTCTGAGATGAGTTACCAAATTATCATTAAAAGCTATAGACAACCTTCAACCTTTTAACTCAGCCTGGCCATCCTTCCATAGGTAAGTGCAATGAATACCAGCGATAGCTGGAGCATAAACACTAAACGGGCCCATCTCACGATGTACTAGCGCCGTGTGGGTACTCTCGCAGTGTAAACTGATGTCTTGCCAAAAACTAAAGAAACAAAGATCAGTTCCATTGTACAAGTGTTGCGCTTCAAGAAAAGTTTTCGTTTATAGTTTATAAATTATAGAAAGCAGAAGCAACGCACCAGAGAGCGGCGAAGATGTTGTCTCCGTGAGGTTTGAGTGAGCAGCCGTCGGTTGCTTCATTTGATGCAACAAACGATGGCATCTCTTTCGGATCATCACTGCAGCAACCAGAACCAACCATGCTGCACTGTATACTGGCCTGCCAGTGGTAAGAAACGAGGGGTTCAGAGAACCGAGAACAAATGCAAAGATACACCGAGGGGGTTTTATTGGGTAAACCCACCAAAAAACCACCTCAAAACCCACCGACTCTTACATTTCATGCATATTTGCCTAGCAGGTGTTTCCCAGCAATTAGATACTGGTAAATAAAAGCAAAGTTTTAACATTACTGTCTTCCCATATCTGCACGTGATTTGATGTCATTAAAAGAGTAATAAATACTAGAAATTCAGAGCTGAAGGCTAGCCACCACATGCCTTTTGTCTGGTGGCAGATTTACGATTTAAACTGTAATTTCGAGGTTTGAAATTCTGCTCCTAGTAACGAAAACCATGCATTAGCCTATGTAGTGCATGCAAGTAGTATATAATGGGCCATGGGACATGATTTGGCCACAGCACGAAGTCTTTACTAATTTGCCGGCAGCATCTGCATTGCCCAGCTTTAGCTACTTATTTTACTTATTTATTGTCAGGCATCAACACGCCAGGAGCTAGGCTAAATATAGACCGGCTGCAGCTGCTGTGGGCAGCAAGGCCTTGGGTGGCAGCAGCTTCTCAACAGCAGACAGGCCATGCGGTGAGTGTTCCAGAAACTTCTGGGCGACTAAGATGGCGACCGGAGTTAGTCAAGAGTTTTCGAGTATTAATTTAAACAAGAACAAAGAAAATGCTTTGTTAAACAGTCCGCCTAAACAACAACAGGTACGTCAAATGTATGCTCGCGCGAATGCGTGTTGTGACGACGATACTGGACCAGAATTCTGTTTCGTTTTGTTCTAAAAAATGATGGCTGCGAGCATATGTGTATGTGTGCATTACATAATAGTGTGGGTCGACATGTCCATAAAATAGCTCCCATATGACTTGCTTCTTAAAATTGATTTTTTTTGCATTTTTAGTTAGCTTTAGTGAAATCATTTTGAAAAATAATGGGGTACAAATTTTATTGACCCTTGGTGAGCTTCTGTTGCTATGATAACCAAAACCCCTTAGCAACAAGCTTAGTGTGCATCTAAATGTGTTGAATATCATGGCTGTAATAAGCTGTTCATACATTGTTAAATACAAGGAATCCAATGGTGTATTTTCTGCATAGCAACGGTTGCTATGGAGAAAGATTTTGCATAGCAACAGCCTATTCAACTGAGATACAAGCATGAGACCTGAACCAAACCTTAGTTACCATATGAAGTAAGATTAGTGGTAATAGTACTGCCTAGTAACTGTTATTATGGGTACCATGGTTGCCTAGTAACGAAATATTTATAACATAACGTCACTTTTTAACTAACCTTAATAAGCCAAAACGTTACAAAATGTTTAGCACGGTGCAAAATGTCCTTAAAATGATGCCCCACAAAACTTGATTGCAAAATGACTTAATCGTATGTAAATTTCTACTTTGATCTGGTGTACAGTAATTAAATTGACAAAAAGTAGTTTCACAATTTCCTGGTATGGGTGGCTTCCTGTTGCTGTGATACTTATGAACACGTTTATTCGCCACATTAGGCAACAAGACAGACAGAGAAACAGATATATACAGTATGAGCAAATAAGCAGACACAATACACAATAGATGATAAAACTACATTAAAAATCAGTTTTCGACATAATTTGCAAATGCAGTCCATACATTGTTTATGGCAGTGGACCTACTACAGAAAACACTTTTAAGCAAATTATCATCATTGTGATTACTAGATAAAACCAATAAAAAAGATTATGAATAAAAGCATTGTGACTATAAAAAAGACGTATGTAAAACGTAACTTTACGAAGCATAAGCAGGTATTTAACATTGAGTCTTCCTAACGACAATAATAAGGCAACACTTTCCCATTTGTGGTAACCAAATAGCCTATGAATTACATTATTCCAGCATATGTTCAACTCATTTACTTGTCTATTGGTAAGTGACAAGGCAGGAATTGCATACATGATAACTGAAAGGCTATAGGTCTCTTGCAGATGCAGCAATGCAATCTCATTTACACC
>Ga0209367_1002975_pt1 | contig 22749 bp, 16 predicted proteins | sample WorMetLIZISLAND2_FD_187412 | JGI IMG/M metagenome (GOLD analysis project Ga0209367, IMG submission 187412) | Marine gutless worms symbiont microbial communities from Max Planck institute for Marine Microbiology, Germany - Olavius geniculatus... ... | reverse complement strand
GCATTAGCTTAGACATTTATATCTGGCTACTGAGAACAGATTAAATGTCTAAGCTAATACATTAGTTCGTGCTTATACTTTTTGATTTTTGCCGTTTTTACATCAGCGCTTATACAACACTAAATGAATTGCTTGCAGTTTTTTATATATAATCATAATAAAGGGGATATTAAGTTCGTTTTCTTACGAACTCGACTAACAAAGCTTATTTTAGGCATTGACGTTCCACCATGCAAGCGATAGTAATCTCCATCAAGGACTGCCGTTTTGCTTTCTGTTGGGTTTGTTCGATTACTAAAAAGTCAAAAAGCATGTATGAAATTATGAAAATATTTTCGTAATTTTCTAAAGGGCCAAGACTTAAGACAAAAAAATCCATTAAATTTTATAGTGATCACGATCGAGATCGGAATTTATTTTTTTTAAACAAACGCCATAGCATAGATGATCCCACACCATTACGGAAGAATTTCAGCGAAAAAAAAACAGCCGAAAATCACTTTCTCGGTACTTTCTAGTTACGTCGTTCAACTCAACGTAGCAACAACGACATAAATTACTAACACTTTAGGCGTAGGTGTGGAACTCGAGCAAAATAGTTAATATACACTGTATATAAAAACATAGCAGACGGACTACACACAACATCCCCAAGCCCTAACGACTGTAGGAGCAGTAGAAGTGAGAGCAGAAGATAAATGCTAAAATTGGCAATCAATAGAAACTGTTAGCACTGCATGACAATCTCATTTGGTTAATATCAGTAGGCCTAATACTTTCATTAGTCAAGCATGGCTGGTGTCTAAGTATGGCGCGGTGATACAAGAGTCGATCAACCGATGGAGCTAGGCGTCAGTTACGCATCCGCGCAGCATGCAGTGCTGCTGCTGCAGGCTTCTCTTCTTGCGATTCTACGACAAAAAAACATTTACGACAAACTCCCCCCACGAGAAAACCCCTCTTTGTGGAAAACAAATTAGGTCGCAGCACCTTCTGTTAACCCGCTTATCTTCCCGGGAGTCAAAAGCCAACAACTGACAGCACGTCGCAGCAACAATAAATTGGAATTAAAAGGCAAGCAGCTCGCTGGAACATGTTTTCAATTCAACTCAACTTGTTGACCCTGCTCACATTTGCGTCAAAAGTCAGAACATTCGACAGTAAAACATTACAAATTGACGACGTTACGACAGTCCCCTTTAAACAATTAAGCTGCTATTAATTTGCACTGGTGGCCGCATACTTACCTACTTTATGTTGAAGCTTATTATTTGGCACGAACGACATACAGCAAAATAATTTTCTAAGACTCCAGCATGCAGTAAGATAGGCCTACAACAAAACGGGGGTTTTGTCACAAGGGGGGAGATTGTCGCAGGAGGATTTGTGTGTACTCCCTTCCCTTCCTGCATTCCTTCGTGGCTGATGCACGTGCGTGATCTGCTGCTTGCGGCCCACGCGGATACGCTCGCTACAGTAAGTGCATCTGATTAGTGAGAACAGACTCTCGCTATACGGCTGCCGCGTGCACTGCCTGGGACGCTGAACACTTTTGATGCTCCAGCTATCAGGAGCATTGCTGATTCAGCGCCTGAACGTTTCGCATCTCCAACCGAAGGAAATGTCGAGAGCCGAAGCGTCTGGTGACATGGTCGCCATCCGTGGCCGGGTCGGTATCGAAATTATTCATTTACGTTGTAAAAATAATGTCTTATTTTCAGTGGCGTCGTGCCAACTGCCTCCCTAAATTTTAGTCTGTCGGAAAATTTTTATGCAAAATACGAAATCGAGGCTAAAAATGCACCATTTGAGGGAATCTGAGAAAAATTTGAAATTTTGAGCACCTATTTGTCCTTTGTCGGAAATTAACAGCTCGTACTCATATGCCTGTCGCAAAATTTATTAACTTTCTGCCATTCGTACTTTTTTCAATTTACAACGTTGTTGTTGATTTTTACTTAGTATCGGTATACAATTGTGTCCCATTTCTATCAGATACCGGTACTGAAGCAGGAGCGTCATTCAAGGGGGAAGCTGGGGTCTACGGACTCCCCAAGAATTTATGATTTTATTTTTTCCTGTAGGCCTAAATCGGACCTTTGAAACAGAGCTACTGCTGCAAAAACAATACGTTACGTAGACTGAGATTTCCAAAGATCACTGTGACCCCTAATAATTACAGAATATCGTCAATCGTGAATCACACTTTGCAGACAACTTTCCTGCAAAAATAGACAAGCTGTATCGGGCAGCTTTTTATTCAAAGCAATTTTTGGGGGAGAAATAGAATTCGGTAGGCCCACTTTTGGGACATGTTGCATAACTAGGCCTAAGACCTCTCAGAGAAATGTCGCCATTCTCGTCTGTCAAGTAACAACTTCACTTCAGTATAGTGGCGTCATTTGCTATGCAATTACATGTCGCAAAAAGTATCAAATTCTATTTCTCGCAAAAATTGCCTTCAATAAAAAGCTGCCCGATACGGCTTGTCTATGTTTGCGGGAAAGTTATGTCTGCAAAGTGTGATTTACGATTGACGATATTCTGTAAGTAATATTTCGTAATTCGTAGGTGGCAGCCAAGTATGACCCGGAGACAGAAGCAGAAGTTCGGTCGTGGTTCAAGAACCTGCTGAACGAAGACATCCAACCAGGAATGCGTCAGGTTGAAGATCATCTGCGTAACGGCCAGTTACTGTGCAGGTCTGTCTAACGAAAATAACACTTTTTCTGCGTTGTTCTCATCACTGTTTTGGTCGTGATATAAAATTATAGTGTCACATATGATTTAAATTAAATTTTGCAAATATAGTAATATAAAAACAAGTTGTTTTTAAACGTGTGCTAAAGGCATGGAGTTCAGTTAATAAGTATGATTTACTTTGTTGTTAAAAATGTAGCTTATCTGTATGAGACGGCAGACCGCTTTTTGTGCTACAACGCTGATAGTTTGAGGCTTATTGCACTTTTATTACTCTCTGTTCAGCGAAAATTTGATGGAAAATTTGACAGTTATCAAGTTTCAGTAATACAGACAATGACGGAATGAAATTGTAGTCAATCTAGGAATGAATGCAACAGATCGCTCAATCGTTAATCGAGTTATGTTGTTAAAAAATGTTGTAAAACGGTTAAGTTTATCAATCAATGTTTTACATTTTTTATATCATTCTTGCATCATTGGAAATTTCATTTCAGCTTAGGCCTAGTGATTAATGCAAGTTGTCCCGGTGTCATTTTTGCGGCATTTTGTCCGGTGAGATTTATGTTCGTATAGCCTACATCATCTCACAACCGTAAAAGTGAAGCCACGTATCAGTAACTAGCACAAAAAACGCTACAAAGGAGATAAAGCATTCAGCCATCGTAACAGAGAGAGGGGGGAGGGAGAGAGCGCTCGCGTAATCCCGTTGTCGCCACCACATTATCGTCCGTCGACAACGTCGTTGCTCATCTCAGCGTTTATATTGTGATAACTGCTCTTTCTTATCTTTTGCAGCTTCCTATACGTGAATTTTGGCTTCTGCTTTCACGGAACGTATTTAAGATACCATCGCAGACAGAATATGAAGAAACGTTGTTGGGCCACAACAACCCAGTTTCCACAGCCAATGAATCCACATTATACACCGTGTCTCAAAAAAGCAGCCAAAATTGTTTTTGTCATAACTTTGTCAAATTTCCATTAGATTTGATAATTTTTGGCACAAAGATGGCCAAGACAACAAAATTATGCAAGATGTACTAATTTTTTACTTAACCTAATGTATGTCAATGCACTACCGTGTGAAACACAGATTCTGCAGATTGTTACATAACACGGTGGTTATTTCATAAATTTTTTGCTCACTTTTGCATCATCAATTTGACAGAGTGTGCCACGTCGTTTAATGATTTTGCAATATTAAATATTTTACGGTAAAAATAGCAAATAACAAAATAGCTGACAGATGAGCTGAAAATACGTCTAATCAATGAGTAAATGTCGTTTGATCAGTTGATCATTGATTCCACCATCATCCAGTGGCCTTGCATCTAAGCCATTGTGTCTGTGTATGCAGGACACACTTTGAGCATAAATTCTGATAATTTACGAAGTGTGTGGTTATATAAGTTTATAATTTTGCGAAATAATTCACATTTAAGTGTTTTTGTGCTGAATTAAGTTATTACAACGTTTACCTGAGGCAACAATTTGAAGCATCTATGTTTTACAAAGTAGTGCATTGACAGAAATGAAATGAGGTGAAAAATGAGTACATCTGACGTAATTATATTGTTTTGGCCATATTTGTGCCAAAAATTATCAAAGTTAGTTGAAATTTGACAAAGTTATGACAAAAACAATTTTAACTTTTTCTGAGACACGGTGTAGACGTACACAGAGCATAATACTGTACCGACGAACATAATATCGAACTTCTGTTAGCGATGTTCTATCTCTGTGTGATTATTATTGAGTATGCGATTAACATAACATTAACAGCGTAAAATAGATTGAAATGTTCTTTTTCATCAGAGTGCTGTGAACAGTGACTTTTCATAAGCCTGCATACAGAAGTGCACAATCTTGTGTAGACTGGCGAAAGAAGTTCAAAAAGGAACGTCAAACTGTCCTGCCAAGGCAAAGAAAATGGGACTGAAAGCAAATAACATGTCTGCGCCATTCAAACAGGTACTGTAAAAAAGCAAAAGCTCTCGAACTTATTCTTTGCTGTAGTATAGCACTTGTGTACTTTTAATGCTTTAGCAATTTTTTGTTTTTTTTTGTAATTTACGTGGAACAATACAGCATAATTTGCCAAACCGTCTACGTAATCTAAATAAATTTTGCGCCAGTTTACGGACACGCGGTGACGCAGTAGGCTATACAACGTTTGTCGGAATGCGCCCACAAGTCGAATAATTATGTATAATTATGTTCATACGTTTATATTAGTTCGCAAGACTTAGTTTCAGTTACATAGGCCTACTCACAACGGATAAAATGAAGTAAGTAAATTTTAGTAAGTAAATTTAATTTATACGCACAATGTCGGCGAGAAACTCTCCGAATCTGAGGCGAGAACAGGCGTGCCAGCTCTTTATTTGTAATCGGTGGTTTATACGTGCGCAGATGGAGAACATTCAGTTATTTCTCAACTTCTGCGAGAGCTACGGTGTGCCAAAAACTGGCTTGTTCCAGACGGTTGACTTATATGAAGGACGAAATCTGCCGCAAGTGCTGAACTGCATTCAGCAGCTCGGGACAGAGGTAGCCTAAGTCGCAATTACTTCAGAACTAAAACGAACCTATACACCTACAGAATCGCAAAACGTTATTTCCTATAGCCTACATTTGTCTAAATCTTCAAATGGCAGATAACCGTATTTGTCTCCAAAAGCACATCAACATTTTCAGAAGAGACCCATCAGGTTATATTTTCTGAACAGATTTTCCATAAAGTCTGAAAGACAGGCAAACTGTTGTCAAGCAAGTGCTTAGTGTTTCGTTCAATCTATTTCTCTGTCATCAGCCAAAAAACATGAGGACAGATAATAGGGTCTCATTTTCTGGTCAGCAGAGTTAAAATGTGGACAGATCTTTTAGTGTCATTTGCATATGCGTTGATCTCTTTTTTTCTCCCACCTCCCCTTCGAAGCATGCCCCTGAAATCCAGCTAGGGTCTAACCCAGCTGCGTCTACGACAGAGCTCCAGCCGAAGTCAAATTTGGTGCATTTTAGCTTTATGATGTGGCACTTTGTGGCAACAATTTTATTGATTTTTCTGTGATTTGGCTGACCACATTTCGTGCAAGTCCCAGCGCTGATGGCCCGTGAAAACTAAATCAACTTCAAGACTTAAAAATCTATCAAGAACATGTCGCATGTATGAAAAGTCTCTGTGACACGTTAATGCTATTACTTCTCAAATATTGGGGGAACGTGTTACCCGTCCCATAGAGATCGACACGCATGGTTATTTGTCGTGGTGGTGGTGCACGGTGTCGTACAGTGTCAACGGAACGGGTTCAGCGGACCGACGATCGGTGCGAAGCCGACTGAGAAGAATGTACGTGAGTTCAGCGAGGAACAGCTGCGTGCAGGACAGAACATCATCGGCCTGCAGGCGGGAACGAACAAGTGCGCCACACAGGCCGGCATGTCCATTGGCGGCGTGAGACATGTAGCTGACATCCGCGCCGACGACATGACCAAGGAAGCGTCCACCATAATCGGTCTGCAGGTAGGCTACGCTCGTCTGATCCGGTATTTAACCGGACAGTTCGGTTATTTAAAACTTATTTTTCTGATTTGTCCGGTTGAAAAATGAGCGCCGAACCAAACACGAATTTGCCGAGTACCTTTTAATAGATGAAAATATATCTTGGTAGCTACATTTCGTTTTTTGAGTGTCTTGCTTGTTTTCTTTCAAGAACTCCAATTATTCCAGAAGATTAATTTCTACACGTGTCTAATTCTGTTTCTTATTTGTCTGCAAGACCAAACCTCGGAATAGGCCTATTTATTCCACAATACGATGCCGCACGCAATATAAGGGAGATCTATGGATTAGCCATTTAGGCCCACCCAGTCCTTGGTTCATTGGTTGGTGAAATGAGGTTAGGGAAGTCCATTTCATTGACAGGTGATCGTAGAAGCATGACGCTTCCTGGAAAAAAGTTGGGGGGGTAAGTTAAACTGAAAGATTTTTCTCTTGGCAATTCAATAAAACACAGTCGTTTGCATTGCATATGATTGACTAAAATGCTGCCAAAAACGCGTTTTGTAAGCCAAGGATGCGTGAAAATGTGTTTGCGACTGGGGCTCCGCCCTGGACCCTACTGGTGGCACTGGGGCGCTCCCATAACTCCCTAGCACTATTTGGAAAAGGAAAAAACTGAGAAAGAGTAGCGGAGGGAAAAACAGGGATATGAGGCAAAAACATGAAAAGAAAAGGGAGGGTTGGTGCAATTTAGGGGAGGGTAATTTGCTTCCTGGCGCTGCGGATGAGGACGGCCGCCCCTGAACGAGAGGTCCGGTATTTTTGCATGTTATGTACTATTAAACTTATGGCAATGCCATATATCTGCAGGCTGGAACGAACAAAGGCGCATCGCAGACAGGCATGTCGATGGGTGGAGTGCGTCATGTGGCCGACATCAGAGCAGACGACGTGTCCAAGGCAGGCGCCAACATCATCGGTCTACAGGCCGGGTCCAACAAGGGCGCGTCACAGACAGGCATGTCCATGGGTGGCACTCGCCACGCGGCCGACATCCGCGCCGACGATGTGTCCAAATCTGGAGCAAACATCATCGGCCTGCAGGCAGGCTCGAACAAGGGTGCCTCGCAGGCCGGCATGACCATCGGAGGAACGCGCCATGCGGCGGACATCCGTGCCGACGACATGACCAAAGATGGAGCGTCGGTGCTGGGCCTTCAGATGGGCAGCAACAAAGGTGCGTCACAGGCGGGCATGACGATGGGCGGCACTCGTCACGCGGCCGACATACGTGCTGACGATATGACCAAGGAGGGTCAGGGCGTCATCGGTCTACAGGCGGGAACGAACAAGGGAGCCTCGCAGACTGGGATGTCGATGGGCGGCGTGAGGCACGTAGCCGACATACGAGCGGATCAGATCGACCAGGCTGGACAGGGAGTCATCAACCTGCAGTACGGATCGACGGCTGGAGCGACGCAAGCCGGAATGGCGATGGGAGGTCGACGCGACGTCAAGTAGTCTCGCCCAGTCATCAGATTGTCAGCATCGCCAGCAATCGCTTAGTTACACTCGCATTTAAACTACCCGCTTGATGAACAACGTCAGCTGCAACCAGTGGCGTAGCCAGAAATTTCAATTGGAGGTAGTCTCGTTTCTCTTTTCCTTCCCTTCCCCTTTTCGCTCCTCTCCTCCCTTTCTCCTCTCCTCCCTGGGCTCCCTTCCCTTGTTCTCCTCTTCTCCCTATCCTCAAAAGTAGGACCCCCTAAAATCCAGCTAAAAGGCCTAGGGGAGCGCTGTGAGCTCCTCCAGCGGAGACTGGGGTGGAGCCCTAGTCAAAATCGAATTTGGTGCATTTTTAGTTTTAAAAGATGAGATCAGGTAGCAACAATTTTAATTATTTTCCCAAAAATAAACTGTCCAAATTGGCAAATTTGATGCAGTTTAAACGTATGCTCATGTTTTGCCTGGAGGATTGGGAGGGGCCAGGGCCTTGTCTACACCACTGGCTGCAACACTTCGCAATGAATAGCCAGCGCACGACTCTGCATCAGTGTCCCTGCAATATTTATTTAGCTCGAGCCGGTGTTCCAATTAGCGACATACTATGAGTGTTCAGTCTACTTTTTTCATGACTTAACTTCTGTCGCTTATATCTCTCACCGCAGTGTCTAGGGTGTTATAACTGCCCATAATCTCACTTCACTCAAGCGTGACGACCGAAACGTGGCTGGGGTCTGTGTACAGCATCCATTCGCAGGCAGAACTCACCGTCGATCATGGCCATGAAATAAGTATGTTTCAACACGATCTGCAGTATATTGTTTCGTTACACTTGCTTAATACACTGCAGACCGTGTTAAAACTTATACAGAATTCGCTCGTTTCTAGACTATATGCATGCCATGTTTGTCATCCAGATTCAATTAAGAAATTGCAGAAAGATATTAAAGAAATACAAAAAAACATTTGAAGCTATAGTAAGCGTGTTCATTCTTTTAACACAACTAAACGATTAATAAATCCAGCTTGGATCGTTTGGATTGTCGCCGTGATTTGAACAAGATATATTCAGAAAAATCAAACTTCCAAAGCAGCCCCTATATACTACAATGCTGTATCGGTCACGTTGTTTGCGGCGCATACCAATCATCAGCTTCCAAAAGTCAAAACTGCTCTTTGTGGACGTGAATTAGACCAATTCTATTACGAAGAAGTTTTACATTTCTGAATGATTAATTTTACTGCTGATGTGTATAATTTATAAAAGTAAAAGCAGTGTGTTAGTAAGATCAGCTGTTGTATCATTTCAGCCGTTGATGTTTGTCCTGCAATGCAATAAATATCTGCAATCGGTCCATCCATCTATCAATCTCATTCTAAAGACAGGGGGCCTTACTAGCCGATGATACCAAAATGTACGATGAAAAACTGTTTACACATTACGGGCATTGGAAAGGGAGAAACAGAAACAAAATAGAAAAGGACATAACTGAATGTCAACGATTTCGGACCGAGTTTTGCACCAAAGAGGACACGATTTCATTAAAACTGTCTGAAAAAAATTGCAAGAGTAAGACCGCACACCAAGAGGCCAACCTTAAAACATGCCTTATGCTACAGAGCAGCGTAATGGGACATTAAACATAGGTAAACATGCCGAAAAATAAGTAAACACAAAAAGTTTTCTGACGTTGTCTGTTAAACGTCCTCTGTGTATGTATGTTGTCCGAAACTATCAGGCCAAACAGACAATAGACTACATCGACGTATTTGAAAGTTTCCAGGTAAACAACATTTTCAACACTGTGAAACTGCAGCATCAGTCACCTCACGAATGAATGATAAACGCAATTACACAAAAAACGTAAAACCAGCTGAAAAATTTACAACAGTTCTTTCATGCTACGATCATGATAATTGTTTATTAAACCACAACTTCTGGCAACTCAGTATGACCTAAAATGTCACCTGTAATGATTAAGCTTAGTAATATGTGAACCGCAAAATCACTTGATTATGGATATGAAAACCTTAAACAAGAGGAAAGCTTATCCACTACAAAATTAGGAAAAACACGTTAATCATATGTATTCAATATAAACTGCCGAAACCGTCACGTCTTCTATTCTTTATGAACTAAATTATGAAAAAAAGTGTAAGAAACACCCAAATTATGCGACAACAATGGAACAAACATTACAAAACAATAACTAAGTCATAACAGAAACCAGTAAAAAATTCCCAGAATAAAAAAAAGACAACCACAAAAACTTACAACTAATTTCTGTACACCTGTAATACATGACTGCGCAAGTCAACGTGAACAGTTTCACAGTAGGACGACGCGTCAGCTAACTCGATGTTCAAAATTTTCACTCCTAAGAAACCATTTGCATTCTTTAACTTTTGAAATATGAGTCCAACACTTTGTATCAGAAAAAAACAATACTAAGTTAAGAAGCAAACAGCATAAGTTTAGACCATAGACATTGACGCCTCTTCATTCCTGGGCACCTAAAATTTCTCGAACCCACGACCGCAAAAATGTAAGACACTAAAAGCCGAAAAGTAGGGCAAAAAGGGGGCTCCACTCCCACGCAACCAAAGAATTTGCCATCTGTTATTAGTGTCCTTAGCTTAAGTCCCAGCTGCTAACGAATTTCAGGCATTTAAAACATTATATTATACGCTTGTCTAAATGTAAATGCAACGCAATCTCCGTTTATAACTAAATAGAACACATTTCAAAGCATACTACATTACTACATCAACAAGTGCTAGTCAAGTGTACTTGTGTCTACTGAATATGCCGCAATTATCACATGACGCCACTAGTGTAACTTGGGACTGTTGTTTGAACAACCAAGCTGAGCTGAACAAAGTCTGGCAACATGACTGACCTTAGAACAGACGCTGGATTCAGATGGGCTGTTCTGCTAAAAAAGTCACTGCAACTTGATACGAGGGTCGTTCGATAAATAAGTTACAAAACAGTGTTATTCTGTTAGTTTTCCAAATATTAAAAAAAATCCGAAATATACGTTTTGTAAGAAATTTAATTCCGAGTAGCAGCTGTGAGTTTTATGACAATGACATTACTGTGACGTCATTTATAAACAACAAATATGGTGATGTTGCCATTTAAATCCTCCTGTAATGAACAGCGTGCCATTATTGTATTTTTGTGGGCCAAAAAATGCCAATCAGATTCACTCTGAGATGCATCCAGTATATGGCGACAAGTGCTTTACAAACTGAACAGTTCACACTTGGTGTAATAAAATGCTGAGTGGACAGAAATTCGTATCATAATACCAAGGTGCAATCAGTTGTTCTTCAGTGGCATGGACAGCAGCCAGCATCGTTCTTTGCATCGGGCATTCAGAAGTTTGCTGACAGATAGGACAAACGTTTGAGCAAACTCTGACGATATGTTGAAAAATGAAAAACTTATCTTTAGCATTTAAAGTGGTGACATTAACTTGTTAAATTTATTATTTTATTCCTTCCTATGCTGTCAGTTATAATAGACTGCTGGTGGGGAAAATAATACATGTGTAGGCTGTGTTCTGTGAACAGATGACATCACAATAATGATGTCGGCATCAAAAAAATTTCAACACATGTTCAGAATATAATTCCCCACAAAAGGTAGATTTTGGATTTTTTAGATTTGGAAAACTAACAAAATGACTCTGTTTTGTAACTTATTTATTGAACGACCCTCGTATTTATAGTTATTCAGTCCATCCTGATACACTGAAACAAATCTGAAACTGCGTGGTTAAGTCACCATACATCTCTTCGAAAATGATAATGTTAAAGTGACATTCACATCATTTGTGTACACAATGCTGATTAGTATACAATTCTGTATAAATACAAAAGCAACAAAACCATCAGTGATGGGCAAAGTCCAGTTGAAACATTAACTTTCAGTAAAACTGTGTATTTTTCAGTTGATGGTGCAACCACGATTAATGCTACAGATCTAAAACTGTAGTAATTAGTAGTAATTAGTTGCAAGTGAACGTTTAACAGCATCCGAAACACTTTTCTCTAACATAGACTGCAGCAAAAATTGACTGTTAGTGCCCATCACTGTAAATTAACTCCTGATAAGCATCAAGCAATTGGTATGCACTGCAAGTCAAACAATAGCGATATTCTTCAGCAAATTTGCAGAAAAATGATCATTATGAAAACCTGTCAAGTCTTAAATTCCTTGTAAACTACAGCCAGTAAACTAGCAGGCCTTGGTTCCAAATAAGACAAATATGAAACTAGTGAGAGAATATGAATTTTGTTCAACATACATTCGGTAATTTTGTTCAGAAATGGCTACTATGAATAACTTTCATTAGCAAATCTAACACAGAATGTTCTTAATGTTAAGATAAATTTTAACATACATTTTACAAGATAATACAGCAACATGATTGAGGCGTGGCGGATCTTAAGTGATTGCAATAGCTCAATTGCAAATTCCATGCTGTACCAGTGAAAGAATTTCATATATGGTATGAGCAAAGATATGGACAGCAGCATGGCGTGACCACTTATGACTTGCATTGCAGCATTAGTGCGAAATAAGCTTTCCATTGCACCCGCACAGTTACATACAAAAATAATAACAAAACATCCTTAAATCGTTAGTGTATGAAAAACAACGTTGATAAGATTCAGATGTCGGTATAAACACCGATAGATGATGATATCACCCAGTGGATGATAAGGCAAGGCACACCCTTGCTACTCCCAAGGCAACCTTGCCCTGCGTCGACTAGCGGATGATTCGACACATTTCAGGTGTTCCAGATCACACTTGAGGCCTTGTGGACAGCAGTGCTTCTTGTCTGAGCAGCACGTCGCCTAAAAACCGCCAAAACAAAATCATCCCTTAGCTAGAAATTTGGGGCAAGGCCCAACGTGAGGCCACCAGGCATCTTTCTTGATCAACAACTGCTGATTCGCCAAGCTGTCGATTATAAATGTTGTAAAATGTCCAAAACCCGTCAACGGATCTTGCTGAAATCTGGCCTCAATTCCTTCCAGGGAAGAGTCGTCCTTCCCCCAATTTTGGTCTTGGTCCAATGTTTGGTTTCAGAGAAGTGGAAAATAAACTAAAATACAAAAATAAAATAGAAAAAATAAAGCAAAAACTTAAAACTTCCCGTTACTACGTAGGGGCAGCCTAATAAACGTTAGATGAGAGTGTTGCTTAAAATGTCAGCTAACAACGTGGCTACAGCCCATTGGCTAAACTTCAGCCAGAGTACCAGACATGTCACTGCCTGTGTTTCATGTATGGCTGAAAATATTTCTGATGACATAAGCTGCAGAGCATCTAACAGTCGATATTGCGCATTAGCTGCATATACACTGTATTCAAATTTGCACCCAAACAGGTCACACTAATCGTAATAAGAGCACAGACAAATCACACCAATACCGCAACTCTATTACTCCTTCCATCAATTTCCAGACCTATTTCCGCAATATTCAACCACACCATGTTCAAAAATTCTAGCATTAAATTTTAAAAAAGTTCCACGTCACGGTCATGATGATTCTGAAAAACTGAAATTCAAGAACTTTAAAGACACTCTTTCATCAAATTCCAGAACTTTCAAAACCATATCTAGTTTTCAAGAACTTTCGAGGTCCCGAATAAAATGAAAATGAAATTTTAAAGTACCCATGGCCAACCTGAGTTATGTCATCAGCAACACATACCTGTGCATAGGGGCAACATGCGTAGCGTCCAGCGCTGGGCAGCTCACAGCACGTCTGCATGTCATCGCAGAAGGTTTGGTCTGGACACTGAGGGCCACTCTCAAGCTGAGGAGCAAGTCGACCCATCGACGTTGTGCGTCTGTACAGCATGTTCCAGCTGACAGCGAAACTGTTAGCCGAGCTGCGACACATTCCCGACAGAGAGTCACATGTCGACCCAACCGGACAGCAGTGCAAGCCATCCTCACAGCACATGCCCTGCACCACACAAGACAACTCAGCCTTCTACCCTTCGTGGGACAGGAAACGAGTAGTAGCTTACGGGCTACAGGATGAAAACCTAGTGTGGCTGATTGGGGCGATGGCACGTCTGCTAGCTGCAAACAACGGCAATGGATGGCCGCACAGTGCGCTGCGGTATCATCAGCTCAAGCTCGAGATTGTCAAAGCGCTTCTAGCTCGTCTCATGTAAGAAGCACTATAGCAAGTACTGGAATTTACCTTTACCTTTTACATGAACATCAGTCAATCATTCAATCTGGGATTTTCAAACAGAGCCGTTGATACGCTTTACAGCAGAACTGATCATCTCAATTGAGCTTACATCAGTCGTCAGTTACTTTGCAATGACTTTTCAACGAATATGACTATGGTATTTCTTATTACCGAGTACTCTCAGACACCAGACACCACCCCATGCAGGGCCCAGCGAGAATGTTTCCCAGGCCCCACTGTGGCTCCTGTCAGGTCGGTTTTTAAAGTGGCCTAAGTAATACAAAGTATTGCTAGATCCTCTGGACCGTAGAGATAGGGTATGGATGGAGTCTAGCCCAAGGGGACTAAACAAACTGTTCACAATGTTTACATACTGATAAAATATACATTGCCTAAGAACTCATTAGAGACTGTTGCAGATGTGACATCATTGCAAGTTATGATGTCAGAAAGCGCTAAAATGATTTGCAGTTTCAATGCAAAGAGCCTCTAGTCATTCATTGTCACCGATAGCTGACACCACACCACAATGATGAGCTGTCAGATTTCAAAGCAAATAATAGTCATTGGGGGTCAAGTCAGTATTGTAAGCAGCATGGTCTAAAATGTATGAAGCCAGTAGAGTCACAAGCAGCTTGCTGGGTAATTGCAGACTTGTGAACTGGAGTGCTGGATTTAGGCCACAGTACGTGGGTCATGCTCCCAGGCCGCCATAAACAGACGGTCCACACATAACAAGCCAACAATGCCATTTAGCCTTTTGTCAACACAGTGGATGTCATGCACTGTTGACTCTCTGATAAAGTTCCACTGTTAACATCAAATCTTGCCACAACGTCGCAGCAAGACAAATGCAAGTGGCAACATTCGAACTACAACTCACAGGTAGCCCAATAACAATTTTCACCCAAACATCAGCAACAGCGACTTCGTGATCTAAAACTCTCAAAGCATAAGCACAGAAACAGCGTACAGGCCTACATACGTTCTCATAAGGACAGCAGCCGTATCCACCGTCCGATTTGCAGCACGTCTGGTCGGAAAGACAATGGCATGTGTCTGGCAGAACAATGATGGACTTCATCTCGTTGCCACGAGACAAGCGGGCAGGACGTTTCACGGACCACGGCACAACGTGCGGCCCACGAACACAAGTGCCCTCGCTCGTGTCACAGCTGTAGCCATTGGGACAGCAGTGTACACCATCAGAACAGCAGACCGCCTACATGCAGCAAACATTGGTGGCGTTACGGTGGGGTGTTGGACTTAAGATCACGAGGTCACAGGTTCGACTTCTGATTGGGCGGCTATCATGTGGTTACTACTAGGATGGGCGACATAAACCATCCAGGTACATACAGGGTGGGCCAAAAAAACGTGCCACTTTACTTTAGACCATGTCATCACCAATTATTGACCGATTTTCAAAATTCTTTCACTGGCACACTGGCAGACAATTTGCGATAATGTGATTATTATAGATCCCACCACACCATAAATGCGTCTCTACACTACCTAGTGAAATATCAATAAAATATGCATACATAACAATAATAACAAACATTTTAATAAAATTGAAAAAAAAACACTTCAGACCAACATTGCAGTGAATGGTCTGTATGACCGTAGACTGTGGGTATAACACAGTCTAGTGTCATACAGATCATTCATCGCAATGTTGGTCTGAAGCATTTTTTCATTTACCTAAATTTTTGTTACTATCGTTAGTTTTTGCTTACAATTATATTTCACAAGGTAGTGTAGAAACGCATTTACCATGAGGTGGGATATATATTGCAAATTGTCTGCAGAGTGTGCCAGTGAAAGAATTTTGAAAATTGGTCAATAATTGGCAAAGATATGGACAAAAGTAAAGTGGCATGTTGTTTGTGGTCAACTGTGTATATCAACACTAATAACTTAGCCTTCCATTCCTCTAGGGTAGGTAAATCAAGCACCGGCCTGTCTGGCTGGAATTAAGGCAAAGCACGTTCGCCTGGTTGGGTGATTCATATGGAAGGTGACTCTCTGCAATGCGTTTCCTGTAAAGAGTTCTGCACAACCTTTAAGAATAACAACATTCAGTATATTGGATTAGTGATAACATATCACAAACTAGAGGTGCTCGTGAGAGTGCATATCTCCGCCAAGTGAAGTGATTTAAACATTAAAACAACTACTACTACACCTACAAATACAACAACAATTACAACTACATGATACAACAAGGAAAGGGGTAAAAAAAGGAAGAGCCGCTTTGTGCCATAGAGAGGGAAAAGTAATAGCCAGCATTGCTGCTTGCGTTGTTGGTGCAACGATGTCATTGCCATTATGAGTCGTCATGTACACAGAAGGAACGACGAAACGACGGACAGAACGACCAATCTCTTAATCTCCTCCAATGTTCACTACATTCAAACTTGGCGAAGATAAATATAAATGACGTGTGAACTGTTTCTAATAGTCGATATGGCACAATTGCTGAATGAGCAAATGTGCACCTATAAATCACACTAATAATAATAACAAAAAAATAATGTATTTTCGACACATAGGCCTACATCATCAATTCACTGCAATCTGTCTTAGGTGTCTCTGCAGTTACACTGTGATATAAATACACCTTAAAATTAGAGCTATCAAATTAACGCATTAATTAATGCGTTAATGCATTAATAAATTAATTCACGTTAAAAAAATTACCACGCGTTAAAAAACTTAATGTACAATATTCCGTTACACTGTGGTTATTTGACAATCGAATGAATTCAAGTAACCAAACTGTAGTTGCCGTTCCATCACTACATAAATAAATAATTATTTCAACTACAGGCTAATAGATTTCTATGCTAGCTATGATGGCAGTTATTGTTCATTATACGTTCTAAATATGTTTCTAACTTTCTATATTTTACAAGCGCCCCCCAAACGTCGCAGGCAACTTACCCCCTCCCCCTAATCTCCTTCTCGACGGGTCTGGGTGCATTAATGATGCGTTAATTAACACATTTAAAAAATTAATGCAGTGCATTAATGCGTTAAAAAATTAACGCTTCGACAGCTTTACTTAAAATTGATCCGTGCATGCAAGCAATCGGCAAAAACCATAAACACTGAACACCTTCAGACCTTGGGCAGTGGACAGCAACCGTAGCTTCCAGATGACAGCTTACAGCAGGTGTTATCATCTGGACAAGTCTGCTGCTTTCCGGGACAATCCACTTCACGTGCTGATAGCTGCTTGTTCACGGACACTGTGTTCCACAGAACAGAATGAGAATCCTTGTTACAAGTTCCTGCTTCCAGGTCACACGTAGAGCCACTGGGACAACAGTGCAGCTTGTCAGAACAGCAAACAGCCTGCAGCCACACCATTACAGTTCACATCAAGTCAGCACTAGAATGCTCGCAAGTAAATTCTGACGCCCTGTCCACAGGTCACGTAAGCTTAAATACCATGCATACATCCTTGTTCGTTAAAACTCAAATGTTATAAACATACAAACATAAACGCATGCAATAAGATCGCAAATAAAGTTCCAAGCCGAATACTAAAACCCACTAGTCACAATTGGTGATAGTGAAGGACAATGTTTTATGGTGCTGTCATCATGGCACAGCCATTACGAGAGTTCACTCGGTTCATTTGACTGAATGTAGCACAGTGACAGCTGGCTGCTGACCTTTGGACTAAGCCAATCGGCTTGAGCCATGGATCTGCCTAAACTGCAGTTCCTGCAGTCACCATGCGGAATAACAAAGCCGTATCTGCGAGGTTGCTGGTAGAAAGGCCGTAACTGCAGTATTGTGCTGGGGAAGAATGCCGTATGTACATACGGCCTTTTAGCTTGGCATGACAGCCAGGTCTTGCAGATACAGCTTATTTGTTTTGCTATTTTCACCGCTTTAGACAGCAGTTACGGCTTTCTTGCTTTGCACACAGTTAAATAATGGTGTATGCAATCGCCTGGTGCCACCAGCTCATTTTGCGCAGCAGTTATAATACAACGTGACAGAAATCTTTGTAGCCTAGTGCTTTGCTAAATCCCAGTAACTTGCAAACACACCTGCTCATATGGACAGCAGCCATAATGGCCAGACTGAAGAAGACAACAGGTGCTCTTGTCAGGACATTTCTGCTCCGCTCCAGGACACACCACAGCATTGGAGTCTACGACTGCATGCCATGACGCGGAATGTGAATACTGGTTCTTGCATGTTCCAGCTGAGACATCACACGTGAAACCGTTGGGACAACAGTGTTCCTTGTCTGAACAGCAGACAGCCTGCAATGACAACAGCCATACAAAACATAACTACACTGTGAAGCATAGAAAACACACCAAAATATATTCATTGTAACTTGAAAGCGGATTCTCAGAGTATAATAACTTTCGATACAAGTATTCCTGACACAACTGGCCATCAAACAACCATTCAAGGTGTGGACTTGTAGCTGGTTGCTATTCAGATAGGCTGAAACTGATTTATGTGTCTATAGTAGCAGCATTAATCATGCAGTTGTGAGATGACAAAGAGGCCAGAAAATAGACGTTTTAAGACAATATATTACGATAATACGAATAATACACAAAAATATGCAATATAATAACTTTTTCAATACATTTCCACGTAAGGTTGATAATTCTAACTCTCACCAGTTTAAGTGTTCTTATTCGCGGCTTAGCAAGCGGCAGGAAAGCAAGCAAATATGGCTCAGCAAAACTGACTGGCTGTCAATTTCTCATTTCACAAGTTCCTGTTTTCTGCTATTGTCTGATAATGAACGGAATGTTGAGAATGATCATTCGTCGCTGTCCCCAGAATCCACACGGAGCAGACTGAGACCCTAGGTTACTATTAATCACTAATAGGAAGTCATACACTGCTTTTGATTAACACCGAAATCGATGACCTTGGATGACCTTGAACACCAAAATAGAGGTTTTTGTGGTTTTTTGGCCGATTTTGGGCTGCAAAACACATTTCTAGAGGAAATTGTGCCGCAATCAGTAGAAATAAGCAAGAATAAGCTGCATACGAAATTTTCAGCACTGAGTGTAGATTTCGACTGTCCAAATCTCGATTTTCTACATTCAAGGAAACCTGTGCATGAAAGCGTCAAAGATCGGTACCACCGTAAAAGTCATTGGCCGGTCTTTCGTGAAAGCGGTTACAGATAGGTATGGGCATGCTGCCTATCAAAACAAGCACTACTGATGAGCTTTTTAGTCATATAAACATCGATGACTTTGAAAGACCTTGAACTCCCAAAATAAGGGGATTTATCGATTTTTGCAATCTTTGGCTGCAGGGCACACTTCAAGAGTGAATTGCGATGAAATGGCTGGAGATAGTCACTTTAGATAGTGAGGAAGGTCCGGTTTTTCCATGTGCATTTGATGGCCGACCTAATTGATCTCCAATCAACTTTGGTACTTGATCTGAGATCATCTCAATAACCGTTTTTCCATCACCAATTAACGACTGATCGTCCATCAAATCTCCCATCAAGTTGATGGCCAAATATTGGCAGATCAAGTCAGATAATTGACGATTAAACGTGGCGATCTGCATTTCGTTGCTTATTCGCACTAGAAACGTCGCTTTGCTTCGCCGGTCAGAATGGCAATTCACGCATTAAAGTAAAGTTTCAGGCATGGCGATCAATCACTACCCATCAATTCATACTGCGCATAGTGTTTTGTGGAGAAATAAAATGGATAGACGCTCTGCTATTGATTTGCGATAGAACATTTGACAGCAGACGATATGGACGGTATCGTTGATATCGTTGCTATGACGACGTTTACTGCTTATGGCACATGCCCATTAGCACAACACTGCAAACTGAGGTCAGTGTCAGCCAATCAGACTGGCATAAAGTAGGCTCAGTTGGCGGCGGACCAGCTAATCGCCGATCACGTAATTGGAGATCGAAAATCCATGGAAAAACGAAACACCGTTGATCGACGATTAATTCTGAACATCAAGTTAATCGAAGATCAGTAAATCGGAGATCAAATTTGATTTGATTAGCGATGGAAAAACCGGACCTAAGATTATTTGCGAACAGGAACTGCTATAGGATTTCGCGCATCTCGTGAGCACTAGTACCAAATACTGCTGCGGCTTTTCCAATTTGTACTTTGACATCCTTTTCACAGCTGCCCTTGGGTGATAGACAGCTGCCAAGGCAACAGAAATAATCTACTTTTTCTATAACTGAACCTGCAGCCTGTATATCCTATCTGTCACTCCAAACACTGGTGGTCATCAGTTTAGATTTCTCTGCATTAATGTATAGTCCGACTTTGTTGGCTTCTTATGTCAAGGCAGATGTTGTCTGTTGCATGCTGTACCATGAATCATTACTTACTGCAATGTCATCGGTGAAATCTAAGTCACACAATGACTCATCTTCAGACCACTTGATCCCTCCAATACTGTTATCCGTGGTCCTCCATAGCATCAAATCTATGCGATAGCAAACAACAGTGCTGACAAAATGCAACGCTGAAGAACACCTCTTTCGACCTGAAACCAACCACTTGGGTCACCATTAACTCTACAAGCTAGCAATTGCATTTTCATGAATGAACAGAAGAATAAGTAAATAATTTTTCACACACAGAATCAAATGAAACACAATACCTTGGGGTACGGGCAGCAGCCGTACTGGCCTGACGTCATCTGACAGCAAGTGTCTACATCAGGACATTCCGCCTCGTCAGGACACACGACATCATTAGAAGACGCCTGGAAAGACTGTCTGACAGCCAGTGCATTCCATGACATGGAGAGTGAATGCTGGGAACATGTTCCTGCAAAGACGTCACATGTGTAGCCGCTGGGACAACAGTGCTGCATGTCTGAACAGCACACTGCCTGCAAACACACCAGCCATGACAAACACATTAGCCCTGTACAGAACAGTGGGCAACTCCTCTGTACCAGTTTCACAATGTTGGCTAATAATAAACTTTAAAGACACATCATGCAAAAAGTAAAAAAAATATCAAAAAGACGCTGTAACCTAGTTTAAGAATCATTAGTCATTTGCCAGCTCCTATTATAAATAGTAGAGAATACAGACTTTAAAAATAAAAAAACATCTAATGTCGAAGATCTAATGGCCTTGACCTTAAATAGAATCAAATGGCATGTACTGTCATGTAGCACTATCAAAAACCTATACTTACAGACCAAATTTCACTCAAATAAAACAAACAACAGAAAACTTTTTGTGGACATATGACGCCTGGACACGATTTATTATATCAACATGAAGCAGTCAACCAAAACATGTTTCTAACATAGCAATAGAAGACACAGCGCACCAACTGTGCACCACACCAAACACTGCTCATTAGTTAATGCTCAGTATGAGTGAGAAAATTCCCCCACTCCGACGTGTTCTGAAATAAATTTTTCAAAGACTAACAACATGTAGGCCCTAAGCGATATTTTAAATGCATATGCTGCATTTAAATGTACAGAACAATTATTCCCAAATTCGACAAAGTTATGAAATATTATGCACAACTACCTCGAAAATTTTTTCATTTCACAACACATTTACCGCAACACGCAAAGTATTACTATTTGACAATAAACAAAGCTTGGCAACAGACAAATCACCAAAATATTCCAGAGTGTGAATCAGCTAAAAGAATTCAGTCAAACTATTTCTTGAAAAAAAGTTCACATCTGATGTTCAAAATGGCCCCCAGTAGCCGAAATGCATGCATTCAGACGTTTGTAAAAGTCTGCAGCAAGTCATCCCAGCAAGTCAGCTTCAGCACACTCCAGCTACGGAATAGCAGTCTTTGGTTATGGATTGAATTTGTGAAATGCCTGCAGCAAAAAACTGTATTTCACAAATCAACAGAACATCGCTGAATCAGATAATGCTTTACATACAAAATGAATGGCATGCAGTACCTTGGGGAATGGGCAGCAGCCATATTGGCCTGACGTCATCTGACAGCAAGTGTCTCCATCAGGACATTCCGCCTCGTCAGGACACACGACATCATTAGAAGACGCCTGGAAAGACTGTCTGACAGCCAGCGCATTCCATGACATGGAGAGTGAATGCTGGGAACATGTTCCTGCAGAGACGTCACATGTGTAGCCGCTGGGACAACAGTGCTGCTTGTCTGAACAGCACACTGCCTGCAAACACACCAGCCATGACAAACACATTAGCCCTGTACAGAACAGTGGGCAACTCCTCTGTACCAGTTTCACAACGTTGGCTAATAATAAACTTTAAAGACACATGACGCAAAAAGTAGAAAAATATCAAAAGACGCTGTAACCTAGTTTAAGAATCATTAGTCATTTGCCAGCTCCTATTATAAATAGTAGAGAATAAAGACTTTAAAAATAAAAAAACATCTAATGTCGAAGATCTAATGGCCTTGACCTTAAATAGAATCAAATGGCATGTACTGTCATGTAACACTATCAAAAACCTATACTTACAGATCAAATTTCACTCAAATAAAACAAACAACAGAAAACTTTTTGTGGACATATGACGCCTGGACCCGATTTATTATATCAACTTGAAGTAGTCAACCAAAACATGTTTCTAACATAGCAATACAAGCCACAGCACACCAACTGTGCACCACACCAAACACTGCTCATTAGTTAATGCTCAGTATGAGTGAGTAAATTCCCCCACTCCGACGTGTTCTGAAATAAATTTTTCAAAGACTAACAACATGTAGGCCCTAAGCGATATTTTAAATGCATATGCTGCATTTAAATGTACAGAACAATTATTCCCAAATTCGACA
>Ga0209367_1002974_pt1 | contig 22754 bp, 14 predicted proteins | sample WorMetLIZISLAND2_FD_187412 | JGI IMG/M metagenome (GOLD analysis project Ga0209367, IMG submission 187412) | Marine gutless worms symbiont microbial communities from Max Planck institute for Marine Microbiology, Germany - Olavius geniculatus... ... | reverse complement strand
GATGTTCGTCATTGGCACGTGGTTGAGTGACACGCATCGCGGCAGTCACGTGTCGACATTCGACCGAGCCACACCGCAGGCTGTCACTAGCAGCACGGGTCACTCGTGGCAGATCAACCGGAAGCATCAGCCGTCGCCGCCTGGTGTCGGATGAAAGAACTAACTGTTTTCCGACAGTAAACAATGCGCAACATCCGACACAAGTTGTCCAACAAATCAGTTACGTTTCCGCTACCGTCTCGAACGATTTTTCACACTCAGTTATTCGCAACAGAGACGAATACTCAGTTACCGTATAGTAACTGGCAACGATGTACCGTAAGGTCCAACAGTCAATTTGTTTTAAATGGTTGTAACTTAGGGCCGGCAAATTGATTTTAAAAACCTCTGTGCGAAAAAAAATTTGAATTTCAGTGTATTTATTGTCATGAAAATAATGACAGATTGTATTTAATTTCAGACTTTAATCGTGATTTAAAGCTTTGCTATAATTAATACAAAATTTGTGACAGGGGAGCGGTGTTAGTGGGCCATAATTTTGTGTCCGGTTTTCTTTGTAAGCTTACGCTCAAACCTAGAACATCTTTAAAAACCTTTGAAAATTTTCAAACCTAAAAAATCTAAACCTAAATTGTTTTCCCAAAAACCTACGTTCTTGCAGCCCTGTTGTATAGGCCGTACATGTACATTTGTCGTTTAGCTACTTTTGACAAATATAATAAACCAGATTTCATTAATTGAACTTCACGAAAATTTGTCGACTTGTTTTCATATTTTTCCGCTAGATAAGTTATTATGCATGCGTAACTTTTTAGTTTTTTCGAGTTTACCTTCATACTGAATTACTGACATTTGCTACTATTTACTGTCCGTCACATCGCATGATCGCACGTCCACAAAAATGTTAACGTGCAAAATCGGTCACCCAATTCTCATTTATATTGCTAGTCCACATCTTATAATTGGATCGATAAACACGTTAGATGCAGATGACACTGGATGTTGATGCAAAAATGAAAAACATGCTATCATTAATTGCGCTGAAGTCTCGGGTTCATGATCACGGCATTCGCAATCCTCTCTATGTGTCTACTACTATTACAGCACACTCCGCACTATTTCGATTAGTCGTAGACATGCTGTACAACAAGTCGTACAACGAGCTGCACAAAATCTTGCCATGTTAAGAAGATGTCATAAATTCATTAGATAATTTCGATTTTTATGTGGACTTGCTGCACAACTTGCGGCGGATTAGTCGGTTTTAGACTTTCCGATTTGTTGTAAGTTTGTTGTGCAACAAATCCGCAACAGATCGAAGTGAGTGGAGTTTGGGTTTAAGTGAAGCTGTTTCTACGGTGATTACACTGTAGGCTTGTGACGCGCGTCAAGCTGGCTGCTGGCACCGCATCCCCGCGGTCCTTCGCGGTGTTTTTGCAGCAGGGACATGCGAGAGAACGTCTTGCGGCAGGCGGGGCACGGATATCGCTTGGCGCCGGCGTGCGTCTGCGCATGCGCACGCAGGTTGGACCGGTCGGCGAACGCGCGGTGACAGTCGGGACATCGGAACGGTTTCTCGCCCGTGTGGGTACGAAGGTGACCTTGCAGCAACCAGGGCCGGGAGAACGCTTTGCCGCAGAGCTGACAGCGGCACGGCAACGTGTGCGTTCTGATGTGCATCTTGAGCGCACCTGTCGACGAGTAGGTCTTGGTGGGCGGCGCGCCGGGTGGTCTGGGGATGGTGACGCAATGAGGACAGACGAACTGACGTCTGGATCGTGCCGACACGCAGTGAAACTCGCGGTGCTTCGACAGGCCGTTGTACGTCGAGTAACTCTTGCCGCACGCCTCGCACTCGAAGCGCGGCGGTCCGGCCGGTGGCCGTCTGTACACCACTTCTTGTCCCGCTTCCACTGCCACCCCGCCACTGACACTGGAATCTGCCTGCTGGTGTGACCGTGCTGCTGAGACAACTGAGTGCAGATCAGACCGTCGCTGGTTGGTGCTGCCTGATAACAGTTCGCGGCGAAACTGCTCGAACACGGCCTGTCTTAACGGATCCGTCTTCAAGCAGACATCAGCACCAGCAGTCAACTGGTGCGGTGTCGTTACTACGGCGTTGCAGCGGTTGTTGTTGTTGCTATAGTCGTGCCGTGGACAGAATGGACAGACTGGTGACGCTAGTGGTGGGGACTTAGGCACCAAAGGTATTGCCCCAATCATCGCTCGGCCTGGAATCGAGCTGCAGACTGACGACCATTGTGGTGTTACGATGTACCGCTGATGATGGTAAATTTCAGCCCAGGGCGACGGCAATGGATATTTTATCGACGACACGTTCAACGGATAGCGGTTCGACGGGATCATGACGGCGTTGTCGTATTCATAGCACCGCATACCACTGTATCGTACTAAGCCGTTGTCATCGCTGTCGGCGCTTTTAAGCTGCAGACTCTTCGTTGTTATGTTCCCTTCTCTACACGTATTCCCGCGACGTTTCTCGTGACTTCTGTCGCCGGGAAGCGCTGAAGCAGTCGCACAGCAGTTACATTATGCAGCATTATATGTACAAACTATGTTCGTTGGCTTTTTGGCTGTGGGCTTTCAATGTAATAGATTAAAAAACACCAAACAAAATGTATTGCACAACTTTAATGCATGTAAGTTTAAACTATTAAGCGACAAATTGTTTGAATTTAGCAAGAGTGGTATTATATAAAACGTAAAAACGTAAAGTTTTTCCCGAGCCTTACGGCCCATAGAGCGGCGCTGATCTCCGTTTCCTAAGGCCCTCAGCCAGACACCAGTTTTTACACTGCGAGACCACGGATACGGGGCCAGTGTATCGCGCGGTGTGCCTGTTTACGTCCCAGCGGTGAAGCCGGTACCAAATTATAGGCCTACTGCTTGGTGACAGAAGCACATGTGTGTGAACAACTTGCCTAAGGTCGTTACTTGGCAGTGTCCCAGTGCGGAGTCGAACCTGCGCCTCCGAGTGACCTCAGGATTACAAGTCCGACACGTTATCGTTATAGGGTGTTTGCACGATCCAGCAAACTTCCAGCAAAGTTCCAGCAAACGTTCAGCAAACATCCAGCTGGCCTGATGGAACCCCGCCGCCTATCAGCCTATATGTCAGCTGCTTACCCCGGCTTAGCTGTGGGCTAAGCCGTAGGCGGGCCTAGGCTTAGTCCACAGCAGATAGGCCTACGTGTTATATAGGCTTTCCAATATGCCTATCACCAATATCGTTAATATTTAAATCTGTGATTACAACCCGCCCGTCCTCCTAATTATCATAGAACTTCCAGCTAGCTGGATGAATGCTGGATCGTGTAAACACCCCATTAGACTACCGAGTCAGCAGCATGCCGATACTGATCTGCAACCGTTTTCATGAAAGACTGGCCAACAACGGTAAAATAACGACTTTTACGGGGGTACCGCTCTTTGATGCTTTCCTTGAACCTAGAAAATCGAAACTTGAACCGTCGAAATCTACGTTCAATGCTGAAAATTTCATACGCAGCTTGTCCATGTCTATCTCAACTGATTTCGGCGCAATTTACTCTTAAAATGTGTCTTGCAGCCCGAAATCGCCAAAAAATACATAACAGTTATGGCGTTCAAGGTCATCCAAGGTCATTGAATTCAGCGCCAATCAAGAGCCAGTGTATGACTTTATTAGTGATTAACAATAATTTAAGCCCTATCTCGTACTGTTACTGAGATACAGCGACTTATTGGCTGAAAATCGCCAATTTTCCCACCCCCTCTCATTTGGCGCCTTCGCTGGGGGTGACTCCTTTCGAATTTACGAAAAAGCTTTACGGATGCTGAATAGGGGGCGGAAGAGTAGGGGTGGAGTTTTGGGGAGGGGGCTGTAAAAGGTTGGAAAATTCTATGCAACAATCATGCTTTTTCGTGCAAAATTTTCACTTGTTTTTAGATACATTCAGTCAATAAGGGGCGGCCGCCCTCCGCCTCCTCCCCTTGAATCCGCCACTGCCTACTGACAAAACTGTGCTTACGCATGTATAAATGGCATTACCAAATACCTGCTTTTCGCTCTTTGTAAATGCCGTGGAACAGAGCTTCATGCGCAACCTCGGTCAAAGTTCTTCCATTCTTTTCACGATTGTGTTCAGCGTCTGGCACTGAGCACGTGTTCTTACAGTTGGCTAGCTGAGTTGGATGCTCGTCAGTTGTTCGGTCATCAAGGTGATCTCTATTGGTCATGTTTGCCGATGTGTTGTTGACGATGGTTGCGCGACGAGGTTGCGTGTTTTTGACGAGGAACGCGCGTGGCATCTCCTTGCGTGTGTACTGTCACTCATCCACCAGTCTTATACCCGACTCCATCTGCGTGGCATAACAGCCTATTTCACAACACATTAGCATATAGGCATTCTAGAGGCCATGGGCGGAGTTTGATTTTTGGCCGACCGTTAGGTCGAGCCTTGAGCAAGATGTTCGTCTTCAGTATGTCTGTCGTTTGTCTGTAACCCGTGTATTGTGGCTAAATCGTATGTCGTAGGGGTCGGCGATGGTACTGTTGTTGGATAGGGCGATGACGAGTTCCTATACGTTGCCAATAGTTTATCTGCAGCGTTTAATTGGACGCAATTTTGAATACAAAGTTGCTGCCTGCAGTCATCACTCACGTGCGCCGAATTACTGCATTTTATATTGGCGTTGATCGTAGCGTTCGATATAGCAGCGTCACTATAGTGTGTATGTGATTATACTTACTCTGGGAAATCGCTTTCGTTCCGCGACCGGAAGTCGAACGCTGGCCTTTGGATATAGGCTGTACGGCCGGGCCAACTAAACGATAGCTGGGCTTCTTGTTGGTTTGGGTACAAATCCATAGGCCTATAACGAGCCTATAATGGGGATCGTTCGTAATTAATTTGAATCAACTGTAGAGAATAAGATGACACCATTTAGCGAATGACAATAACAGTGACAAGCGCTTGGAGGTTTTCGACCGAAGATAATGCTTTGCAATGCGCCTAACCGACGCCCGTGAAATGCCCGTTCCCCTTAGGCCTATCTCTCAAGAATTTTTAGGCCTGCGGATTTTTGTACGTGTGTAGTAGAGCACTATAATGACTGCAAATGATTTTTTCAGATGAGACTGAGGTCGGTATAGGCCTTACCCAAGTCCAAAAGTCCACAGTCCACAAGTTCAATGTTTTCTAATGTTTAGATGTGCGAACTTGTCGGAAATAGCACGTGCCTTTCGGACGTTCTGCTACGCCGGTGGAATTAATTTAACTCAGCAGCCTGTCCACGCTTGTCTCTGTCCAATTTTTCCTGGAAAACTTTCTCAACAAACAACATGAGATCTAATTCTTTTCTCGAAGCAAAACCTTAATCAGGCGCGATTGTCTTTGATGTCTCCCAAAAACCCAATCTTAACAAAACCATTACAATTTTGTCACTTATTACGGTTTTGCCATTCGCTAGATAAGGCCACTTTGTTCTCCAAGTTGATTCAAAAAAATTACCTTTTCGTGTTAAAAATAAAACAGCGTTGATTTCTGCCAAATATGGCGCCAGTCTATATAGTGAATACTTCTAAAGTTACAAGTTGCAAAAAAACAAAGTGGCCTCAATTTTGGCCTACCTTGTACAGACTACAGAAAGATCAACAAAAACTTATTTAAGATGTGAAAATTCACCTGGAAAAGAACAGTTGACGCCAGGCTTCCATCAGGTTGTAACTCACGCCAGAATACCGGTGCTCTAAGTTGTACGCGGCGGCACAACACGTTTTCTGTGTGATACAGCTCGGATCATAAATCATTGGAAGCTTGTAAGTGATGACTGGTGAACTACGGTCATTGCTTTTGTCGTCAATGACAACAACTAGCGGTTGCTGCAGCTGCTGCTATCGTCAGTCCGCCACGCCGATTGGCTTGCTTATGACCAATCAACAAGCACTAACTACTTCGCGCAAGAGTTTAGACTTGGGAACTATCATCGGAAACTGATGTTAGTGAACAAAACAGCCTTCACAGCTTGAGATAAATGTAGCCTACGTCTAACAGTATCACTTTATCAAATTCATTATCTTCATCATTCGTAACTCAACTTTTTGACGTAGTTAACGCAGTTAACTGTTAACAACCTGGTCATTGTTTTAACGTCATTGCTATAGCGTAAGTAGGCCGTAGCCTACGTGGCAACTTTGTGAGTATTTGGGTAGAATGCTTCAAGATCGGAGAAACGGGATAAATTGCAACACTAAGTTGTTCAATTCATCCAAATTTTAGAGCCGATCAAGATGCGTGTTTTTATTTTTCAACTGCTTGCCCGATTTGCTTTCTTTGTGCCTATTGCATCACAACAACTTGCTCGTCCTGCACTGTTTATAAAATTCATGAATTTCTGGATGTCGAAAACATAAATATTTTATAAATATTTCAGTAACGTTTGGGTGAATTGCTATAGTTCGGATGTATATTGTGTGTAGGGGCCTATGTACAAAGTGACACGTCATTATGCAGATAGACCGCGAGCCTGTGCGTGACGTCATCATCAATCATCACCATCAAAACAATAGTAATTTGTAGTGCGCCGCGGTTACAAATAATAGTCAATAAACCGAGAAACCAATAGTGGTTGGCGCTCGCTGATGATATTATTGATATCGTGTGTCTGACGGACAGACCGTCAGGTGTCTCTAGGATCGCCGCCGCAGCCTCAGCAGCAGTCGCTGGTTGAGATCAAAGCACAGCACGTCGGCCCGACGAACCACGCTTAACCTCTACCACTCAGCTGACTCGACAGGTGTGACTGACGCTACCGTTGCCAAGTGGCATTTTACAATGCCGAATAAGTCAAATTTGCAACTTTTAAGACACTTGGCAGCGACAGTGATATTAATTCGGTTTGGCAGTTTGGCATTATTCTTTGGCAGTAACAGTCAACCTGGCACCAACTTAGTTCTGATTGGACTAGTTACCGTCCAGTGTATAAAATGATGTTTTACCCATCACAATAGCAAAAAACTCAAAAACTTACATGTGGGCTAACTTTACAACTCGTATAGACATACAGTACGGCGCACAGTCCTGTAGCCGGAGTGAAAAATGTTTAAACAGATTTTTTGTACTGATGAGATATAATGAAGTCAAAATTATGCGAGAAACAGTTTGTTGTAGGCCTATGCACTGGACACACATAAAGAAACACATAGCGTAACAAGAAAGCCAGCTGTCGCTAGGATAGCCAATCGTACTGGTTGTCAGTGACCTTCTATGACATCCAAGGTCGATGATTTTTATTTCATTTGAAAGGGCGTATGCCACTTCCTATTAGTGATCAATAGTAACTTTGGCCGTATCTCTCACCGTTTCCGAAATATGACCAGTTTTTTTGACATTTGAAAATGACACGGCTAATTATTCGTGTAGAAAATTTTTCCCTAAGACCTAACGCTTAGTCACAATATATCCGTTACCGACGACGACAAACGGACAATACGACAACTGTACAAAAGTTCGCCCGTCTTAAGTACGGTCGGCTAAAAAATGAAACAAAATGGTCGTACGGATACTCAGTCGGGGTTTCCAATGCGATAACGATATTTCGATTACCTGTATATTACAGTGAAATGCGGTCATGTTGAACTCATTTCTGATTAGTTTGACTGTATTGCCCAAAAAATAAGCATCTTTGGCCCGGTTTGGCAGTAAAACGTACATCACATTCGGCATATTCCAGCTGAACATACAATGTAGTTGGCAACGCAGCTTGGTGCGTCTGATGGCGAGGTCGTGAGAGCGCGGGTTGTGCGCTGACCCTCGCCACGCGATTTCAGCTCAAGCTCGCTTCGCTCAGTTGTCGCAGGCGCCGGCCTCGGCAGCGAGTGCGCCAATGCGTGCGACTAATTTACCTTTCCAGGGCTTCAGAACATAGGCATAGACGTCGAAACCGGCGGCAGGAAAAGGTAAGAGGAGCAGCAGAAGGCGGCCCCCTTAACTTTGTTTTGGAAAGGCACAGTATTGTTGGTGCACCTACCTCACTTTTAGGCGTTTGAAATAGCACTTATAACTAAACGAATAAGTAACAACTACAACGATCAGTTAAGAGCAAGTAAAGAAAGTCAGAAAGCTGTCTATAGGCCATAGCTAACAATGACTAACAGTCACAGAACCAAGACATCGATATATTTCATAGCTTAGGTGCAATCGATTATAGTTTCTATCTACCAGCGCTCACCATGCATGGACCATTGGGCCCCTGTGCTACATTGCTTCCTACGCTCCTGGTTCAGAATACGTGTTTGTCCTTTCTGATGACAGAAGAAGCACGCCGGACATCGTCGAGTACGATATGCTAGCCTAGGGCCTACAAGTCGACTGACGTATTACGACCGCACGTGCACTGTTGTGATAAGAGATCCGCTGGCGCGGTGGCAAGACAACTGACGTCCATGTCATCATTACACGCACCTGTTGCGCGATGTTTACTATGTGATTGTTCCGTCCCTCATCTACACGGTGGCGCAAAACAAACTAGAATGTCTTGTTCTTCACACCGTACAGGCCTAGGCTACATCACACAAGTGCGCAGAAAGTGTATAAGTACGCAAAAAAGTGTTCAACATGACCGAACTTTACTGCAATAATTGCGTCTAATCGTTATAAATCGTTTTCAAAATCATGATTCTGCAAATATCTATAATTAGCATTAAGCTTCGCTTTTTATGCACCGCGCTGTATAGGCAAATATGACAGTATCCAACACATAAGCATATAGGCATGATGGTTGATATGATCATTAGCGTGCAAGAAACTGCATACTTGCTTTTAATTGGTACCAAAATATTCAACCTTTAAATATCTTGATTTGGCAAACTACTGCATTATTCTATTACATAATCATGATTTTACGAAAACTATCTCACAAATTTAAACGAAGACAAACACACAATGTCTGCAGACAAAGTTTTTGTGAGCGAACATTCTGATGTTCACATGATAAAGTATACACTGTATGAGGTCTAGAGACAATCCCGTAACCTATTTAGGATTTGTCAAAAGGGGTATGGTGAGCGTGCGAAGCACGAGTCTATAACGAGGGTCTGAGGTTCCGTCTAGACCCCTCAGCCGCCGACTCGCACCGCCGCCGCCAGCCGGAATCGTCTGGCGCCGCCGCTAGCCGAAAAACAGTCGGCGCGCCGCCGAGCCAGCCGAAATTATCGGCCGCCATCGCCGCCGAAATTTTTACAGTGAGCTGCGGCTCGCGGTGATTATAGGCCTAGTCGTCAAGTTAATAATGATAGCAGCAGTTATGACGGTGTGCTACGGGACTTATACCCCGTTTACACGATGAAGCAAACATAAAGCAAACATGAGGCAAAGATGAAGCAAACGTATTCAATATACACGTGTATAACGTGTGCTCTAAGTTTGCTTCATGTTTGCTTCATGTTTGCTTCATCGTGTAAACGGGGTATTAGTTAGCGACTTACGCAGCCATGATACCTAATTGAGGCGCATATCTTTCTCATTCTTTCTGCTTGACGCTTGTTAATGTTTGTTTATTGGAAGGCCTTACATTATCGTTCTTATCCCGGCAGTACGTTAAACAAATTATGGCCAACGTTTTTTTTATTTAAGGTTTTAAACGTTTTTTTAATTTTTGCCACGTTTTTACGTTTTTAACGTTATAAATTTTTTTTATTTCTAGAAAGTTTTTTTTACATCTAGGCCTATGCTTTGGATAGCATCTTATCCAATCACTGTCGTGGTAGGCACTGCTTCAAGTACATGTATGTTATTAACAAAACGTTGTCAAAATACAAATAAAATGTTCAAACTTTTGATGTAGTCAACCGGTAGGCCTACTAAAATCTGTTAAATGATATTTACACCGCATAAAGTCAAATACGCCAGCCGTTTACAAAAATAAACGTTTAAAAGTACTGTTGCAGTGTGGGCACTTCTCATTTGTAGACATGCTATCAGGCGTCAATATTAAAAGTATGCCCACTGCAGCACTTTGTTAGCGTTTATTTGAGTGTTGAATCACCCAAAAATCACCCAGCCGGAAAATGTTCGTGCCGCCGCCAGACGGATTTTACTGCAGCCAGCCGGAAACGGGTCGGCGGCGCGGCTGAATGGTCTATAGTTCCGTCCCGTCTTCAACTGGGTTCAGGGCTCAGGAAGCAAAGCTCCCCTGACGCAACACAGCTTTTGGTATAGACTCTCATTTTTTCTAAAAACTTGTAAATGTCGAAAACCACACCCATTTGCGTTATCCCGCCAGAGGGGATCATCGCACCATGCCCCCATATACACTGTGTTTCAAAAAATCATCCCCGACATTTCCGATTGTAACTTCAAAAAAGTTACCAGATTTTAATAATTTTTTGTGTGAATATTCCTGACACAACTTGCCATCAAATGACTGTTCAGCTTCCCACCTCATCCAGTGTCTGCTTTTGCACTACCAAGGGAATGCAGGTCAATTGAAATATGCGTTAAAATACGCAAAAAAGTGAAACAAACATCCCCGAAATTATCGATCATAACTTGAAAAAACATCATCAGATTTTAATAATTTTTGGTCAAAATATTTCTGACTCCACTGGCTGTTGAATGATTCACCAAACTTCTGCTCTTGCACTACCTGAGGAAAACTGACCAAGCAAACCATGTGTTAACATGAATAAAAAAAACTTAAGTAAATTCTACCTATCCAGATCTCTGGCCCCAAACAGCCACTCGATTACAAGGTTTGACTGCTATGCAGCAGTATGTTTACCAGATGACATTCAGGAATGTTTATAAATTCAAGAAGTGACTGGTAAAGCCCAGATTGGTCTGAAGCAGAACTATCGATAGTGCTGTCAATGAATGTGGAAAGCGTCTCCATGCTTTTGTTTGCACAATGCGCCCATATTTCAAACAATTTTGCTGTAGACAGTTAAAAACAAAACAATTGGATAAAATGTCAGCCAAAGTATCAAGAAAGTTAACTAAGTATGTTCTTTGTGCATTACTTAGATAAGGCAATAATACTGCATTGGGCAAAAAAGCAATATTTCGTTGGTTCTGCTTTCCCCAGGTATTGCGCAAACAGACTGGGCGAGGTGGGAAATTAATCATTTACTTAATGGCAAGTTGTCTCAGGAATAATCACACTAAAAATTATCAAAATCTAATAATTGATTTTTAAGTTACAGTTGAAAATGTCGGGGATTCTTTTTTTGAGACACAGTGTATAGCCTATATACGTCCAAGCCCGTCGAGAGCCACAGCGGGGCCCGTTAAAACACTATCGCAGGGCCCCTCTGGAGCGAAAAATTCTGATTTTTTTGGAAAAAGACGCACTCTGATGTACTTTATATTTTTGAGCGACCGCGGGGCCACCAAACGTCGCTGGGCCCGGGATAACTTACCCCTACCCCGTTCTTGACGGGCCTGCATACACGTACGTCAATGCCTATGGGGGTAGAAATTAAGAGAAACATAGAGGCACGAACAGAGCGACTTAACTAAACTGAACTGTACTGATGTGGTTTAGGCCTAAGTCCTAGTTTTTTTTGGACGGACCGGCCAATAGGCAAGCAATAATGCTTTAGTCAGTAATGCTTTACAGTAGGGGGTTATGCATCGTTAAATGGCGTTGGTGGCCTAAGTGACTACACTCACGTACGCGTCAACCAATGACCAATGAGCTCGCCCTGCTTGCCCATTAATGTCAGTTCAGTCACTGCCGGCGTTGGAGAGTTGGAGGCCCCAAATACAAGTGTGAGGCCCCTATAATAGGGGGTCTGGGGTGGAGCCCCCAGCGGGGTCCAGGAGCAGAGCCCCTGGTCAGGCGAAGCCCCCTGAAGCTGAAACACTTTTGGCTTTTGAATTTGGACGTTCACTGAAAGTCGCAAATTTGCCCACTTTTTAAAACATTTGAAACGCAAAAATCAGATAAAATTTGTGTTGTCTTTTCAAAAAATGACGTCCATAGGCCGCAATACGTCACAGATTACTGTACAGTAGGCCTAATGAAAAGTAATAGACTTGTCCACTTTGGGTAAACTTTTCACATGTTTATTCGTTTTATATTTTGATTTTTGAACATATTTAAAAAAAAACTAGAAATTGTTTCACACCTAGCATGAGGCCCCTGAGCATACGTGAGCCCCCCCCGGCCGGGGAGGGGGTACGGGGGGCCCTTCCGCCGGCTCTGAGTACAGTTCAGCTACGTCGCTCTATACGCGCCTTAAGACAGCCAATGGTCAACAGTCTGTTCTGTATTGATGCATTGTAATGCATAAACATTCACCAGAGGTCGCGACAAGGCACTGATAATCTTGTTATCTGCGTGCGCTGCGCAATGCATGATGCACAGATGCAATTCTATTTGTAGTAATTTCGTCTGACGTCAATACTTGAACGATGCATCGACGTTGCTGTCCTAGACATGTCATGGCAGTCCTACTGTTTAAATAAGATTTTAGCCACGAATGCATTTCCTCATTACCAAATTGGCCACTAAACTTACACTTACAGCATGATAGGGCCTACTGTTCAAACGAACACGGAGTCTGTCCAATGCATCTCGATAGCTAACAGTAAAGTCCGTATAAATTAACTGAGTGAGCTGTGCTGGCCAGTGGTAAAAATTTTTTTTTAAAAGTTTAATTGCCGCCTCAAACATAATGGAATCACGACCTTGACCTTTTGGGGTCACGTGACGTTATCGGTGACGTGACCATTCGACTCGCGGTGGGCGACTTCCTATGGGTGGTCCGTTGTGACCATGCGCCTATCTTGACTGTTATAGAGATATGGCGCCTCAAAAGTCCGACGGACGCACGGACGCACGGACGCACGGACACTCAGGTGATTTTATACTCTGTCCAATGCTTTGCATTGCATTGGACAGACAAAAATCGTGTGATTGTAAATCCAGTGTCATCTCACGAGACTATTGTAGACTTGTAGTCTACGACAGGCAGTGGCGTAGCCAAAAGGGGGGCCAGGGGCCTAGACCCCAATCCTCCAGACAAAACATAAACATACGTTTAAACAGCACGAAATTGGCCAATTTAGTCAGTTTAAATAATTAAAATCGTTGCCACCAGATCTCATTTTTAAAAGCTAAAATGCATCAAATTCGATTTCGGCTGCGGCTTTGCCCCAGACCCCGCTGGGGGAGCTCACAGCGCTTCCCCAGGCCTTCAGCTGAATTTTAGAAGGTCTTATTTCTAAGGAAGGGAAAGGGAGGAGAATAGATGAGGACAGGGGAAGGGAGGGAAAGGGTTAAAAAGAAAGGAAAAGGGAGAGAAGGGATAAATTGGGGAGGGAGGGAGCGGAAGGGAGACGATGCCCCCCAATTAAAATTTCTGGCTAAGCCACTGACGACAGGACTGATGATCTACGTTAAAGATATGCGAATATACCTAACGTATTGAACACAAAAAACTGACCACTAACCAGCTCGACTGTACGAAACCAAAGAATAACTAACAAAAAATAGAATCGATGGACATGGTTAGGCCTACGAGGCGAGGTAGTGTTACTATAGCGTACAGGAAATAATACAAAAAAATTTCATGTCTGCAGTGAAACAGTAGCTAGCTAGGCTGAAAAAATATTAAAAGATGATAGCGGGGTCTAATTACGTCCGAAAACTAAGAATCAACAGCTGAGCTAGGAAAAGGAATACAAAGGGGGTTGAGTGGAGTCGTGGCCATGCTATTGCATGGTGGGAGATCACAAAATAAGCGCACCAGTCAATCAATGGGGGCCTATATCTCACTGTCAAGTGCCTTCCAAAATGAGGACAAATTTTTACAGCACCATTTAAGAAGATTGTCAAGAAAACGGACATCGTGCATGCAGCAGCTTTTACAGTACGTTAGCAAGCATTGTTCTTCGTCAGCATCGTCATCATCATAGTAAACATTAGGACTACTTCTAGGACCACGCCAATGAAGTGCGAGTCTTAAATAAGTACGTCCGGGTTCGCCGTTCGGACATGAACGACGAAACAAGAATGTCCTAGACGCAGCCTGGATGGCGCATATGCGATATCGGTCGGCATAGCTCGTTCCACAGATTGGCACAAACACGTTGACAAGTGTCAAAACTGAAGTACGACAGAGGGTCGACACAAAGCCACAGACACGTGGACGTGGTTGGTGGAGGCTGAACTAATTAAGCCTCTGTTCACGATGGACACAGCAGCAACACAAGTGAAATAAATTGTCGACAGGTCACATGTTACTGGGTGCTGAGCCATTCAGTAAACTGCCGTTCAGCAGTACAGCACGTCCACTGCTGTACAAATAGCGTACGACACGCATGCGCATAGCAGGCCTCCAAGTGTCGTGAGAGCGGACCATGCACTGGACGGGCTGGCTCCGATTCAGCCGAGCAGCTCTACGTGCAGTAATAATAAAGCTTGAGTGCTTCGTCAACTCCACGTTAACAGCCTGACCGAACACCGGCACTGCAGAAGGACCATTACCATTACGATAATGGCAGGACAACGAGAGGGCAATGCGAAGCAGACACGGCGACGTCGGCCAGCATCAACGATGACATTGCCAGCTGTGTGCATTGGATGCCTTGCTGCTGCTGCTGCTGCTGCTACTGGTGTGACCCGAATCGTGTAATAGCATCATCCGTCCCTCGCCCACACCACATTCACACCACAGCCGGTGCCAGTCACAAGCACAGCTAAGTCACATCCCCTGTCCAACCGCAACAACTAAAGAAAAACTTAGCTTTTTTGGGGGGAGGAGTTCTTAGATTGTTCAGGTTTTAGTGTAGAAAGAAGAGACCATACATAAAACTAAGACCCAGAAAGAGCATTCTTCTATAGGTTTATAAAATAGACTTTTTTCTTTTCTTCGCGTCATATCGTTTTTGTTGCGTAGATTTCGTGACGCCAAAATTAAAATAATAACTACTAAGATATGAAATCACATGATTTGTATTTCATAACATAAATTGTACAACAAATAAAAACCTAAAAACCTAAAATTTAAACTTGTAATTTTTTAAGCTTTTTAAAAACCAATTTTCCTGTTCTGTCTACATCGTAGTTTTGAAGCATATTTTGCGTCACATAAGTAAGGGAAAAGGTTTCCAGTCCTTCAGGGAAAAAGTTGGTATAGTTTAGAACCTAAACTGTATCAACTTTCTTCCCAGCCTGCTACTACCAAGTTTATTTTGTCGGGCGCGGGATGTCCCAAAATCGACAAAAACGGACCCCCTTAAAAGGAGTTTGTACAATGCGTCTTAGATTCTCCAAAAAACCAAACACTGAAATGGGGAAAATATAAAATAAAGGAAAGCTAAAAAGGAGGTACGAAACAGTAGAACTTTGTTGCTCCAATGGCTCAAAAGGGATAGACGCCTCTGCACGACTATACATGGCGTCGTGGGTTAGAAAAAGTAAGGGGACTAATAGTTGCAATTTTTCGACAGATCTGTAGGTTTCCGACAGAGCAGATTATGAGCGCTCAAGTTTCAACTTTTGTTCCAAAATTTCCCAAAAATGTGGATGTCCAGCTCCAGATTTCGTACTTATGGAAGAAAATATTCTGAGAGGCAAAACTTGAAGGGGGTAATTGCCCCGCTCTCATTCCATGACGCTATTGTCGACTACGTGGCTGATGGCATACCAGCGTATTGTACGTACTGTAGTGCGCCGTGCAGTGCGGGGCACACCGGCATGCCATTGATGAGATTGTTATTGCACTGACGACGTCTTCTCAAAGTAGGACAACAAATCCCGCCGTCCGCCGTACATCGTCGTTGAGTGATCGAGTTACTACGTGTTCCTTGCGGACGCCCAACCATCTGCTTGCATTCAAAGCATGCCATGCACAATGCACATGGGCCAGATACGACCGACATCTTTCGCAGAAGAATCCTGATAAGAACTCTACAGACTGTTGGATGCCAGAGTGATAAATAGCAAGACTAAGTCTCAAAGACGATTGTTTTTTTTCAACTTCAGCTCTTTTTCGCCAATTTTCGGTGATATGCGTATGTGCAAACTGCTTGCCAGTTCTTGAACACGTGTTAATTAGCTTGTGTACGTATAACAGCATTCTGTACACTCGTTGAAATATAGAAAATAGCTATGGTATGATATGAAACATGATTTTTGCTGGAAAGCTGCCACTTTTATATGGCACGTAAACTAAAAGACCGAAAACTCTAAGGAGAAAAATTCGAAAGCGTTTAAACGAAAACAACACGGCGGCGTCAACGTGTCAGTGACTAGCTGAAGCAGCAGCAGCAGCAGTAGGCCTAGCATCATCCCGTCCCGTGAAGCAGACGCCGGGCGCGCCTTGCAAGCAGCTGTGCTGTCGCATACTGTCAGTGGCAGCGGCAGTAGTACGTCGCAGGCGCCCTTGCTGTGTGTTGGATGGTCTGTCTGCATCTGCCGCCAGACTGCCAGTGTCTGTGAGTCGTTGTCTGCGTTCTGTGATCATCTGCCGAGCCGACACGACTTTTCACTGCAGTTAATACGAGACGACAGCGATCACGGTAAAACACGTTCGTCATTAGAGTTGTTTATACACTGATGTAGACCTAATAAAAAATCGAATATTAAAGTGCTCTATCTACATTAATGAAGTCCGACCGTACATCACAGCGTCTGTCTAGAGTTGTGGTAAAATGTCTGCAGAGCTTTGCAAAAAAACGAGAACGAAATGAAGGTTCCTGATGTGGGGGGATGCGGGGAAGCTGGTTCCGTATTACTTATAGTTGTGCTACGGCTGTTGGAGGCAGGTATGGAGGCTATCGGATTAAACGGGTCAGCCATGTTCTCATAAGTTCAATTCCTTTTAGATCTATTTGGCTGCCGGCGCCGCTGAATATGAGGCTTTACGGCAACTCTTTTTAGAGAGATGGGAGCGGGACGCAGTGGTCGAAATAGGTGACCGGATTATAGGACCTGAAAATGTGATGGTAATGATTAATGAATGTGGAATTGTATTTCACACTCTCTGAAGTCCGCATCCTCTCACTGATTTGCTACGGCACAGCTCGACCATGATAATAAATTATGCAGTCACAACTGTGTTGTGTGACACCGTATAAGAACACTGCGAAAGAATATTACTACAGCTTTTTGTTAGAACAAGGCGGTTACACTTATGGGGCCAATGACGCATTGTGTTAGATGGAGGCCACTGCAATTGCATACTTGCAGCCAAACCTTCATACAGTCTAATGCCACTTGGTACTTTTACGAACGTGTAAAATAATACACTGTAATAAGTGACTTTAGATAATTACGCTTACTTTTTTGCCGCACACTGTATGTCTGTATTCGTGACTGCGCGCTAAGCGTGTGTCATGGTATTTCAGCGTTTCCGCCCAGCGTGACAGCTTGCGTGCACAATCACAAATCGTTGCGGACGTCAGCGACCGTCATAAAACATAGGCAAGTCGATACTGTTATGGATATGACGCCAGTCCTAGCTAGACCCAGCTATATCGCAATGATGTACGAATCGTCTAACTGTTGAATACAGTTGAACGTTGGCCGTTCCTTGTGTCAATCATCAGTAGTCGCTGTGTAATCGTGTTTTATGGACGACTGCAGCAGATGATGCATTCTTCTTTGATGCGTGCTTGACACCACGCGACTATACTGAACATCGTGTAAACAGTCAGCCGTTCAGTACAAGAAATTTGAGCTAATGCTCACGAGACGCGCGAAAGCCTATAGCAGTTCCGGTTCACGCTAAGTTAATATACAAATACCAAATTCTCTATCTGGATCGCACAACAATAGTGGTGTGGCGCAACCTTGTGAATGATATAGACTTGTGTCGCAGCCCGAAATCGCCAAAAAATCCATAAAACCCCCTATTTTGGCGTTCAAGGTTATTCAAGGTCATTGAATTCGGCGCCAATCGAGAGCCAGTGTACGACTTCTTATTAGTGATTAATAGTAACCTACGCCGGATCTCGCACCGTTACTGAGATACAGCGACTTCTTGGCCAAAAATCGCAAATTTTGCCCGCCCCTGTCATTTAGCGCCCTCGGTCGGGGTGACCCCCTTGAATTTATGGAAAAGCTTTACGGTTCCTGAAACTAGAGTCTTCCAGAGAGCCGACGGTGAAGATTTGGTGATTCTAGCTTGCACCGCTTTTGACTGATCCACCCGTGTGACAGACGGACGGACAGAATTGCGATGGCTAAGACGCGCTGAAAGCAGTAGCTGCTTTCGCGCGTAAAAATAAATCTTAATTTCGACTGTTCGCCACACTACGTAGGCCCCGCCTACATAAACGTAGCCTCGTGCAGTTGAATAGCGAAGCGACAATACACGGTCCAAGTAAGCTGAGAGTGGCAGTGCTGGTTGATTGGGGTCCGGTGGTCGGTCCAATTGGTCGGTCGTAGCGTCGCCCGGCACGTGATTTATGGCACCGGCTCAATTCAGTGACATCCGACGGATCAGGCGCACTGCGGGAGATCGCAGTCTGCATTTCATTAGCTCGTGACCGATCAGACCGGAGACTCGTATATATAGTAGCTAGAATAAAGGTTTCTTTAGATCAGACTTGAGTCCTTCATTCTTCGGTCTATGCAGATAGAATGCTGCCGCATAATCCTGTATGCCTACGCTGATTCGTCCTACCTGGCACTAGGTCCAGAGAGAGAGAGAGAGTCTGCAAATGTCAGTCTGCTATTAGCTAGGTGTGGCCAATATTGGTACCTATTTACGTACTAGGTGCCGCACTGCTGGAGTGGGTAAGCGAGCACGCAGTTTAAGCTTGCACCACTCCAGACAGTGTGGTGTCGTACTTTAACTACGCTTAGATTGCCTGGACTACACCATCGTTTGCTTTATGACTCACGACTGCAGCTCAAAATTGACAAATAATTAATCAGTGCATGCTAAGTGTGGTTTAACTACCTATCTGACACAGCTCTTGGGACAACAGTACTACGAGTCTGCAACTGCGTAGATTGTACGTAAACCGTAAAGTATACGTAAGGTCCTTTCTGAGGAATATGGCTCACAAAGCGGCGCTGATCTCCGTTTTCTTAGCCAGACCAGTTTACACTGCCAGACCATGTATACGGGGCATTACGGGCTAGCGCATCACGTGGTGCTCTTGTTTATGCCCCAGTTTTAGCTACTCACAGAGGGATGGCCAGACTGAGTTAGCCTGGGCGGCTATATTAAACACCAATGGCGAACGGTCACCCATCTCAGTAGTAACCCGGCTTAACGTGGAATAACTTCGTTGATGCGACCAACGATGTTCGCTAGACCAAGCTGCCAACCTGTCTGCAACTGCAATTATTATTTCACTTGTTTACAGCGTCGCCTTTTGCTCGATCGATATAACACGTGAGTTTGCTGCTGATGCTGCAATTCATCACTGACCGACTTCTTTACATCTGGCGTAGTCAATACCGATCTCTGCGAACAGCGAACATTGGAACATATAGCAGAGCATGTTTATATAACCGCAGACGTTATTCTCATGTGGGTGGCATTCGGAAATAGCACATAATTGTCACAATGCTTATAGCACGTCCGGCTTGCGTTACTTTTATCTGCGTGTTAATGTGCAATCAAGTCAGCAGCTTTTTTCTAAGTTGATACAGCATATTTACAATATACTGATATTCTCGAGCTATGATCCAGACGAACGTTGCGGCAAACACTTCGTACAGTAGCATGACGGGCTACGTACGATCCGTTGTATGCATGGATCGGAATATCTGCCTGCCACTGCCAGTGATCGTAAACGGCTGACTGACTTTGTGCATGATTGCGGAAATAAGTTAATTGACAGTCGGGCGCTGTATATCGAGCAACGCAGAGTCGGTGCCGCCGGGCGGGCGGTGTGAGGCCCAGTCTCCATCACTTGGATTTGTCGTGGATCTGTCGTACATCTGTCGTACAGCTTGTTGCATAACGACAAATCGAAGCAGGTGGAGTTTGGCCAGCCGTAAAGACGAGGGAGAGAGGGGAGGCACGGAAAAAATCGAGTCCACTCGACTCGACGACGTTATCGGCTGCGCCAGGGTCGGCCGGCTGACGGGGCGAGCGACTGACCCGAGACGGTCAGTGCCGGACGACCCAGAGTCGCCTCGCCCGGCGAGCAGTGGCATGCTGCTGCTGCTGCTGCTGCCCGCCGCTTTATTGTTTCATCGATATTCAGTCGTCGGCGCTGCTGGCCCTGAACGGTCGCCATAGCAACGACGTCTTCGAGGCAGCAGCAGCAGCAGCCACAGGATGCTTGACGCAGCTGAGCAACAGCAACAGTATCTGGCGCTGTATGCTTGTCTATTGAGCTCTGCTAGTCGTCGCCCGTCCGTTCGTCCGTGCAGCCTGCAGCTAGCTAGCTCTTCGCGTGTAATTTACTGACCTTACGTAATGCAACTGACCACCGCGTATGCTGCAGGTTCTCTCATCCGAGTTTCCTGCTTTTACGTCGGCGTTGCTCATTAGAATGTCGAGTTTTTCCTTGTAACTGTGACCGTTTAGGTTTATGCTGTTGGCAGACGGTCTGTTTCTCTTCCTGAGCAGCCCGAGTGTCACGTGAAATATCGTTTTATGCCTCCATTAATGTTAGGTGGCGACTAAGGCATTATGTATTTATGTCACCCGTCCTCGCGTGTGTCCGAGTCAAAGACAGACTGATTGCAATTTGCGATCAGAAGGTTAACAGTCGAGGTTTTCGAGCTAAATCTACACTGTGTCCAAAAAACGTCTCACTTTGTGATTGTCTATATCTTTGCCAAATATTAACCGATTTTTAAAATTCTTTCACTGTTACATTCTGTGAACAATTAGCAATAAAGTGATTGTTGAATATCCCGCCACACGTTAACTATGTCGCTACACTACCTGGTGAAATATAACTGCCAGAAAAACTAGCAATAGTAGACAGCAAGCGTGTTGGTAAATAAAATACACTTCCAGCCAAAAATGCAGTAAATGATCTGTACGATGCTAGACTTTTTAGATCTGTATCTTTGGATATCTGTTGTATTAAACAATATGTTTGTTTCTGGCCTTTGGTTTAGCAAGCATACCATTTTATCCACAGTGATCATGTTCTCTCCAGTACGCATACATGCTTCAGTCTGCTCGTTTCATGCCTTTGGTCTTTGCTGCATGTTTCCCAAGTCTCTGTTAATAACATTCCCACTCTTTTTGCCGTTGCAGTTCATCTTCAAAAATTTTGCCAGTATTTTCCAAAACTGTATTTTTTGAACCGGTACAAGTTCTTTATCAGAGCCTTGTCTCCACTGCTAAATGGCACATTTCATCACCGGTATATCATCAGTGCATTAAAAATTATTATTTACGACAATATTATCTACTTTTGTTTACAAACATCAGAAATGTATGTAACATTAAACATAATTTAATTTTTGTATAAAAAATTAGTAAAAATTGTTTGAGAAGATGATTTTTTGCATGTATTATAATGATTTTAGTGATTTTTGAAAATTTATGTTTTACATGGTATTGTAGCAAGACAGTAGAAGTGTGGTGGGATGTTTAACAACTACTTTGTTGCTAATTGTCTACAGTATGTGCCAGTGAAAGAATTTTGAAAATCGGTTAATATTTGGCGAAGATATGGAAAATGAAAAAAATGGGACGTTTTTGGGCACGGTGTATGTTATATATCTTTTGGTGGAAGCGGCAGAAGCGTTTAATATGACTATAACTGCGAGAAACATTAGCAGATTTTAATAATTGTTGACATCGCGAAGAAACTTGACGAAAACGTAGTGGCGTCATTTCAGAAAGTCTACGTAACGTATTGTTCTTGCAGCAGTAACATTGTTTCAAAGGTAGTGTTTACAGAGGAAAATAGCATCAAATTCTTGGGGGTCAGTTGTAGACCCTATAGCCCCTCCCCTAAATGACGCCCCTGCGTAAAGGGCTGTAGTTTTTGCCCATTTCATCCTAATGTTTCTGGTTCGTGACACTGCTGCTTACAGATGAGCACAATCTGAATGGGGAGTCTTGGTCGTGCCACAGCCCTCTAGATTAGATTATTTAGAGGGCCATGGTCGTGCAGTGTGATGAATGCTGTTGTACCGTGAAATGCAAACACGCCAGTTGGAACAGTGAGCGGGGGGATGCGCAGCGTAGCACTGCTGACCAAACGTGGCAGGCGCGCCGGAAGTAGACACATTCGTGCCTTTGCAGCGTAATAATGACTGAATATTATCGGGAGATCATGTAGTGATTTCGGGGCGCATTTATCAGCCATTCAGTTCGCGTCTGCGGTGAGAGAGGCCGATGATAATCGGATTGCACTGACAGGCTGACAGCAGCCGGATATCGTCGTCGCCATGCAGATAAAAATGTGCGTGTATATATCTTTACAGTAGCATAATAGGTGGTAATACACTTTAGAACGTGATGAAACGTACGAGTTTATACGTATTGTTTGGGCAACTGTATGACGTACGTGCAGTTTCTTCCTGATTGTTCCGACCGTATTACTGCTACATCTAAGCATTTGTACCAGCTTCAGCCAGGGATGGAGTCTTCGAGGACAAAAAAGCTTGACTGTGTCCTTGGCCCTGGTCTCGATACCTTGGTCTTTGGTCACTTGCAGTGAATGTGCTCCGTGCAATGAAACTGAAACTGTGTGGACTTTTTTGACTTATAACTAGTCTCAAACATTGAAACTCTGTTTGCCTGAGCATTTTGTGGTTCATTACGGTTTGAATAAGAATAGCCTTCCGATGCTTAACCGGGGGGGGGGGGG
>Ga0209367_1002973_pt1 | contig 22755 bp, 20 predicted proteins | sample WorMetLIZISLAND2_FD_187412 | JGI IMG/M metagenome (GOLD analysis project Ga0209367, IMG submission 187412) | Marine gutless worms symbiont microbial communities from Max Planck institute for Marine Microbiology, Germany - Olavius geniculatus... ... | reverse complement strand
TTCTGTATTAGCTCATGTGCAGCGTTTAAAGGTTCAGAATAGTATTATACAATATCTGAATGAGATTCTGGTGTAGTTTGACATTCTTTGTGTGTTTACGTGTGTTTGTGTGTTTACCTGTAGCTTCTAGTTTTATTGTGCTGTGTTTTCTTTTCATTCTGTGTCTGTTTTTATGTTTACTGTGTATTGTTTAATGGACCCTTGTGGTCTGATTTCAAATAAAGATGATGATGATGATGATGATGATGATAACTATTTTGAAGTTTGAACAGCTGGGTTTTGAAGGGCTGTTTTTTTCGGCAGTCAGTTCTTCGATAGACATCTCTATAAAGTTTGAACATGTCAAAGCTCGCGACTGCAGTGAAAAACTATTTAAACGGCACTAGTGATCGCAATCCCGGGATTGGATTCTCAATCCCGGGATCCGAGATTGAGAAATTTGTAAACCAGGGATACCGTTTCGGGATTAGACTTACAGATTGGTCGTTATTTTGGTATCCCCAATTGACTTACTTTATGCACAGGGCGCCTATGAAAGGTATATCCGAACTTTGGAGAATGACAGTGACTGTCAAAATACAAATTTTCGGCGACAGCACGAAGCAGTACTCTAGCGCTCATAAAATATTTTATTCACCAGAAGGCTATTTTTTTTTATTTTTGGCATTTAATGCGCGAAAAAGTACAATTTTAGCTAATTTTTTTAAATCCCGATATCCCGGTATTCAGATGCTGCCAATTCCGGGATTCGGGATTGGCGAAAACTGCCGGGATCCCGGGATTGCAATCTCTGGACAGCAAATTCAACGTTCGACGCCTAATGGTCGAGATATTCAAAATTGTCAAATTCATATTAATCACTGAATGTAAGACAGGACTTGGCATTTACAACAAGAGATTTGAGCTAATGCTCACGAGACGCGCGAAAGCCAATAGCAGTTCCGGTTCAGTAGTTTAGCTGAAAATTGAGGTGTTCACGCTAAGTTAGTATACAAATACCAAATTCTCTATCTGGATCGCATAACGACAGTTCCGTGACGCCACCCTGTGATATAGACTTGTGTCGCAGCCCGAAATCGCCAAAAATCCATAAAACTCCCTATTTTGGCGTTCAAGGTTACTGAATTCGGCGCCAATCGAGAGCCAGTGTACGATTTCTTATTAGTGATCAATAGTAACCTAAGCCCTATCTCGCACCGTTACTGAGATACAGCGACTTATTGGCCAAAAATCGCAAATTTTGCCCACCCCCTCTCATTTAGCGCTTTCGTTCGGGGTGACCGGCATCGAATTTATAGAAAAGCTTTACGGTTCCTGAAACTAGAGTCTTCTAGGCAGCCGACGGTGAACATTTGATTTTACCCTGCACAGCTTTTGACTGGCAGACAGAGGGACGGACGGACAAAATTGCGACGGCTAAGACGCGCTGAAAGCAGTAGCTGCTTTCGCACGTAATAAAATTAATATCACGAAAAAGAATTAAATGCAAACGTCAATTTCTGTCAAAAAATTAACATAATCACAAAAAATGTTCAGACAGAATTACCGTAATGACCGACAGCTATTTCACTGTTGCTATTCGAAAATACGTAGCCTATGTATGAGTCGATGCGAGGTCCAAACGCGTATTGCCCGCGGCGTGTCGCCACTGTGTGAGTCGGCTCCAGAGACTGGACTGTTACCGTTGACGTCATGGTCGACGGGAATCCTGCTGGGACTTGGTGTGGGTCTATCACAAACAACGACGCAATGCCAGCGCTATGACTGATCGATGGCATACGCCGACATCGCCTAATTGCGATTGCCACTCGCTCGTTCAGCGCCCCTCTGCTGTCCGTGTGCTAGAGAAACATTGGCTTCGTGCGAATCGTGCGATCTATGTAGGCCTATAACGTACTGCGGGGTCGACGTTAGCATATGACGCAAAAATAGGGAAACGCGAGAGGGAGGAAAACCTCCTCGTAATTAGTGAGGTTAGCATCTGGGTCCCAACATTTCCGTCAGGTACAGTGTGGGCAAATTAGCGTCAGAATCTCATTCCATTTCGCATAGTCGCGGGTAGTGGCCTTAATTCGCCAATACGTCACGCTCTGACTGGCGATTCCGATGTAGTGCCTACTAAAATAAGCCTATTATCAAATAAAGAATATGAAAAAATTGCAAAAATTCTCCTGCTTGCCCAATCAGAATCTAGACCAAGTCCGAAATCCTGACTACCGATATGCCACTGCTAAAAATAGAAAAAAAAGACAAGACAAACTGAAGAAGTGGTCAAGTAAGCTTAGAGGAAAAAGCGTAGCCTACGGGCGCATGCATGTGGGAACGCTTCTGGCAAAAAAGCCTAGTTGGCATATCTTACAATGTATAAAAGCACACATCCACTCCCCTCCCCACAAAAAATCCGTATTTGCAGTTTATAAAGGAGAGCTATAAAATTCTACAATGATGCGAGCAAGGACAAAATCTATTAAGCCGGTGCTAACACGAACTAAGCCTTTAGCCAACAGACCAAAGTTCTGAATTTGGCACAAACAGCAAGGCGGGACACAAAGTTCAAGATCAGAATACAAATTCTAAGATTAGGCTAAAAATGAGACGTTATTCCGTCTCGAAACTGATACTGAGGCCGCCAAAAGTGACCTTGACCTTCCCCCTAAATTTTGCCAATTTGGGGCTTTCGGAGAATCTTACTGTCGGAAATTTTTCGCCCCAAAATACAAAATCTAGGGCTCAAAACCCGATTTTGAAAAAAATTGCGGCAAAGTTGAAATTCTGAACACCCATAATGTCCTTTGTGAGAAATTCGCAAATGTCTTAGAATTCTGTTAAAAACTGCAGCGTGTGTCGGAAAATTGCAACTTCATGTCCTGCATACTTTTTTCACCCATGACACCACTAGGTTTTGAGATCACCCTGGCAGTCATATAAATAACTGTTCACCACTCGACGCCAGCACAAACAATTAACCTGATCACACTGATTCTCAAGAAGTTTAATAATGACTGGTTAAGTGGTTAGGTATTATTCACAGAATAACATAACACAAATCAACAGATCGCTGAGCTTCCAGAATGCTATGCTTTTAATACACACAACTGTATTGCATGTTGAAAGGAAAAAAATAATATTTATGAAACGTAACAACATAGCCAGCTTTCCATTGCAGTTACTAGGTTAAAGCACATTAGAAAATAGTGGCTGGTTAGGTATTATTCACAGCATTATAAAAGTATTGTTTTCACTATCATTTTCCCTCAATGATCCGATGTCGATGATTGGGTAGAAAGAAACATTTAACCCCTAAAATGCTTCCCTGCAGTTCTGGCCTACCCTTGACTAACCTATAGTGATTCATAAAAATACTGGTTAAAAAGTGTTAGTACCGGGATAAGCCATATTACCCTTATTTCAAAGAAAATTGCAAAATGCAACATGAAATCTGAGCTAATGCTCATGAGACGCACGAGAGCCCATTGCAGGTAATTTTGGGCTATGTCCATCCACTTTGTCTCAATTAACTATTCTGCAGCCAAGAATCGCCAAAATTCACTAAACCCCCCTATTTTAGGGTTCAAGGTCATCGATCTTGATATTCCTAAGAAGCTCGTCACCAGTGCTTGTTATGATAGCAGCATGTGTGTGCCTATCTGCAACCATTTCCACGGCAGACGAGCCAATAACGGTAAAATAACGTCTTTTTAGGGTGGGTGCCCCTCTTTCGCCTCCTCGTTTGGGGAGACCCCATAAATCCAGCAGCATGAAATTTTGTGACGAAATACTAGCGACCCTAAGCTATCATATGGTGAAAACAGTCGCTATGTCACCTGGTCTTAGAATGATACCAGAACGTGACACCAACAGGGCAAGACAGAATTACCGTAGCTAATACGCGCTATAGCTATGCTAGATCTCACGCGTAAAAATTATTTCAAAGAGTGATGAAAAAGTGAACTGATACTAAATCAGAAGCTCTCAGACAATGGGCATAAATTAACTGACTTCAGTAATAACAAATCAGTTTAACTGATTCCAGCAGAGCAAGCAACTATTACCCTGCACTGCAGAAAGTATCAGCTGGCATCACACTATTTCTACTGCATTACAGCAGCTAAATTCATTCACAGTCACTAAAGTTCAAATTGCACTAAGCACACAGAACCCTCAATCACTGCAGTGCTAGCATTAATCAAGTTTATGTCATCTGATATTCGCTGTTCACACAGCCGTGAGGATTTGATAAAATTATTACAGTTCTAAATGGTTTTCCTTGGCGTTTTGATGTTGTCGGTTCAGTGGTAGAAAAAGTATGCAGCCTACAAAAATCAAATACAGCATCCACTGAGGCAGAGCAAAAAAATGAAGAAACTAGAAGAAAGGGAAAAGCATGCTGGTTAAACAAAAAAAACGAAAGCAGCAGTAGTAATTCTTTCTGCACAGAGGCAAGCTGCATCTCTATACCGCCATCCAACATGAGCTATCACACAGTCAATAATTCTATGATGACATAATCACGTAGACACGCAACCGCAATGCCGACGTCGTCTGTGCCTGTAACATGTGCATCATACAACTATTCGGTTTAAACTTTAATGTCAAAACATCTTCTTTACAATACACGGTGGTGCATAAGAAACGAAATATGCATGCTTACACACACGCATCAACCAAAACAGTTTTCTTGAAACAATTAGCCTCAATCAATGCAGTAAAGAGTGATCATATTGAACATCTAAACACAGTTGGTAGGAAAACACTAGCTTCTAAGAACCTTCCAGATTTCGCTGCAATGATCATAGCTAATCATTTCCAAAACTGTCCGATTATGCAATCTACGCAAAACACCTATGTTCCACTTTTCATGCACTACCCTGTAGAGTGCAGACAGTGTCATCATTCAGACCACACGCACTCAACTAGGCTACGTATTCTATCTTCTCACTGTCGACCACAGCGCGGACACAGCGGGCCATCGTCGGAGACAATCGACTGATCGTGTTGGTCATGTAGTAATCCTTCAGTTCCAGGATCGGCGGTTTGAGTGGACTTGAAGATGCCAAAGCCTGCTGCACTCCCTGAGTAGCACAACAGCAGCACTTGCTGGTAAGGCAACATTAGAATAAGCAAGTCACATTTAAGATCAAGACAATGGGAATATTTCCTTAGGCAAAACAAAAATAAGCAAGCCACATTTAAGAAAAATAAAATATTCCTTTTGACTACTGGCTGAGCATCTCGCATCATATCATATTGTAAGCCGAAATGTATTTAAAGCCCTGTTATAGTAATTACCTTGTTCCTACAAGAATGCCAAAAATTCGACCTTCTCCCAGTGATCAAAACCTCTGACCTGATTAAGATAAAATTTGGCACAAATTATTACCTCTACGAGGCGACGCCCTGTGCCAAAATGCATGCATATCTGTCCGCGGCGACTTGCTGCTAAATGGGTGCAATTAACAGAAATTTCGATTTATTACATCATACTAGCAAACAACTGAACCCACAACAGAGCTAGCAGGCACACCGCCACAATGACTCTATTTACCATCTTGCTCAAAGTAGTAGACTGAGTTGGCCCGAGGACTATAAGAACTTGATGTAGGTTGCTTGCCTCAAACTGGTTGAGCACAGAGCACAGAACCCACGATTGCTTAGTAATACATCCAGTAATCGTAATGTTATAACTAACTAGTCTTACAACACAAAGAATCTCTACTAGTGTCACAGTACATAACATAACTCGTGCATGCACAATTTTACGCTGTGTTCAAAAAAAAACACACCCTTTGTTTTCTTTTATATCTCCGTGGAAAATGTTTAGATTTCCACAAAATTTTCAGGAAATGTTCAGGAGGAAACTAGTATTCCATCAGTATAAACGTTAAATATTCTTTGCTATTGGAAACGTCATGCTGACGTCTAATTGTTGTGTTTATAAATTACAGGTTTTACCATTGAAAGGAGACATTTGATGAAATGTTAAAACACACAAATTGATCAGTGTGATGACTCAATCCAAAAATTAGCATATTTTTGGATTGAGTCATCACATTGATCAAATATGCTAATCCGTCATGCAATTTTCCATTGTGAACTGTTTCCGTGGTTTATCTTCTTCGCCGAGTGCGAGATCTTTAACTTTGTTGATGTTGGCAGGCGTTCGCACACTGTGTCACTGCATGGAAGACCACTTGCCCGCTATCAGTTAAACGACTTGATACAGCTAGACATGTCAATTTTTTATTTAAAAGTTTCATTCCATCAATGTTCAATTCTCTGTCCATTGTCCAGAAACATCTTGCACAAACTTGTGGCTCCATAACTCTTGCTGACTCACAAACATATATCAATGTCTGTCTTCTTAATTTTAAAACATGAAAATTAACGTCAGCATGACGTCATCGAAAGCAAAAAATACCTAACTTTTACACTGGTGGAATACTAGTTCCCTCCTGAACATTCCCAGAAAATTTTGTGGAAATCTAAACATTTTCCATGGAGATATAACAAAAAACGTAAGGGTGTGTTTTCTTCCTAAACACAGTGTAGTGCCCCATCTACGCCAATCTACTGTCCACTATAAGCCACTCTTTCTTTTAGTTTTAGAAAATATAATGCATAAGCACCTGTGCAAGCTCCTGTGCCTGTTTGAAGTAGTTTGCATCTTCGACGTCGCCGTAGCGTACAAGATTTGGTGAAACTTCAGCAAGCCGATCGCGGACTTCTTGCAATGTGTCGTACTGTAATGTGAACTTGGGACCCGCAAGCTGCAGTACAAAAAACATACCGTATGCATTACTAATCCACCATATAAACACAATGAGTTCATCAAATTTATCACAATGACTAGCTATGGCACTAAATTAGCAGTAACTTTATCTTACTGCTGTCACAATGATTTCATTATTCCTTCAGCGATCTACATTAATTCCAGAAAAGCTGGCCAGTTAATTAAAACTAAAAACAGCAAAAGTGTCACATATAACATGACTAATAACAGTCCCAAGACTAGCTAGACGCTCAATCTTGTATCTTGCACCTGTAATCTACAACAGTTTGACAGGAGACATTTTACGATACAACCAGATGTCCAATTTTATGAAATTCCAAAACACTTCTTTTTATACAGAGCGAAATGAGATGCTGACAAAGACTCTGTCAGACTTTGTGGGCAGTACTGGGCAAGACCCTAAAAGTTTTGCTTCATTGCAAACAGATCCACAATAAAATAAGAATCGAGATGCAAATGCAACTGACAGATTAACCTGAAAAATAGCTATTACGATGGTGTGTGTCTGTGTTTTTATTCCATCTAACTGATTCTGTGCAGCTTTGCATACAACACTTATAACATACGATTACCATCATCAGTTTATCACTGATATCACTATTATTATTAGCATCATTATAATGTCATTTGCGACTTACGTTTAACACCTAGTTTTTCCAGCATTACTGCATACATATCCCTTTTGGACACTATAAAAAGTATGACTTCCAATGAGCCGGATACATTCAATTTAGTTTGACCAGGACAACCAAGCACTAAAGGCCATAGCATTAATGAATAAGTAAACACTGAAAGTTACGTATGAACCTCAGAGAGAGCCCTGATGATCTTCCAGTCTTCACGAGCCATGGCAGGGGGAGTGATGGCAGCACGTGTTTGCTGCGCTCGTCCCTCGGTGTTGACATAAGTTGCATTCTTCTCAGTGTATGCTGCAGCCGGCAGAACCACATCTGCCATTGCTGCACCAACGTCACCATGTGAACCTACAGCAACATTGCCTCAGACATCCATCAGGCTGTCAGTCAGTATTCAATAAAAATGGGAACAAAGCAGATAACCAGTTGCATACATGGTTGCAGAAGTAAACTACCGGGTCGTAACTTCTTGAGATGCAATGCAATGAATTCTGACCATAAAAATGCCAATTCCACACACAAAATTTGAAACACAATCATCATCCCCAGTGCAAAGCCAGTATGAGCTGTGCTGTACAGTATACCATACAAAACAACCTTTCTGTACGTCTGCACTTCAAGATACTACAGCAGCAATATGCTGATGACAACAACCACTAATTCACTATGCCACCAAGCAACACTACCTACAGTATTACACGTTTACCATTACAGTGTACACAATATGCCGGTTAGATATTGGCACAGGCATAGTCTTTCTATCCGAGCACTTAACATTGACAGTAATAAAAACAAGAAAATTTGAGCTAATGCTCACGAGACGCGCGAAAGCCTATAGCAGTTCCTGTTCGCAAACTGTCAGTCTATCTCCAGCCATTTCATCACAGTCCATTCTTGGAGTGTGCACTGCAGCTGAAGATTGCAAAAATCAATAAAAAAAACCTTATTTTGGAAGTTCAGGGTCTTTCAAAGTCAGCAATGTTGATACGACTAAAAAGCTCATCACTAGTGCTTATTGTGATAGGCAGCATGCCCATGCCTATCTGCAACCATTTTGACGAAAGACTGGCCAAAAGGGTAAAATAACAATTTATATGGGGGTAGTGGGGTACCGCTCTTTGATGCCCTCATGCGCAGGTTTCCTTGAACCTAGAAAATTGAGACTTGAACCATCAAAATCTACGTTCAATGCTGAAAACTTCATATTGCTGCTTTTTCATGTCTATCTTAAATGGTTTCGGCACAATTCGCTCTTGAAATGTGTCTCACAGCCCAAAATCACCAAAAAATCCATAAAAACCCCTATTTTGGCGTTCAAGGTCATTCAAGCTCATTGAATTTGACGCCAATCGAAAGCAAGTGTACGACTTCCTATTAGTGATTAATGGTAACCTAGGCCCTATCTAGAACCGTTACTGAGATACAGCGACTTATTGGCTAGAAATCGCACATTTTCCCTACCCCCCTCTCATTTAGCGACCTCGGCGAAGTGACTCCCTTTAAATTTATGAAAAAACTTTACGGTTCCTGAAACTAGAGTCTTCCAGGTGGCCGACGGTGAAGATTTGGTGATCCTAGTTTGCAACGTTTTTGACTGATCCAACCGTGTGACAGACGGACAGAATTGCAATGGCTAAGACGTGCTGAAAGCAGTAGCTGCTTTCGCATGTAAAAACTGACAATAATAAAAAACAACAGGCATATTTAATGGCATTTGTTCCAAAACAGCCAGGGTGAGCCAGTGCCAGTTTATCAAAAAAAATCAAATGTTCTTTTGCTTCTCTGTTTCTGTTAATGACAAGTGCTAGAACAATTGCATCCCAACGAGTTAACAGCAGGCAGACTTGATATACTACTTCTCTTAATACAGATCCAAATGTGCGTTGTGGCAAAAAGATAAGTACCGTACAAGAAATGACTGTAACATAGCAATTGAAGACACAGACCCTGATAAACAATAAAGCAATCTTTTGGCAGATCATCGCGAGTAATGGCTTGCTCATCAGCACCGAGCAAGTACAGGAACTTCGGCGGGTTTTCCCTCAAACTCTCGACACCTGCCTTGTAGCCAAGGTCCAGTGCTGCCACCTGGCTGGCAACCTATGCAATAACAGGCATACAGATTCATTTACTTTATGAAGTTCTGAATTATTTTACACACACAGACACATTTGCTTTCACAGATAGATCCAGCTTAACTGGTTGGATTGTTATGATAATTACTTAGTACTTGAAAGACCAGGTATTAAGACAAAACAAGTATCAGCAAAATACCTAATTTTTATATTTACTGTAGTGATGAAAATGTGCTATAGTAGGTACCGTAGCTCTTGCTGTGTACAGACTAATGGTAACCTTCCAAGCTAATGAATATGACCATACTTTGTCAAATCGTAACAGAAATACAAGTGTTTGTAAAACTTGCAGCCAGCTTTTAAACTGTTGCTAAAAGATCTGAAGTCAAATGTGACTTCTTCATAATGCAAACCATAACCAAAAGTGCACATCTGCTACTTTCAGTTCTGGTTCTACATTTCTGGACTTGCGCTACAATGAGTTGCAGCCAGAGTTTCTACCTACTGGATGTCACCTTACCAATGACATCAAATCACTGTACTAATTCAAAGTATTTGAACAAAATTTGACTGTTAGTTAAGACATTCTCTGCTGGTCATGACCTAACTGTGACACTGTGACAACAAGCTTGCTGTCGGTATCCTACTTCATGGCCCCGTAATTTTGTCTCTAGGGCCCACCTTCCAAAAGATTATACAAATAGAAAAGCAACAATTTAACAGATCCATAGGAACTGACTGTCTAGTATTATACTGACTCGATGAAGAACATTGAGAACTCTCCAGTCGTCACCACACCCACTCTTCTCTCGTGCAGTTTGTGCTATTCCTGACACCGTGCGATGCAACGCGGCACCGTCTGGCCGCTGAAGTGTGGAGCTGCCGATGACTATCAACGGATGCTTTGCTGAGTACAATGTCTGCAAGCAACATAGCAATGATGAGATCATTATGCCATGCATTAGAATAAAAAGTAAAAATTATATAAAGAAATGAGCAAATACATAATGTCAATGTAACAGACATTGCTATAGCCCCACACCAGAACTGCTCCTCAGAGATGCTGTCATCTGCGACAGATTATATCATCTATTAAATAATATATACACATACTGTGTAAAGGGCCACTTTACAGGCAAACCTGTGTTAGCTGATTTTGCCGGATTCTTAATACAACTGTATTAAAGAGAAAAGTTTTATTGCCAAATGCCCATTTAACCAACAACATCAAAGCACTGAAGCATTTATTCATCGTGCTGTAAAATAAAGAAAAGAAATTAAATGTGTACAAAGACTATATCATAGATCACTTCTGGCTTTCTGTTAGCAGTAGCAGCAGAAATGTGTACCTTAGCAAAAGGATGTTTTCCACTGGCAATCTCTTCTAGGACTTTACATGAATCACCAAGATACTAGAACAGCAACAAACAGTTGCAGCATCACCGAAGGTACTATTCAACAAAACAACAGCTTGGTAATAGCAACACCATGCATTAATATAAACTCGCAGTACAAGCGTAATCACTTATCAAAACAGAGATAGAAAGGAGCAATTCTTTTATTGTTGTTCTTTTATTAAAACAGCCTGGTTTTCTGAGAAGATTCTGAAAACATCTACCTCATAGTCGTATGTGAGATCAAGTTTGGGACCAATCAGCGCCACTTGCAGATCATTGTGTAACCAGCTGAACATCAACACAAACTGGCATCAACAAATACCAATAACAAGTAGGCTAAATGTAAACATGTATAGTATCAGTACCACCAATGCGATGCATACTGTATACTGGCATTTGAAAAATAGATATGTTTTAGTCACTGTATAAAAGTGTCAGTGATATATATTGATGGTATGTGGGATTGCAAAGAACCACAGGCAGACAGCCTGTTCGGAGTATCAGGTGGTCAGTAACCAATAACTGAATGTGCCAAATCTTTGGTGTGCCATGTAAAGCTAACAAAGTCAAGATGTAAAAAATACAAAAAAATATGGCTAACAATGGCTACTATATATAGTAGATTGCAGACAATTCAGCAATCAGCATGTTAAATGAATGTCATCTTGCTGCATTTCCAATGACATGAACATGTGTATAAGATCATATTGGCATTTAAATTCATGAAATATGTAAATATAAGTACATGGTAGTGCTATTACATGCAATATGAGACCATGTATGTTTACCGTCGTTTCAGTCACGATATATATTTTCAAATAAGAGAGAAATAACACTCTAAATCCATAGCAGAAATGAAGAAATTTCCACAACTACATGCAGAACATAATTCACCGAATGTATTTGAGTCCGAAAGTCCACATCAAAATTGAAAACAGTTTAAGCACAAATGAAAGAAATGTGAAGAGACCTCTTTCTGATGCGAGTATTGTAGAGGGGAGCTTCAAAACGAGGATTCGTGCCAATCAGCAGCATGAGATCAGCTTCCTCAACACCAGCAATACGAGTATTCAACAGGTAGTTAGATCGCAGGTCAGTGCTGTTGCAATGTACAATGCACAAATTATCACCACACAGCAATCTACCTGATACTGTCCAAAATATAGTAAAAAGTAAGTAAGCAAGGTAGCTTAAAAGGTGCAATTAATTATTAGTTAGCTGCAATGTGCCACGACCTCAACACAGAAACAGAAAAATGCATTTAGCAAAGGCTTAAACTGTTCAAAGTAAATGCCAGTTTGTCTAACATAAGGTGGAAGATTTAACTACAGCCTCGGACCTGCAGCAGCAAAACATGTCTCCACAGCTGCTGCAGGTTCATCTGATGACACGTTACACCTGACGTGCTGTCCCACTACTCCAAGAAAGTTAAGCAAAAGTCACACAGATAATTTCAATATAAGGACACTTTATAGCCCATAACACTTAACAAGAAAGATGAATACATTACAAACATTCAGCATAGAAACTGTTGAATAATGATCTTTGATTTTTAATTAACTGGTCAATTTTTCTGCAGTTATCGATACTACAAAATTATTTACAGCGACTGCCCTAACTTAAAAGTAACCCAAATTTGATATAATGTGACGGCTAAACCAAACTCTGTGTATTACTCCAGGCCAGGTCATTCCACATTTAGCAGTAGCCTTGAGAACTGCTTATAGAAAATTTTTACAGGACAATGCCCTACATGATGCCTGAAAACACACTTGAGGTCCAGTTTCATTCATTTAGCAGTACAGAGATAAAGTATAAGAAACAAACCCAGCAGCATCCATAGGAAAGATTTCCTCTGTGCAGAGAGTTTCACAGCCAACACGATTGAGAAAATCCTTGAGTGCTATCAATGCTTCAGCATCCGCCTGACCTCCAGCAAGAGCAGCAATGTCATCACCCTTCAGCACTGCAAGCTGTATACAGACAGACACAGTGTCAACAGCCTGGCTTCAATCAGGAGAGCTAGGCTTATGACGGATATGTGTATAACGTCGAAGAATATTCACAAAACATGTCATTATCAGATGCCTACCAAAAACAAACCAAACACTCCTGTCAAAATCATATAAACCTACAGCTTATCTGCATGCCCGACACTCCATTCCACAACCAATGCATCCAAATGATCATAACTGAGTCTCCTGGTTGTCAGAGCCTATGACTGAAACATCATGCCACATGTAATAAACTGGAATAATTTTGATTCATCTAGTACTAGGCATGCTTTCGACAGTGCAATGTGCAAAGCGCATAAAGTAAAATTTCAGCCATTAGACTGTATATATGACTTCACGAATCAACGTGACACATCTCTTAGGTGTAAAGGTGTTAGATGCTGGCGACTGTCATTAACTTCTTCAAAAATCACATCCAGATCTCAACTTCTGACTTCACCTATCACACTATACTACAACTCAATTACAACAGACCTTGTGGCAGTTTATATACGTTACAGCCAAGTCACTTAGGCCATAAGAAAACTAACGACTGATACAACTCATGTATTCGATCAACCACTCATTCCCCCCCCTCAAAGCATGACCACACGGTCTAAACAATCATACTGTGGCATAATTTACTTGCAGCTCTGACAGTCCTTAAAATGGGCACTGCACCTTATCAACGACGGCAAACAGAGCGTCCTCCCACGAGCAGTGCGTAAGCTGGTTGTTCACTTTCATCATTGGTGACATCAGCCGTTGGCACTTAAGTCCGTCATAGGAGAAGCGGCTCTTGTCAGACAACCATTCCTCGTTGATGTCCTGCAGCAGTGCAGCCCCAATACTTCAACACACTCACAATAACTATTGCTGCTGTAAATTAACTGTTTTGCAGGTGGACATTTTCTAAAAAAACTGTTATCACTAGTGAGGCCGATGATGTTGTAATTAATTTTACAGTACTGGTGTGACAGAACCATGATCGTTGCAGTAGCAAATGGCAGACAAAGCAGAGAGTCTAAGACAGACAGAAAAATAACTATAGCATTATATTGCACTTCAATCAACTTATGAACTGTCCCATTGCTATAGCATTGCATGGGACAGATCATAAAATCACAAAATGTCATTCTGTCTGTCCGTCTGTAAACACTCCTACAGCCGCAATTTTGATTCGATTTTGATGAAATTTTGCACAGTGATACGGGGCCCAAAGAGTAAGATCAAGTTTGTTTGGGTGAAAATCCGATGACTCCTTTCCTAATTTTCCCCCTTTTTGCCCCCACAATGCATTTTCAATAAGACGGTTTTCATACCACAGTAAACAAACCTGTGTGCCTATAGCGACAGCTGATAGCTCAAAAAACGTGTCTTAGGGCCGCTATAAACACAAAAAAAAAATTTAATCCACTAATTTGAGCCTTTAACCCCCAAAATATCGATCACTGCATTTTCAATGGCCTATCATTTACTACTGTCCGCAAGCTTTGCAGAAACGATTAACTTTTTGCGCCATAAAGTCGCTTCTGTGCAGAGTAGGCCTATTTCAACAAAACGACTGAATCAGTATTCGTTACAGTATTTAATTTACCCATGTGTATAAGAAATGTAACAAAATGCCAGAAATGCAGAAAAATAAACGATCTGAGACAGGTAAACGAAATGCCAATCTCTAACATTATATTTGTGTTCGTCAGAGCGTGCTACCTGCGTATGCATTATTATTTTTTACGCGCGAAAGCAGCTACTGTTTTCAGTGCATCTTAGCCATCGCAATTCTGTCTCTCTGACTGTCTGTCCATCCGTCTGTCTGTCTGTCTGTCCGTCTGTCACAGGGGTGCATCAGTCAAAAACAGTGCAAGCTAGAATTACCAAATTTTTCACTGTCATCTGCCCGGAAGACTCTAGTTTCAGGTACCGTAAGGCTTTTCCATAAATTCGAAGGGGGTCACCCCGAACGAGGGTGCTCAATGAGAGGGAGTGAGCAAAATTTGCGATTTTTGGCCAATACATCGCTGCATCTCAGTAATGGTGCGAGATAGGGCCTAGGTTACTATTAATCACTAATAGGAAATCATACACTGGCTCTAGATTGCCGCCGATTTCAATGACCTTGGATGACCTTGAATGCTTAAATAGGGGTTTATGGATTTTTTGGCGATTTTTGGCTGCGAGACACTTTTCAAGAGCGAATTGCGCTGAAACCAATTGAGATAGACATAGACAAGCTGCGTATGAAAATTTTAGCATTGAACGTAGACTTTAACAGTCTAAGTCTCAATTTTCTAGGTTCAAAAAAACCTGCGCATGAAGGCATCAAAGAGAGGTACCCCCATAAAGTCGTTATTTTAACCTTGTTGGCCAGTCTTTCGTGAAACAGCTGGAAATAGACTGATAGTTTGCGAACAGGAACTTTCGCGAGTCTCATGAGCCTTAGCTCAAATTTCTTGTTATATTAAATTTGTTCAGCTACTGTGTGTACTGTTATTTTACATTTGCATACGTAGACCTTCATTTTAAGTTTATACCACAAATTTAATAGGATTTCTTTGCATTTTTGAACTTCTGTGTAGTTAATCGTGACCTTATAGATCGCTGATATCACAATTGTAAATATCTACGTTCAACTAGTTACACTGTACGCTGGCCTTGTGGACGTGCACAATGAAGTAAAAGCATAAATCGCTGAAACACGACAGCTATCGTGGCAAAATGGGACAGATACCTCATTCTACAGAACATATTTCTAGTCAACTGATCAATCAATCTATAAATTTATAAAGCACCTCTGAAACAAATTCTTAGAGGTGCCTCTGAAGTCATGACCCAACAGTGTTAAAGAAATGTAATTATTATTGTTTTTTAAACCCTTGGAAAATTTCCAAAATGTCTCAAAATTATTATTATCATTATTATTATCTTCAAAAAGGCATGCAAGGCTTCATTCAAAATACTGTTTACTGACATCACTGTTCTTCAGTTCAGACAGAGGGTCGTTCGACAGAGTTAAGCCAATGAGCACAAAGTACAAGCTTTTAAAAAAATGACAAGCCGACCTCATTAAGTCGTGGTATAATTCTCATAACTTCTCCAGTCCTCAGTGTTACAATGATGTTACTTCCCACTGCATCCATTGTATCAATAGTCTCCACTTTACTGCACCACCAAAACCCACTCAGTCCATCAGTCGACCGACCATCCTTACTGCATTCCTAGGTCTGGCATATAGAGATGCAATATGTAGTTACCAATGCAAAAATCACTCGTGTACCAGCCATCTTCCCCAAAATTTTAATGTATTAGTCACTAGCTCCTTTAACCTGACTTTTTATATCCTGAGCACATGTATTTTTTAATTTCTGATCCTTACAAAATCTACCTAGATTATGGTCTTGTTATTACGACAATACCATATGGCATGTCAACGTCACATTTCAAGCATCAGCATTGGCCAAAGCAAGTAGATAAGTAAAAAGTGAGCTTAAACAGTGCACGACATTAAAAATTAACTTCTAATGCAATAGTTTCAATGTCAACAACAACACACTGGACACTGGTCCTAAACACCACTTGGTCATCCTGTTACACAAGTCCCAGTCTGTCGTGCAGTGTACAATGTACATTAACAATAATTTAATCATATAATGCTTGTACCTTGTCTCCCAGGGGCGTGCTGTGAAGGAGTAAGGTTTAGACGTGAGTGCACCAACTGGGCAAAGGTCAATCACGTTGCCAGAGAGCTCGGTCTTAAACAGTTTTTCAACGTACGTCCCGACCTGCATGTCCGAGCCTCGCCCCGTGGTGCCTAGGTCCTGCACTCCTGCTATCTCCTGCGCAAATCTATGCACAATGCCACGGCACCTTTCATACAGCCAACGCAAATGATATGAACATAAAACTAGTAACAGTGGTAAGTCATCATCATCTCGACGCGTAGACAGCTGTGGTCTGCTGCGACAACTCCCTACAATGTCCACTTACCACTGCACTCTGCCATGCATCAGATCTGTCTCCTGCTAGCCAGTTTTCCGTTCCCGATCTGCTGTATCCAGGTGAGTAATATACAGTAATATACTACTAGCTAGTATGCTACAGTTTCTCATTCGATAATGACAACAGCTAGTCATTTACCATATTTTAACTTCTCGACCAACAGCAGTGATGACTTGAGTGCTAAAATTGTCCTCATAAAACTTCTAGCAATGTCGATACCAAACCCATATAAGTATCAGTGTTGATGGTAATGGTGTAAAAAAAATTCTGGCCCCAAAATTTCTACAGGTTATGCAAATAACAACAAAATACTGGTAGGTGAGATTTTGGGAAACATCAAATATTATTTTTATCATTTTAACAAATTTTGCAATAATTTTTCTCATTCTTTGTCTTGTAAATTTAGAAAACAACATGGCTACCTGATGCAACGAGTGCAGTGGATACATCTTGTCATAATGGTCTTCACCAATGGCCCAATGTTCTTGTCTTCAACGGCGCTACAATGCAACAATCACAATCGTAGCATTTGACAATATTTACATACTTTCAAACTAAAGCATGTAAGTTATTAGACAATGAAAACAGTACAGAAACCATTAAGGCAAAACAAGACACAACAAAACTATGGCTGATTTTGTAATCAACTAATCTCCAAAGAATTAGTCGATTAATTTTGTAGTCAGAAAAAACCACAAAAACTGCAGAATTCAACTACCAGTACTGACTGTTGATATCTTTCACAAACTAAAAAAATGAAAAAGTGATCATGACGATGCAGTAAACAAACTGTATAGTCATAACTCACAGAGTGCAGACTGTCAAACTAACACTACAAGTACGAATCTTGATCACATGTCTCACGCAAAATAAAATATTCATCATCAGTCACTTTAAGCTATCAAGAAGTCCAGAATTTTAACTGAATTTCAGTCAAGTAAAAACAAAATTTGGTTGAACAATTTTTTAAACATTAATTGATTAATTAATCATAAATTTCCACAGCCCTAGAAATAACACATTATCAAGCTAATATTTGTACAAAAAGTCAAAAAAGCTGGCTTACCGTTTGCCGGTAAAATGTATGTCAGTGAATCTGCTTCTGTCACTGCCGAATGCCATTGACTGATCCTGTTCAACCAACATCACAAGCTCTCATTTCACTCACTTTCCTTACAACACAGATAAACTCGCACACGCTTCTTCACAACAGATTTCATGAATACAAATGGCATCTGGTCTGCACCGACAGCAAATCAGGCCTATCTTGAAGTAACTCCTTCAAAATCGGCGAAAAAAATTAAAATCACAAGTAGTAATGCCACAGATTCAACCCTACATGTCTAGTTGAAGTCACATTAGCCTAGCTTCCAACGTCAATGGACTTCTATTCTGCATCTAACCTTCTATTAACTAACAGAATATTTCAAGCTGATAACAGACAATCAATCATAACAATAAAAATGTACAAAACGTAAGTTTATACACTTGTTAACGACAACATTCAAGGACTTGCACATCGAAAATAGCAAAAATTACAAAAGGTGATATTGTCCGCATCACATTGACTGTGTGTCAATGTGCTGCTGAATAATATCACCTTTTGTAATTTTTGCTGTTTTCGATGTGCAAGTCCTTAAATGTTGCTGTTAACAAGTGACAGCAGCAGCAGTCACAGTAGTAAGCATAGCTGTAGCACTAAGTTAGCAGTTATTAGAAGATAGCAGTGATAGTCAGTCACAGTTGAAATACTGGCCTGCAGATCACATTCTCCACCCTGATCACAAATTGGACAGTCGAGTGGATGATTAACCAGCAGAAATTCCATCACCCCCTCCCTGCAGTACAATTCACAAAGCAGCAATATCAGTTCAGCTCACCTACCGGTAACTGAAATTTACTTTCTAACAATAGAAATAAACACTGCATGAATACTTGTAAGACAAGAAAAGCCCTGCTAATGCAAGCAAGAACACGCAACAACTGCTGTGCATGTTTGAAAGCCCAGTAAAACAAAGTCTAAGTCAGTCGCCAGAGGGCGCCAGACAACCCGCGGCTGTAGTGTCTATAGTATTTTAATCGTACTTACCAGAGGGCGTGACATGTCTCACTCAGCCAATGCTGTACGGAAATTTCCCCTACCCCTCTCACATTCAGTGCCTTTTAAATTTACGGAAAAGCTTTATGGTTCCTGAAACTAGAGTCTTCCAGGCAGCCAACGGTGAAAATTTGGTGATTCTAGCTTGCATCATTTTTTGACTGATCCACCTGCGTGCCAGACGGATGAACAGACGAACGGACAGACAGAATTGCGATGGCTAAGATGCGCTGCGCGTAAAAACTATAACTACATTCATACAGTTGGTCACACAGAAGTAAGTCTGAAACCACTTCAAAACTAGCCAAAGTTTACCTTAAATCAATTAACAAAATGATTACCCGCATCAACTTTTTTACATCATAAACAAATTAAAGCGATAACTTATTTGAACAGATATGGCAGTCTAACCGAGCTTTCTTTGTGACCGGAGAATTGGTTTTAATTCTCATTCCTTTCCACACCGGCATAGCACATGATGCCTGAGGCTGCAATTGCATGAAACCACACATAACAGCGACAGTATAACAACTGTTCACATCATTTAAAAAGGCATAAACTATTTAAGAACATATTACTTTAAATATTACCTTTGCAGAGCACTTTCAATTACTAAATCACAGGCCACTAGAAAACAGCTATAATGTAAGTAGTACATCACACATGACATGACAACAGTCGAAAAACAACCATACAGCAGCAATTCAGTCAAGTATGCAAGAAAATATCAGTTTCTACCTTTGGACTCTTTTCAACTTCAACCAGGCACATCCGACAGTTGCCAGCAATTGACAGTCGCTCATGGTAGCAGAATCGCGGAATCTCTACGCCAACCATGGCACATGCCTACACATAACACAGCACTGTCATCAACAACACACTTTCCATATTACAAATAACCACCACAACAACATCTCCCTCCCCCCAGCAACACCCAAGTCCTGAACCATATAGAATTTCATTAACAAAATCACTGCTTCTGCCTCAGTGATCCAGAAGCCCATGATACACCACGCCACTAGGGTCTAAAACTGTGAATAAACTGGTAGCCAGTTTTAAAGAATAAAAGCCAGCCAACAATTTCCATCCCACTCACGACTGTCTATATGGTGCCCTCATCCCAGCTTTCATTTTCTCAATGCCAATGGATAAAGAAATGCCAAGGTTCAGTTTTTGCCAAATGTTCTAATCTGTCAACCCTACCTGTCATGACATTTTCTAACTCGTGGACACAGATTCGATCAACATTGTGCACTTCAAATATGCACTTACTTACTTACTTATTGAATATTTTTGTACAATCGAGGCTGAAACCCTAACCTTTTCTTATCCCCTTTTCTAACTTCATGTAAAGGTGTCCTGTAATCAATTGCAGATGACTGATGTCATATTTTTTCATTAAGTTTCCATAAAAACTATATATCACCAAAATCCCTATATATCACACTAATAAATGTGATGTTTAGTATTTCTCGCCGTTCGTTCTAATTCGTGTACTTTGACTAAATATATGATATTTTCCAAAAGGTGACACACCCCTTTTCTACCTACTTAAATCAAGATTCACGCTATCTACTAAATCTGGACATGCGAATCCGGTACCGATGGAAAGCTTGTTGGATAAGGATTCCAGCAGTCCAAACCGTTTCCATGTCCGTTCAGTAGTTTGGCTAACAATTAGGGTGTTCGCGCTAAGTTAATATACTACTGATCTCCATCACATTATTAACGAGTTAGTTGCATGGCGCCCTCTGGCGAATGCTGTAGACTTTAGCGTACGCAGGTGTACTAGTCAAGCTTGCGCATGCCCCTCTTTCTCCCTCTCGTTCGGGATGACCCCCTTCACCCAGCAGCATGAAGTTTTGTCACAAAATACTAGAGACTCCAGTCTATCATGTGGTAAAAACCTGAAGTCACTATCTCACCTAGTCTGGAAACGGTACTGGGTCGTGACACCAAAACAGACAAACAGATGGACAGAATTACCATAGCTAATATGCGCTATAGGTAGCTCTCACGGCGTCACGCGTAAAAATGATTATCGATATTTTCCAAGTAACATGCATGCGATGCTAAGTTCAAATCTGTGGATATCTCTAATATGTGGTTTCACTGCAAATTTAATAATTACACATCCAACGTATACACACAGAACTGTTAAGACCTGAAGCACAGTGCATCCTGGCTCAACGTGTACAGGTTTGTCATCAACAAAGACTTCAATGGTTTCAGCAGCCGGAGCTGTAGTCAAGCCACGTGCTGTCAAAATCAAGCAATCATCAACATAATAAATGAATATCTAGATTTATATACCACAGTCTATCAGATAGTTATGCTGTGGCATAGCAGTAACGCTTTGAGTCAAAACAATGAAGTTACTCAACGGCAGGCCCGGTTAGTACCTGGACGGGTGACTGTCCATGGTACGAAGACAAGCTAACTAGGTCGACTCAACCTTAGTGTTGTTACGATATGATTACCCAATATAGCAAAATTTCACTAGCAAAAAGCATCTCTGGTATATGGCATGACAAATGTTTCACCAGAGATACCATTTGCTGATGATGGACAAAATGGAAATATGTACCAATATCAGCCAAATCAAAGATGATACCAGCACCAAAGTCCAAAGCTGCCAATGAGCTATAACAAAACATTTATACCCCTTAAGCAATAATGTGTGCCAGTTCAACATCCAGAATAATTTGCCAACCCCGTGACAATCACGACTTTCTCCCTAACCTTGTAAGCTGATATAAACTTTTCCAATCTTTTAAATGCAAAGACAGCCATAACAAACACTTTGATACATGACACAGAAGTGTGGATTGCTGGGAAGGCAAATTCTTCATCCATTTACCTGCAAATGCAGCATTGTTCACTGCCCTCGTAATCTTTGACAGCGAACGCAATCTGAACATTTTGGAACCTAAAAAATATACGAACACGCAATCTGTGATGCTTCACTTTTGTGAAAAGTGAACTTATGTACCGGGTATAGTACAGTCACTACGATGACACAGTGCAATACAATACAATACAATATTCGTTTAATTCAAGCGCAGACAGATCGCTACGTAGATTACAATAAATTAGGCTACGCTAGTGTTAGCAGTGTGTAAGTTACAGGATAAAAGTACTGCGTGGTAGAACACAATATTCAATTTAAAAATGTGAAAATAGTAAAATGAAATAAACAAAGAATAATAAAAATAAGTGTGGTAGGTGATAATTCTAATAAACGTCTTTAAAAACCATCCTGGATAAAAAGTTTTTATCATCTGTTTTAACATGTAAGGTTAGATCATGCCGTCTTTGCCTAAGGTTGTAATCATGAGCAGTTCTTTCTGGTAAGAGTTTATGTAGAAGATGATTTCGGTTGTTCACAATGTTTTGAAAAAGATTGTCATCACTGTCACTGACAAGTTCAGCCGCCATAGGACTGTCAGCACTGTAGAAACCACTCCGCACACCGCGACGGATAAAAGCTTCAATGCGATGACGATCGGCAGCACCTGTAAAACCCCACCATGCACTAGACGCGTACAAGAGCTTCTGCAGAACAACTGATTTACAGATGACTTGCAGAGCTTCATCTTTCATGCCATGGGATCGCAGGGTTCTTACCACGTGAATCGACTGCGCACACCTACTGATAACATCACTGACGTGCTCGCTGGCGGACATGTGGTTAGTCAGTGTGACTCCTAGGATCTTCAATGTCGTGACCCTGCGGATGCCTGGTAGTGCCGGAGGGTGACTAACTC
>Ga0209367_1002972_pt1 | contig 22756 bp, 16 predicted proteins | sample WorMetLIZISLAND2_FD_187412 | JGI IMG/M metagenome (GOLD analysis project Ga0209367, IMG submission 187412) | Marine gutless worms symbiont microbial communities from Max Planck institute for Marine Microbiology, Germany - Olavius geniculatus... ... | reverse complement strand
GTGTGATCTGACATGGCAAGTGACGCTCAGTAGCTCTGCGATGGTATCTCGTAGGCCTACACCCATTTTAATCTTTAACCTTCAATTTATACGTCCGGCAGAGAGCGGACTACACTGCTATGCTAGAGGGAAGCTAGTTGATGTATGTACATTATACATATCGTTCTACTCACCATCGCCTGTTCGATCTTAGTGTCGAGAGCCACAATGCTGCAGATGCTGCTTCTCCTGCTGCTCCTGTTGCTGCATGCTTCAACTGCGCCTCCTTTCACACTGTGCCATATGTACAGCACATACACAGTTCACTGATAGTTCATTAAGCTCAAATTCCATTACGCCGATTTTCAATTCGGTAAAAATCGCGGACGGCGCCCATGGGCGACATTTACCCCGTTAGAAAATGTAAAAAAATATGTTGAGTAAGCTTACGATTAAGCTATGTTCGTGTGATGTACAACACTTTTAGTTAGACTTATTATAGCCTATACGACTGTAATGTCGTACTGCACAAAGTCAAGCAAAAAGTTCGATGAGTTATACCTCGTTCGCACGATGAAGCAAACATGAGGCAAACTTAGAGCACACGCGTCACCGCGTGCACGTGTACGTTTGCTTCATCTTTGCTTCATGTTTGTTTTGTGTTCGCTTCATCGTGTAAACGGGGTATTACTGTCGACAAAATAATGAGTTCGGACCGTTATCTGCACTATATAGTTCAGTTATCATTATGAGTTCGGTTTGCACTTTGCAGCTGAATGCGATTGTGGCACGGCAGCGACCAGCAACAAGACGTAGCGAGCAGCGCAGGCAGTCGACGCTCGACTGCAATGAAGATTGCAGAAGCACTGGCAAAAAGCATATACATACGTGTGCTTTACCGGTTTGCGACGGTTGACGCCTGCGGCAGTGGTTTTACCGGCTAAACATAGATTAGACTAGACGGCGACGGCTTCGCCAACTCCGCCGCCAGAACCGGTCCGCGGTCCGCCACTAGCGTAGCCTATGTTCAATTAATCACTGACGTCAGCGCAGCGTGTTTGCAGGCCACAGAATACTCGCACTTTTACTGCAAATTTACTGTTGACTATATCTGTACAAAAACTTGACGACATCATGCAACTTTATAAATTTAGGTAGCGTAGGCCTATAGATAGACTAATCAATGTCTGTAGTGCTTCTTTTTATCTTAGCAGTGATTACACTCTTGTACGTTTTACAACGATAACGTCACGGCTTAGACAATTGCACGATTAGTTAAATGATACAGCAACAAGCGCTTGCGTTAGCAAGTTAACACAACACGTAAACAAAGAATTTGTTAAAGTGGTTTGAATTCAGCGAGACTAATTAATGCCGAAGGCGTTGGCCGAATAGGCCAAAGGCCTATTGCACGGTGTGCAACGGTGAAGCAAACCAGCTTCAACAATCAATTTAGCCGAAGTTGCTTGTGACGAATGTAGGGCCTATGCGCGAAATCCGTAGTTTTCGACGATTTGTCAGTCTGTGACATGGACCTATCTTTCCGCTCGTCCATCATTTTATGCCTTCACCGTTCGGAGAATATTATGCCATCAAAAGCATGTAACGAAACAGTTAGGTCTATATGCATGCTAGCTGTAATGTGTACATGATATAAAATTATGTACATTAAATTAATTACGTAATCACAGCTGACTGTGATGACAGTGCCGTCTGGAAACTGATAAGCTGAATATCTGGTACCTCGTACATTACACACATCAGCACGACGTTACAGCATCATCATTTACAGCAGCAACTGCATCAGCAAGAAATGCAGGGTAATGAAAACGACCGAAAACTTGCTGGAAATTTTGCGGACTGAAAAATATCCAAAGATTTGCGAATTTAAAATGATCGCTAATGACAAAAAAAAATCACAGTGGCGGCTGAGATACATACGATAAACAATAAAACTGCTTTAAGCTTTTTATCTGGTGCCCGAGGCAACGTATGTGCGAAAAAGAAAACCTAGATAAAATCATAACAGAGTATATACAAACACAAGGCGATCGTCGCCTCAACCAGTTGTTCCGAGAGTCGCGGCGACGATCGCCCCGTGTATACACGCCATAACGCGCACCTGGGGCACTGGCTATCGTCGGCAGACGGAAAGCGTAGAGTCGGACAATTAGCCGGCGACGGCTCTACTGCAGTGCAGCTGATGTCGTCATGACAACGTATCGTGACGTCATCTTGTCGACGCAGTGGCAGCGTCGTCACCGGTCGTCGACTTATGACGTCATCGTAAACACCAGCAACAACCTCTGACGTCATCGAACGTGACGTCATCATCGGCGGCATGCTGCTGTGCGCTGCCATGGCAACACCACTGAACGGACTGTCATCGTTTACCGTGACGTCATCAGTTTCAGCGGATGTCACGTGACCGTCGACAGGAAGCTCATCGCGACAGTTATCGGTCGTTACAGGCAGTAATGTGTCGCTGTCGACGTCCTCGCCGACTGGCGTATTGCTCAGTGACTGGTTAAAGTTGTAACGATTGGCGCGCGGCGACGGCGTCGGCGTCTCTGTCGCGGCATCTGCTGACGTCACTGTGACGTCATCAGCTGACGTCACAGCAACGTCATGCAGCAGCTGGAGCGGCGACATGCGCACGGTGCGGTCGAGCACCGGATGTCCGTGCTCGCCGTAGACGATCGTCGACACGTAGAACTTCTTCGACGGATCGCCGGTGTCGCCCTGGCCGCCGCCCGCCGCGATGTAGTAGATCTGCGACGGCGGCGGCGAGTCGTCGTGGTCGTCGTGGTGGCCGTGGACGCCGCGGGCGCCGAGGTGGTCCTGGGTCGACGACGAGCTGCGCGCGACGTCGGCGTCGTGGAGCTGAGGGTCGGCGAAGTTGTGGCAGTGCCAGCGGCCGCGGTCGACGTACGTGTCGATCTTGACGATGCGGAAGCGTGAACGCTCCTCGCTGATGCTCGGTATGCTGCGGAGCCTTGCTGCTGCTGATGATGATGATGATGATGACGGCTGGTTGACGGTAACGTTAGGCTGACATTGCTCTGACGACTCGCACGCGATGGTGGCAGTTGTCAGCGACTGCTGACTGCGGTTCAGACTGCGCTCACGCTTCTCTGCCGCCGCAGCCGCCGACTCCACGGAGCTTGACGACGACGGCAGAGATGACGACGGCGAAGACGTTGGCGAAGCTTCAGCGGTCGTCAGCGTCGCGGCATCCTGTGACAGCGTCAACGACGATGACGACGACAAAGCTGAGAGCGACGACATTGACGAGCTGGCCGCCAGACCGCGTGCACGGGCCGTCGACTTGCGTAGCGGCTTGGACGACGTCAGTCTGGACGTCGGTGAAGCGATCGGATGTCGTTGGTTTCTCAGAGCGGCCAGCTGCGACTCGAGCTGGATAAAGTGCGGATCCATGACTCTCGCCGGAGCTCGGCGGTATGGTCGATGCTTGGCGCAACACAACGCTCCAGTCGTCATTGAACGAGTTCTGCATGCAGCGATGCATCAAAAGATGTATCAAACGACAAACATCAGCGTCACGCCACTGCTAATTTTCTCTCACGTATTTTCTCTGCACTGTTAATGGACTTTTCTTTTTTTAAGTTTTTGCTGGTTTAAGTCCCCTCCCCACTTTCATTCGCGTTATTTCTTTTTTGGCGTTTTGTTCTGACGCTCCTGTCTCTTTCATTATATCCGTGTTTGTTGATTTTTTATGCAGCAGAACTTGTCTCATATCTCACATTTTGATTCCATTAAACCATTCGTTTGGTCGTACAGTTTGCGTAAAATCGCTAGGATTAATGCATTCAATTAATATGGATCTTCATGAAAAACTGAATGACCAACGTTAATACATTAACTGCTAAACAGTTAAAATGACGGTATAGGCTACGTTGGGTGTGGTGTAACATATAGCTACGTGATTGTGATTTGAAGGTTATGCATGGGGCCTAGGTCAAAGCCTGTGCAACGTGCGTATTAAAAATCGGGGCGCAAACCTTACCTTGGTAGCCGGATTCAGCTAGAAATCATGAACGATTTCATCACCAGTTCGTGCGCAACATAAATCGGTAGCGTGACTGCGCTTAAGTATTGCACAACGTTAGTAAATGCAAGACGCAGTGACTGACTTGGCGGCGAGGGCGCGTGGCCTGAAGCTAGGGTGCACCTCGATAAGTTTCAGCAAATAGCAGCAGCAGCAGCAGCAACAAGGCGCCGTGTTTCTAGGCCTATACGTCGGCACGGCTGAGCTATTAACTGCCGAGTGCTGACAGTGCTGAGTTTTCCGGCGCAGCTGGTTATACGTACAGACTGTAGACTGCAATAGGTGTTACCAGGCCCGTCGAGAGGGTGGGGTAAGGGGGTTAGCTACCCCGGGCCCCGCGACGTTTGGGGGCCCCGCCGTCGGCCAGAAATATGAAGTACGCCTAAATGTACCATTTTGAAAAGAAAAAAAATTTTAAAATTTCTCCCCAGAGGGGCCCCGTAAAATGTTTGGGGCTCCGCGAGAATGTTTCCCCGGGCCCCGCTGTGGCTCTCGACGGACCTGGGTGTTACGTTGTCCAGTCGTTGCGCAGTCAAAATCCACATGGCCAACAGTACTGTAATACACGTGTAAATCTACCGCTTGTTAGGTTTAGGTCTATTTGTAATGATTCTGCAAGACATTTTAGCGTAGGCCTACATAGGTGTACATAATCGAATCTTCTCGGAAACTAATTGGATTTAGACAAAATAACTTGACTGAGAGACAGGGAGTGGAGAACGAATCCCGGACAAAAAGCCACCAAGTTGGCTTTTGACCATGCACTGCATAAATAGTTAACTCGCCAAAATATTGAATCTAATTTCCATGACTTTTACACAAGTACGTTGTCTCGTGTTGAGCTTTTCGTATGCGACGTTAAGCCCGCCACGCTAGAGCAGCATCTTTTGAGTACAAAAAAGCACGAGCTTAATAAACTACAGCAACAAAACATGTCAATTTTAGTATATAGTGTGGCGACTTGAGTTATGTTTCCAAAAAGATGTGCATTTTATTTGGAAGAAGAATTCTACAGAAAAACTAGCCTGGTGGCCTTTTGTCCGGTGCCTTTTTGTCCGTACACCGTGGAGAATGAGTAGGCCTAGGCATAAAAGTGTAATTTTTTGGCTAAATCGTTTTATGGGCCCGAGAATGGAAGCGAAAAGGAACTTTTTTCCAACCTTTACAGGGTGGTCCAAAAACGAGAACCCTGATTTAATTTTGCGATAACTTCCGTAAATGTGCACCGATTCCAACCATTTTTGTAGGCCTACTGTTACATCAAAAATCCATAGCGCATAAAAGTAAAATTATGCTTACTATTTCGCATTCATTCTGTAATCACCCTACCTGACAAAACACACACTAAGCTTACTCCTTATATCGATGCTGCGTATGATTTATCACTTTTAATGGCCAGTCGGCATCATCAACAGTTACGTTAATGCTTAATAAATGCTACGAGTTAGGCCTATGTGAATAATTATGAAATAAGTATTAAATTAATTGTTGTTCTGAGTAACTTTAAAACGTTGCACATTGGAAACTTGGGAGCGGTGTGTTTTTCTATAGGTAGGGCGATACACAATAAATTAAGGTGAGGTGTCCGCTGCAATTTTACTTTCATGCATTATGGATTTCTTGTTGTAACAGTAAAAAGTTGTTAAAATCGGTGTACATTTGGGAAGTTATCACTAAATTAAAACGGGGTTCCCGTTTTTGAACCACCCGGTAGTTTGATCTGGTGATATAAGCTATACCATAATCATACCAGCATCATTTAAATGACGAGTTTTTATAGGCTGTCAATAGTTACTATGTCTATCTGCAGCGGTTTGGTCGCAATTACGAATACAAAGATTCTGCTTGCAGGCGTCCAGCTAGCGTAGCAAGGTTTTTGAATGTTATAAATGTACAAAACATCAGTTTATACACTTGTTAACGGCGACACGCAATGAGTGACACATCAAAAACAGCAAAAATCATAAAAAGGTGATATCACTCACCATCACGTCGTCTAACTGTCAATGTGCTGTTGAATAATATCATCTTTTTGTGATTTTTGCTGTTTTCGATGTGTCACTCATTGCATGTGGCCGTTAACAAACGTATAAACATATGTTTTGTACATTTATATTTGCTGTTTTATTACAATAACAAAGTTTTTATGTTGATGGTCAATTATAAACCATCTGCTTTACACGGCCATAAAGACACTAAACCTTAAATATTTTGGGGTCACGATTTTGATCTTTAGGGGTCACGTGACGTCATCGGAACGTAACCATCGGACTCGTCGAGAGCACTTTCCTATTGGTGGTCAATGATGACCATGAATCTATCTTGCACAGATACGGAGATACGGGGCTTCAAAAATTTTTGGGTCACGAGTTTGACCTTTTGGGGTCACGTGACGTCATCGGTCACGTGACCATTAGACTCGGCATATGTGGTTTCCTATTGGCGGCCCATTGTAACCATGCATCTACCTTGCACCGTTACGGAGATATGGGGCCCCAAAGAGATTGGGGTCACGAACTTGACCTTTTGGGGTGACGTGACGTCATCGGTCACGTGACCATTGGACTCGGCAATTCGGCATATGTGGTTTCCTATTTGTGGTCCACTGGAACAATGCGTCTATCTTTCACCGTTACGGAGATATTGGGATGTTATTAAATTGGTGTTCTGCTGAAAAATCTGTAACTTCGTCGTTTTTCAACAGAATCAAATTTTACTTGGCAGTTAAATATAGAAGGTTTTACTAAATAAATCTGTAAAATTTCAAATTAAATTCCAAACAGTTGCTGAGAAAACAGCGAAAAACTTTAGGGGTCCATTTTTTCTGCTGCAACCTGTAGGTTCGATGAAACGAGTGCATCAAAAGCGGTATCCCTTAAAAGTCGTTATTTTACCTCTGTTGCTAAGTCTAGCGTGAAAACGGTTGCAGACAGGCATGGGCATGCATGCTGCCTCTCACAACAAACAATAATGACGATAATTTTAGTGACATAAACATCGATGACTTTGAAAGAAGGGGTTTTATTGTTTTTTTTGCGATTTTCGGCTGCGGCGCACACTTCAAGAGTAAATTTCGACAATAACTAAGATAATTTGCGAACAAGAAGTACCATAGCCTAGCTTTCACGCGTCTCGTGAGCATTAGCTCAAATTTCTTGTACGTGTTTGCCAAAATTGACGAATTTTGGCAAGCAAAAATATTTTGTAATAATACAGAAGTACGACGCATGGTAAAATTATTTCATTTGCTTCTTTCGTCGTTAACATAATAAAGGTGTTGTACTTCATGTCAAATTTTTGCAAATCTAACTCAAGCGGCGACAGAAACTTTCACTGTACGAATGTGCCATTGTGAGCGCAATAATTTATTATTTAGTTTACCTCTGATGCACAGTATTTGGCAAAATGGCTTGCGTAGGGCCTCGTACGGCGAACTTTGTTTGACGGTGCATCGGCAATCGGTTTCCGACGTCCAGCATTTTTGCGCGCGAAAGCAGAATGCTTCGCGCGTCTTAGCCATCGTCTGGGCGTCTGTCTGTCTGTCCGTCTGTCCGTCCGTCTGTCACACTCGTGATCTGTATCAAAACGGTGCAAGCTAGGATCACGAAATCTTCACTGTGGGCTGCCCCAAGGTCTCTAGTTTATCGTGACAAAATTTCGTGTCACTGCAGGGGTGCAGGGGTTCCCCTAGCCTTGTTATACACGGCTCAGATTTCGTAGATTGTAAGGCTTAAACATTAGGCTAGGTCAAGGTCATCCAAGGTCATTGCTCTCGGTGCCAATCGAAAGCCCGGCCCGTACCAGTAGCGTAGCCAGAAATTTTAATCGGGGGGGGGGCTCGTCTACCTTCCTTTTTCCTCCTTCTCCCCCTTTCGTCCCTCCCCTCATTTTGCTACCCCACGTACGTACTGTATGCAGGCATCACCCACGTGCGCCGAATTACTGTATCGTATCCTGGCGTTGATCATAGCGAGTTTCATATTACAGCAGCGTCACTGTAGCCGTAGGGTAAAAGGGGGGAATATGAACATGCGGGTATAATGTGAACATGTTTTTTTCTATATATGATATTTATTTAGTTCTTCTGTGTATTGTATTTATGCTTGTAACGCACTGTTGTCGTCGTGTTTGATGTGCTGCGGACATAAAAGTGAAAATTTTGCACACAAACCCTGAAAAAACTTTCCCCTAATTTTTATTTCCCCTTATTTTTTAATCTGAATTTTTAAGAAAAAGCTTCCCTATTTTTTACTTTCCCCTATTTTTACTAGGCAAAGTATACACCCTTAACAAAATTTTTTCCCTGAAGCTAGGAAAGAAGCCCAAAATGGAGGAGAAAACTTAGGTCAGAAATTGGGGGAACCTTAGCCCAAAAATGGGGGAGTTGCGCCCGATTTTGATTCCAGATTTGGTGGGATAGAAGCTACTGCTGGCGAATCGAATAGAAACTTCTTATTACGGATATTTTAGTCAACGAGCGTACGTATGCCTATAGGCAGCAAACAAAGCAGCCTAGCTACGTGCATCGACGATCTTCGGAAAAAAGGTGCAGCTTTCAACTTTGGGAGGATATTTATCTCCGCCAAGGAGGTTATGTTTTTGCCAGAGTTTGTTTGTCTGTCTGTGTGTGTTAGCAAAATAACTCAAAAAGTTATTTAAGGATCTTTCTGAAATTTTCAGGGAATGTCGGGAATGGCAAAACCTACAAGTGATTCAATTTTGGGGGTGATCCGGAAGGAATCCTGGATTCTGGATCACTTTGAAATTTTCGTTAACATTGCTTTAAATGGGGCATAAATTTTGTTCCTCATGTTGTGTCGAATCAATATGCTTGGCGGAGGTCTGCGCTCTCCGAGTGCTTTTCTAATTGAAACTGCAATGCGTGAATGTTTTGCTTGCAACATTCAGTGTTTACCCAATAAAATCGGCATCTTAATCAAAGTCCGTTTGAATGAAATGCATATAGGCCTATGCCGCTTTTTTTACGGCGCGTGCGACGAAAATACTGTAGTTGGTTGGGCCTGCACGCCGTGCACGGCCGACAGATCTATTCGTTGTGACAAGCCTATGAAAGGACAAACGTCACGTCGTGCGTGGGGCAGAACACAGCAAATTACTAATGAAATCCGAAATTGGAAATCAATAGAGATGCCTCTGATCGGCAGAACCCTGGCGCAGCATCAGCGATGATTTGATTGACAGCCGCAGCTAGAGAACCGTCGCAGCCTCTGCAGCCCGATGCTGCATGGAGCAATGAGACACGTGGTCTTACTATTCACCGAAGACGGCGCAAAGATTATGGCTGATCATTGTTAATAGAACAGTTTCGTAAGTATCACGCAAATACAGTAAAGTTCTAAGAGACAAAATATGTTTCAAAATGCAGCATGCTTACCATAAAACTAAAAAATACTACAGTTTGTGGTAAAAATAATTAAAATGCGGGTATATGACCAAATAACAGTGTTTTCTGTAAACTTTACCTCACATTTACATAATTATTCAATTTCTAAAACAATTATTATCTGAAGTACATTTATATGCAAGCGTGGCAGTAATATATTAATTTAAGTTTTAAAAATTTTGAACATGTGGCTTATAAAACGAAAGAAACGGTTCTGCGCACTTAGGGCCGAAATCATGACAAGACGAATCCGTGGCTGCTGGTATGATCAACAGGCGTTGCGGTGATATTATTAAAATGAGAGGAATATCAGTGTGTTTACGCAAGTTTACGATAGTTTTGGGTTATTTGGTGTGGAGAACACATGTTGTTATTTAGACTCGGTTTGTATACCAGATGAGTCAATGTTGATAAATGTATTCCAGCTATATAAAGCAGGAGAACTAGACACAGCTTGAAGATGTGGTCATTATGCCACGCCCACCTCACTGGAGTGATTGTTATTCTCCGCATTCTATTCGTGTTTGTGACTTTGTGCCTATATAGTATCATCGTGCTGTGACAAGCCTATGAAAACTGCTTTGTGAAATAGCATATGATATTTGACTTTATCCATAATCAGTGAAAATGACAATACAAGGACGCTGGTAGAAAGCGTATCGGCGGATGTGCGGATCTGCGGATGTTGCAGTGTGGGTTAGGGTTGGGATAGGAATAGAGTTAGGAGATGCTTTAACCAATAAATTACAGGTTAATTACAGCGTTACCTGTTGCAACATCCACATATTTGCACATCTGCAATTCACTTTTTACCTGCAGCCAAAATACAATCATTTCTGTAGCTTTTTGGACTTTAGTTTGTCATATTATATGACAGAGCCTGCAGAGCCTGTTGCTATTTGTGCTGTATTGTTTTACCATGGTTAAATAATTTAAAATGGCTGTTTTATTAGGTTTTCGAGATATTCTTCTTTGCTTCAAGAATGAACGAAGATGACATCATATTTGATGATGTGTATGAACTGTGTGAAGTTATTAGCAAGTATGTTTTTGCTTTTCTGAGCTTATTTATTTTTTTGATCAAAATTTTCCATATTTTATTCAAGTGCTACTGTAGTTAATCTGTTATGTACCTGTACTTACTTAGTCGTAAATGTATTTTCAGTGTTTTGTAACAAATTGAGATGTTACAGTGACTGACTAATGCATAATTTGGTGTTATTAATAGCAGTAGTGTAGCCTGCTAATATTTTACAGTAGTAATGATGGTGTCAGCTCGCCATTTCAATGGGCTGCTATTCTGAAAGGCCATCAAGGTTAGGGATGCAGTTAAGAATAGCGTTAGGGGTAGGGTTAGGGTATGATTTAAGGTCTGTGTTAGAGTTAGTTTAGTGTGTAATAAGTACGTTTTCATCATCGTCTGAAACAGGTTATTGGCAGCTCATCGGACTAGCACACCTTGGAATGGCTTACCCAAATCTTAGTGATCTGTAGGGCCCACAGTTTTCTACGGGCCACGGAATTTCAAGTTGAGCTGCGGAATTTGCCCTTTTCCGTGGAATTTCACGGAATTTTGCAGAAGTTTAAAGTGACCAATGATTAGTACGATCATCCACTTGATAGCATAATTAGACTAACTATATCACAGAGAAAAATCAAACTAAACTCTAAAGCTGCATCCCTAGTAATAATTGCCATCATAACATGGCACAATCGTAAACAAACACAATGTGACTAATTGACAAATTGCATTTTTGAAAAGAAAGAAAGATTGATAATTTCTGTATGTTGCTAGTATAACTGAGCATCATGCCAACCTCCAAAGAGTGAAGTTTTTTAACAGAATAGAGCTTAGTTTACGCATAAATGGAAGGCCGTGGTAAGCCGCAGAATTTGGACAATTCTGCTGCGGTGAGCCGCAGAATTTTGCGAACTGGCCCGCGGAATTTGGCAAAATTTGCTGCGGAAAACTGTGGGCCTTAGTGATCTGTGAGCAGGGTTTACTTATTTCAGTGTGATGTGATCTGTGACAGGAGTGCTTACAGTGTCATTCGCAGGTGCATTCACAGACAGACAAGTAACCAGTTTGCAGTGAAGATAATTGATGTCGCCAAGTATGCAGCAAATCCAAAACTGAGCACTGAAGGTGAACTGTGTAATGTTTTGCAGTGTTGGTTATCACATTCCTGAAGATTGTTTTGTATTATGTAGGAAGCTTTATGTTTAGACTTATTCTGTGTTTGGCATTAGTGTTTCTTTCTGTTGCTTTCTTACCTATGTGTATGATGCATGCTTATCAAAGGAGTTGCATTTTCTCTAATATTGTTAAGTGTTGAAATGTGTATGATTAACTTTTCCAGCTGAAATTCATGTGTCATCTTTTTACATGTAATATCGGTACATTGCATTGTATAATGTATAATGTCATAAAAATTACTCACTTTACTCAGTATAGAGTACATGGTTTGCTTTTGTAGATAATTTTATGTTTGAAATTTAAATAATTGGTTTGAAATTTAAATGTGCCAGGAAACTTAATGCAAATGTATGTTGTAAAATTTTGCTGCCAGTCATCATTTTCCATGCATTATTGCGCCTAATTTAATGTTATGGATCATTAATATCTGTAACTGTATTTGATAGTGGATTTTTTAAAACTCTTTGATCATTTTTAAATTAAACTAGCACTGGTGTGTGTAGACTTGAAGCGGAAGGCTTCAATATGTCACATGCTGAAACATGCTCACGTTGTTGAGTTGTTGGAGACATACAGCAGCGATGGAATGCTGTACATGGTCTTTGAATAGTTAGTCTAGTCATTGAGCTGCTTCTATTATTTCTACATTTGTTTACATTGACTACTTGACTTTTGACTTGTTGCTTCTAGTAGGGTATAGGCCACAGACCACTTTTCTCCTTCCAGTTCTGTCCTGTTTTGCTGCCCATGTATTTTTCTAAATTTCTTTTTTAGATGTTCATATTACTGGCCTATATCTACTTATTACAGGGTCCCAGTAGTATTTTCTGTGGTGGTTTGATGCTGTTAATTTGGTGAGGAATGGCAGCTGCAGTTGTGCCTTGCAGATCTGATCAGCTAGGAGACACTTTGTCGGAGTAGTGGCATTAAACAAAAACTTCATGTAATAGTATTCATGTAATGGTATTAGTACTTGGGCAGTGTTGTCATTTGCTTTTCGGATGATATTTTGGAATTACAATTTTTGTGGGCTGTAGGTACTACTATTTATGCATGCATTGCATGCATTGAGATCTTTCATAGTGCACAATCTGTCATTCGTTTGTATCACATTTTTAAAGTTGAATGCTAATTTGTGGTGACATTAATTTTGCTTTCAGCAAAATATTGAAAGTATTGTTGATAGCTTGTCTGTTTGCTTGTGTACAACACTAGGGAATATTGCTAATGATAGTATTTATTTGCACTGTAGCATGGAAGGGTCTGACTTGTGTCTGGAGATTGTCAAGCGGGCACGTGCTGGATTTGTCTACAGCGAGGCTGTTGCAAGGTACATTTGACATCCTTCTGTGTGCAGAAAAAATGGCTAAAATCTAGGCAGGATTGAAGTAGATGATTGCCATTGCCAGTCTATGGGCTAGCTGAAAACATATTTGTAATTACTGTTGCATTTCAAAATCTTATTTGCCTTTATGGTGGTGGTACGTATCCAGTAAAGGCAGTTATTATGGAAAGTATAAAAATTGAAATACCAGTATTTTATACCTGTGTCAAGGTGATATTCATTCTTGATGTATTTCTCCATGTTGTGTTGCTTCTTGTCTTTAACTGCATAATACTTGTGTTTGCTGCATTTCAGTCACTACATGCGCCAGGTTGCAGAGGCTGTCCGATACTGTCACAGTAACAACATCGTCCATCGCAACCTGAGTCCACAGTGCATCTTGCTAGCCAGCAAGGAAAACTCCGCTCCAGTCAAACTCATTAGTTTTGGTGATGCCGTCCTGCTGGCTGATGCAAGGCCGATCATTATGCACGGTTGGTTAAATGGAAAGTTCTGCCTATTTTTATTCTACAGAATGCGGCTTAGTGTATTTTTTAACTAAGTTAGCACTTTGGACAAGAAATCGGTGAGATTATTTTAAAGAAACCTACATGTAGCTCAGTAGTAGTTAAGGCGAGCATCATTTAGTGAACTCTTTGTTTTATTGTTTATTCAGTGGCATTAGGGAAGGCAAGCACTGTTTCTGTGATTGCTACAGGCTTCAGAAAAGATTCTAGCTTCTTCTTATATAAGAGCATCTGAACCATTGAGTGTGGAATGGATGATGCAGAAAGTAGTTGTCGGGATTGACAGTTTAGTTAACTTTGTAGTATTTGTTATATGATAAGCTGCAGTTTAGACAAAGTGCTGTAGGAAAGTAAATGTAATGATGTAAATTTGAATCAGCTGTGTAGTTTTTTTTGTGTGGTTGAAGGGTATATGGGAACGCCACATTACATGGCGCCGGAAGTGATTCGGACAGAGCCATGTGGCAAGCCTGTGGACATCTGGTCACTCGGCGTTTTGCTATACATTCTGCTCGGAGGGCAACTGCCTTTCTGTGGCACCAGAGAACGACTGTTTGACTCCATCGTTCGTGGCTCATACAGTGTAAGTCGATGCTTGATGATTATTGTCACTGTGACATTGTGATTGGTGGTGCATTTTCTGTGCATTGATCGCTAATAAAAGAAAAGTATGGGGTGTTTTGTCGTCCAATACCAGGGACTGGAAAGTGTTATATAATGGTTGGTTTGAATGGTTATTTAGTTGTTTAGTTAAATTAGTTTTGTTTGCTCAGTGTTACTGCATTTTTATTGACGTCTAGTACCAGTATGGTACTGAGCAGTAATGTACTTTTGCTGTAATGTTGTTGCAGTTTACTGCAGAAACTCATGTGTTGAAATGTTAAATAATAAGCTGCAAAAATTTATAAACTTATGCTGAATGATGATTTGTACATCACAGCAACATCACAGCAACATTTCATGGCAAACAGAAATTCTTCTGAGGATCGTAGTTGTAGTCGCTGAAGAATCCACAAATTAGTGAATGAAAGTTGTAATTTGATGAATGTTTGTAGTTTGTCTGTAATGTAATGATGTTAGATGAAAAGTCATCAGTGGGCTCAGGTGTCTGATGACGCCAAAGATCTGGTTCATCGTATGTTGGAGCTGGATCAGAGTCATCGCATCACCATCGATGAGATTCTTCGGCATCCATGGATTCGAGTATGTATCTGGCACCACTGATTTTTTTTCACCATAGTCGATCAGCTTCTCACTTCTTGGATAATTAGTCTTTGTTAGTGTTAACTGCATGAAGTGATATTGATGTAAATGAACATGAGATAGCAAGGAATGTTACAACATAGCCTCAAGGCTGCTTGTCTAATTTGAACACAGTTTTGTTTTGTTATAGTGCTTTAGCCAAAGTACATTCAAGTGTTTTGATGCTGTTGTTTGGGTGACATAAAAGACATATGGTCTTGCACAATAAATTATTGACTATTTAATTAGAAATTAAAAGTTGTGGTAGTGGTAGGTATCATTTGTGGGTGACTTTGGTGATCATCAGATGTTTGTCTCATGTACCTGACTACCAGACTGTGCCAGAGCTATATTCTGGTGAGGCACTATTCTCTCACAAAGGATCAAAGTCAACAAATTGAGAGAATACAGAAACGTGCCATCCACGTCATATTTAACTTTACCAATGGCATGTCTTATATCTCCATGCTGTTTGCTGCAAACATGGAAATTCTTGGCAGTCGTAGAGATGATCTCTCTCGGGAGTTCTTTCTGGACATTGTGCGGCCTTCCTCTTGCCTTCATTGTCTCCTCTCAGCTACAAGAGAACAGTCACTTATCTCACACCTCCATACTTTTGTGAAATTTCCTTAAGTTTATACTCGTACAAAGTGCTATTGCTCTTTTATTAATTGTGCCCTTAATAAATATCAGCCAACTACATAAATACTAACACCCAAAATACCTACTAAATAGTTGGAGCTGGAGGGGGATGGTAGGGGTGGGGGTGTTGTGGTGTCTGGAGGGAGTTTTTGGGAGAGATCGTTTCTACCACAATTGAATAGTTTATACTGTTTCACTTCACTACTGGGACTATTGTTGTTTTTTTCAGACATTTTTTGCATGTTTTGTATATTTTTTCTACATGTATTATTGCATTATTCAGCTATCCAGCTTTTGAGCTACAAGTGTGTTCTAATAAACTCGTTCAGGTTCACAGAGTTGAAAAGTTTCTTACATTTTTTTCAGTCAGTAATGTTATGGCGTGTAATGCGTTGATGCAGGAAAGAGGTCGGCCGCCAAAAGTTCACCTGCAGGACACAGTGGAGGAGATGCACAAGTTTAATGCAATCCGCAAACTGAAGGTACCGATGTTTTTTTTTGTTGTTTGATTGATCCACAGTTCTTCGTGTCACAGACAAGTGCATGGGCTGAACTTGAAGTAAAGTTGTTTTACCAAACAAAGCTGTGCCAGGAAAAAATTAACGCTCCCGGTTGGATAGTTGAAGCCTATGCAGCTGGCAGGTTGAAGTGAAATTTTGAATCAATATCTCATGTGTCACTGAAGTTCTGCCAGATGGTAGTTGCCAGCACATTTGATTCGGAAGTGACTGCTGAAACTATGCACCATACAGATGTTTAGCAACATTTTTATATTAACAGTAAAAAATTAGAAAGCCAGCATATTGTCTGTAGAATGTACTGTAGGTAAAACCAAGAAATGGACATGTCATGGTCTGGTAAATGAGCGAGTAAATGCCGAGTGGCTCTGTGTTGTGCTGTAGGAGTCGGTGCTGTTAGCAGTATCCAGTCGCAAGTGGACAGCATTTGGCAGTGAGACTGATTCAGTTAGCGATGAGTGCAACAGCTCCAGTGCTGGTCAGTTTTTTCATGTGATAATGGTAATATAATAATCAGATATGTATAGTGCTCTTAGGCTGTGATGGTGTGACTTCAGAGGTGTGGTGGCATGTAATGTCAGCTTAAGCTGTGCTAGACAGAAAAACAGAAATGTCTTCAGGATAGATTTAGCAGTTTGTAGTGAGTTGTTATCAGTGACTGTTCTTAGCAGTTGGCTGGAGCAATTGCTACATTTAGCAAAGTCTGTATCGATTAACTGTTTGGACATCGAATTGTTGTGGTCAAGCATAGTCATGTAGTGTGATGTGGCAACTCAAATGTGCCGAGGTTAACAATGCTGCAGTAATTTTGCAAGCCATTTTAGCAGCGCATAGGCCATGTTAAAATCAGATCGTTGGACATTTTTGCTACATTTGCTTTATGCAAAGTCACAGACTTAAGCTCGGCACATCGTTATTTGTAGCATATTTGTAGCATCATGACACAACTCTGTGCTTCATGTTTGACAGTCTGGTGGTCTATGTCATTTCGTGAAATTTTGTTCTGTGTGTAGTAGTACTAGTGGAAATACAGTGGTTGTTTTTTATACAAAGTCATTGCGTGTCACTAGTGTTTGTTGTGAGTGAGTACGAATGCTTATATCCGGCACACTTAAGTAAAGAAGTCACACAATGCGCCGCAGCGTAAATGAACAGAGACGCCTTAAGTAGCCGTCTATTGTGTTCAAAAGTAATGTCATTCCATCAGATCTTAATCGGCAGGCTGTTCCATAGTTGCAGTCCAGTTGTCGTTGTCCGATGTTGCAGATTGTCGCGGCATAGTCAGTCCAGACTGTCCTGCAGTCAGTCAGATAGTCGATAGTCTGGATGAGATACAGTACCTGACTGAACTGAATGATGCAGATATCGGCTCTGTCCAGAGCATCTTTGAAGATCGTTCTCTTCATGCCTTACTATCGGTAGGTATTACCTTTGTCTCTGAGTCGATTTTAATTTGTAAATTAGTTCAGCAGTATACTAACTCATATGTACAGTTTTTTGCTGTAGAACAAAATGCAAAAAAGATAAATTGACAATATTAAACTCAAACATGTCTGCTTGTCTTACACATCTACTAGCACTACTGCACATGTTGCAGCAAGCTAAAAATAGCAACCTTTACGTGTCAGTCACTTGTGCTGGACGGTAAACATCATTGCCAGTGTTTTTTGTTACACCTCCGCTAATGTAGAGCCAGAGGCATTATGTTTTCGCAGTGTTCGTGCGTCCGTGCATATGTCGCAAACAAACATTGTTAGCATGATATCTTGGGTATTTCTTGACGTAATTTGACCAAACTTTCTCCACCAATGGACTTAAGGATGAATACGTCAAATTTTGGGGTTAAAAGGTCAAGGGTCAAGGTAATGATGGGGTCAAATATGCCCCACAATGCACTTTTTGGCCTTGTTAGCAATATATTTTCAATCTTAGCTTCTTGTCACATGTTGGCAGTGGCATAATAGTGGATGTAGTCGTAACAGCCATCTAGTTGTGGTGCATTACCGTTATGGATACTGGTCTGATGTTAACATATGACAATTGTTCTGTCTGCATTGGTTGCAAAGGTTGTTATAAAGGCTAAAGGTTAAAGGTGGTGATATAGCCCCTAATGGGATGCCCATCTCAGAGCTACGGAGCATCATCTGCCATATGGGATCACACAATGTTACCTGCCACCCGACACAGGTGAATGTGCCCTGCCTTAACCCCAGCCAGATAGGCCGGGACTTGATTTACCTACCCTGGAGGGATAGAAGGCTGAGTTGACCTAGGCAGCTGGTTACATACCGAGATGGTTCACCTGCCCACAGGCAGTCACCCATCGCAGTACTAACCGGGCCCGGCGTACAGTAACTTCTTTGATTGGATCAAATGCATTACCACTACACTACGCCACCAACCTAACCGGTATGTGTCTGTGTGACAGATTTATGATGATATCAGTGCTCGATCACTCGGTCTTAACAGTCAGCCACCGACATCCGACACCTTTGCCCTTGCACGAGAGGTTGCGTTTTGTATTTTAAAATTGTTTTAAAGTGTAATTTTATAACTTTATTTTAATTATTATCATGAGTTAGATGTCATAGCTCAGACTGCTGTAAGACGTTGAATTTTTATGGTTGATTGATGCTAGTCTGAGATGGTGAAAACAATACAGTGCACTGCCAAGTGTGACACACTGCTAGTGTGTAATGTTATGGTGTTTAACTCCCAGTCATGATGTTGTGAGTTTGACTAGTGGCCAACGAGGCAGTCTTTGAAACGATTTGGTGCTTTCTGCTGTAATCAGTGTGATTGTTTAATACTGCCGGACAGATAACTGCTGTCTTGACAGAAAGTGGCAGCACCAGCCATTATGCTTACGATCATATTACCCAAGTGGCTTTATTTACGTATCAATGTAATTAGTGGATTGGTATCAACAATTATGGCTAGACTAAGAATGCTTCACACCATGAGATCTGAATAGAAGAATCCATTGACCGTGAGCTAGCTCTCAGTTATTTAATAGTCAGCATTGGCCAGTTGCATGGTTATAGTTATTTTTAGTGATGTGCAAATTGTTTGGTGTCAGGTTCTTGAGTGCATTCGGGAATGTCCGCAGTATGCTATCAGGGAATGCAATGAACTCTATCACATTCTCACCCATCCGTTCTTTGGGGTGAGTTAACCTGCTGTGCAGTGTGCATTATTATCAACCAGTTGCATCTTCATAATTTGATAACTAGTATGTGAGTTGCAAGGCATTCTTGCTGCAGTATGGCTTTGCATTTGCAGTTCTTAATCTATTACTACTACATATAGTTTTAATTTTAATTTTTCATTTTTTTCTAGAGTTACTTAAGTGTTGACCGGGTCTTACTGACGTAATGCTGTTTGTTAATGCCATTGTAGAAATACTCGGAAGTACTCATTTTGCCCAGGAAACAGTGTCCAAGCATTGAAGGCTGAGCTATTATTTCTTACACACACACCATTTTAATGCCCATTTTTTCTATATTTGGCAGTTTTCTGTTTAATGAAAAGGTATTCCGGTACCTGGTATGGAGTGATAAGTTTTATGGGTCAGATTCCTTTTCTGATGCCAAACCAGAAATCCAGAAGATGCTGGTGTGTCATTAAGAAACGACTCATTCGTTGTCGGGGCCTGTTGCTGGCTAGTGACTTTAGGTGTAGTGTTGTGATATTGTCGTTGCCTCGTGGCATGCTTCAGGCTTGTGACAATGTGGCTTAAGAAATATATAGTGACAAAGCTGTGCGTGCATGTGACTTCTGGTCTGTCAAGCAGGGGGTTAAGTCTTAATCGTTAAATCAAGTCAATAAATTGTCATTGTTCCAGGGAGTGCTGCAGGTGCATGATGTTATGGCTCAAGAAGTATACAGTGATAAAGCTGCTTCATTGTGCTGTTAGTTCTGGTGTTTGTATTGTCAGTGTATTCTTACGGAGTGCTGATAGTATTTTCTTTTCTGTGGTGCTTTGATGTTGTTACACTGTGTCCCAAAAAAGCATCCCCGACATTTTCGACTGTAACTTGAAAACAAACTATTGGATTTTGATAATTTTTGGTATGAATATTCCTGATGCAATTTGCCATCAAACGACTGTTTGGTTTTTCACCTCACCCAATGTATGCTTCTGCACTACCTACGGAAAGCAGATCAAGCAAAATATGTGTTGAAATAAGCAGAAAACCTGAAAAAAACATCCCAGACATTATTGATCGTAACTTAAACAAAGATTAGCAGATTTTAATGATTTTTGGCAAAAATATTTTTGACACAACTGACTATTAAATAAGTGTTTTAGTTCTTACTTCACCCAGCATCTGCTTTTACACTATCTGGGGAAAGCAGACCAAGCATAATACAATAATACATGTTAAAATGAATGAAAAAACGTCAATAAATGCTATCTATCTTAATCTGTGGGCCCCAACAGCCGGTCTATTACAAGGTTTGACTGTCATGCAGCAATGTGTCTACCGGATGAAGTTTAGGAATGTTTGTGAAGTCAAGAAGCGACTGGTACAGCCTGCATTGGTCTGGAGCAGACCTTTATCGATACTGCTGTCAATGAATGGAGAAAGCATCTCCTTGCCTGTGTTCACATAGTGGGCCAACACTTCAAGCAATTTTACTGTAGGCAGTTCAAAAATGGACAAATCGATGAATTGTCAGCCACATTGTCAGAAATGTGAACAAAATTTGTTTTTACGTGTTATGTTAATTAAACAATCATATCGTATTGGATAAAAAAGTGATATTTCACTGGTTGTGTTATCCCCAAGTAATGCAGAAACAAACGCTGTGTGAGGTGGAAAACTGAATGGTCATTTGATGGCAAGTTGTGTTGGGAATATTCATACCAAAAATTATCAAAGTCTGATAATTGGTTTTCAAGTTACAGTCGAAAATGTCTGGGATGCTTTTTTGGGACACAGTGTAGTTGGATGTATTTTTGTTGTTTTAGGGTGTGCTGCAGGCACATGACGTTGTCGCTCAGGAAGTATACAGTGATGATGCTGTGCATGTGACTCCGCCTCCTGTCGCTCCGTTCCTGAACGGTGACAATGACTTTGACAGCTATGACACTGATGCCGACGTCGACAGTGTCATGAGGGTCCGACTTGTTCAGTTCCAGAAGAACACCGACGAGCCAATGGTAGCTGCTACCCAGTCGCTGTTGTCATTTGAAGATGCATTTATGAAATCACAGATTTTGTAAAATTTTGATATATTAGCAACATCAATCAATGGCAATCATGTGGTCTAGTAGTTAACTATAGTGTCTGATCAGTGTAGTTGCTCTGTGCCAGGCTGTGTATACCCTTGACGGGTACTAAGTCTTTAGACAGGTGAATCATGTCAGTATGTGACCAACCACCCAGGTGAACTCAGCCTTTCGTCCTTCAGGGGTAGGAAAATCACGTAGCAGCCTGCATGGCTGGGTTAAGGCAGGACATATTTAACCGTTTTGGGTGGTAGGTAACAGTGTATCTACTTATCCTGTATGCCAGATGATGCTGCATAGCTCTTAGATGGCTTTCCATACAGCTATATGTATCCTTTAATTGTACATTCAGACAGTGTAAGGTGGTACTGCAGAATTATACTCATTTTTTTGTTACTTAAAATTCTTTGTTTTTTCATTGTAATTGCATCCTTGCATTTATCGTGAATAATTCTTCTCAGTTTATGCTTTCTGATGACTCAAGCTGTCTGGTTTCAGTTCCAATAATTTACTGCAATTTGTTGCTTGACTGAAATGGGCTTCCCTGTTACGTTTCATCTTTGCAAGAAGGGGATTTTTTGTTGCAGTTGTTAGAAGATGTTGTTATCTGTTGTTGTTGCTTGTTGCCAGGGTATAACGCTGAAGGTAAATGACGACGGATGCTGCATTGTGGCACGCATCATGCACGGTGGCATGATTCACAAACAAGGTCTGCTCGATCCTCTTCCTCTTCCTCTTTGTGATTTTTTGCTCTGCACCTTATGACTCGTACTTGACTGAAGTCGACTGTGTAACTGATATGTAGATGATTATTGCCGTTAGCCTACCTTATGAAGTCTTGTTTGGTTGATTGGTTCAAAGCACACTGGAACAGAACTTACTTTTTTTCCGGAATTTTTAACATAATCTTACTTTTAACTGTTTATATTGGTTATACAGTGTTCGTTGTCTATCCGGCCATAATTTGTAATCCTAATTCGACGTCATGTATGTGGAATGTGCTGAGTGCTAGCAGTTAAACAGTCGGCTGGCTTATATACAATGTTCTACAGAGTGGGCCAAAAAAAACCGGACCTGTTTGAGTGTTGATAACTCAACGATGGTTACCCATAGAAAGGCGTGTGATGTGTCAAAAGTTTCAGAATACTGCAAAGAATAAACGACAAATTTGCATAGTAAAGCATTTAAATATTCTTTGCCTAATTTGCATAAATATGCGTCGTCCCTGAAATTCTGCCAAATTTGATTGTAACATATGGATTTAACATGGATATTTGAGCTTTTATAACTTAGCGATGTTTGTTGATGGAAAGGTGCGTAATATGCCAAAAGTTTCAAAATTGTGTATAGGAAAAGTGTACAACTTGGATGTCTTAAATTTAAATATTCTTTGCCTGATTTACACAAAACTGCCCCACCCTTAAAATCATGCTAAATTGGCAGTAACACATGAATTTAAGTTGATTTTCATTCAGCATAAAGTGAAATATCAACAATCGTTAACACATACGTTGAGTTTAGATGAAAATCGACATAGGCAGTTGCCCAGCTTTTGCATTCAGAACCGTCATCAGTCCTTTTAGGCAGCTGATCGGTCGCTGGCATCATTGTATTCAGG
>Ga0209367_1002971_pt1 | contig 22757 bp, 19 predicted proteins | sample WorMetLIZISLAND2_FD_187412 | JGI IMG/M metagenome (GOLD analysis project Ga0209367, IMG submission 187412) | Marine gutless worms symbiont microbial communities from Max Planck institute for Marine Microbiology, Germany - Olavius geniculatus... ... | reverse complement strand
GTTATCCCGTCATTTCCTGGACTTTTGTTGTTCTTCAATTTTTTCACGGCCTTTTGTACTTCTTCTACCAGTATATCACCCTGGCTGTCGGCAAGTGGTGGCGAGATGTCTTTCAGCTCTTTGACACAGAAATTACTGGCTATTATACAGCTGTACTATCATAGGCCGCATCGATCATCATACGTCCGTCCGTCTGTCCGCAGTGGCGGTTCTAGCGCGCAATATCTGGGGAAGAGGTACGGCCCCATCCCCATGGCGAGCGCGGTAGCGCGAGCCTATAACGGGGGCCTAGGGGCAGAGCCCCCAGCGAGGTCTAGAGGCGGAGCCCCTGGTCAGGGTGTCAGGAGAGCTTTATTTGGAAACGCAAAAAATCAGATAGGCCTATATATTTGTGTTATCTTTGCAAAAAAATCATGGGTGGTTCTAATTGTAGAAAAGTGGGCAGTGGCAAACTTGCGGCTTCCATTGAACGTTTAAAAACCAAAAATGCTTTAGCTTCAGTGAACTTCGCCCCCTGACCCCCTGACCAGGGGCTTTAGCTGCCCCTGGACCCTCCTGGGGGCTCTGCTTCCAGACCTCCGTTCTCTCGCGGTACAGCGCTCGCCATGGCCGTGCCCCCATTGCGGGTTAGAACCGTCAATGGATCAGTGGATCAACTGCGCCTGCCCGCTTTTAAAATTGGGGTAAAATTACGGTAATTGAGGCTTACTCAAAGTTAATTTGCCTTTTAGAATCAAGTCTAGCAAAAGCACATCGGCACAGTGCAACAAATTTGACAAGAAAACCCCAGCTGTAGCTAAGGTGGGGAAACCAAAGACGTTACAACATACTTAGTTGTAACGTCTTTGGGGGAAACCGTACCGTCTATAACCGAAAGCCTGCAGCATCCGACTTCCGGTCGCGGAAAGAAAGCGATTTTCCAGAGCGACTATATAGTCTTGTACACGCTATGGTGACGCTGCTGTATCGAACGCTACAATCCACGTTAAGATACACGATATGCACTTAAGTGAGGACTATAGTCAGAAACTTTGTATTCAAAATTTCGGCCAAACCGCTGCAGAAAGACATGGCTGCTATTCATAGCCTATATGAACTCGCCATCGCCCTATCCAATGGCCCCAATGCCAACCTTTATGCGTACGGTTTAACCACAAAATATGCAGCGTTACAGACAAATAGACGACACAAGAACACATCGCACTTCGCACCCATGCAAACTGTCGGCCAAAAATATACGTGTTAAATGTATACGCCTAATACAACCGCTTACTTTTCAAAGTTTTCACATTTTTAAATAGGCCAATTTCTGCAAATAACGAGTGAAGTTGACAGACGCTTATACACTGGCGACATATAATGTAATTAGTTGCACCTGCTGTAAATCTGAAAAGCCAACAGTAAACTTTTGCAGTCGGTACTGAAGACGCCCAACGCGCCTGAGGTAGCGACCCGTAAGCTCAAGCAAATGAAAATGTGCGTCATTTGCCATTCATGGGCTATTTTTTCGACAATTTTTGGACCTCTTTGACGTATTACTTATTTATGCTTACTTATTTAATAGAAATAGTTCAACAGTCTCATCCATGCAGCAGTCTAAAATCCGGGCAATTCGCATCTTATGATGGCGTCCGGTGAGTGTTGTGTTTGTTTCGTAAGAGCGTGAAATATGTATAATATTGTAGTTTAACCGTACCAGAAACGTTAAAACCTTATCATGTGCCGTATTGGCACATTATTTTATCTGTAGTGTATTAGATATAGGTGTTTAGATACTGAACGATGTTGACTGGCACTGGGAATACATTCTCACATGGGTGACCCCGTGTCGCATGCGAAACATGTTCTCCATACGTTGCACTGTTTTATTAGGTTTATTGACTGTATCGCCAGTGTGGATCTTTCATCACGTAAAAATGACACTGTGGATGACAAGAATGTGTATTATACAGCGGGCTGTGGTAAAATGAAGCGGACCTGCGGATATTGCATCAGGGTTATGGCTGGGGTTAGGAGTAGGGTTTGAATTAGTAACAGGGTTAGAAGGAGGGTTGAACTAATAAATTACAGCTCAATCAGAGTGTTGTCCGTTGCGAAATTGCACATTTGCTTTTTACTAGAGCTGTCAAGTTAACGGCTTTAACGTGTTAACACGATAATGAGGGAAGGTGTACTTTGCGTAATGCGGATTGCGAAATGCAGAAATTTGAAAAGGTGTATTTTGCAGAATTTCACCTGCGGAACATTCTGCAAATTACACCTTAGATTTTTTTTTGCTGCATTTTGCATTCTGCATTCTGGATTTTGCATTCTGCATTTCGCAGAATTCAGATAAAATCACATTTGAGTTTCGAATTGACATTGGCTCATCACAAAGTAATCACATATTGATGTCTTCAACTTAACTCTTAAAGCGCCTCAAGTTTGTTAACTCATGAGCGTAAGCGGCCAAGACATCTGCTCAGGTAGGCTCAATTAAGAAAGTCTTGCATTGTATTGCACGATCAAAGATAATTGCAACTGCCGTGAATAGTTCGTGGATAAATACCTGACCTGATCTGGCCTATACCTGAGCAGAGAGAGAGACACTATATTAGAGCCGTGCATCGCAACGACAAACGTACAGTAGGCCTATTTGCATTTTGTATTGCACGTTTGTCACGTCAAAATGCCAGTTGATATAATACAGTTATTCAATGCGGGCCGCTTATTAGCCTAATACAAAATCAGGGAACGTAGGCTTAACAAAAAATGATAAAAACTATCTCCTTGTGCAAGACACAATGAGGCTTGTGAGCATGGTTCTCGAGCGCTCTGTAGGATTGTACACTTATTCAATCGACATAACTCAACGACAAGAACATTTTCCTCAATTTTAATTCTGCAAAATGCGCCTTATTCCGCAAGGATTTTCCGCAGGTGAAATTCCGCAAAATACACCTTTTCAAAATTCCGCATTCCGCAAAGTACACCTTCCCCGTTAATGAATTAACATGTGTTAAAAAATTAATGCACATACATTAATTTACTGAATTCTGTGAAGCAGAAGTTCCAATATTTTATTTAACCACACTTATTTGACAATCGAATAATGTTCTAGCAATTAGAAATTGTTTTGTTGCCATTCCATCTCTACTGTCAAGGTCCTGCAACACAGGAACAACTTCGTGGCCTTCATACTTAGCACCTTCTCAACATAGTCTACCTACAATATCAGCAGCAATATTAATGATGCATTATTGTCGCATGCATTAAAAAAATTAACGCAATGTGTTAAACACTTTGACAGCTCTACTTTCTACCCTTAGCCCTCTTGGTTCATTGCCCTCTGGATGATTCACTTTTTTTCTGTTCCTTCCCTGGCTTGCTTGCCCCTTTGACAGTTCACCACCTGACTCATTCACCATGCATGGTCTATCATTTGCTTTAGGTGTCAGCTTTTCCTACGCATACAATTTTTATATGACCATTTTCGCATGGGCCTTGAGATACTGAGGATGTTATTTCGAAACTCTAAATTCTAATGACTAACTCAGAACAGTTTCAGTTCACTGCATATAAAACAAGTTAAAGTTAATGAGTGGACGCGTAAGAATTGTACCATGTAAGGTTAGGGTTAGGTTCAGAATTGGGTTAATCCTCAATCTAGAATTCATTTAGATCTTAAGACCGATGTTTGGAGTTTAGCCAATATTTCCTGACTGATGATAGGGCTGCAATAAAGCTGTGAGATTGTTTTCTGACATTGAGTGACATTAACGAGCTAAATAGGTGATTGGTAAATGTCTGCGCTGTGAGAGAAAAAATGTGGACCCACTTTTGGCTTAGTGGGGATATGTCTTCTCGGTTCTTGCTAAATGCATTTGTGTGTTAGTTGTATAAAAGCATTAAACTTATCCTCTAGTGGATATTGGCAGCTTGTTATTTAAGATAATGTTTTGTGTTTTGTGCAGCAAAAAAGGGTAAGAAAAAGAAGGTGTTGAGTCTAGGTGAGTTTCTCGGTGACGAGGCAGGAAATGTGGTTACGACGACGTCTTCCAGTTGGGCCGATGAAGTGGAACAGCAAGCTGATGGTTTGTGCCAGTATTATCTATTGTAGGCCTACACCGTGTCCCAAAAACAACTAAGCAAAATTGTTTTTGCCAGAACCTCGTCAAATTTCCGCCAACTTTAAATCATAATTTCTGGTACAAAGATAGCCAAGACGACAGGATTATATGAGATGTGCTCATTTTCAATTTTACCTAATTTGCGTCTATGCTTTTTGGCGTGGTTTCTAGCAGTTGTCGGTGGGTTTTACTTAATAAAACTTGCCAGGTTTTCTAGGTACTTGCCCAGGTGTCTTAGCCTTGTTAAACACAGTGTGACATCAATTACTGTTTGGTACAATTATACACTAAAACTTGTTTCTCTGGTGATTTGGTGCTGTTGGTTGAATGCAGAGTTCATCCAGCTGTTAAGAATTTCTGCTTCAGCATTTCCTGAAATTTTTGCCTCAGAGACCGGCCTGACTTAGAATGACTTAGTCAAAGTAGTCCAGTTTAACAGATTGCACAAAATAAATAATAGCAGTAATATCCTGCATCTTACATTTTATCTGCAGCAGTTGTTCAGTGGACAGATTGAAGTAGTTTTTCAATGTTGTTTTATTGAGGTTTTGTGGTATTGTACTTGGACTGTTGTGTGATATTGTAATTGCCGAACCACCTAAACAGTAAACATGTTGCGTGTGGTGCATATAGTTGATGATACGGATTATGGAGCTGCGCCCAAGGTGGTCATTAATCGCGCAGTTTTACCGACAGCACCGCGTGCCTCACGTGGTGCAAACGTTGACATGACTCTTGTGCCAAATGAGCCACCGTTTACAGCATATATTGGCAACTTGCCTTTCGAGGCTTCTGTCGAAGATGTGGAGAACTTCTTCAAAGGCTTAAAAGTATGTAAGAGATATGCTGTTTGTTTAGTTTAAGTTCAGTTGTTTATGATGGCTGTCTGTGTGAAATCGAGTCATCAGAAAGGCATTTATCGATCTATATTGGGATGCAGTGTATAAATTGCTTTTGAATAAAAGAATGGAATGACACGTGGGTTTTGTAACGCATATAATGTGAAGAAACTGAGTATATGTTAGTGGAGTAGAATTTTATTGCGTTTAGCTGATTTTCACAATTCAACATCGATTTTCAGTGCAGTTTTATGCTGATACAACATGTCGGGATGCTGAAATGTGACTCTCTGTGACTGAATGGGCATCAGTCGACAGCGTGACATTTTGCATTTGCATTGTTGACTACATCTTGGCTTGGTAGTGTAATGATGCGGTAGGGCGTCAGACTTATGATTGAGAGGTCCTGGGTTTGACTCACAGTCGAGTTGCTATTAAATGGTTACTACTTGGACGGGCGACTGTCTGCAGACAAGTAAACCATCTCAGTATATGACAAACACCAAGGTAAACTCAGCCTCTCATCCCTCAGGGGGAGGTAAATTAAGTACTGGTGTGTCTGGCTGGTTTAGGGCAGACTGCGTTCACCTGGGTTGGACAGCCTGTAATACTCTGTGATCCCATATGGCAGGTGATGCTCTGTAGCTCGGCATTGGGTTTCCCGTAAGGAGCTATACACCACACCACCATTTACATTTAAGCTTGTGTTAATGAAATAGTTGTGATAGTATCTAGCTTGGCGTGTACTAGTAGCTGTTGGTTTAAGTTCAGCTATACTGTTGTAGGTGACGAGTGTTCGTCTGCCTTCAGACGGTGGACGAGCAAAAGGTTTTGGCTATGCAGAGTTTGAAGACCGACAATCTTTATTGGATGCACTTGCTTTTAGTGAAGCGGTAAGCTTACGCTGCAGGCAGTGGCGCGAGGGTGGCTGGGAATTAATTGCCTACCCTAAATTTTTTGCTGTCGAAAAATTGTCGGAAAACCTAGTCCAAAAATTCTCATCCATATATGCAAAATTTGAGGCTAACAACATTAATTTTGTGAAATTTAGAGGCAGAATTCAAATTCTGAGCACCCATAATCTCTTTGTTTACTTCTGATGTTACGATTTAATGCTTAATTCTCTAAACAAACGTCAGTGCTTATCATTTATATCTTAATAATAATGATGTCACGTTGTGACGTCATAAATGAGACCATGGTAAGTGATGAACAATAGTGGCAGTACAACTTCATAATAGTTTTGGTTTTCAGCTGTCACTGTGCTTACTGAGAAGAACAGTCACTGGAACTTATTGAACGCCCGTCATAGAATATTCGGTACAGCCCTAGTGCTAGTTGTCGAGCTCAAGGACAAGATGCTTTTTACTAGTTTCTGTTATGAAATGTAAGTGACAGAAACATGTGCTATAGTTGGGCAATTTTTTAGGCGTAAGTTTCAATGAAATTATAATAATTATTATTATTATTATTAATTATGTTGTTGTTTTCAGATGATGAGGGGCAGACAAATACGAGTTGATTTGGCCAGTCACAATCAAGGTTTGTTCACAATTTATTAGCTATTAATAACAGTTTGTTTGATGTTGTATATTGTATATGTGTCATAATTGCTAATAGTCGTTTTATCTGATGTTTTATATTATGTAACATTTTACTGACTTTGTATTGAATTTTATGTTTTCATATTGTTGATTGTCACAATCCAGTTTCACAAACTTTCATTAAGATGTAGCACCTTGTATTGTTTTTAAAGAGCTCTTTTGCTAGAAGCAAAGCAAAGAATATTTAATAGCCATTTTTCAAGCACTGGACTTTTTCGTGTAAACAGTTTATTTCTGAACATTCTGGTGAAGACCGCATGTCTCTTGTGACTTACGTTTGCAAAAATATGGTGCCGTAAACTTTGTGTCGTTTTTATCTGGACCACCCGTACGCGATTGGATTGTGCTGTGTGACTGGTGCTGGCAGACCGGGAGAGAAGGGACGGAGATCGAGATTTCCATCGAGGTGGCAGCCGGGACGACGGAGATGACAAGACTCTGGGCGACTGGAGGAGAAAGGAGGATGGCAGCGGAGGCCGTGACAGACGAGGTACTTTTGTGTCTTGCAGTTTTTACTGATACGGGTTGCAAAAAAAACTCCGGATTTTTTTAAAAGCCCAGCCTGGTGGGTTTTTGGGGGAGTTTTATTGGGCTTTTGGGTTTCTGGGTTTTTTGGTTTTCAATGTTTTTTATGTAGGTTCAACTTGATGGGTTTTGGATATCTACAGTTTTTCAGTTTGTTGATTCATGAGCTTCTGTTTGCTACTCAGAGTTAAAATATGCTAATATTTAGCTATTTGCAAATTTGTACGTTATAATGTTTCAAGAACTAGCTGTGATGAAATATGTTGTTATTAGTGGAACAAGAAATTAATACTAATAAAGTTCAGGGTGAAGTTTTGGTTGTCGATTTTAGCAGGTTTTTTAGTTGGGTTTAGCAAAAAAAACCTGGTGTTTTTTGGTATCTGACCGGTTTTTTAACCCTGTTTTGCACATGTGCAGTTAAGTAGAACAAAACTGCTAGAAACAATTTATTCTGCTGTGTTGTAATTATGTGAAGCATTACAATGAAATGCAGTTATGCGTTGCAAGTTTATAGCATTGCATTCTGCTTGATTCGTGAATACTTATGTAGTAGTTAGTGTAAAACAAAATTTTTTGACAAAGTTTCGGTTGCTTGAGGTAAGTAAAAGATGATAGGCCTAACGAATAATCTGCTGATGTACTTTGTTGACTATTTGCAGATGATTTCGACCGCGATAGAATGCCCGACAGAGATCGAGACCGCTACAGCGACAGGTAAATCAGAATATTGTTTTTGTACTCATTGTCAAAAAACAGCTTAAATTCTACAATTTTCTGTGACCTTCAACACCAAAATAGGGGGTTTTATGGATTTTTTGTCTATTTTGGGCTTCGACAAAAGTCTATGTCATTTACAAGGTGGCGCTATGCTACTGTCGTTATGCGATACAGATAGAGTTTTTGTATATTAACTTAGCGTGAACACCCCAATTTTCTGCTGAACTACTGGACCGGAACTGCTATAGGTTTTAGCGTGTCTCGTAAGCATTAGCTCAAATTTCTTGTTTGCAACCCAGTGCTGCAGTTATGAGTGCTGTGACTGGTGTACGGTTTTCAAATAAAATGATGATCATGTTGATGAATCGTAGGTAGAATTTTCTTGTTGCTCTATTGTTTTTTGCAGGAATGATCGACGAGAGGGGGGTGGAAGCTATCGGTTTAACAGTGACCGCTCCAGTGGTCGCTATGACGATCGCCCCGGTCGCTACGACGATCGAGGTCGTTACGACGACCGAGGAGGCTACGGTCGCTATGACGACCGCGGCCGTGGTTACCGTGACGACGACCGTGATCGGGGTCGACGTGGCGATGATTATGATTACAGAGGTGGCAGCGGTCGTTATGACAGAAGTAGGCAGGACAGTGTTACTGCTGTGTTTGTTAGGGTAACCTACAAATTTGCAAGTATATTTTGGTATATTTTATGCTTTGGGGAACAAACATGAACTCATATATTAATCGACCAACTGAAAACGTGTGCAGATTCCAAAGTTGGGCCTTTCTACAAAAACTGGTTTAACCTACAAAAACCTCTAAGAAACTTGAAACCTCAATAAACAGCAAAACTCAAAAAACCCATTAGGTAAGGCTTTGTGAAAAGCTGTTTTTTGCAATTTTGCTATCTGAGTTGAGTGGTTGTGACAAAATGCTGCAACAAACCGTGACTTCCATCTTTTAGGGATAGCGTGCTTCTGTAATCGGTGATTTTAAAACACTTTGATATCAACATGATTTGGCAAATTTAGTTTGGTATCGTGAAGGTGTTGGTTTGCTGATGAGGATATCCAGCCGGTAGAAGTCCTGAACGGACGTTTTATAGAATGTACTTTTGGGTTGCCATTCTATTCTTTGGTTTGTCTGGGAAAGTGGGCTGGTTTTTGCTTAACGAACATGTGTAGCGTGGTTATGAAATTATATTTGACTTTGTAATTTTATTGATATGAACTGGTTACTGTTTAAATTGTTAGTGAATGAGTGAGTAGGGTTTAATGTCCTGCCCGACACAGTATAGGTCATTTCAGGGACAGCCTTTACAGGCAAAATTACACATACACATAATAACAAAACAAAAAGTTTAATCTTTACAGAAAGTTTAACCTTTATGAAACACAAAATACAAAAATGACGTAAACCTAAAATTGTAAGAACTGCCGATTATAACTGTGCATATGTATCAAAAATGGTAGTTCTAATAATTTTCTCTGTTTTCCTCCAGACAGTCATCAATCTCATAATGCTGTCTGTTGGAGGACAGGGGGCTTTAAATTGTTAGCTGTTCCCAGATGACTGAAGCTACTGTATTTTATGTTGGTTATTATTTTATTCAGATGACTACGGAAGTAGGTCGTTTGGTTCTGGCTTCCGGGACCGGGATCGGTCAAATCGATACGGCCCACCTCGCGACCGATACGAATGGAATGGTGACAGGTACCACTTTGTACTATGTTTTGCACATTTGTAGTTAGTTGTACCCTGTGTTCATAAAACAATGTCATCGTTTTTACGTGCAACAGCAGCTACTGCTGTAGCACCTCTTAGCCATCGCAATTCTGTCTGTCAGTCTGTCTGTCACACAGGTGGATCAGTCAAAAATGGTGCAAGCTAGGATCACCAAATCTTCACCGTCGGCTGTTTGGAAGACAAGAGCTTGTGTCGAGGCCAAAGGAGGCCACTTTAAGCTCAAACTTTGAATACTAGTTCCAAATGATTCTCTCCATAACTGTTTTAAATTTTGTAAAAAAAACTGTAAGGTATTAACGATTTTACACTAAGTTATCTGTATGGGGGGGGCTAATTTTGGGACACGGTGTACGTTGGATGAATGTGTTACTATGCCACTAACTGATTATAATGGGGTGAAATGAAATGCCAGTTAAAATTTACAGGTGGTGTATAGCTCTTCATTGGAAAACCATTGCAGAGCTACGGAGCCTCACCTGCCGTATGGGATCGCACATTGTTATTTGCTACCAAACAGGTGACTGTGCCACATCTTAGCCCCAGCGAGACAGGCCGGTGCTCGATTTCCCTACCTCGGAGGGATGGAAGGCTGAGTTGATCTTCGTGTTGGTTCTATACCTGTATGGTTTGCCTGTTTGCAGACAATCATCCATCCAAGTAGTAACCACTTGATAATGACCCAACCGGGATTCGAACCCACAACCTCACGATTGTAAGTCCAACAGTTTACGTTTACACCACCAAAACGAAAAAAGCATTGTTTTGGTTGCATTACAGCCTGTTGTTGTTGCTGATGATTGCACAGGTATGGGGGAGGCAGAAGCTCGGAGCGCGAATGGTCAAGGGATGGATATGGTGGTAGGGATCGATACCGAGATGGCGATGATCGATCTTACCGGGACGACCGCGGCGGCGGTGGTAGGTACCAGAGTGACGACCGATACAGGGATGACAACCGGCCACCACCAAGAGAACACCGGGACAGTGGCAGTGATAGACGCAGCAGGTTCTATTTTTTGGAGCTGCATTATTGTTTTTGCTGTTCTTGCTGGCGATGACGGTATTGTTTTTTTAGCATAATTGTTTTTTGTTTTTGTCTTTTTATCTGTGAACACAGTAACTCATGAATTGCTGCACTTAGCTCGATGAAATTTTACATGAAGGCGTACCTTACCAATCGCACGAACCTTATTGAATTTTGAGATTAGGGTCACAGGGCTGGATTTTGAGATAGTTTACCATTGCAAGACAGGATCCTGTTACTGCTGGCTGCTGCTAACCAGCGCCAGCTAGGCTGATAGGTATGGGCGGACCATATCCATCCCTTGACCATTTGTTACAGTAGCACAGTAATAACATCATTGCTGTGAATATGGTAGCATGTGGCTGCCGCGGACAGATTTGGCCTTGCGCAAGGCTTGACAGTTTACATTTTAGTTGATCATGCTTAAGTAACGGTTGAGCTATTGACATGGTTGTCGTTCGTCTGTCTGTAACGGATTTGTTGTGGCTAAGATCTCGGTCGTAGGGGAAAACTTTTTACATGAGTATTTAGCCATCTGTGTTGAACTCGGGCATGCAAAATTTCAGCCATCTAGTGCAAGGGGAACATTTTTAAATTGGGGGTTGAATGGATAGGGGGTAGGAAATTCAGTGGAAAACTGGCTATATCTTGGAAAAGATGAGAGATACGGTTCAAGTAACTGTTAGTCACCAATAGGAGGTGGTATATGCCTTTTCAGATGAAACGAAAAGCATTGTCCTTGGATGACATGGAAGGTGACTGGCAACCAGTACGGTCGGCTATCCTGGCCACAGCTAGGCTTCTTGTTTTTCTAACTTATTTTTTGGTAATTTGTTGTATAGCTCGGTTTAATGTGCATATGTTACATATGTTGATACTATGTGGTGTTTAGGGATGGTAGTGAGCGGCATGGCAGGGATGATGGAGAACGGCTGGATGATGAAGCTGATCGGTCTCATGGCAGCGCTGATAGCAGAGACCATAATCATGAACACAGCGACTATCAATACGATCGACGACAACAGCGACAGCGATCCCACGAAGGAAGCCGTGGTTTGTGCAATACAACATTCTGTTCAGGATTGCGATAACCCGGGTTTTTTAAAGAAAAGCCCAACCCAATGGCAGGGCTCCCAGTTGTCCTGAAATTCCTGAAATGTCACGTATGTCCTGAAATTGTCCTGAAATCAGCAATTGTCCTGAAATTTTACTCACTTGGTCAGAATGTCCTGATATGGTCCTTTGTTATGCTGTTGTTACGGCATTGCATTTATTTTTCATGGGATGTGTTTGCGAACGGCTGATTAGCCAATATCTTGCAATGTCCACGTTTTTCTTGAATACACTCCCAACATGTAGCAACAAGGCTATGTGTGATGGCAACAGATACAGGAGAATAAAGAAAAGTCTTCAGGATGAATCAACGACTGTGTACTTGAACTTGGTGCATTTTTGAACGTGCATTTTCTGTGTCCTCATGAAACCGACAAAAATGTCCTGAAATTTTGTAAACATTGGGTCCTGAAATTTTACTTCTTGCTCCTGGGAGCCCTGCAATGGATTTTTTTTTGTTTTATCACTTTTTTGGGTTTTGGGTTATTCGGAGGTTTTTAGGCTTTTGTAAAAGAGCTTGACATGGTGGGTTTTGGTATTCGAGTGAGTTTGTGTTTTCATCCTAGTTAATTAGGCCACCCATAATGAGAGGCCTTGTGTTTTCACTTGAACTTTTCTACTTTATTTTTTGTATTTTTTCTTTATTGTTTACTTTTCCTGTGAAACTGGACAGCAGACCAAGACCAAAGTTGGTGGGAAGAGCAACCCCCTTACCCTCAAAAAATTGAGGCCAAATTTCAGTGAGATTTAATGAGGGGGTGGGTGTGGAAGGTGATCATTTCAGATTCAATAAGTGAGACAAGCGGTGCCGGGCCTGCCTTGAATTTCTAGTTACTATGGCTTGTAGTGGAATTTGCTTGATGCGTTGTTGGCTGCAGAGTCGTCAAGAGAGCGCGAGGGCCCACGCCAGAGCCCACCGCCTCCGCAGTCCAACGCTCCGAAGGAACGGCCGAGATTGAAACTGCAGCCTCGTTCCAAGCCACTAACGGATGAGGCCGACAGCCAAGCCTCAGGCAGCAGCGCTATATTTGGCGGGGCGAAGCCTGTGGACACGGCCGCTCGCGAACGCCAGATCGAGGAAAAGCTGCAGATGAAGAAACAGCTGTCGGCTTCTGAAAAGGAAAGCAGGTAAGAAATGTGTTGTCGGTTAGCCTGCCAACTGGGGAGTTACAGTTTAGTCTAATATAAGTTTTTACAAATTTATCAATATACAATCGAGCTGTCGAATTAACGTGGTAACTATATGACAGATGACAGATTTTTGTTTGTCGAATATTGTTATTTAATATTAACGTTGTTAGCACTCCTGGAGGTTCCACGTGATGGAAGTTATGAGAAAATTACTCATTGCATGGCATTGTATAACAATCTTGGTTAGCGGTAGGCAAGTGGTCATGTTGACTCCTTTGGTATCTGCCATCGTCATTTGTGCTGCTGTTGCTTCTACTACTACTACACCATGTCCGGAAAAAAAATGTCCTGAACATTATCGATTGTCACTTGAATTAGGGATATTCAGTTTTAATAATTTTTGTTACGATTATTTCTGGCACAACTGGCCATCAAATGACCATTTAGTATGTCATCCCACCCAGTGTCTGCTTCTGCATTACCTAGGAAAAACAAAACTAATGAAATGCGAGTTGAAGTGAAAGAAATGCGTCAAAAAGCATCCCCAACATTATCAATTGTGATTTGAAGAAGGATTGGCAGATTTTAATAATTTTTGATGCAAACATTTTTGACACTACTTGCCATCAAATGACCATTCTAGTTCTCACCTTACCAAATGTCTGCTTCTGCATTACATGGGAAAACTACAGGTGAAATAGAACAAAATACAATATTTTGTTGGTTTTGTTTTTCCAGGTAGTGCAGAAACAAACAGTGGGTGCGGTGGAAAATTGGAGAGTCATTTGATCGCCAGTTGTGTCAGAACTATTGGTGTCAAAAATTATTAAAATCTGATAATCCTTCTTTAAGTTACAATCGAAAATGTCCAGGATGTTTTTTCGGACATGGTGCATTCAGTGACATGAAGACAGTTTGGAGAATATTGTTCATTGTGGGCAGGGCAGCCAGGGTTGCCTCATATGCTTGGAACACCATGTGGGGGCCTATCACTTCAACCCTCCCCAGAAAGTTCCCACTGCGTACTGAAAGTTGCGGTGGGAATGGCAAAGAGCACAGCTACCCCAAGATATTGATTTTGCGCATAAACTTATTGCTTCGATTGTGTCAGTTTTTTTCCCGAGTATTTATGCTGATGCTCTGAAACTTTGTGGTTGATTATGACAGTGAGCACTCACGTCAAGGTCGGGCATCAACCACATCTTCAGATGGCTCCGAGCCCTCCTCTTTAAAGCGGTAATTGCTTTGTCTTTAAATGTAATCTTAAATCTTTTTTATTTAGCCTGTGGACTTTAGGTTTTATCATGGGGACAGCTTTCTAGATTTTATGCGGTATTTCATACACTGCTTAGGATTAGTATTTTTAGTTTTATTTCTGCCATTCAGAACTGTTTAGGAGTCGTTATTTAAATGTTTTTGATTGATCAAGTTATTTATTCATATAACTGCTCTGATAGCAACTGGATGTCTGCTGTTCATCTTGCTGCAGTGCAGCTCTGTGTTTACAGATGTATTTTACATCACGGTCCGGGTGGGATAAGGGCGTTAATCATCACTGGGCCCAGTTAGTACTTGGATGGGTGAACAAACTATCTCAGTACGTCACCACCCAGCCACTGAGGTCAACTCTGCTTGGTTATTCCTCTGTGGGGAGGTGTAACGAGTACCAGCAAAAGCTGGGACACGTGCAGGCACACTAAATGATGCATTAGCCCTGCGTCTGTAGTAACTCTGCAATGTAAACTGGAACTTGTGTCATCTGGCTGAGGGCTAAGTAGTCAGTTCTGCCCTATGGGCCTTGTGGTTCCGGAACGACTTTGCATTTTCACCTCTGCCAAGGAGATTATGTTTTTGTCAGACTTTGTTTGTTTGTTTGTTCGTCTGTCTGTGTGTTAGCAAGAAAACTCAAAAAGTTCTGAAAGGATCTTTCTGAAATTTTGAGGGCATGTCAGGAATGGCATAAACTACCAGTGATTCAATTTTGGGGGTGATCTGTAAGGAATCCTGGATTCTGGATCACTTTGAAATTTTTGTTACCATTGCTTTCAGTGGGGCATAAGGGAAACCGCTGCAAAACCGAAGATGGTGCTGCCACCTAGCGAACAACATGGCCTTGGCGGAGGTGTGCAAGCTCTGACTGCTTTCTAGTTTTACATTGATTTTATTGCATTGGCAGGTCAACGTCTGGCGGTGATCGGGTACGTCGAGAAAGCTCATCATCTCAGGAAGCACAACCCACTCGTAAAGATAGACAACATCGTCCCACTGCATCTGATAAAGGTCTGTCTTATGTTCTGTCTACCCGATGACAAGCGCTTGTCTAGCCTTGTTTTGAAATAGGTAGATTTGTCTGAAAAAAATCTGGCAAAATTAGAAAAGAAATTATCCGCTTCTAGCAATAATGACAGATATGTGACTGCTTATTTTTAATGGTTGCAGCACTCGTTTAAGGTGTCATCGGCTCAAGTTAAATGAAAACTAGTTTTTCATTTTGGACATTTTGTTGTTGTACACTTTTGTTGCATTTATTGATCGTAATTATTGGAAAATTTTCTGATCGATAGATGTCCTGAATTATGAGTGTATTAGGAGTACTGAAAAAAATCTGCATAATGAGAGATCAGTTGTATGTTTGCTATATGTTCAGTGTCGAGATCTGTCTCAAGTGAAGTTGAAGACAGCCAGGACCACGATGCAGTGGAATCCTCCACCAGAAAAGTTCCATCGAAAAAGCCATCTGCAGAAAAGCCAGCATCGACACCGCCCGTCAAGTTGGTGCCAGCTCCACCGCCGAAGGAAAATATCTGGGAAAAACGAAAGTCGGAGAACGCAGCCTCACGCCAGCAGCAGGTGTCGTCCACCACCACTGTAGAATCTGCAGACCACCGTGAAAGTACGACAGCCGATGGAGCAGCACAGTCCAAGACTTCGTCAGAGTCCATGGTGACCACATCGTCCAGCCATAGCGAAGAAACTACCACCGTTGAAAAAGTATGTTATGTACCATTTCTGTGATGATGGGCTTCTGTCCCTGTACGTCATGGGTGTCGCTTGCGCTTTGTGAGAAATAGGCGGGGACGTTTTTCGTCCAGAATTGTTATTGCCAGAATCGCTGTTTATAGCTCAAAATGCACCACATACTGTTTGTCGGATCTGGAGGAGAAGAAGGGGAAGATAAAAGGGGAACTTGAGCCCTGATTTTGATTCTAGATTTGGGGGGATAGAAACTACTGCCTGTGACTGAAGATGTACACTGTGTCCCAGTAAAAAGTGGACCTCTAGAACATTGACTGCAGGTGTTAAACTAAGACTGCTATCGGTGTATATTAGTGCAGTATATTGAGTATTTTATTTGAAAGGAGCACGCGAGATTTGGAGTCAAAATATAAAACACAAATGAAGAGATTAAATTTTGAACAGATGTCATTTTCAGATGCCAGTACAGACAGCTTTTCACGGATATCTGCATCTCACTGCCTGCTCAGGGCCAGCAAACGAAGATGAGTACCGAGTCGTAGAGTCACTGAGCTGTGAGAGAATGCTGTTGTCTATTTGCAGTTTAATTTTTACGTGCAACAGCAGGTACTGCCGTAGCGCGTCTTAGCCATCACAGTTCTGTCTGTGCGTCCATCCATCACATGGGTGGATCAGTCAAAATGATGCAAGTCAGGATCTCCAAATCTTTACCATCATCTGCCTAGAAGACTCTAGTTTCAGGATCCGTAAGGCTTTCCCATAAATTCGAAAGAGGTTACCCCGAGCGACGACGCTAAATGAGAGGGGTTGGGGAAAATTTGCTATTTTAAGCCAATATGGCTGAGCAAGACCTTTCGTGTTGTTTCACGCCCTCTGGCAAGTGTAAAAGAAACATCGTTGCTAGGATGGATGAGCTTAGATTTTGTTTGCACCAGGCTTTCAAACATGCACTGCTGTTGCTCATTCCCGTTTGCGTTAGCTGGCTTTTCTTGTTTTTTGCCCTTTGCCCTTTTAATGCGATTGTGCAGTGTGAGTCAACAAGTCCAAGCATTTCTGCTGCTGCTGCTGCTGATACGCAAGAACCTATTACTACTGCCAGTGCTTCAGCAGCGAGTGAACCGCCTCGGGTCAACGTCTGGGAAGCGCGGAAAAAGGAGCAAGAAAGTCGAACATCTTCTGCCAGTAATTTTTGCTGTTGTAGCTGTTTACACACAACTTTTGTTGCAGACAGGGTTGGAAACAGTGTGGGTTTTTTGAACAAAATTTTCGGGTTTTTAGGTTTTTTTCGGTTTAGTATCTGGTTGAACAATGTACACAAAATTGCGACTCAGGAAAAACATCTTTTACACCATATTCATCACGTAATCACATTGTTGCCTATAAATAATAGCAAGATGAATTAATTGCATCATGGACTCATAACAAAAAAATCATGATTAAAATATGAAAAATATCATATGTAGCAAATTTCACAACAAACAAAAAGTCTAAGAAAACTTTAATAAATTTACTTTTGAGGCTTTTTTTAGATTTTTTCAAATCTAGGTCTTAAGGACCAATTTTCCATCCCTGGTTGCTGATAATTCCGTAGATTTTGGGAGAGTCTGCAGAGATACTATGGAAACAAACACCCAAAGTGCTACTTGTAGCACGTTTTTAATTGACTGTATTGGCAGTGCTGCTGCCAACACTAGGTCACGAGTCTTATCATTGGACCAAGCTTGACCTTTGTTTGGTCTGAGAGCAAACTTAACCCGTAGGACTTAAGAGCAAATAGGTTGGTTTGGTGGTTTGGCGTAGCGGTAACACGTTACGTCCGATCAACGAAGTTATTCTACGTCGGGCTGGGTTAGTTATGCGATTGGTGACTGCCTGTGGGCAGGTAAACCATCTCGGTATGTAACTAGCCGCCTAGGTCAACTCAGCCTTCCATTCCTCTGGGGTTGGTAAATCAAGTACCAGCTTATGTGGCTGGGGTTAAGCCGGGGCCCGTTCACCTGTGTCGGGTGGCGTGTAACACTGTGTGATTTCATATGGCAGGTGATGCTCCATAGCTCCGAGATGGGCTTCCCATTAAGAGCTATATCACCACCTTTAACCTTTTAAATAATGCCAGGTTTGGTTAAGTTTGGGTCATGTCACTTCATTCAGTCGTAGGTTTGTCTCAAGACCTTAGACCAAGTTATTGTGATGCAGTCATATTCGATCTTAGATTTAGTCTAACACCAAATTTTTGTCCTCGACTTTTCTCTTATCAAACTTTGATCTCGCTCATTGTCGTATAACTAACTACATCTTGCCGTGTGGCTGTCTACAGCGGCGAGTGGTCGATCTGATGCACCGCCTCCCATCGTAAGAAAAACAGCGACGGTGAGTGTAGCCGGGCGGGGTGGTGCCTGGGCTTCTGGGGCTCCGAAACGAGTAGAGGTGGATGCTCGCCCCACCGCCACGGCCACTGCACAGGCTAACAAAAAATTCCGGGAAAAACCGCTGCCAACTTCCGTCGACGAAATGCCCAAGCTGGAGGAGAGGTCCACAAAGGTACTGATCCATTGCTTTTGTAAAATGAAATTGTATTATTTGGTGTTTTTGATTAGTTGGATTCATTATTGACATATCATGTGTTGTCATATTTTTTTGCAGTTGGTGCTATATGGTGCTGTTTATTGGGAGATGCATGGCTAACGGCTGTTAATTTTCATGCTAATAACTAATATATGACATATGTGTTTTATATCTCTTACATCTGTTGTAAATTGGACTAATGAATTCATGCTGTATAAATTTTTGCAAAGATGTCCGCGGTTAATGCATAGGTCATTTAGTAGTGTGTATGATCAGTGATAGGCCATTTTTGGCAAAGTAGATTTGTCTCTGTTGGGAGGACATTTTGTTCTTTGACGATGTTTAGCAGTTGCGGCTGGCTTGCTAAAATCTTGCACGCACTTAATGGAGGAGTTTTCTGTGACTGATTTGTTTCTAGTGAACATTGAAAATTAGCAAATATTGCTTTATTTAGGATTTGTTTATGTGGTGTACAAGCGACATATTTGTTTTGTCTTCATGTTAAGCGTGGTAAAATATTTGGTTGCATATTAGCTGTCAAGTGTGCCGGTGTGTCAGTTCTGTAATTGGTCGACATGTGGTGGATGGGATATATGGAGAATATTTTTATTTGCTGTCAGTTTTGTGCACCTTGGTAGTGGTTTGGCTCAGTTGGTGACATCGTTGGTTGTATTGGTGAAGTTGATCAACACTGGCCCTGGTTAGTACTTAGATGGGTGATCGAAAGTCGACAGGCGGGTAAACCATCTTGGTATGTAACCAGCCATCTAGGTTAACTCAGCCTGTGGGTAGGCACAGTGAGTAGCAGCGAAAGCTGGGACCTAAACAGGCACACTGCTTGATGCACTGGCCCCGTATCTGTGGTTGTCTTGCAGTGTAAACTGGTGTCTGGCTGAGGGACGCTAAGGAAACGGAGACCAGTGCTTCCCTGTGGGTTAGTGGCTTGGTGTAGTGGTAGCACATTTCGTTCGATTAACGAAGTTACTCTACGCCAGCTTGGGTTAGTACTTTGATGGGTGACTTCCTATGGGCAGGTAAACCATCTCTGTATGCAACCAGCCACCTAGGTCAACTCGGCCTTTCATTCCTCTGGGGTGAGTAAATGGAGTACTGACCTACCTGGCTAGGGGTAAGGCATTGTGCGTTCACCTCTGTCGGGTGGCAGGTAACCCTGTGTGATCCTGTATGGCAGATGATGCTCCATAGCTGATCATCATCATCATCAGTTTATTTTGGAAACACAAAACAGGACAATGTCAGAAAATACAGAACAGAACCATAAAACGTGTTCCAAGTGTCAGAAAGGCCCGACGGCCCTTGCAACTGCCTATATAACAAAAAGTAGCATGGTATAATAAGGCAGAGCAAATATGAACAACCAGTACTGAATAATAAAACTAAAATCAAAAAACCTTGAGAAAATCAGAGTAATCAACATTATTAATAGTCCTCTTGAAGTCCATAAGTCCATAATCACCTTATGGCTTTGGAAAGATTTAAGGCACATACAGACCGACAAGTAAACTGAACTGACATGGTTTAGTTTTCGACATACTGACCAATGGCCAAGCAGCAATGTATTACAGTAGGCACCGTTTTACGGCGTCCTTTCTCTAAGTGACCACGCTTGCGTCTGCATCAACCAATGACAAAAGGACTCGCCCTGCATGTACATTGGTCATTTCATCAAAAACTAAACCGTGTCAGTGTGGTTCGGTTATGTCGCTCTGTACAACATACGTGTCTTTACATCAACATTTCTGCAATTCAGTATGATGGAGTCAATTGCGTTGTTGCCATCGCTGTAGGACTGGAGTAACGTAAACAAGTTCTCAACACTAATGAAAGACGAAGACGATGAGGACGACGACGAAGTGGAAGAGGCAGAAGAGACGACGACAGAAGAAGCCGACAAATAGTCAATACATACTCACAGCGCTTTCACTCGGACGACTTGTGGTGTTATCAAATGACGCTGCTGCTGCTGGTGATTGCGATCTTGGGATTTTGAATCCTGGGCCATTTTCGTCAATCCTAAATCCTGGGATTGGCGGTGTCCCTGACTCGAGATTTTGGAGTCTTGCTGAAAAATTAGTTTCTGTTTGTTGTCTAGTGATTAAAATTTTTTGTGCGTCTTACAGTCCTGCTTCTTGCTGTGCAGCGTAAGTTGTATTTTTGACTGTTGCAGTCACTCCCTTACTGCATCCCAACTGAAATAAGTCGGTGACAGCCAATCTGTATGCTTAGTCACAAAAAGAGGATTACAGCTTTCTTAATCCCATGTCTTGGGAAATCTTGAGAATTTAGTCCCGGGATTGCATTCGCTAGCCGTACACTTGCAGTCGTCTGAGTCTTTGTGATTTCTGCAAGAACATTACCAGGCATATTCTTTAGATATGCTTGCAGTGTGAACCTCAGTCTAGGTGACACTTAAGGTATGAGCAAAACAGGTCAGGTCCATTGTGTTTAGTGCCGTTTGTTGTAGTTATTGAAACCTATGCATTCGTAAGGAAATGTTGGCGATAAAGTGCATCGTACATGCATATATGAATTCATGTATATGAATGTACATAATACATATACAATGTTATTCGTCACTTGGTAACTTGGGCTAATGAATTCATGCCATATACATGGTGGCCCAAAAAATAGTAAGCTATGGTACTTTGTCCATATCTTCGCTAAATACTGATCAGTTTTCAGAATTTTTTACCAGTGCACTGTAAGAAATTTGCTACTCAGTGGCATGCACATCACACCTATTATATTGCTACATTACCTTGTAAAACATAGATATTCGAAAACCAGCAATATCTACAGATGGGCAGACGGCCTAGTGGTAAATTTTTAAAGTAATTTAACTAAAATTTTAAATATGAGTTATAGTAAGTGTCAAGAACAATGGAGGACATATTGAACATCTTTTCAAATAATTTGAACGATTTTACTGTGCATTAATGTTCAGTGTATATTAGTGATCGTTGGCGGCTGCAATCTTGCTCAGTTAACTGTGTGAGCATTGTTTTTCGATTGTGCGGCCCTACAAGCTGTGCACAATTTTGCTAAAAATAAAAACTTTCTTCGTAGCTATATCCAAACCTTTTAATGCTAACTTACCTCATATTTAACATTTCAGTTGAATACTTAAGAAATTCACCACCACACCTGCCCATCTATAGATATTGTTGATTTTCGGCTATTTATATTTTGCAAGGTAGTGTAGCAACATAGGTGTGATGTGCATGCCATTAAATAGCAAATTTCTTACAGAACCTACTGGTGAAAAAATTGCGAAAATTGGTCAATATTTAGCGAAGATAATGGTAAAGGTAGAATAGTTTACTTTTGTTAGCCCTCCCTGTATATAATGTTATTCGTCTTGTTGGTAACTTGGGCTAATGTATTCATGCACATAGAATTCATACCTTTGAATTCTAATATCATTATATCTGTATGGCCACTGTTGACACCCATGGCTGGGATAACTATCAGGTGGTCTATGATGAGATTTGCGTTTAACTAAAGAATGATTTTGTGCAACATATTCCCATGCCGGACATTGTGAATTTGTCAGTTGTCTTTTTTTCGTGGATGTAGCGATGATATGATGCTAGTTTTATGGCATTTGGAGGTTGACCGACTTGCAGTACGTAATTGATAATTGTGATTTGTCGTGCCAATGATACATTTTTGTTTGCCTGTTGAGAATTGTTTGAAATTTTGTGTTTCGTTGGTAGTTTGTGTGCATTAACAAACTGTGCAGTTGTTAATTTCACTCAAATTTTAAAAAATTCCGCAGAAGTGAGAAACCTAAGTTTGTCCATAAATGTCTTGATGTAAAGCCAATTTTTTTTCTGAAAATCTAGCAAAGTTAAAGTGTTAATATATATTTTTACCCAGTAGAAATAATGACATATACGGCTTTGCAGTATCCCAGTATATTTGCCATGTTTGGATTTTCGGACCTTATTTGTACCTAGCTTCTGCTTATCAGAAATGACCTTTGAATCTGTTGTTATCTACAGTTCAATAAATATTGATTGTATAATTTGTCGGCACTATATTTGTAGTCTGTGTTCTACTTACTGAATTGCAATCGGAAAATGTGCTAATGGATGTCCTAAATTCTGAGGGGTTTTGGTGTTCTGGAAAGAATTTTGTAGTGACGACTTGTAATGTACGATGTTTACTGTTACGAATGTAAGATTTCAGGTGATATTTGCCTAATTCGGACTTGCGGACAATTTCGCTTTGGGCCACTGGCGTTGGCGACGTGATTGCGTTGTGCGTTCAAAGTGATGTTAGTTAATTAAATGTTATGTCAGAGACTCTGTTGTGATTGACACAGCACTATTCATCCAGCGGCTTTTGTATCCCCCAAATCTAGAATCGAAATCGGTCTCCCACCCCC
>Ga0209367_1002970_pt1 | contig 22761 bp, 10 predicted proteins | sample WorMetLIZISLAND2_FD_187412 | JGI IMG/M metagenome (GOLD analysis project Ga0209367, IMG submission 187412) | Marine gutless worms symbiont microbial communities from Max Planck institute for Marine Microbiology, Germany - Olavius geniculatus... ... | reverse complement strand
TCAAGCTATCATTGTCTCTCGGATTAGATATGCCCTCCCGGCCTGGTCAGGATTTTTAACGGTGGAACTAATGAATAAATTACAGTCTACCTTGAAACGTCTCTATAGGTTTGGTTACACTGCTCAAATTATCTCCTTTAATGATATTGCGGAATCTTGCTCACGTGATCTTTTTCACAGTATTACGAAATCTGGTCACTGTCTTCATGAACTGTTGTCATATTACGCCGAGCGTCCAGACAGTTTACGCCCTCGTGGACATGATTTTGTGTTGCCTGTTTGTAGTAAAAAATTGCATAAACAGTTTTTTTTAGTTAGATCACTTTTTGACTGTGTCTAATTATTTTTATGCTATGTTGCCTTGTCTAAATTACATTTCTGTTCTGTTTTGCTATTCTATTATGTGCGTTTGTCACATATTTTATTAAATACTGTGTTACTGTGTTACTGTGTTTAAGTCGTAATCGTATTTACAGTGTATCTTAGATACTTTGATGAAGTTTTACGAACAGAAGAAAAGGAGCTCAGGAACCAAGTTTTCAGATTTTGTACACGATCCGTTTTAAGATCCAGATTTAAAGTTCTTCCTGCATCTGGATTGGGAGTACATAATCACAATAATTTGCTATACTTAGCTCGTTGTGATCTCGGCGGATTATCAGTATAGGGTTTTTACAGAAATATGCGCATTACAATTTTTTGCTTATTTTATCATATTCTTACAAGCTGACTTAAGTTTGTAATCACTAACATAGTCTAAAGCCTTCTTTATTTGATGTTATTTGTTATTTGTTTGTTATTTTATTTTATTTTTGTTATTTCAAGAACTGGCCTGTGCGGCCACCCGCGTTACCCAGAGAAGAGACAAGTGGCAAAAAGCATGATCGTCCCTGACAACGTGAAAAGAGTAAACTACAAACACCTGAAGAAATTTCGCGTTTCTTGCGTCACGGCAGTATAATTATGAGTCCGACAGTACGTACTGTATATGCACACAATGCTCTACTGGCAGTAAGTTTTTCACTGCAGAATCAAGACCACTGAATGCTTGGCCACAACCGGCGACGTCGTCAGTTAAACAAAATTAGGAGGGGTAGAAAGCTGCAAATTTTTAACGTAGTTGATAACAAATTAATTTTGCTCCGAAATTCGCTTACATCGTGGAATTTTTAGCGCCAAATTTTGTATTTCTTGGACGTAAATTTTCCGACAAAAAGAAAATTTAGGGGAGATGGGGAGATGCCGTACCCTGATTTTTTTCCGGTGGCTTATGGAGCACTTATCAATCACACATGAAGCACTTATTGAACTGGCTTGATCTGTGCTTGATGAGTGCTCGACGAATGCTTGTCGGGCGAGCTCGACGAGCCTGCTTCATCGTGTAAACTGAGTATTACGCGATCTCTTGTCACTGCCTTGAATTACAGACGAATCCCGTTTCCAGTTTTTCTGCCAGAAATAAGTATTCTATCCGAACTGGTTGTCACACAAAAAAAGATTAAAAGGTTAAAGGTGGTGATATAGGCCTTAATGGGACGCTCATCTTAGAGCTACGGAGCGTAACCTGCCGTGTGGGATCACACACTGTTACCTGCCACCCGACACAGGTGAACGCGTCCCGCCTTTCCCAGCCAGATAGGCCGGTACTCGATTTACCTACCCGAGGGGATGGAAGGCTAAGTTGACCTAGGCGGCTGGTTACATACCGAGATGGTTTACCTGCCCGCAGGCAGTCACCACAGGCAGTCAGCCATCTCACTACTAACTGGGCCCGTTGATCGGATCAAACGCGTTACCACTACACCACGCCACCAACCGAGGACTGGTCGTTGTCGTCTGTCAGCCGAGTCTCAACTGAAAACAACCCGTCATATAGGCCTACAATCAACATCGACTTACTCACTGACCGACCTGCTCGCTATAGTCTTTAAGCCATACTCAGCTGCCGCACTGGTATTGTTTTCGAAACTTCCGGCTGCAGCCGTGCGTCTTAAACATTCGTTGGTGTTCTCTGTGTCATCTGGGCGTGGTTTAAATTCGATACCTCACTATCTGAAGTGGTAGAAGCTTGTACTGCGTATTCGCTTACCCACTCCAGCAGTATACTGACACTGCTAGCCTGATGTAAGGCCGTTCCGATAAATAGCCGGTCCGGGTAGGACCGGATATTTATTCAATCGCCGTATCAATAGCAGCTCGTATTTTTATACGGCTGCCGGATAAATATTTTGTGTCTTTTGAGAAATTTAAAACCTGGATTTTAGTTTCAAACTAATTTTCAAACCCTGTCACCAATGCATGCTGATGTCCATTATCCCACACCTAGATCTATCTATGTGCTAATTAGGCTACATTACGTCTGGACCACACAACGGCTCGCCTATCAATGAAGCTTCAAGCATTTGTATCGGAGCCAGCTTGTTTTTGCATCTCGGTTTACGTAATATTCGGTGCACAATCCTGTAGGTGTAAATTTGTTCTTTGTAGTTTTCGTAGTGGCGTGCCATCGTTGACGACGTTGGCGAGTGGCGACCATGCGATGCCAGAGCACTCTGTCCTTTGAAGCTCTCTGATGCGCTGTGTTGGGCTGTCGTTATCTTTGCAGGATGCACACAGAGTCTCTGAATTTGTACTTAACAACTATTATTTCTGTTTTCGTGTCGTATTACTTGTGTTCTGATGCATTACAAAAGACAGAATTTGACACCTTCCGCGGCCGCCATCATATAGCCACGTATGTATATACGTGTAAAATGACGCCCGAAGCCCAAGTTCCATTACGCCGACTTTGCGACAAAATCCGTGACAAGTCTGCGACATTTTCCTTTTCTTTTTACATCTTATCCCCATTTCCTGTCCGCTTAATCCAATAAAAGAAGACAACGAGTTCTGAATGACGAAGCAAGGCTGATTGACAAACATTTTGTAATAATTTTAAAAAAAAGAAGTTTTAGTCGATTTTGAAAAAAAAACGCAAACGCTTTCCTGGCATAACATTAGTCCATTAGTAAATTTTGTGCGCTGAAAAATATATGCCACACATCAATCAACCAGTCGATTAATCAGTCAAAACATTCATATAGCGCCATCCATGCCTTGCAAACGAATCAGTGGCGTCTTTTTCATTTTCTTTTTTTTCTCTTGTTCTAATCTTGTTTTTCACTCCTTCTCCTCAAAAACTCACTCCTTTTCATTCGGTGTTAGCGACGCGGGAGCATCGTAAGCTGTCTTAGCATAGGTCCTTAGTCCAAACGCGAACGTTTTTTGCGCGTTTTAGGCCTACCTGTAAAAAATCAACTATTATATATGAAAAAGCGGTAAGCACGGAATACTATTGACTAATGCTGTTTTAGAGTTCCGGTCAGTAAAAGTAACATTAATCTTATTAAAGGTTGGACGCGATAGTTGACTTGAAACAAAGAAGCATCACGGCATTAGAACGGTGCACGTGTGAGGCAAAGGCAAGGCGCCGCAGACCTGTGACAAAACAGATTCTGACGTGCAAATGGACAGACAGCTAAAGCTTACCGCTAACAGTTAGAAATGGGCGGTGAAAATTTTATGTTAAAAGTTTTACAAATTTCATATAAAGTGTGCTTGACAACTTTGTTTTTGAAAATTCTGTGGCCATTTTAAAATTGTACTTTAATAATAATTTAAGGAAAACATGTCAATTAAATCAAGTACCGCAATGACAAGCAAAAAGCGAAATTAGTGCAATGTATTCAAAACCCAAGCAAGAAAGTTGCAAAATGCAAAAGCAAATAAAATAAAATAAAAACAAACTGTGCAGTAATAATGTAGCTTTTTAAACAATCCGTGAAAATTCGTAATTTTTTTTCAAAGCGTTACACCACACGTACAAAAATTTCGAAACTTTTATCATAAAATTTTTAATAAAAGTTTTAACTGAAAAAATTTCGCGAATTTTTTTTCTCTGTTAGCAGTCTTGATGCCACATAAATTAATAAATGATTGACGTAACACTATTTTAAAATGCTATCAACGGTTAACAAACAAGCTGACCGTCTAGCGTCGTGAAAATTTAACATCGAAGCGTTCGCGCTAAATACAGGCACCGACAGGCGTTCGCCGTTAAAAATATTACTACTAAGCTTCAGCCACATGGACAAATGTTTCGCGCACCCACAAACCACTTAAATCCTAACGGGAGAGATTTTGTTCGGGGGAGGTCGTTGTCCGCCTGTCTAGTCAATTGTCTCTCTAGACTGTCTAACTAAGACGGACTTAACTATGCGTTGACTAAACAGAACGGACAGGTGAATCTCAAAGTCAAATGTCCAGTTTACATTAAAAAAAACAAAAAAAAACATTTTCTCATGCATAGACCTGAGAAACTGCGGAAGCTCATTTCGTTGAAAGAAGAACACGCAACATATCGTCTCACAGTGTCACAGCAGTCACAAAAAGCACTAGAGCTCCGAAAATTCACGATTAAGCACGCGATTAATCGTTAATTTTTTCAACGATTAACAAAAAATTACCTGTAGGCTTAATCGTTTAATTTTAGATTGAAGTTATGTGGCTAAAAACGCATTATGAAGTAGGAAACAAGAAACTTAAATAGCCTAAATGGACATAAGCGATAATCACTTAACTCTGGAGAACGTGACTGGCTAAAACAAACACATAAGCTATAATGATAATAATCGAGACCTATAATTGTTGTCTTGTTGTCCCATTTCATTTGTGATTGCAGCTGTTACAATGTAGCCGAACAACTTATAGTTTATACAAGTCAAAACAGAAACTGATTGAGTGGGGCGAGATTGCGCATCAAGCTGTTTCCCGGCTTACTTCAAGTAGTTTAGCTTAGTTACCGTCTATACACAAGCTATACTTTTTAATCAAATACTGCCCGCAGGTCAAAGGTCAAAGTCACAAAACAAGATTTTCAGATTTTTTACCATTTCGAGATAAGGTTGAAAAGTTTGTCAATAAAATAACTCCTAAACCGCTGCACTAAATTTGGTGGGATTTTGCAAAAAAAAACTTGTAAGTCTACTTTCAGTTGACAATTTCCAGGGTTCATTAAGTTTCGATGTCAAACATAGGTCAGATCACTGCCTCTTATATACGCGGTGTTTCATAAAAAAGCCCCCTGCTTCGATGGTGAGCTTAATCCGGTTCGCTAATGAAAAATGTTTATTGTGTCAGCACTAAGCAACATGGGGACATGACATCAGGCGTCTTGCGATCTAAAAATGCATCTATTTTGCAAGCTTGGTGTGCTAGTGCACTGTCTTGCTCGAATGCGTAAAAGTTTAACTATCCCCACAGACACCTAAATGCCATCGCTTTGCATGTTTTTGTAACTGTAACTGTAAAACTTTAACAATTTGTCATGAATGAACCAGATTTTTCACCATTGGAGCAGGGTAACAACTGACAGCACCAGTTGAAAGTATCCAGTTTGTACCCGTGACACATTATGACGTCAGCATTACGTCAAGACTGGCAAAGAATATTTAATCAACTGCCATATTTTGTTGCAGTATTCTGAATTAATATTTTTTTAGCTACAATTGGTACTAATTTTGTGTAAATTGACTATCATTTGAGTAAATTATGAAAAAAACAAAAGGGGTCTTTTTATGAAACACCGTGTACTGAGTATATAGGAAACAGTGGTCAGAGATCATCACATGGTTTTGATGCGTTTTTGCGAGCATGATATCCGCGGACAGTACTAAGCTTTGAGCTTTTGTCATACATTATCTGCAATAATTGAGATGAAATCTGTTATTTTGTGCATGTATGTTAACTTTAATCAACGTTATCATTTAATTCAGCTGCACATTGTTCTACATACATGTAGGCCTATTTGCGTTCTGTGTATTTATGTATAAGACTAAGTCTATTATTGAAATGTATATTAATGTAGGCAAACCACATATGTTTAGCTGCTAAAGGTGGCCAACAGTGATGGGTTTAGGTTGGGGCTGATGGCAAAGCGTCGGTCCGTGCTGTGAAAAAGCAGCGAGTGTCAGGGACACGTGATGAGACGAGCGTTATGATGTCCTGCCAACCATGACACCTGTGATAATTACCACAGCATAATAATCACCTATTTTTCATGCAGTGAATGTCGTTTCTTCTGCATGCAGCGCAAAAAGTGCTTGTACTTCCGGTTTCCATTCGTCCCTAGAACGCCTGCGTCCCTACAATTTTCCTGGACCCTCAAAAATATTTTTACAGTTTTCGGTTTGTTTTAAAAGTTTTACTGAAGTAATGCGCACACTTAGTCCGTTGAGCTAAAATATCTTTATTTCAGTTTCCACAGATATTTTTATGAGCTGTTGTTGCGCAAGATGTTAGGCTACGACAGGTCGTGAAATAAAAATAAAAATTTCCCCTCTCATAGGGCCTAAATGTTTTGGGGTCTCGTCTTTCGCTGCAATGGCTGTAGCCTAACTGCAGTGTAGGGCTTTAATTATTTTCGGCGACAGAGCCATAAACATTGCTGCGGTACATTTTTGACGCACGGTGTAGTTCTCGGATGAAAATATAATCTGTGGGGTGTCAGAGCTTTTAGCACGCGAACTCGTCCAGCCATTTGTTAGCATTACAGCCTTAGAGGCTTTCACGCGTTGACGCGTTAGACAAACTTACACATTTTACTTACTTACTTACTTGTTTGCTTGCTTTAAAAATTTATCACATTTTTTTCTTCGTTTACATCACTGGTTAAAGAACACTACGTCGATATCAATAATATCGAACAAATATTAACTGAAGCCACACCACAGAAATGATGCGTGTAGTGTTGACCTGCCGACGACCACTTCTAGCGCCTTCGAATGACGTGCTCGACCTATTTACACAAGAAACCCAGCTGTTGCTAAAATAGCCGACCGTACTGGTTAACAGTGATTTTCAAGGTCATCCAAGGTCGATGATTTTCATGTCATTTGAAAACCAATATGCGACTTCCTATCAATGATCAATAGCAACGTAGGCCCTATTTCGCACCCTTTAGCCACAATAGCGCGTAACGGCCTTCAAGGTCATTCAAGGTCAAGACTTTCTCTGTAATCTGCCAGGGCGTATGCCGCTTTCTATTAGTGATAAATAGTAACCTAGGCCGTATCTGTCACCGTTTCCGAGATATGGCCAGTTTTCTGTTAAAAACGCACATTTCTCCTACCCCGTCTACTCAACCCCCAATTTGAAAATGTTTTCGCTGGAATAAAGAGCTAAAATTTGGCATGCCCGGGGCTAGCACCCATGGCTAATTATTCGTGTAAAACGTTTTCTTCTACGCCTTGCCAGTTAGTCACAGTACATTTGTTACAGACGGACAGACGGACAGACGGACAGACGGACAGACAGACACACGGACGACAACCATGAAAATAGCTCGACCGTTACTTAAGTACGGTCCGCTAAAAAGTCTGTAAATGACGTCACCACAAAGAAATGAAACTGAAATGTTTTAAGATGACCTCACAAAAGCCACTGTAGTTATTGTTTGTTTTGGCAGATTTAACTAAACTTTAGCAGTTTGATTGCCAATAGATTTACATTGTAACGTAGAATTTTGCCAAAATCAGATATTATTTGTTGTTGTGTCGTAAATGTACAATAACAGAAAGGTTTTTTTATGCAACGCCCTATTGGTAACGGAGATATTTTGTTATCGATATTTAACAATCAATAACTTTCCTGGAAAATAATTTTTCAACAAAATTTGGTCATGGGTTTAGCAATTAATTGGAGATGGACTGTACGAGATTTTCTTCAGATTTAGTTAGATTTGAGACTTCTATTGTACGGTGTCTAAGAGGTTACTTTGTTCCGGATGCAGTGTATAATATGTAGGCCTATCATATACGGGTACGAAACGTGACGCTGTCATCGATACGTTGTAGCCTGTCGCTGATGCCGTAGAAATGAAATAATTACATCGCAGAACGTTGTATACTCGTATGTCGACATTAGACATATGGACCGTAAAGTCTTGTCAATTCTCAAGTCATTATATCTCGACTGAGATGTTCGCCGCGGCTCCTGCTGCAAGCGCGACAACTTCGTTACCCGTAGCTTTCGTGCACTTTATACCTCTATTCCAGATTTTCTTATATGAAAGCAAGTAGAAGTAAAGTAGATTCTAGTATTATTATTATTTCAATAAACACAAACGCTAAATTACATCATTTGGTGTACGTTATAAATTGTTTTTTTAACTTAATTTAAATGTCATCGCCGTGTTTATCTTAAAAAGCTTTTCATAAACCATCACCGCAGACTACTGATGTTGGCTCGAGCTTTTGTTACGTAGTATATTATGCCATTTTTGACACTTTAACGAACTACTTTTAGTAAGTTTATTGGACATCATCAATTTTTAGTACATGTATAATGATCTGTGACAAAGAAAGCAGCTTCAGCTCTTGAATGGTCCCTGCTAATACCTTCTTTAAATGCGATGCAGAAAACACACACTTCGCAAACAAAAAGTTTATTTCTGATCACCGCTGACACGTGGGCGAGAGACATAAAGTCTTATTTCCATCCAATGCAAAGCACGTAACGCACAAGAATAGACACCGCGTCTATGCCCAGGAGCCTTGTCTGTAGCGTCGTTTGCGCATGTTGCATAATAATTATTATGTTGCGTACTTTCTTGTGTTTCTTGTGTTTGTTCTTGCGTTTTACTTTTTCTGCGTCAGTTGCTTTAAAAAATACGCAAGGACCTGAGTTGCGTGCGTTGCATTAAATGGAAACCAGGCTTTAGTGCTCGGCTTATTATAGGACTGTGGCGCTATCATTTATTTTAACGACGCCTAAGTATGTTGTTGACATTCGGATCTTAATAAAAGAAATAGGCGGATAATGGGTGAAGCAACATCCTGGCCAAGTACGTGCCGGTAAAGAAGGTTAGGCCAGTAGTCAAATGAGCACGAAGCACGCACAACAGTAATTTTAAGCCGTGGATACACGCACCGATTTTTCCGTCCGGGGTGTCGTCCGAGTTTTCCGGACGACGAAATCGGACACGTCGGACGACGCGTCCGATTTCCTCGTACGAGGTTCTGATGGGCGTTGCTACACCTGCCAATCACCCGTCTTGAAGCGCACACCGCACTGTCAAATAGATCTATCCAGCTAGCCAAGGCGTTAAATTAACTTGACGGATGTCAGACCTATTTCAGTCTGTAAGCCTACTTTGCGAAAAGATGATACCAAGTTCCAATCACTCAAATCAATGGCATGAACCTATTGTTGATCCCATTTTGTCGGCAATTTCAAGCCACTGTGTCGTTTTTCTATCGGTTTCTTTGGTTTCTTTGTAGTCTTCCACCCGTGCGTCCCACGAAATGGAACGCAACTTTTGGCTTCATGTATAATGTTCACATCAAACTCGCTTTTGGACGCCATTTTTACAGTTGAGAATTATGATGTCAACATGTGACGCAGTAGGTCGAAGGCGAAGTCAAAAGTCACTAGGTCTACGTGATTTGCTGGCAGGCAAAAAACCTCGTCCGGGAAAATCGGAAAGAATGAGCATGAACATTCCGTCCGATTTTTTTTCTCGGACGAGGTTTTTAAACCTCGGAAGGTCCGACGACGTCGAACTGCAACCCAGACGAGGAAATCGGTGCGTGTAGCCACGGCATTAGCCAGCTTACTGTATGCATAATAACTAGCTGGTGCAAAAAGTTACCCGACGAGTTTTATAAATTCTCAAGTTTAGGGCCTACCGATTTTAAATCAACTGACGTTTTAACGTATCATTGTTTAAAACTTTTATCTTAAGTAAGAACTCATTAATTGTCCGCTTGTTGGGGGCCGAAAATAGCAATTTTCGACAAATGGATGCAAATTTCCTACGAAGAAAAAACCCAAAAACCTTCAAAATTGGAAAATTTAGCTCCAAATTTGGTATTTTTGAAAAATCAAATTTCCGACAAAAAATTTTGACAGACAAAAATTTTGAGAGATAAGAATTACGTCATTGCAAATTTCCGCAGAGTGAGCTAATGAAAAGTGAAGAATTGTTGATAATGGTCAATATTTTGCAAAGTTACAGACAAAAGCTTTCTGACACGTTTTTGCGGTTTACTATATATAGGCCTAACGGTGACTATTCGCCAATTAACTCGTGGATGCAGAGCGCAGCGCCTTTCAAACAAATAATATCGGCTTTTAGCCCTTCAGCAGGACTAAGCTTATACCTGTGTTCTGACACGTGAGTTCTTTCGTTGTGTGTTTGTGGCATGTTGCGAGACTGACTGTGACTGGATGTGTCTAAATGACGTCATTTTCAGTATGTCAGCAACATATAGTCCCTTGTCAGTCAATTAAACAAGCGCCTTTACCTGAGCGCTTAGCAAAACCAGACGCCACTTGTTTCGATTTGTCGTGAAAATAGGCGCACGAGGTACAACGCGCACAGAAAAATATTTCTCTGGGTGCGTTCACTTGGGTCCACTCTTTCCTGCTGCCGATCTGCCCGGCCGACGGACATTACGCTCTCCTGGCATTAATCGCGTGCTGGTGCCACCTGTCAGATTTTCAACAGTCGGTAACCAGCCGGGCTTTCGTGACTGCTGGACCTAGTGTCTTGAACACTCTGTCGGAGGACGTAACAACATCTCAGTCACCATCAACGTTCTGTCGTTACCTGAGAACCTGGCTCCTTGGAAAGTCATATTCGGACATCATTATCTAAACTTGTTGTACTCTCTAACTTCGAAGTAGCTACTAAAACAATATAATTAATTAATTGATTGATTTATTGATTGTACCTAAAGGATTATGTCTCTTAAACACTGTCGTTTTAATGTACTTGTTTAACAAAAAAATGCTATTGCACGAGTTTTCTGGGCTTTAGCCTACATCCACTCTCAATGCATTGTCGGCCGCGGCGCCAGAGACACCATACTGCCCTAGCCTAGTATTATTAGTAATGCCCCTTCGCGGCAAAAAAACAAACGTAAAAACGACAGAGGAGAAAGAAAAAAATATAAAAAAAACAAAAAAAGACGGAAAGAATAATATTGCATCATGACGCCGTCGAATGTTATCGACTGACCAATCACGACGCCGATGATTTTTTTTTCGTGTTGCTGTCGTCGCATTTAATATCCAGTTTCGCAACGCAATTACTGAAATTTTAACGTTCATTTATTAAGACATTTGCAAAACGTTAAATGATTAAATGCTATAGCTTTTCATAGGAAACCAATCTCAAAGCTACGGAGCGTCACCCGCCGTATGGGATCACACAGTGTTACCTGCCACCCGACAGAGGTAAACGCGCCTCGCCTTAACACCAGCCAGACAGACAGGACAGGACGTGAGGCAGGTACTCGATTTACCTACCCTTGACGGATGGAAGGCTAAGTTGACCTATGCGGCTGGTTATATACCGAGATGGTTTACCTGCCAGCAGGCAGTCACCTATCCAAGTACTAACCCGGCCCTGCGTAGAGTAACTTCGTTAATCAGATGAAACGCGTTACCGCTACGCCACGCCACCAACCTTCAAGACGTTCTAAGTTTAGAAATAAGAAATTTTTTTGGTGGAGAAAAAAGTTGTAAAGGCAGGAGTTAGGTCGACTGGGTGATGTGACTAAATTACTTCAAACACTGAAAAGAGAGTCAGTGGTAAAAGCTATGTATTATTTTGTCGGCGGGAAGCCTTCCCTTTTTCCGATGAACAAAGTCGGAGGTCCGGAAAGGACCACAAGAACATGTTTGGAAATCAGCCGCGTCGCAATCGCCGTCGAAAAACTGCCGCGCCGCCAGCGTCGGAAAAAAATGCTACGCGTCGACTAGTCAGTCGAATGATTTTGACGTCAATCGTAAACGCTTAAAGACGTCGGTTTTAACTTAGTCTAAGTATCGCTCACAAGCGCTCACAGACGATAACTACCGACCATTATTATGGCATGACTTACATGTATGAGTAATGGCGCTAATTTGTGAACCTATAGACGCTTCATTAGTGTGCACTTCGTCGAATCTGTTATTTTTAGAGTTCGATTGCGTTGATTAGGCCTATATTGTCACGGCAAACTGTCTGGCATCTGTTTGTCATGTTATCGCGAACCATGTCCAGCGGCTTCGCTGCTTTACGTCAGAATGAGACTTTTGCATACGGCGCTCCGCCAGTCAACAAGTTCTGGTGTCGCTGGTATCGTCTCTGGTCCTGTCGCGACTTGATTATGGAAGCACCGTGCTACATGGCATCTCAAGACATCTCCTGGACCATGGATGCTGCTATCTATGTAGAGTTCCATGCCTGGACCGTCTACAGTCAGTGCTTATCGCCGCAGCGAGATTGATCTACAGCCGTCGCAAGTACGACCGCGTTATCCGCTGCTCAAGGAACTTCACTGGCTGCGAGTCCCTGAGCGAATCAAGTTTCGACTGGCCGTTCTCGTGTTCAAGTGCCGCAACAAGACAGAGCACCTTCAGTACCTGGCAGACGATTTGCAGTGGGCCGCAGATGGCCCGCGGCGTAATGAAAATTTTACGCACCATTACTGAAAGATAGCGAATACCAAAAATACAGTTACTGCTACATACATACGACAAAACAATTTAAATATTTTGCGAATGTTCTGTGTTTTATTTCACATGACGTTTATGTCCGACGGCGTCGTGGGGGCGGGGCAAAAAGTTGCAATTTTCCCACAGACTTCAGACGGACAGCTGCAAATTTCCAACATAAAAAATTACGGGTGCTCATAATTTTCATTTTTCAATTATTTTTTTTCCAAAATGGGGCGCTTGTTGCGTTTGCTGCATTCACTGCCTTCGTTGTGTTGCGTGCGTCGCGTTCGATGAAAACCAGGCTTCAGAAATATGTGGCACTGCAGTGACATGCCATTATCTGCATTTGTCAAGTCACCTGCTTAGCCTACATGTCATGTAGTTACTCTTTGACAGGAGACTGTTAAACACATCCGGCGCAAGCTAGCAGCTGCCTTATTATCTCAGCTCTTGTCACAAGCCACGGGCGAATATGTGTCGCTCGGAGAAAGAAAGAGAGCTAAGCCCCAAGTTTAAAGTCAATGTCGAACAAAAATTCAACACTTGCACTCCGATGTTTTACCAGTAGGTTGTGCAAATCGTCCGCTGACCCGGAGCGGAGTGCTCAAGATTCCGCGCAGCACGTTCCGCACACTTAGGACGACTCCGCAAAACAAAATGACGCTGATTTGCACGCAGTCGCTAATTGTAAACAATAAATAATAAATTGTGTTTCTGTTACAAGCAAAACAAGAAAATAATAGATTTTTGTCAGTAACTTACGGTAGGCCCAATAACTTACATTGCGTGAAATCGTGTTGCACGAAAACGTGTCCAAACTAGCGCAGCTAAGCTGAGTTTTATTGTAGCAATTAAACTTTTCTACAGCAATTTAGTTAGTCACTGTAAACTGAGTTTAAATACAAGTATTTTGACAAAACTAGCCATGACGAGTCTAATACAAAAACAAAATGTTAAAAAATAAATATCATTTTATCATATCATGCACTCACTGTGGATAATTGCATTTGACAAATCGCGTTATTAAACGATTTTTCTCTGTCATAAGTTTTAGACTATATAATTTTCATAGTTAAAAACTAGGGCACCAGCTTAAAGCTCAGTGGTTTTTATTAAACAAACCCACTTTAAACAATTTAAATAGACCACCACACGCTTAATTCAACTTCACATTCTTATTTCACCAATGAATGAAATATTTAATTTCGGTTCCGTTTAACAAAACTTTGATCTTATAAATTTGCACATTTTTGGATATTTTTCACTGTTGGCAAGCTAGGTGCACTTTATATTTCACGTAGCCAGTATCTAGCGTGCTCAGTTTGTTTACTTTAAAAACACGAAAACCTTAAAGTTTGTCAATACTCCGAATTTAACCTTCAAAACTCAACTCATAAAAATAACAACGGTTTTAAACCTGTTTTGCCACAGAACAAAACTCGCAAATGCCGCTATAGCTGTGGCCGTCTTCGTATCTGCACGATAATGTCACACACGAACGTCATGCTCTTGACACGTGCAGGTGTCCGGACATAACTCCTTCGGACATACAGAGGAATCTTCTAGAACAGGACCCCGCTCTAACGTTCGGGCAGAACGAAACCCTTCCCCTAAGACACAACCCTTAGGACAGAACCCCTACTCAATTTACCGGCAACACTGCACATTCTTCGTTGAATACTTGCCCGAGATAAAGAAGCCGACATTTTGTCATAACTGACAGATAGTGTGTTAAAGATTTCCGCCGATGATGTGACATAAGCACCGAGTCACAGTGGACGGAGCCAAGCGAACGAATAACATGTGCGAGGGATGGAATAACGCCTTTGCCACCAGCGTCACCGGTCATCGTGACATGCCACGTGCAACGGCGTCGCGCGTCCCACTCGTCCCGTCACTCACAATTACAGCAAACGCAGTGACAACTTTTTCTCATCGACTTGTCGTCACAGTGTCTCTTTTAATTTTTTTTCTTTTTACTCACGAAATTTCGAGACATAGTTTTCGAACTGAACGAATACCGAACTGGCAGGTGTCGTAAATCAAACTGGCGGGGCTTAAATGTTCCGACTTAAATAAAATGTTTACCGGAAATATAACTAAATAGAAATTTTTCTAATCAACTAGATATAAAATTCGTTTGGAGAAAATGCCAATTAATTATAAGTAAATGTTACGCGTTTGCAGTTAGATAATAAGAATTGGCATTTGTTGCTTTATAAGTAATTAACATTTATTATTAATTAGTAATTAACATATTAGCTTAAGTTATTTGAGAATGAGTAAAATGGAACACAATGCCCAGACAGTAGAATAATTTAAAATTTCTATTCAAGTTTTTAGCTTAAAATTTAAAAAAACTTGTATTGCACAACACAGTCTGAAGACATATTTAAGCAATAGTGCATTACGAGTAAATTACAACAATCAAAGCGTCGACATCACCATCCGTTCATCATATAGGCTACGTGCCATAGTGACAACAGCAAACTAGTTGAACACCTAGTTAAAATGCAATTCTAACTTGGGAAATGTTATAATGAATTAGGACTGACATTCTATATGGCCTAACAGGCTAACAATGAATAAATAAATAGATGGACGAACAAATGATTAAGATAAACGAACGAACAATTAAATGAATGGATGAGTAAGTCGAAACGTCGTAACAGTTAGTGTTCATAATCCGGTTAACACTGCAAGAAAGTACAACAGTGTTGTAGCTAAGTGGGTGCCAGTGGTCAACGTTTGACGCAATGACAAACAACAAACAACAACAACAAGCTGGCGGCTTACTTTTCCGGATCACCATGTACAATAATTAGTCCACATGCAGCATTGTCTACAGAGCAGCGATGGCCCTTGAAGTGTTCGGGGTAAGTCGATGAGCGTCAGATGAAGTAGCGCAGTTGATACTCACTTCCACCGCAGAGCGACTAGCGCTAGGAGCTGCTAGCTGTTCCTGTTCAGTCATCAAATGGGTCGATCTCACGGCGTCACAATGTCGAAAGCGATACAGTGACAAAATGGCGCTTATCTTGTAGTAGTCCCATGTAAAATGACCCCCACTTGTCGTACCCGTCGTTACTTGAACTACACTCGTTTTGGCAAACAACCAAAAGACAAGAAGAATGGCCCTCACTATTGGCATCCGAATATCGAAAGCGGTACAGTTCCATGCCGGACCCGTCGGCAGTCCTACGGCTGGCTCTGGCGCTGGAACAGCGGTTGTTTCTCAGTCGGACGTAGAAGACAAAGTTTCCTGCGAACTTGATCGCCTGAGTAAGGTTGAGAAGGACGACAACGGTACGGCAAACAACAACTACAACGACGACGACAACGTCAACGACGAAAATAATAATGACGACAACAACAGCAGAACGACAACAACGACTACAACAATAACAACAAACACATGCAGACAGCAACAAAAACAGACAGAGACGATTTAGAGTAGAGAAGGACGACGACGGTTTGGTAGACGTCGAGCTGCGAGTCAGTAAGAGTCTCGACGCCGACGACCAATCCCACGGACTCGACAATGATCGACGGACAGACGAGAAGGATGAACGAAGTGGCGGTGCCAACGACTGTGGTCGTGACGGCTGAAGAGCGTGACCGACATCCACGCTGACTCTCGTGATGTCGCTCCGTGTCCAGCTCATTCCGCTGCCGCATAGCACTCAGCACCTGAACCAACTTCGTCCCAGCGATCAGCAGACACCCAAGCGGTAAAAACCCTTCTGTCATGAACACTCAAGAAGTTGAAAGACCTGACAACTCTCCGCCCGCAGTGAGGGCTAAGTGCTAGCGCGAGCCATTTTTCCGTTTGTCATCGTCGAAAAGAAACAAACAGTCGCCAGCAATTAAACCATCCTTGACACAGCAATCAGCAGACACCCAAGCGGTAGAATGACGCCAACCAACATCCAGACAACATTGTACACGCGGCGTGATTTCATGCTGCCGAACGTCGACGTCGGCATGCGGTAGAGGCAACGACAGTCGACGAACACACATTCGTCCTCGATCACGGTATATCTGAGGAACAGCGGCAGGGCGACCATGCCAGACATGCAAAAGACACCGACATAGAAGCAGATAGTGCGATGTAAACGAATCATGAAGAGGCGAGCGCGGATTGGCCAACTGACGACCACGTAGCGTTCGGTGGTAATGATGGCAACGATCCACGTGCTACAGAGCAGAAACACGTTGTGCAAAGGTCCGCGGTACAGTTCGTAGTAGAAGCGGAAACGTGCAAGCGGAACGCTATCTGGAGGTAACGCCGGGTTCCAGCGCTCTGGAAAAACCAGCTGCGGAATTTCTACAACGCAGAACAGCAGGTCTGAAGTTACCAGAGCCACCAGACCGGCCGAGGCCGAGCGTTCCAATGATGACATGTGAGGTTTGCAGCGCACGCCGAGCACCAGGCTCAGCAAGTTGCCGACGATGCCGATGAGCATAATTACCGGGATGATCTTCTGGTAGACGTAATGCCTAACAACCAGGTAGACTGCCTGCGTAGCGCGGTGTTCGACGGCGGTTCCTGGATCGTCTGTCCACAGATCGGTCTTGTTATAACTCCACGAGTCGTTGAAAGGGACTGAGATGATATCCCCAGACCGGTTTATCGGCGGATTCACGACGCCAGCGTCGGAATTACAGTGAAGCGTTTGAACGTGCATGTCGCCGACAGACGCAGTGCAGTTCGATGCAAAGTATGGAAAGATTAACGGATTGCCAGCAACTTGCCGTCAAGCCAATTTACTCCACCAAACTGGCAAGACAGAAGACGTGCGGGACTAATATCGCCGATGCACGATCGCGGGAAATGCGTAGAACGTCCGCGCCGCAAATGTGTTTAGAAGACGTCTAAGTCACTGTCGTAATGTCGTGCGACTACTGATGTAGGCAACGAATTAAGCGTAGGCTAGCAGCCCCCCAGTTGATGTTCTCACGCGATGTGACCTCCCATCGCTCCGCATACAACTGGAGTGCACGACGATCCACGCTGCGACTGCAGCGCGCGCGGATCATAGATGTAGTGTGGATCTCTGCAAAGTTCGCTCCGTCGACATGCCGCAGTTTTGTTACCACATCCGTTGGCCATGCCGTTCGCGTCGATATACAAGCCCAAGGGCGCAATAAGCTAGCCTATCCACTGGCATCATAATAGTAAGATTTTTTTCAGATAAACGCAATTGTTAAAAATGAGTGTCTGTTTAATTGTTTATTTACTCAGATAATTACTTTACACATGACCTAATAATTGTATAGAATTTAACCAATTACTATTTCAAACGTGATTTAACTGGAGTTACTATGGCGGATTAGATTTAGTTTTTTTTGCAGTTGTCTTGCAAGCTTATTTTAACTAAGCGACTTTGTTACCAAGCTGTAGGCCTATAATTAAATACAGGCAAAAAGAACTGTAGACCTGCCGCTGCAATCAGCTTACGAATGATTGAGTTTATAACTGTCACCTATGATCTGACTGCGTGAAAGTCGATGAAGAGATGACTTACAAAGATTTCCTAGTAATCGTTGTAAATCGGCTCCGGAATTATTTACGGCCGCTGCCTACGCGTGGAAAGCGAAGCTGTCTTACGGCCTATTTGCATCTTTTTACTTTTGCTCACGGTCAAAAATGATCAATAACGCACTTTCCAGCCCGTGCATCACGCATTATCGAAGCTGTAGACATTGTTCTGTGATTTCTACAACATCTCCGGGACACGGTTTTATCACGTGGTTTAATTATTGTCCATTAGACGTCAGTTAAGGAAATCAGCGTTGCTGCCACTGTCGACCATAGCGCCGACTGTTTGATTAGTTAGTCGACCAACTTATCCTGACGGACAGCATTACTACATCACGGGAGCAACTTGGCTAGGTCTTCTTCGATTTGGTAATGGACTCATTTGGGCTGGTCATTATGTCTACATTCAGAGATTCGCATATTGTGCATCGCCACAATCTGCTGTATTATAATTCTGGTTTATACTTTTGCTTTTCTGCTCGAGGTACAGTACTGAATTTGTTTCTGAATAAATAATTGGTAAAAATGGCGTATATTTTTTATAAAATGAAAAATGTCGTTTGACGAAACGAACATGAATCTTCCATGCACTACATTTGTTACTTTTCCAAAAGAATAACATTTCATAATTTTTCTCAGTAGCAAAACCACATGGCATCCATGAATATCATGCATATTATAAGATCGAAAGATGTCCATGTGGGTTTCACCTGGAATCTATGCGTGAAATCAATGTGACATTTGCCAGTATCTGACTGGTTAACATTGTGTTTGCAATTTCTAAAAAGTTGTCCAGTTTTAGAAGTTTTCTTTGCATGAACGATGTTAGCTATTCGAAAAGAATTGCCCAAAAATTTTCAGAAAAAATTTCGTCTGAAATCCGAAAATTTTCTCACATAAAAAATTTACTTACAATGCGCGCCTGTGCTGTAAATGATCGTCGACTAAGCCAACACCTGTACCTTATAGGCTTAATCACTTAAATCGATAGAAGTCCATCTTTCCTTTTATATGAAGAATTGTTGAAAAATACCGCTGTCGCTGGAGACAAGAACTGAAGCAGACAAAGCGTAGATAACCGCTGCGGTGACGTGACTTTTTGCGCTCGGAGGAAAAGCAGTGCTATGATTATGCTCAGTGCGTGAACGGGGTGCCTTACGTCGCATTCAGTCAAAGAGTGCAAGTCAGTGACGTGATGCTCAAAAATATCTCAACGTGTTGTAAGCTTTTTTTATTGCATTTTAATAGAAATAAGAAAAACAAGAAAAATTCAAATTATTTTCCAAATAAATTTAACGATTCTGCCTCTGCAGGCAAGTTATGAACAGAATGCGGCGTAATAGGGTGTACAAAGAAACCGAACTAAACTGAAATAAATGCAAATAAACTAAACCAAGTTTACGAGTTTAGCGTATTGAACAAACAAAGTAAACTGAACTAGAATAAAATAAATTAAAACAGCAAAATTCTGCCGTTCTATTACGGTTTATTTTATTTTATTTTAATTCATTACAGTGTGCATTTTATTATTGTCGCTTTAAACACACGTTGAGTAAACAAAACTTTTAGTTAAGTCGTTTTTTTTGCTATAAACAACTTAATATAATAACATTTCATGCTCCATTTAGTACAGACACAGAATAAATCTGCGATTTTTGCGATATTCGATAGCCCATTTTTTAAAACAGCTTGCCGCTCCGGTAGACGAAAACTAAGTAGTGTGAGATGTATTAAGTGCTGTAGCTTGAAGCGAAGTAGATGACGTGCGAATGATCGCAGGTGGACGACGAACAGGAAATTGCTGCACTAATTGCGTCTGTGCGTCTATTCACGTCTCTTCTGCATCTCTTCGTCCTTCAGTGTGATACGCCAAACTGTTACAGTGATTATTTGTATCCGAATGCTCACCATTGCATCATCAATTCCACAGAGAGCGCCACGTATTTATTAATTTTGTGGTATTAAATATTTCAAAGTGAGCATATCAGACAACAAAATAGCTGACTGATGAGCTTAAAACGTCTAATCGATGAGTAAATGCAGTTTGATCAGTCAACCTCTGATTCCGCTATCAGCCAGTGGCGTTGCATCTAAGCCATTGTGTCTGTGTATGCTGGGCACATTTTGGGCATAAACTCTGACAATTTGCAAGTGAGTTGTTATACAAACTAGCAATCCTGCCAAATGATGTACATTTCGCTTATTGTGTGTTTAATTAAGTCGTTATAACGTTTACTGGAGACAACAGCTCAGTGTTGTGCAAAATTGGAGCATCTGTGTTTCACACGGTAGTGCGTTGACATGAATTAGGTAATAAGTGCATCTTACATAATTTTATTATCTTGACTATCTTTATGCCGAAAATTATTAAAATCGGTGAAAATTTGACAAAAAAAACAATTTTGACTGTTTTTGAAACACGGTGTAGTTATGGCTATAATTTAGGCATATTAAACTAATTCGCAGTTAGTCATAAGCATCTATTGCGTGGATAGTGTGGTTACGCTTATCGATCATGTTCGTTATAGGCCTGTGTAATTTCCTGTATACTTTATGGCACTAATAAGGATTCTTTGCAATACAAAATAATACTATAGCTGCTTGAAAATAACTTGGTCCTGTATTTTCCAGCCCAGCGATAAGGTCCGTTATTTTCAAAGTTATGCACGTAACAGGTCCTACAATTTTAGTCGCCCCTAGCTTTTATTTCTTTATTTATTTGTTTGGTCTTCAAAGTTATAAACGTGATAATAATGTACCATACCCTACAGTTAAATTAGATTACTGCTGCAAAAGGGCAATGTCACACCAGTCGACGTATGTAGGTGAATGTTAATGTCTAACTGCGGATAATAGCAAAAGTGTCGAAACTTAAACAGCGGCTAAAATGACGTTTACCGGTAATACTGAAAAATTATACGTTTTCATCTATCTCCAGCTATTTCGGAACAGTTCGCTCTTAAAATATCCACCACAATTTAAAATTTTGAAAAGTCTACTAAAACCTTTCATTTTGAAAGTTTTAGGGGTTTGAGGTCGTTCAAGGTCATCGATGTTAATATTGCAGAAAGCTTGTCAACAGTACTTGTTGTAATAGCCAGCAAGTTTATGTTTATCTGTAACTTTTCTTACGCTGAACGAATCGTCGGAGTCGATAGCGGTAAAATAACGATTTCTTAGGGGTACTACCATACGTCGTTTCAGAAAAGTCCTCTTACCCAGAGGCATAATTTTTTTTACAAAAAAAACTAGAAACTACGCTATGATACGATAAAAACCGGAGTCTTCTGTCTCACTTGGGTTAGAATAGGTACCGGGTAGTAACCTATTAAGACAGACAGACAGACAGAATTACGATAACTAGTACGCGCGCGTGAAAGTCTGCCGACATCTTTTTGCTGATGGGGTCGTAACTTTTTATCTCTCGTCCATCTGCTACCAAGATTTTTATGCCAATACTATTGACAGCTCGACAGTTTGACGAGCTAAACAGATGATGACCAGCCGCGGCCGAAGACGTGGCTGGCTATCGACAAATTGCATTATGTTCGATGTTACGACAGCATACGTAACACTTATGCTGTAGTGTTAAGTACATCGTGACTCGAAAAACTAGCCCCCTCATACATGTAGGCCTACTGTCCACATTTTTTGCCAAAATGTTTAGTGCTCAAAATTGCAACAAGGTGATTATTACAGGCATATCTTATAACACTATCTGACGTCAACTAATGAAGCTAATTTGAGCTGCAAGATCAATAAAGGCGTACGCATAACCACGTCTATGCGCATTACTCGTAGACTAAATATAGTCCTATCATGTTGCGTCATATTACAGGATAGCTTAAGAAACCAAACCCCTGTGTTTTACAGCTTGTAACTTAACTTAGAAGCATTGGTGAGATCGGCACCACATTTAACGCAAATCAACGTTATTTCATTGTTGTAATTTATTACGAAACTTTGGAAAAGAAAGTAGTGTTACTGTTGTCTAACAAATGACAGTGACCCTGACAACTAAGCGCTTGTAAGTTTCCGCTGAGCATCATGCTTTGCAATGCGTCGAACAGACGACCGTAAAATGTTCATCTTTCTGCCACTTGATCGCAGATCATAAGTTTGCATGAATGCAGATGAGCTTCTCCACACGTTCGTTGTTTTCCGAAATTTCAACTTGCCAACTGATCGCGGACGGCCACTGTCTTTCAGACGTTCTGTAACGCCAGTGGAAATATTTTTTTCCAGCAGCCGGCATACGTTTGTCTTAACCCAATTCTTTCAGGAAAAACTCAGCAAACGTTGTGAGCTCGAGTTTTTTACTTGGCGCAAAATTTTAATCAGCGCGCGATCGTTTTTACGCGCGAAAGCAGCTTTCAGCGAGTCTTAGCCATCGCAATTCTGTGCGTCTGTCTGTCCGTCTGTCACACGGGTGGATCAGTCAAAAACGGTGCTAGCTAGAATCACCAAATCTTTACCATCAGCTGCCAGGAAGACTCTAGTTTCAGGAACCGTAAAGATTTTTTTATAAATTCGAAGGGGGTCACCCCAAACGAGGACGCTAAATGAGAAAGGGGTGGGCAAAATTTGCGATTTTTGGCTAGTAAGTCGCTGTATCTCAGTAACGGTGCGAGATAGGGCCTAGGTTACTATTAATCACTAATAGGAAGTCGTACACTGGCTTTCGATAGGCGCCG
>Ga0209367_1002969_pt1 | contig 22762 bp, 19 predicted proteins | sample WorMetLIZISLAND2_FD_187412 | JGI IMG/M metagenome (GOLD analysis project Ga0209367, IMG submission 187412) | Marine gutless worms symbiont microbial communities from Max Planck institute for Marine Microbiology, Germany - Olavius geniculatus... ... | reverse complement strand
GTAGGTGAATTTCTCCACATTTTCCAGCTCAATTCCATCTATGCATATCTTACTTGATATTTGCTTATCACCAAATACCATCGTCTTTGTTTTGTCGGTGTTCATCATTAGCCCATACCTCATTGCACCTATAATGTTCAAAAATAATGTCTTTCTATCGGATCTCAATCGTCAGGCTGTTCCATAGCCGCACTCCAGTTGCTGTGAAGCTCCTGTCACCGATCTGGCTGTGTCCATGGCACGGCATTTTTTCTAGTCTCATATTGCACAGAGGTTATGCTGCTTGGTGTGAATTTAGTAGGTGAATAAAAATGATTCCTGGTTGTGAAATGTTCGTTGATGTGTTATAGGTTTGAGAATCAAGGAGACGAAGGAAGTGTACGAGGGTGAAGTAATAGAGCTAACACCGGTTGAAACAGAGAATCCAATGGGAGGCAAGTCCACACTCTTTCCTCTTTTTACTCCTCGCATGCTACGTTCCTAATGTAGCAAAGAGGAGTATATGAGATCAGTGTAATATTGAGGACCAACCGACGACCAACCTCTGTTTCTGGAAGAACCTTCCTGGAAGAAATTCAGATGGCCATATCTCCATAATGGTGCTAGATAGATGCACGGTCACTATGGACCACCCATATGAAGACTGGGAAGTAGACTGCCGGGAGTCGAATGGTCATGTGACCGATGACGTCACGTGACCCCAAAAAGGTCAAGATTGTGACCCCATTATCTTTGAGGCGCCATATCTCCATAACGGTGCCAGATAGACGCAAGGTCACAAATGGACCACCCATAGGAAGTCGACCGCCGGGAGTCGAATGGTCATGTGACCAATGACATCACGTGACCTCAAAAGGTCAAGGTCGTGACCCCATTATCTTTGAGGTGCCATAGCTCCATGGAAAACCGTGATAGATAGATGCATGCGTTCAGGTATAACATGATAAATGGCAACTAGCGTCATCGACCATTATTGGAAATTTTTTCTTCTCAGTAAATCAGGCAATATTTTATGAACTTTGGGGAGACAATTTCCAATAACGACCTCGATGCTAGTTACTATTAGTATAATATTAAACGGGTCTCTGTTAGATGCCGAGTCTCTAATACAAGCCGAAAGGAACAAAAAAGTTCTTAGAAGAATACAAAAGAAAATGATGTGCGAGAGGAGTACATTAGATTGGTCACAGTCTAATAATATTTCTTGTTCTCTCTGCTGTTATTAAGATTTAATTGATGCAGATAGACATTCTTTCTGGTTTTTTTGTTACCAGAAAAAAAAACTAGAGATGCATTTGAGACTACAACTAATTGAACTTGATTGATTGGCTGTCTTTCAGATGCCATGACTAGCGGTACCCTGTGTCTTGTGTTAGACTACAGAGTCACATTATCTACTAATTACCTGTTATCGTTTCCTTAGTTGGCCCCCCAGCCTTTATGTTGTATGGGACCAGCTGATGGAGGTAAATATTTGTGGATATCACCTCATTAGCAGGCAGATCTTATGTGTAAGTTGAATGTTGAAGATTTGTTTTTTCTACAGCTGAGCCCATTATTAGTGTAGTGTTGGAGATGACGTTACTCCCATTTTCTTAACAATTGGGATTTGGTTTTTGGCTTCCAGTGAATAAGTGTTTAGTTTAAGTTGCAACTGATGTTGAATGATGTACTGACAGGCTACGGCAAAACAATAACGCATGTTATTATTGGCCTGAAGACGGCAAAGGGCACAAAACAGTTGAAGTTGGATCCATCGATTTACGAAAGCCTTCAAAAGGAAAAGGTGGAACCGGGTGATGTCATCTACATTGAAGCCAACAGTGGTGCAGTGAAGGTAGTGATGCTGATATTTTTAAGTGTCATTTAAAATGGAACCGTTTGACATGTAAACATGAGCAGGCTCCACCATGCTGTCATGTGCCTCTGTTTTGTTCCCAACAGATGACATTGTGTTATATTTATGTGTTCTGATTTGTTCATTTTTTTGACTTAAATCTTGATTGAAAAGGTGTTGGCACAGGGTCAAATTTATAACCGTGCCTCTGAATTTTTATAATCTGTAGTCTGTTGCTTGATATCGTTAATGTTACATCCTGTCATACACCATGTCCCAAAAAAACATCCCCGACATTTTCGATTGTAACTTTAAGAATACTTATCAGATTCTAATAATTTCTGATGTGAATATTCGTGACACAACTTGTCATCAAATGACTGTTCAGCTTCCCACCTCACCCAGTGTTTACTTCTGCACTACCAAGGGAATGCAGACCAAGCAAAATATGCATTGAAATACGCAAAAACGTGAAAAAACATCCCCGACATTATTGATCATAACTTGAAGAAACATGATCAGATATTAATAATTATTGATCTAAATATTTCTGACACCACTGGCTATTGAGTGATTGTTTAAGTTCCCACATCACCCAACTTCTGCTCTTGCACTACCTGGGAAAAACCAACCAAGCAAATTGTGGTGAAATGAATGAAAAAACTTCAGTAAACTCTATCTATCTAGATCTCTGGCCCCCAACAGCCAGTTGATTACAAGGTTTCACTGTCAAAAAGCAGTGTGTCTACTAGATGACGTTCAGGAATGTTTATGAATTCAAAAAATAACTGGTGAAGTCTGGATTAGTCAGAAGCAGAACATTATCGTGCTGTCAGTGAATGCGGAAAGCGTCTCCATACTTCTGTTCGCACAATGCATCCATATTTCAAGCAATTTTTGTGTAGGCAGTTGAAAAACAAAACAATGTATAACTAGTAGCCATAGCCAAATTGTGCAAGATATGCCACGTTTTTAACGATATAATATGTTGCAAGGTCGATCTCTTAATGATGCTTGCTTTATGCAGAATGGCGCTAAATGACACTTGGGTAGGGAAAATTTGCAATTTTCAGCCAGTATGGCTGCGCAAGACCGGTCATGCCTTCTGGTGAGTGTAAATGAAATGCTGTAGATACTTAATGTCAGTTGCTGCGATCGGCGAGCTTAGATTTTGTTTGCCCCGGACCTTCAAACACACACTGCTGTCTCGTGTTTCCCTTTGCGTCAGCTTGGCTTTTCTTGTTTATAGTTATCAAGGTGTCTTGATATTGAGAATAGGCATTTAAAGGCATTTGCCAGTTATTTCATAATTGTTTTCTGTGTCAGCGTCAAGGTCGATCGGACACTTATGCCACTGAGTTTGACCTTGAAGCAGAAGAGTACGTGCCTCTACCGAAAGGCGATGTTCACAAGAAGAAAGAAGTGATACAAGATGTCACACTGCATGATCTTGACGTTGCCAATGCTCGCCCACAGGTACCTGTCGACATATTGGCACTTGTGCAAGCTTTTGTTGGCAAACAGTAGTAAACATTCTGCTAAAGGATGCGTAATATTTTGTCTTTTTCAATCTGTTTGCTCTGTACATCACATGAGGGAGGTTGGTCAGCAAAACTGTGTGAATTCCTATATACAGAGTGGGCCATAAAAACCTTCCCTTATATTATTTTGTTTAAAATGCTACTGCATTTGTTTATGTAGACAAAATGACACACCATATAAATTGCTAGTCTGTTCTGCAAATACATGCTTGCGTATATGTCTAAGTAAAACAGCAAAAACTTCATACAACAACACTTGAAGAGAGTCGAGTAAACAACTGTTCAATATGCCTTCCGTGACCTTCAACTGCAATTTTCAATCTTGGTTGCCACTGATCAATGGCTTTGTTGATCAGTTCTTGATCGAGACTGGCCCAGCAGGTACATACTTTGTCTTTGAGATTTTCCAAACCCACAATTGGAACTCTGTACACATCTTGCTACAGAGCACCCCAGACAGCATAATCGAGTTTATGTCCGAACTGTTCGGTGGACAGACAGAAGGCTCGATGAAATTGGGTACGTTCTGCTGCAGAAACTCTACTGTTAACTTCGCCCGGTGCGGTGGAGCACCATCCTACTGGAAAACGAACTCCTCGCCGCACAGCTGACGGATGTCTGGCAGAAGCCAGTTCTGCATCAGGTTTCGCGGTAGTAATGTCCATCTACCTTGGTTCCTTTATCGATGCAGTGTACCTTGGTCTTGCCTGTCTTGGATACTGCCACTGATACCATCACACTTTCGCTGAAGTGCTTGCGATTTTTGATGAGGCGCTCACTTGGTACTGTTTTCCCCATTGTGTTTCCTGTAGAGTTGGGTTGCTTTCATTTATTTTATCCCATTTGCAAATTATTGAAAATATTTGCACGGAATTTGCACATATTACTCAGAATTGATTATATTTCAATGTGCATTATTCACTTTTCATGTACATTACTGTTGGAAGACATAATTAGCTGACATGTAGGGGGACCGTTTTTTATGGCCCACTTTGTATAATTTGAAATTTTTGAAGGAAGAGAAAAGGCCCAAGTAACAAATGATTATTTTTCGCAGGTTATTAGTCCCTGGATTCAGATTGTGATTGCAACAGAGAGCCTGTCTGAAATGACACTGCGTAAATGTACTTTTGACATTAACATATAGATAATAACTCGACCAGTGAAATGAAATGCCTGATACATCTGATAGATGATTGGTCTAATAATGATATCGGTGCAAGTGCATCATATTTGTTTAATCATCCTACTTTTCCAGAGTTGCCAAGTCCATCGGATTTTCTTCTGGAATTGTTGTAGCAGATTTTTTCCATGCTGGATTTTCCTTAATAATAATAAAAACGATTTTGTATAGCGCCAGCATCTCACTTGACTTCAGAGGTGCCAAGTCAACATTTTGAACAGCATGAGTTGTCTGGTAGCTTTCTAGTCCTGTCACGGACAATTGAATCAAATGATGTGTGATATGATTCATGGTTGCACAGGTAAAATACTTAGCTTTGTCTCATCTGCAGTGAGTATAATATAGTTTAGCTGTGTTGGTGGAGCTAAAGTAGACAATTGTGCTGTCTGTGGCAGGGAGGTCAGGATATAATTTCGATGCTGGGACAGATAATGAAACCAAAGAAGACTGAAATCACAGGTAAATTTTATCATGTAAATTGTATTAATAGTAATAATATTTTTCAAGTTTGTTGAACCTGCCTTGGCTTGGCGAGAGCCCAAACCAACAACTCTGGGCAGATTTTTCATATTCGTGCCTGGGTTAAGAAGCCAGTGGACTTGCTATACAAAGTGTATTAATATACATGGTGTGTAATATGCATGTTCGTCCCTGTTAGGTATGTGCACTTCATTTTTTTGGTATGGTTGCCAAGTTATTCAAGCATATAAGTCACTGAAATAAATCCTGCACATAATCCACAATTCTGCATGTTTCTGTACTTAATTTTTCGTTTACGGAAATCCGTTGATACATGGAGGCAGTTAAGTCTGTTGACAGAGTGCATGACAATAACTAGTTGTGCAGCAGAGCTAGTAATGGCCAAGACCTGTGCTAACCCCCAACACTGACATAACTAGGAATATTGGAGATGTACTGTTGTCAAAAACTTTTGGCCATGACACTGTGTCATTTGATTTCGATTTTTTTAGCAGTTTTAGTTTTATCAGAGATAGACTAAGCTCGCTAATTGGCTACCTCTCAGGCTCTCAGTTATTGTTCATATTAAGTAGGGCCCACAGTTTTCTGCGGCCCCGGAATATTGAGCCGAGCCACGGAATTTGTTTTTTTCCCACAAAATTTTGATATTGTCGCGGAATTTTTGCAGAAGTTAAGAAATGATTGACAATTAGTACGATTGTCAGCTTGATAACGTAATTAGACTAACTATATTATGGAAAAAATCAAACTGAACTGCCTATAACTGCATTCCTTCTAATAATTACCATTGTCTATGGCACAATCGTAAATAAACACAATGCAACTAATTGACAAATTGCACTTTTGAAAAGAAAAAGCTCGATAATTTTTTTTATGTTGCTAGCGCAATTGAGCGCCATGCCTGCATCTGACAACTGAAGTTTTTTTAACAGAATAAAGCTTAGTTTATGCACAAACGGAAGGCCGTGATAAGCCGCAGAATTTGGATAATTTTGCTATGGCGAGCCGCGGATCTTTGTGAACTGGCCCGTGGAATTTGGCCAAAAATTTCCACGGAAAACTGTGGGCCCTAGTACATTGTATTAAGTCATTGGCAGCTATGAGTGTCCTTTGAACCTCTCTCTCTCTCTCTGTCTCTCTCCAGCTCGTGCATTTTATTTTAGTGATTGATGTCACACTCGTTTAGCCAACATAGGTGTCAGTATGCATGAAACTGTGCTCTTGCAGACAAGCTTCGGAAGGAAATCAACAAGATCGTGAACAAGTACATTGACCAGGGTATTGCCGAACTGGTTCCCGGTGTCCTGTTTATCGACGAGGTTCACATGCTTGACATAGAGTGCTTCACGTATCTGCACCGGGCGCTTGAGTCGACCATCGCACCGATTGTTATTTTTGCAACGAACCGTGGCAAATGCACAATTCGGTACTGTTATATTGATTTCTTACTGGTTGAATAGCAGGGGTTGTGACGATGTATGCTCTTATTATGTTGTCTAGAGTGAGTGGCCAAAAGAGAGTAACCACACAGCAAAAATTCGTGTGCGTTACCAAAACGTTGGCAGCAACATTTGAACACACACTTTTGATATTTGATCATTTTGGCTATTTACACATTTCATTAAGTAGCTACATTACGTGAGCATGCACCGACATCAAAATGACATCATTGTGTGCGTAACTGTATTTACACTGGGTAGATAATTGTGAACGGGTAAAGAAAGAATGAATCAAAAAATGCCTGTGTTAAAATAACTGGTTGAAGTTACTGAACAAAAATTTGACCCATGTTGATATGGTCAAATATGTAGGAGAGAGTCGTGCATTTATTTCAAGTTTTTGAATAAATATTGTAATGGAAATGCTACGGAAAATCAGCCATGAAGTGTGGCTGCCAGAATGTATGGGCAAAATGGTTTCCTTCGTAAGTACCCTCTGTGCTTTGTGGATGTATAACTTACAATAGTGTATGAATACTGTATCCAGCCCATAGTAATGTTGATGCTAAGAAGCCTAAAATATTCCAGATGCTAATTTATAGCTGATTGTTATTAATTATGCTGTGAAAAACCCTTTTATATTCCACAAAGGTTAGCTCCAGCACACCACTAAAAATTTACCAGAAAACTGGAAAATGGAAAAATGGATATCTAGTGTGACACGGCCTGTGAAAATATATGGTGGACAACTAAATTTAGGCTTGGGAATGAACTGACCAACATCGAAATGCAAGAAGATTCAATTAGAGCAGTCATGGGAATTTGGGTGCCATTGCCTTTTGTTTATATTTGCAGCTAATATGGCTCCTTGTTGAAAAACTGCATTTGTTCATTAAAGCCAAAAATTATTTGACTAATTACTGATCTTTGCAGATAATTTTCTTTAGTATTTTTCTCACAAACATGTGTTTAATCTTGTCAGCCACTTGCTGGCAATTACACAGAGCTGCCATCTTGGTTACTGACTTATGGCCACTTACTGTAAGAAATGCCAATGGTGTTTTGATGCTGAGCAGTAAAAATGGCATCTGCTATACATGCCTTGTTTTTCATTTAACTGGCACATGTGGCCAGAATTACTAGGTTAGGTTACTCCTGGTTGGGCATGTGCCATAAAGTTAATTTTAACTCTGTTTCTCAGGAATTTTTATGGCAGAACTTTAAATTACTGGCTTGCTGAAAGTAATGACTGGTTATTGTAAATAAAAACAAGAAACAAAATTGAAAATTTCCATGCAAACGTGTTCAAGTCCTTTGACAGATAGTGAACTATATTAAATGGCTTTTTTATTAAAATCTTCCACATATTTCATCAACAGGATTTGTGCTAAGTGTTCTGGCAAACATTGTAGAGGAACAGATGATCTCATTGCTCCACATGGAATTCCACTGGACCTGCTGGATCGTGTCATGATCATCCGAACAATGCCGTATTCGCAGGAGGAAATGCAACAGGTTTGCCAGTTCTTGGCCAGCGTAGCTAATAACTAGGGCCCACAGTTTTCCGCAGAATTTTGTGACAAGCTGCAGAATTTGCCCTTTGCTGTGGAATTTCGATATATTCATGGAATTTCGCAAAAGTTGAGAAATGGCCGGCGATTGGTACGATCTCTGGCTTGATGATGCAATTTTATCACGGAACGTGACAGAAAAATTCCAATCGAACTGCCTAAAACTGTGGGTCCTACTAATAGCTGCGGCAATATGGCAAAATCATACGAAGCAAACACAATGCAACTTTTATTGCACTTTTAAAAAGAAAAAAATGATAATTATCTTTGTGTGTTGCTAACATAACAGAGCACAAGGCCAACCTTCCAATAACTGAAATTTCTGAACAGAAAATAGCTCAGTTTACTCACGAATGGAAGGTCGCGGTGAGCCGCGGAACTTCGACAATTTTCCCGCCGTAAGCCGCAGAATTTTGCAACCTGACCCATGGAATTTGGCAAAATATTCTGCGGAAAACTGTGGGCCTTACTAATAACAGTTGTAATAAGAAGGGCTGAAGGACTCACGGTAATGTAATGTGCAGCTAATACATCATGTCTCGATAAAAAACGTGCCACTTTTATTTCTTGAATAACTCTGTGAAACATTTGGCTAATTTTGTTAACTTTTGGCAGGCAACAGTATGAAGAAACTTGACGTATGTGATTATAGTTTAGCCCATCTCACTTTAATATGGTCAGTACAATACCTTGTGAAATTCAGAAGTTGTAGTTTGGCCGTTTACAACAATGAACTCATACTGGGTAGCGCATGCATTGGCTCAAAAATGATTGTTTAACAGACTCGCCAACAGCACGTTCAATAACGTGCAACCCAGAGTGGCTCACTCGCTGTTGATGTGCCATTTCAGTTCATCAATGTACAGTTTTAAAATGAACACGACTAGTGTTAAATATGTAACAGGTTTCAATGATTTTGTGTCTCTGATTGTTTGAGCCAATGCATGCGCTCCCCAGTATGAATACGTTGTTGTAGCCAAACAATGACTTGCATTTCACAAGGTAATGTAGTGACAATATTAAAGTGAGGTGGGCTGAAGTAAACTCATTTACGTCCAGTTTCTTCATGATGCTGTGTGCCAAAAAGTATCAAAATTGGTCAATGCTGCACGGAGTTGTTCCAAAAATAAAAGTGGCACATTTTTCATTGAGACACGGTGTACTTTTGTGATGCTACCTAAGAATAATTATTATAGTGCGATAATTTATACTGATAGTGAATAAGGGAAGTTAATGTCTCATTCAACACGTGTAATTGGTTATTTTGGGGATGAGTCTCAAAATTATGAAAATAGATCAATATATTCAAGGTTGAGTGGGCCCTTGCGACAAAGTATACTTCATTGTTAATACAGCAACGTTGTTCATTGGGCGACGTGTGAATCTAATCATCGATACTTGGAATAGCCTGGAGTAAGTGGAAGTCACTTTAGTAGAAAGTGATAAAATTCCTAAGATTTCCAAATGATACATGGCAGTGAAAGATTTCAACAGTGCAGTGTACCGTAGTCTGTTTGCTGTTGTCTGTTGTTATGCAGATCATTCGGATACGTGCTCAGACGGAAAATATCGCCATCAATGACGAATCTCTGAATGTCCTCGCTACCATCGGTGTTAAGTCAACACTCCGGTAGGCACTGGGTTCTATTCTGCCTACAGAAATATTTTCAACATAGTTGTTTATGAGACATGCTTAAATTTGAGGCCTCCATATGGAAGACTCCTTGAATTTAAGAGATCGAAACTTAAGATTCTTAAAAATGTATGTTCTATGCAAGGTCATCAACGTTGACATAAATAAAAAGCTTGTCACTATTGCTTGTTATGATAAGCAGCATGTCTGTGCCTATCTGCAACCGTTTTCATGCTACACGAGATAATTGCGGTAAAATAACCAGTTTTTATGGGGGTAGCCGCCTGCACCGGCCTCCTTGAACCTAGGGGGTCAGGACTTGGACTGCTAAAATCTGATTAATGCCGAAAATTTCATACGCAAGTAAATTCAGTGTTGAAATGTGTGCTGCATCCAAAAATTGCGAAAAATTCACTAAAAACCCCTTTTTGGCGGTTCAAGGTCATCGATGTTGATAAATCTAAAAAGCCTGTTACCAGCGTTTGTTATGATAAGCAGTATGTCTGTACCTATCTGCAACCGTTTTCACCCTGTATGAGCCAATAACGGCACTTCTGATATTTGATCATTTTGGCTATTTACGCATTTCGTTAAGTAGCTACATTACCTGAGCATGTACTGACGTCACAATGACGTCATTATGTGCGTAATAGTATCTATGCTGAATAGATATTTGTGAACGGTTAAAGTAAGCAAAAAACAGAAAGGGATTGTATTGAAAGGATTGTCTCTAGTTAGATTGTCTCTAGCGTCTTTTTCAGGGGGTGGGGGAGGTACCCCTCTTTTGACACTCTCGTTCAAGGGGAACCCTCACACCCAGGGGCAGGAAATTTTGTCACGAAAAACCAGAGACCTTGCGGCAGCCATGTTGAAGATTTCATGATCCTAGCTTGCCCCGTTTTGATACAATCACAGTGTGACAGACGGACAGACAGACGCCCAGGCCATGGCTAAGACGTGCAAAGCATTCTGCTGTTGTGCGTAAAAATCTATCACCTTACTTCATTCTCGTTAGCATGTGTTAGGTGTTTGCTATTTATATTTTTTCAAAACACTGCTTGGCTACTCTACAGCTACTTTCAGAATGTGTTTGCTCAGAATTTACCTATAAATCTTTGCTGTTCAATCATGATAATTTCAGTCGTCGTGTACATCGAATTTGTTAACAGATACGCAGTTCAGCTGTTGACACCGGCAAGCCTTCTGGCAAAGATCAACGGCAAAGAAGCAATCGACAAGGATGAAATCGAAGAAATAAACGAACTGTTCTACGATGCAAAGTCATCTGCAAAGATACTTGCAGAACAGAAAGACAAATATATGCAGTAGACAAGCTGCTGTTAGTATTGCTGTATTGTGTTTTTTGTACTGTCCGACTGTTTCTGGTTACGTTACATTGTTGAATTCACTCTGATGGCTTGGTAGTAATATCACACAAATAGTTACATTTTTCACAGTCACATGTTCGTCAGTACACTGCTGCGAGATTAATCTTACAGTAAACCGGTGTTGAATAATTTCAGTTTTGATTTCCCGTCACTTTTAGGAATTCTGATTAATATGCATGTTACAGATTTGCCCATTGACCCAATGAATGCAGCCTAGTCTGTGTTATATAATTCAGACATCTGGGGTAGCAGTGATGATAAAGAGATTGCTAGTATGCAACATGCATATTATATAAGATCTGTTTGAACTATTTGCAAGGTTTATGCATGAAGAAATTAGCAGAAAACTGGCCAGTTAAACAACAACTGAATGTAGTACCAGCAGCAGGCTGTTAGTTGAGTAACGGTGTTTACACTGGATACATAAATGTTGTTGATCTCAGATAACAGTAGACTAAACGTAGGATAGTCATCTAACATAGAACTAAGCCTATCGGGGAAAATGCCTTACAGTGACAGCAAACTTACAAGAAATTGTTACTAGAAGTCTGCCAGATTGCCAATGAAATCCTCTTGCGAGACTGGCACCCGCCATATCCGTGGAAAGACAGTAAGTTGGTTATGCAAAGAGCAAGAGAAAAAAATCGTGACAGTAATATCTAGATGTCACTACTCTGTTAATAGATTTGTTTCGTCTTATCATGCATGAATCGGCAATCTACCATAAGTCTACCTGAGAGCAAGCCTCATATCAAAGCACCTTGAGCAACGTTTTTTTAATTAGCACATAGGCATTTTAATTGTCTAAGTAAACTGTTAAATTGGAACCATAACATTAACACAGATAACTGCAAAAAAAGGAAAATCGTACTATAATGCACGGAAAGTCCGTTTGTTTGTCTGTCTTGTCTTGTCTGTCAGCCCCCTCTAGCACCTTCACTGTTGCACGGTTGCGGACCCTGATTGTGGCGTTTGAATCTTCGGGCCTTCGGTACATTCCCGCACGGGCAGCCCGAGGGCGGGGGATGAGTTGCCGGGTCTTCTTTCCCTGCTGATTCTGCCAAGCCCGTCAGCTTTGCGCACCGTGTAGCGCTTCATGGCAGATAACTCCCGCCCCGCCCTGTCACTTCTAGTGTATGTAAGTGATACAGAAGTATGAGGCACAATTGGCACATTGTCATGAAAACTGCAAACCTACACAAGGTGGGAAATTCAGCACCGTCTAGCATAACATAATGATTTCTAACTATTACAAGGATGTCCCCGACTGTTTTAAAATGTCACAGCAAACAACGAGTACAAACTAAGGATCGACGTGAAGGACATGTTCGGTTCACTGAAAAAGGAAAAAAAATGTCCACATTACTGGTAAGCGTAAAATTTTGCCATTCTACGAATATAGTCCGCCTGCTGTTGCCACATGCTAGAAGTAGCCTGGTGGTTGTAGTAATGCATGCTGCGCATGTGTGCATCATAGGCTCCAAGACAGTAACTGGAGTAAGAAACTGAAGCTAGAATGGATGGCATCATATAAGCAGATCCACGTGCACTGTGATAGTCAAATAAGTCGTAAGGATTTTGCCTTGAGGAATGGGATGATGGAGCTGCATTACTGTTGGCATTGTGAGGACGTGAACATTTTGCACACTGCGATCTCGACCAACTATGACAGTCATTCACTCCTGCATCTGGAGAATTGACAGAAGCTTTACCACGACGAGAAGTTAGCCTTGGTTTACGGCGTCTTTCTTCTGTGAACCTTCCATGTGTTTCTTGGCGTGAACTTCTGCTAGTAACACTGTGCTTGCCAGACTCAGGAATACGTGGCCAGACTGGGGACGAGACAGAGTCCTTATGGTAGTAATTGTGGCCAGCCAGTGGCTCGGAGAACTCACTCAAGATGTTATGTTTCTTGGTGTGTGGCTTCATGGTGACAGCCGAGGGCACTGTTGGTGGTGAAGATTGCAACTTTGCAGTGGACTGCACATTTTTCTGGTGGCGACTTATAGCTGTTGTGACTGGTCTGCTAATACTGGATGCACAACTGCTCAGTGGAATAACATCTGCACTGGATGACTTCAAAGGATCACCTTTGTGTGTGGTATCCACCTTTGTATAAAAGCTGTCAGCAGACTTTTGTTTGTTGGAGATTACGTTTGCAATTGCAGCATCTGCTAAAGTATAAGAAACTGGAGAGACAATGGGAATTATATCCGACTGTACATTCATGGGCTGTGATGTACTGTATAAAACAGCTTGAGCTTTGCCACTCTGAGCTTCCTGTGCTAAAGCATTTGTGCTGGCATATGACTCAGCAGGATCAACAGGTGCTTCCTTCACAGTAGATACGCATGGATCTGGCAAGTTCTGAGACAGAGCTGAAGTATCAATACCTACAGTTGAAACAGCAGAAGTTTGTTGGTTCAAAGACTGTACACGAAGTGCATCTGTTGTGCCACTGGCCGAATTTACTGGGAGTTTGGTGGATTGTGATCCGAATTCTGTAACACTGCTTAGATTTGACTCTAGTCGTTTCCATGGCGGTGCATTTCTTGCAAACCGTCTGCCATTTGCTGGCTGTAACACATTATCCACTCGCTTCAGTTTCAGTTCTCTGACACGTGAAGTCACCTGTGGAGAAAGTGATACTCCGCTGAACTGAAGGCTTAATATCTTTTCACGCGTTAACAGTGCATCGGACGGAAGACGGTCACTGCAAACAGGTTCTACATGCAGCCCAGCATCATAAACTTGACTCGAGATGCTCGTATCCTCACTATTTATTGAGCAAACTGGTTCAGCATTCACCTCTTGGTAATATGGCTTTGAATCAGGTGTCTGCCTGTTATCAGAGGAAACGACGTGTTTCTCAGATGATGTGTCAGTGTTTCCAGAAAGTTTCTGCTCAGGTGCTGGTAGTCCATACATGAGTGCTGCGCACTGCGGAAACTGCTTGCCAAATTCCTGCTCCGATTTCTTTAGCCATCTTGACAACGTGGCCCATTCTGTTTCGTGCACGTCCGGCACAGTATCGGTTTCATTGCAACCGGAAAGAAACACTTTCTGCCCGGCGACATTTTCCAGATTATTTTCCTTACAAAAATTCTCATGATCTGCGGTCAGTGCTGCAAAACTGTAGTCCGTACCAACATCTGGCACAAATGCAGTTTTTGACCACAGAGCGGATCCCAGTTTACGCACATCTATGTCGTCTGAATCTGCGTACATCAAATCATTTTCTACACCTGCACTCTGACCTTGCAGCATGCTGAAACACGTATTTTTACAATCAGCAGCAGCTTCGGCTATGCCTATATTACACTTTTCCACTGTAGTTGTGAGATCGGGCTTATCACAGTCAGTTTTGAATTCTGATTGGCATAGAACTGAATTAGAGTTTTCAGACGTCTGAACCTGAGAGACCTGCTGGGATTCTATGCCAGATAAGTTAATCACAGCTTCAGCATTTGAAAGGTTATTCACACTTTCACAGTCAGATAACACTGACTTCACTGTTATAGCAGCAGCATCTGCCTGGAGGTGATTACTGCCGATAGATAAACCGACTTTCTCCATCATCCCACCAGAGCCTGGCACGATGGAGCTGCCAGTGTCCTGGGCAAGATCCACTGGGATCGATGCTGCACAAAACACAACATTAAAACATCTTTTTACAAAAGACTAATGGTATGTGTTAAGATAAACTACTGATGTTAAATCGCAACACTGACATACTGTGTTGGAGATTATTTTGATTATTTTGGAAAAGAAAAGAAGGCTAAACAGTTTCTCTGATTGTGTTAATGCCAAATTTAGCCAAAGCCTCCATATTTTAAGATGTTAGGGCACTACAGAAATTTTCTTATCATTACTATCTGGAAATTATTAACTACTGAATTGTCTGGTGGTACGAAAATAATGCAGTAATTTGAGCACTCTATAAGAGTAGTGATTATGTCCTGTATTACATGAACTAACAAAGAATCTATTACTAAATTAATTAAATTACAAGACTATATGGAGCAATAACAGAACAAAAATATCCTTAGTGCAGTTTTAATTTTGAGAGTTAACACTGTTTTACACTCAATTTAAAAAGTGACAGGTTGTTTGCAATTTCACATACGATTTCAAGTGGTGTAAGATTTTCTTAGTAACATTTAACAAAAAACCTCAGATATTGCTAAGAGTATTGACCGGAGTTCACTTTTATAGAAATGCAGACTAAATCAAAATGAGTTGGAGAAAATTCTGGCAAACATGCCGCAAACAGCAGTGACAGTTTACCCGGCAGTGGACTAATGCACATGTTGCACAGTTCGGCATAACGACCGAGGTCAGCTTTTTCCTTCTCACCACAGACAAATGTCACCGCTACTCCATACGTTCCTAGAATAACAAAACATACACACTGTACAGTGCTCACAGCAATAATATACAACTGCAAAAGAATAAATGTTTAATTTTACTGGAGATTTTGGGACACCTGTCCCAGACATAGTGGAATGCTGCATGACATATTAGAATGAAGGATGTTAGGGAAAAGGACAAGACAAAGTGCATGAACTGCAGAGCAACTTTTCCACATACTAATATACTGGCTAATTTTAAATATCTCTCACTTGATAACCTGCATACCTGGTAAATGTCTTGTTTCCTATCAACAGCTACAGATAAGTGATAACAGCTGTTGCTTCATCACTACAACAGGTTACAGCTAGGCCATTTTTTATTTATGTGGCAGTGAGAGACACTGAAGATTAATATTTATATAAACACATGTACAAATAAAATATAAAACTACGAATAAAATGGGGGTTTTGGCAACACTGCCAGTGCTCACCAAAGCTATCAGCTCAGAAAATATGACAAACATGTCAATTACAACAGAAATATAACACTAGATACCATAAAATTGAATACATGTACTAACAAGAAATATTTTAGATTGTGACCAATCTAATGTACACCTCACATGCATTATTTTCTCCTGTATTCTTTTTAACTGCTTTTTAGTTCCTTTTTTTCACACCGCAAATGACGTCATTGGTCATGTGACCATTCAACTCCCGGTGGTCGACTTTCTATGGGTGGTCTATTGTGACCATGCATGTATCTAGCACCGTTATGGAGATATGGTCGTTTGAAGTTCTTCCAGGAAGGCTCTTCCAGGAACAGAGGTCGGTTGTTGGTCGGTTGTCAGTCGATCCTCAATATTACACTGATCTTATATACTCCTCTTCGCTACGTTAGGAACATAGCACGCGAGGAGTAAAAAGATTAATCAACATTGAACAAGTCATGTGAAATTTACGAAAGAACAGCAAGAACATGTCACAAAATCCAATGCTTACCGAATCTGCCAGCTCGACCAATACGATGCAGATAAGTTTCATGGTCATAAGGAACATCCAGATTCACGATGAGATTAACGTTCTCAGCGTCAATCCCACGAGATGTCTGAAATACACACAGCAACAACGTGTACTGAATCCAGCACTTTGTTGCTGTTAAGAGTTCAGTTAGGTATAAAGAAGAGCACTGAGCACCATACGCCCTGTGAAGAAACTGAGGAAATGACCACCAAAGGTTCTTCCTCGGAGACATGACCTAACCAGGTGTAAGAAACTTCTACAAAGTACAGCTGAGGCTCCATGGTGTGAAACTGAAACAGGATGTCTGAATGGGTCGATGGGAAAGTAATAAGCCATAAGAAAAGGTAATTTACAACACAGCACATTAACAGCAAATAACCTCAAATATGTGCTTGGTGTGTTAGTAGAAAAAAAGTAAAACTGAGACAGTGTGTAAAAGTAGACAAAAAGCTTAGCATATGCTGATTTTGAGAAAGTCATAAAGAGCCTTCCAAGCAAATGGAATCATTGGAAAATTTGGAATCACATGCATGTCTAAATGCACATCGTCCATATGTCAATAGCCTGATTCATGGACCCTACTTCTGTCAATGCTTCAGTCCAATCAACAGAACCAAGGCACAGAAGGGTAACTCAAAAATATGAAATGCATTGGGCAAATCTTACCAGATCAGTTGATATAAGAACACGGCACTGAAACCTCTTGAGCTTTGACATTGCCGACAGCCGATCAGTCTGACCCTGAGAACCGTTGATGAAAGCTGACGGCCAACCACAAGCACTGAGTCGACTGCATAAACTCTCAGCCCTAACACATGTTCAAACTGTATCAAATAATAGGATCCAACCAGTGCAGAATAACCTACCCATGTCACCCATAGTCTAATGATGCTTCATTCCACAATGCAAGTGTAGTTCTACTAGCATATCAAGCAAATTTAAGGTTATTACAGTTAATGCACTATATAAATAACTTACATACTTACTTATTTGACCAGATGGCAAAAAACGGGACAAGTGGCTGTGCATAATACACACACAGGGCATTATGGTCTGCCATTTTTAAAAGCAATACGAACATCAATAAGACTATGACGTTCTTATCACCTTTCAATTTACTAATCTGCAACATTCAGATACCCAGCAGACTATTCCAGACGTCTTGAAATAACAAACGGCTATAAGCGAACCAAAATCTTAACTACGTGTTCGTTGAATTTCTCACGAACATTGTGCGGTCTATAAATTTACCTACTTACAAGTCTTACCTTCCTGTTCAAGTTATGGCTGTATACTACTGACCGGAGTTGGTAGTTGGAGAAGACGAGACATTGGTGAAAGTCAACAGATGACAGCAAGTCAATCAACGCAGCACATTTCTGCTCAAACACCTTCTGTGCCAGCGGCTGAAATGGCAGATGCCTGTAGTACTGGCGCACTCCTGCATTTGTTAACACACACATATACTTGTCACTTTACAGATAAACCTTATATTCCATCTTCTGTTTGAGACCCATGCACCCTCGTCAGAGAGGCCAAGACTTCTCGTATATTCTTTGATAGTATCAAAGAAATCTAGACCATTAAAACAAAACTGAACTACTGTCCACGTCTTGCTAAATAGCAACTAACTCATTTTTAGGAAAATTTGCAACAAAGTGTGCTGAAAATTCTTTGCAATCACTTTATTGCAAATTTCCAACAGACCAGAAAGAAAAATCGTAAAAATCCATCCATGTTTGACGAAGATAGGGACCAACATCTGGACTCTGGAGTCTTGTTTTTAACACACCTATGAGTGCTATATGCAGGCACAAGTAGACAAGCATGTCTCCATACAACATAGACGTTATTTGGAACTCGACATAATTCATGACTGCATCACTGTATGTCTCGGTGGAAAGGAAGCTGCCAGAGTCACCCAATCACCTAAACACTATCGGCCTAAACACTACCCCTTGGCTCTATGCCTCACAGTACTGTTATAAAGGTGGCTTTGACACATCTAACAAAATCCATACGTTCAATCAAACATCATGCGCTTAAAATACCCTTCGAAAGTACACTCTTGGGGATGCCATATTTAACCTGCAGCAACTCCAGCAAAATTGGCAGGAAATGGTGCCCTACTGTCATAGTGAACACCATGTCTCACATTCGTTTATGGCTAAGAGACTATTTTATTAAGCCATGGGTAATTTACTGCAACAAAAATTTTAGGATGTTCCCTAGAACCAGGGCACTGAAGCTGGTGCTCCAAAAAGCAGACATTAAAACTAATACCGGTATACAATCATAGCATACTGGATGGACGGATGCACATACAACTCAAAATGTCAATACTGCACTATGTACATTCCATGATGATAACAAAAGTGTGTTTACCAAGAAGTGATGGATCTTTAGCATTGAGCCGAATGAAGACTGGACTGTGCATGTAAATGGTGATGTGATGAGCCAGTGACTCCGGATACGTTGCAGACAGTGTCATCATCTGCTTGCTTGCCGGCAACGTCGAATATATCCAACTGTTACGCCACAAATGAGTTTATCTCTTAGCACATTAACCTCTTTCTAGTTCAACAGACAAACAATGAAAGATCTCTTGACACCACAAAGTATTTAAACTAAGCCAATATTAATCTGATAGTGTAACTGTAATGTGCCAGTCTGGTGACCGAAAGGTCCCCGGATCGACTCAGGCCCTGAGCACTGCCAGGCTAAAATCTTGGGTAAGTTGTTCAGTGTTGACACACATGTGCCTCTGTTCAACAACCAGTATAATTTGGTACTGGCCAAAGGGTGATGATGCCTTGTGGCTAGGAAGGCAATCGTAAGTCTGGCGGTGCACTGGCCACGCATCATGAACTCAGTGGTCTATCCACCTACAGGCTCAATGGCCACAGAAAGGGAGATAAGCACCCTGCCTACACTCCAGAGGGGCACGGCACGCTTTACCTTTATCTTAATATTAATTTAGTCAGAAATACAGACTGAAGCTTAATAACAGCTCACTTGACATCATCCTGAAAACTGCTTTCAAGCAGTTTGTCTGCTTCGTCGAGAACAAAAATGCGAATTGATTCAACTTTCAGAACCTTCTCTGAAATGAGCTGCTTTATGCGACCTGTAGACAATTAATAACTATAATAATAAGTCAATCACACACAATTTGTGTCATACTAGATATGCTAATGTAGTTATTATAGCGATCAAACATCAAAAAAAGACTGCTGGAATTGAAACAACAACTAAACTGCAAACAGTGCTGTTAATAATACTTGCTAAAAATATCACCATTATCAATACCAATAATCATTCATGGCAAAAGTATTAACAGAAATTATACAGAAAAGAAAGATATTTAGTAAAGCGCAATAACCAAATCTATGATTAAAATAAAAAAGCAGTAAGTCAGGCACTGACAGTTGGTTAACTAATAACTATAAACAAAAACAACAACACACGATTAATTGGTTAATTAATAATTTTAATAAACACACAATGAAAGTAAAGATTACAAAATGAAATGTCAAATAATATCATAATATCAATTTAAATCTTCACTTCAATATGCTCACACTATCATAAAGAGTCAACAGATATAAGCCCACACATTACCAGGCGTGCCAACTGCAATATGGCATTTCTTAAGTTTGGCCACGTCGTCAGCCAACGGAAATCCACCAATGAATGTCTGACAGTGAAGATGTGGAACCGCACATCCAATAGCACAAATAACTTGCTGAATCTGAACAGCAATCTCTCGCGTCGGTGCCAACACCAGAACCTTTGAACAGCAGCCAACACATCTTCATCTTTCTGTTGCTAATTGCATGCCTCCTTTTCTATAAATTTTTTCACGGAACTAAAAACCCTCAAAATTCACAACACATTCCAAATTTTAGTTGATCGAGCACAACAAACTGTACGTAAATGAAGTGTTAAAAATATATACAACATTGATATTTCTTCAACTGACGCCAATGACAATTTCAAAGACTCATAAGGATAGGCTTGCCAATCTTTTGCGGAAGTTCCTGCTCGGTTGTCACCAAAACATGCTTTTTTCAATTTCCACATAAATTTCCAAGACAGTTTACTCTTATTTTGAGGCACTTAAAAACAAGCTTTACATTTTAGAAATTTTAGTAAAAGCGAGAGGCCTGTAACCATTTGCAATACATTTGCTGTATGAACTACCTAAAATGCAAACAGTGTTACATAAAATCACTTTTACCACACTGTTTTTGCAAATTATGCATAACTGCAAATCTGCAAACGTACATTGAACTTACTTTAGCTTTTGTGTGCCTTAAACTGAAAACAAACCTGTGAACTGTTGCACGTAACATCCACATTTTCCAGAGTAATAACAGCAAATACGCATGTTTTCCCGGTCCCTGACTTTGCTTGCACAACAAGATCTGAAAAAAAACCACCAATATTTCACAACACATGCATACATTCAGTCATTCACTATCAGGTTTCCACACATATTGGCAAAAGCTACACACAAACCTAAGTACTATATATATATATATTTATTATGAACATCGTACGTAAGGTAAAAACAAACTTGCAAAGCAAAAATAATGAAAAAAAAGAAAAAGAGAAAAGGCAGAAAGTGCAACTAATCAACGTGTAGCCAAATCACATTGTTCACAAACTGTCAATCATCACTTTAACATCACTGCTAATTACTCTGAAGTCTGAATAAAGCTAAATTCCCCTGAAAAAACTTCTGAAAATTACTGTAATGGTATTTCACACACACTAGATACTTTGCATAACCCAACCAACAAATTTAAAGTACAAAAACAATTCAATAAAATAGCAACAGCAGAAAAGCTAAACTGACCAAATCCACAGCGTCCAAGTGGAATAGCCTTGATCTGTATTGGTGACGGTCGATCAAATCCTGCCTGCTTTAGTCCTTGTAAGACGGGCTCTGACAGGAGCAGGCCGGCGAATGTGATTTGCTCGTCAATGTGGACATCATCTGTGCGTGGTGTGATGTCCCACGTGTGAGCTGTTCGTTCGCTAGAGACCTGCGATGCTTTGACATCATCAACTACTTGTTGCTGCACACCATCTGCTGTATTCTACGCATCATTACACAAACATAAACACTGTGTTTTCTCATATAAAATCGTACGGGAAGCACCACTAAAATGAATAAAAACAAACACGAAAATGAGAAAAAAAACTAGACGAGGGAGAACATTACTCTAGTAAACATAACTCTTGTTAGGACCGCCCCTGTTTCTTTTAGTTATGCAGGCGTGCTTGCATTTTGTCAACCGTGAACAGTTGATGGTGGCATATGGTCTATACGATGATCCGCTTTTCACGCCTGCTGCGACAGTCGTCTGGCGGCCCAGTTGCAGTCTGCAGACATGACCTGAACAGCACGTGCTGATTGATGTTACTGCGCATGTGCGAGAACTCTGCTTGGCGAAGAGACGACAGTTGAACGTTATTATCTGCTTGAGCATTCGAACAGTCAACACGTCATGCGCTCTGTATATACGTTAGTGGGTAGTCAACGTTTGACAAGACGTATGTGAAACAACGAACTATGTTGTACGTTGTACGAACAAACCTACAGTTACAAACGACTTCTGAAGAAACACTTTTCTGTACTACTACAACTACACGACACACGTCTGCGAGTCAGTTGGCGCGTGACCCCATCGACGCAGCACGTGGCAGGCGGTTCCTCGTCAGCCGTCCGACTATCATCGTTTGCCACCCGACTTTCGTCTTCCAGCATGTGGCAAGCGGGTTCAACGGCAGCCGCCCGACTACCACCTTCTGTCCGTCGTAGTCTTCCGTCCGCCATCCTCCGGCTTCCACCTCGCATCATCGACCAGCTACAGGACAGTTGCATGTTATGTTTTTGTTTGCTGCTGCACTTTTATGTTTTAGTTCCATTCTCTAGACAATAGCCATTCACTATATATCGTTGTTCATCTCGCTTTAATATAAATTTTATCAAATATCTGCATGGAACGTACTCAGTCAGATCAAATGAACTTCTGCCAAGAGCACCAGTGACTGCATTAAGAGGACATGACCACAAGCTGTTGAAGAGGCACTGTCTTTCACACGTTAGGTCGTCATTCTTCTCTTACCGTGTGGTAACCTCGTGGAATAATTTGCCAAACGAAGTGGTGTCTGCGCCGTCATTGAACAGTTTTAAAGGAAGATTAGACAAATACTGGAAAGACTGTTGTTATTATCTGGATCCTGACATATTTATTCGACGGCCGGTGAACAGCCAACAGGTCAACCTGGCCTAACTTCAAAGGC
>Ga0209367_1002968_pt1 | contig 22763 bp, 14 predicted proteins | sample WorMetLIZISLAND2_FD_187412 | JGI IMG/M metagenome (GOLD analysis project Ga0209367, IMG submission 187412) | Marine gutless worms symbiont microbial communities from Max Planck institute for Marine Microbiology, Germany - Olavius geniculatus... ... | reverse complement strand
GGCAAATATAGAGCTTGAGACTGTGTATATCATGACGTTTTCATTTTTTTCTGGTGAGCACTGACGGTATTTGAGATTAAATGTGCGTATACCGGTATTCAATCGATCAAAGCAGATTAGGCCTACCGGTACTAAAAATTCTGCTTCATACGAATGCTATCACAGTGCCAGTGCCAAAAAGTTTGAACGTGCGTCTGTCCTGCTTTGTGACTTTATGCATCACAGCATTATCCTACTGACAACAGTTTCCTGCTGCGCGTGTTCTGCTCCCCCACGCTGAGTTACGTCACCTATCAACGTCAATTAACGGTCGTCACCGCTACAGATTAGATCAAAGCACGCCGCCGCCTGCAGCCATTGTGCGCCGCAGTCCTACACAGTGCAGGCGGCCTCGCACGCCGCCTCGCAAATTACCCCGTTCCTCGCACGAATCCTCGCATGAATCCTCGCACGCTCCCCTCGCACTATACCCACCTCGCGCCTCGCACCTCGCATTTTACCATCACCCGGTGAAATGCGGACCTGTGAACTTGCAGGCCGTCAACCGATAAAATGCGGATCACCTACTTAAAGTGTGAACCAGGTCCGCATTTTACCCTTCTTGTCTGCTGAAATGGAGGAAGGATTTAAGGCGTTTGAGTGAGTTCGTGTGACAAAGCACCTGTCTGACGGTATGAGGACGATGGTAAAAAGCGGACTTGCGGATGTTACGTCGGGGTTACTGTACGGTTAGAATAGAGTTAAGATCAGAGTTAGGATTATGGTTAGGCATAGAGTTAGGGTTAAGAATAGGGTTGGGAGATGGCTAAACTAATAAGGTACAACTTAATTACAACGTTATCTTTTGCAAAATCTGCAGATGTGCAATGGGCTTTTCACCTGTAGCCATGCGACTGCTATTACATAGACATTTCTCAGAAGGATATGTACAAGATGATGTTGTATGGGGAAGGTGTACTTTGCGGAATGCAGAATTTTCGGAAGGTGTCTTTTGAGGAATTTTTGTTGCGGAACATGCCGCAAATTACACCTTAGAGTTTTACGCATTCCGCAAAATTCAAATAAAGTCAAATCACCAACTTAGCATAGGTTTCGGCTCACATTCAAGTCTCGAATCGACTGAGTAATCACATATCGACGTAGGCCTATTTAAGCTAACTCTTGAAACGCCTCAAAGTTCGTTAACTCACAAGCAGAAGCCGGCACATCACACAAGAATGCGAGGTCAATTCAAGTAGCCTAGGCACAATCTACAAACAATTCCTGATGTAGCACAAAGATAAAAAGGTTGCCGCCGCGGCGAAGGCCGAGTCGTCGGATTAGGTGATGCACAAAGACTGAGTCGCTTGCTCAGGTTATTAAGTAGGCCTAGCTACTGCGATTTTTCACCTGGCGAACTACCATTAAGGCACGATCAAAGACAGCTAAAGAATTCAACTCAAATAGTCCTACTCAAAAAACGGTTGCCACTGCGGCGACGGCCGAGAAGTCTGCTCATGTAGTCTTGCGTTGTATCACACGATCAAAGACGATTGCGACTCCCGTGAATAGTTCGCCGATAGTTAGGCTTAAGAACATCATTACTAAAGCGGCTGTCTAAAAAACGTGGGTCACATAGTGATGGCCTAATACTAAATCAACGTAACAAAGGCCTACCAAAACAATGCTACAAATTAGCTTACTATCTTAAGCCGGTGGCCACAAACTATGACAAAACTCAACAACAACATCAGCATCATTTTTCCGCAAAGTACACCTTCCCTGTTTTGTGTGTCATTTGTAGAAGATAATGTCGGGAGAGTTGCTGGACAAGCCACTGCTTCAAGTCCTTGTAAGTCACAGCTTCTCACGTATTTCATCTGCTTCTGAACACTACTGTTCAGAGCTGCAAAAATCACATAGTTTGTGATTATAAGAAATGCAGAGCAAATCAGTGTGATCTGTCTCTCTGTCTCGTGCCGCCTGCTTAAACTGTTTGTGCACTGATTATTTCGATGTTATTTGCTACGTACACTTGTGGGGTCACCGATACGTTGTTACCTTGGGGCCCCAGTCGAAGGGGAGATTTGCAGATGAAACCTCTCATCAAAACATGCACTTGCAAATTGTGGCCAAACTGTTAGTCCTATGCTGCCACCTGGTGAATACAAACGTGATTTGGGTGGATTTGCCAGAACGATTCTGCCTTTTGTCAGATCACTTTGTTCTTTGTTGGATAAAACACTAAGTCTTGGAGAGCATTGTAAGGTATTGACTGTTTGTATGGTAGTGAGTGAAGCAGTGTCAATCTGTATGCTGTTTTCAGGGTCAGAAGAAGATAGCTGGTGCCAGTGCGCAAGGTCCTGAACGCTACAGACTTCTACTGTCCGATGGCAAACATAGTCACTCCTGTATGTAGCTCCACTACTGCTGCTTTCCTGATAAGCCACATTTTGGTCAGACACCTCTCTCTGTCTATCTGACCCTTTTGGGCTCCTGAGTCTTAAATCAAAAATGAGATGATCTAGAAAAGCCAGAATTGGTATCATTATTTTTCATGGATGAAGGTCATTGGCTGTCAGAGAAAAACATTCAGAATGTGGCATTCGATTTGAACGTGGCCGCTGCCAGAATGTTACAAAAATCAATTGCAGCTAGATTGGGGCTTTGCCCTAGACCCCACTGCAGGAGCTTACATTGTTCTTCCAGACTAGCTTTCTTTAGAGGAGGACCCCCAGGAAAGGAATTAGGAAAAAGAGTAGGGAAGTGAAAAGAAGTTCAAGGAAGATAGACACCCCCTAATCTGTGAGCATGTAATAGTTCGCTAATAGTTAGGCCTAAGAACATTATTGCTAAAACGTCTGTCTAAAAAATGCTTATTTGATGTGTTTCACTGACAGCCTTGCCTGTGTACAAGGAGACTTGCTAATTTGATGCAGAAAATCTGGAAAATGTGTCAAAATTGAAAGAAGTTATTCACCCGTTGGTCCCATGTTCCATAGAAGTAAGGGCATGTATTTACGATATTCTGAGTTAAAGTGCTATGTTGCCCGAGAAAGTGGCATTCCTGCCCTTGTGAACCTTGAAGTTTTCGTTGTCTTCAGTTGGATATCAGTTCATCAATATCCTTCACGTAAACCTCTGTTGTATTTTATAGATCAGTTAATTAGAAAATGTCTCGATTGTTGAAGAAGTAGAAAGTGTTTACAGAAGACAACACAGTTAGTGTAAGCTTGCATAATGGCTTATGACGACTCTGTTGTTTTTAGCGGCCATGTTAGCAACTCAGCTGAATGATAAAGTGACATCTGGCGAACTGGATACGAATTGTGTCATACGGCTTGACAAATATATCTGCAACCCCATACAGTCTGACAGGTTGTTACATTCATGATAAGCAATGATGATGAATTGATGATTATACTGTGACGGTTTGGCTTAGTTGGTAATGTTGTTGATTGTGTCAACAAAGTTAATTAATGCCAGACCCAGTTAGTGTTTGGATGGTTGATCGCCTGCAGGCGGGTTAACCAATAACCATCTCGGTATGTAGCCAGCCATCCAGCCCAACTCAGCCTGGCCATCCCTCTGGATGAGCACCATGCATACTGTGCTATCCACGGTCTCATGGTGTGAAATGGTGTCTGGCTGAGGGGCAAGGAAATGGAGATCAGCATGAGTGCACCATCTTATCAGCATGTGAAAGACTATATTTTATGTTACATTTACAATGATGTGAGTGGTTTCATGGTTTTTCTGAAATTATTTTAAAACCATTTTTGGCTCGCGTTGAGAAATTTTTTTCTCTATTTCTAGTTTGCAATGTAGGCAAATCTGCGTTAGTCTTGAACTACCCGGGTGCTACTGATATTGCTGTCGTTGGTACGTAGACGAGTGATGATTCTACTGGAAGTAACGGTGATTGCAACCGGCGGTGAGGTGCAGGGTCGTATTGGTGCCCCGCAGCCTCTGCGTGGTAGCCACAATGCTGACCGCAGTGGCCCGTCATCCAATCAAATGGCAACGACGAACACCGAAACTCCCATGGAAGTTAACTCCACGGGTACGTCTACAAAACCTGGTGCTGTCTAATGCCGTATCGATATGAATATGCTTTTTAGTATCAGTCACTTAGTAGTCTGTGCCAATTATTTTATGCAGTTTACTGCTGAATTTTACTTATTTATGTTTTAGTTTCTAATATTTATATCTATATTTTACATAGTACAGTGAACGTGGGGCAACTGTTTTGACTGTATACACCACTGACGGTGATGTGTGTGAACTGTGAAGCTGTTGTGTGGTCTGCCGTCTGCGTGCAACAGACCCAGTAAGCAGCAGTACTGACGGTGCCAACAACAGCGAGACTACAACCAAGACATTCTACGGTTCATCATCAACAGCACAGCAGCCGCCACGTCCCCAGGTCAACAACGTTCGCGTCTACAACGGAGGGGCTCCTGTGGGCTTTGTGGACACGCCATCCAACATCCATCCCATCTCCAGCCTCACTCCTTATCAGAACAGGTTTCTTCATCATGGTTACTTGCTTAATAACCACTTAAGCTTTAACGTTGTTATTGGCTGTGACTTAACTGTTAGTTGGTATCATGTACTCTGTGCGTATGTTGTAAATTATGCATCCATGGTCTATTATATAATGTAATGCAGTGACTGTAAATTTTAGATATATGATATGTGTAACTATCAACATAGTCTAAGGTGTATGATGCAAACTTGTAACGAGGTTAATAATACTGGGTGGCGCTAAAAGTTCCGAACTTTGCATAACTATAACGGCGTGTATACTTTACGGAGATAAATTTCCTTTTGTACGTTTGTAGACCAATGTGTACTCTTGCTTATAAATTTCAGTGACCTCATTTATGACACTACTGGATGGTGTTTAATGAGGTAAGGAGAGTTAAAAATCCAATTATGTAAGGAGAGCGTTTCATCACATCGCATCAAAGGAACTGAAAATTTTTTTTCGACACAACACGCTCAATATGTCAGCTCACAGGAATGGAAACCACATTCAACAGATTTGAATTTACTACATTACTCAGTTTGTGAAGGAAGGCGTGAGTCGTATGCGAACCTCAAAGATCTTAAAAAGGTTATCACAGATAAATGTCAAGACGTCGACATCAGACAGCCAAAATCAGAAAAGCTGTAGAGCAGTGGGGAAAAACGTCTAGCATCAGTGGCAAAGGAGAATAAAGGACCGATTCAGCACTTTCTGCTGATCAGTTACTGATGATTCAGTCTACTGTGACGTTTTGGCATAGCCTGCGTACGAGCAGCAACGCAAATGATGAACTGCTTGCAAAAATTGCTTCATGGCGTGTAACACTATAAAAAAGCTTTTGTGTTGATTCACTTTGACCATTCGGCCAAATAACACGTGCAAATGTTCGAGACGTTTTTTGCACCACCCGGTATACTGTTAAATGAAGCGGTATACTGGACCATGTTGAAATGTGCTTGATCGACACCGTCCAACGGTGACAGTCGGTAAGTTTTGCCTGAATGTACGCAGACCCGAGCCGTGTTTTGGTCATCATGCTTGCTTGAGTGGAGTGAGATTGTGGTCTTTTATAACACTCCAGACAATGCCGTGACAGATAGGCAACAAAAGTAGTCATGAAATGCTATGATAAAGAGTGGCTTAGTGATATAACTATAACAGTAGCGTAGGTTGGTGGTCACAGGTTCAACTACTGGTCATGTCGCTGTCAAGTCATTACTACCTGGATGGGTAACAGTACATCACTAGCCATTCAGCCGTTATTAGCCATTCAGTGCCATAAATGACTAAAAGCATTTAGGTCCCGTTTTTCTATGCACATTTGATAGCCGATCAAATTGATCTTAAACTTGATCAGAGATCATTCATCTCAGTGACCGTTTTTCCGTCCCCAATTAGCGACTAATCGTCCATCAAATCTCCCATCAAGTTGATGGCCGAATATTGGTGGATCATGTCAGATAATTGACGATTAAACATGGCGATCTGCAGTTCATTGCTTATTCGCACTAGAAACGTCGCTTCACTTCGCCGGTCAGAACGGCAATTCACGCATTAAAATAAAGTTCTAGGCATGGCGATCAGTCACTGCTGATCAATTTATACTGTTTATAGTGTTTTGTGAAGAAATGAAATGGATAGACGTTCCCGTATTGATTTACGAACGTATTTTTGACAGCAGACGATATCATTGATATAGTTGCTATGACGACATTTACTGGCAGTGGCTACGCCATACACTCGCAGTGCATGCTGGGTAATTTAGCACAACACTGCAAATCGAGGTCATTGTCAGCCACTCAGATTGGCATAAAGTAGGCTCATTTGATGGTGAATCAATGAATAGTGGATGTATGGAAAAAACGAAACACAGTTGATCGACGATCAATTCAGAACATCAAGTTGATCTGAGATCAGTAAATCGAAGATGAAATTTAGGCACTAAGTGATGTTTCACATTTGCACTGAAACAGATGCAGTATTTCAAAATATGCTTAAGAGAAAAATGGCAAACTTAACGTTCTGGTAGATTCTGTCGTTTTTGGAAGATAGGAATTTGTGAGCAATGTCTGTGTGTGCTTGTGCCGACAGGTGGACTATCCGAGGCCGAGTGACTCAGAAGTCCAACATCCGTACATGGAGCAACTCACGTGGTGAGGGCAAACTGTTCAGCATCAATCTCATGGACGAGTCGGCTGAGATCCGTGCTACAGCATTCAACCAGGAGGTCGACAAGTTCTACAATCTCATCGACGTCAACAAGGTCAGGTCATAGGTCACAGCCAGTGGTGTGCTTCTGTGTCAGGTCATGGTTATTCAGTGAAGTGTTTGAATTCTGAATTTGGGGGTCCAAGAACTCGATGTAGTGTTATGGTCTTTGTTACTTATTTGGGCTCAAAACTTGATCCAAAATTGCAAGAATACACTTGTCAATAATTGGTATGTAGTCCATAGTCCATTTTGTGTATTACGTAACATATATTACACACACCAGAAAGCAAATGTCTGTATACAATGTGTACTTACCCAGATGTGTGTTTTATCACATTTTTTGGTTTGGGGATTTGGTATTGGTCATCGGTTCTGTGGGGCCTTGGAACCTGAATACCATTGCATTCCACCTCATAAACCACCGTATGCGCTACGCTGAATTACATGTTACTAACTAACAGCACCGCATTGCCAAAAAAGCAGTGAATTTGAAATAGTGTCAAAATCCACCCACATATTGTTTTATAGGGTTGCTTTTTAGTATTGGCACAGTTTTGTCACCTGTCTGCCAGCTTTCGTAATTTCGTAAAACTTATGCTGCTACAGATGAGCGTCATTGGGTGGATTGCGCGGTGTGTTTGTTGTGACAGGTGTACTACCTGCGTAAGGCGACGCTGAAGACAGCCGACAAGCGCTACTCGCCGCTGAACAATGACTATGAAATGACATTCTCCTCAGAAACAGAAGTCTCGCTCTGTGATGAAGATGACAGTTCACTTCCAAGCATTCCGGCTGTCACGTTCAACTTTGTTCCGATCAGTCAGCTAGAGAAACACCAACCCAACAGCACTGTTGGTCTGTTATCATCCGATTATTTACAGATACTCTGAATTAGTTTCATCGTTAACTGTGGACAGTGATACACAAATGTTGGCCTGCACGCCCCATTCGACCCACGAACGGTTGTTATCCGGATGGTGATACAGCTGTCAAGAAACTCTAAAGATATGATACCGGGGTAGATGGAGTTGTTTTTTTTTCAATTTAGTTATTTACTCTCTTGGTCCCACTTGTTTTCGGATTCTTGTTTCATTTTGGAAGTTAACACCACCATGTCAGCCAACCAACCAACCAACCGTTTCAGTGTTAATGCTGTTTTCATCATGACTGATAATAGAACTTTGCATCAGTTTGGCCCATGACACTTTGTTAAGACCATGTTTGTGATCACAAATGTTGTGGTTTAAACGGCTGCTATGGACATTTTGGTATGAGATTGCACTGCATTGTGACTGATTGTCGAATCTCAAAAAGTTTACTTTCATGTAGATGCAGGCATAATGTTTGCATGTGCCAATGTGTTGATAGACGTGATCGGAATTGTGAAGAGCGCCGAGGAGCTTCGTACGCTGACGTCGAAGGTGGGCAAAGAACTGAAGAAGCGTGACATCAACCTCGTCGACGAATCACAAGTGCAGATCAGACTGACGCTGTGGTCAAACGATGTGAGTTACTCGATCTCTTGTATCTTCACATGTTTTTGTTTGCAGTGAATTCCACTGGTGCATTGGGTTGTCACCTTACATAGTTGGATATTACCAAATATATTTTACAAATAACTGTGCCAAATTTGCATCATTGCCATTTAGGCCTATCAAAAAAATTATTTATTACTAGGGCCCACCCCCACAGTTTTCCATGGAAAATTTTGCCATATTTCGTGGGCCAGTTTGCAAAATTTTGCTACTCACTGCGTCAAAATTGTCCAAATTTCGTGCCTTAACGTGGCCTTCCGTTTGTACGTAAACTAAGCTTTATTCTGTTAAAAACTTCAGTTTTTAGAGGCTGGCATGGTGTGTAGTTATGTTAGCAACATACAAAGAAAATTATCAATCTTTTTTTCATAAGTGCAATTTGTCAATTATTCGCATTGTGTTTATTTACAATTATGCTGTGTTATGATTTTAATTATTAACAGGGACACAGTTTTAGACAGTTCAGTTTGATTTTTACATGCGAGAGCTAGCAAATTCTGCGGTTTACCTCGAAATTCTGCGGCCCGCTGAAAACTGTGGGCCTTATTTATTACTGTCAAATTAATGCCAACCTGATGTCGAAATTGGCTATTACTGCCAAATCGAAGAACAACAACACCAATCAGCTGCCACTTTCGATATTGTAAAGCAGTTTCGTTAGCCAGGCTGTGCAGTTTCAGGTACATTACTTATTTATGTTTCACTCATGCTGCACGTTATCTTGGTGTCGTTGCATAGGCGGAGACGTTTGATGCATCAGGAAGCCCGGTGATCGCAATCAAGGGATGTCGGCTGTCTGACTGGGGTGGTGAGTGTCTTGGCTTTCACTACTGTGACATTAATCAGACGATAAATGCTAAGAAGTTCTTTATTGCTCTCGATTGGCTGGTTTTACGGTTATATGATGTTAATATTTTAGCATAGTTTTTGGTGCTAGTAATTTTGACATTAACATTTGTCATCATAGTCGCATAGTAGCTGCAGATAAGTTTGCTGGTTAGACAGAAGTGGAGACTGAATCTTTTCTGAAGTATCGTTCATCATAATTACTTTATTTATAGTAATTGCTTTTTACAGTACAGATACTTTACTGTATTACATAGACTGCTAAGCCATACAGTCAGGAAGTACATCGTAAATGAGTGATCTGTTGCTGAATTTTTAATTTTGAAGGTCTCGTGATGCTGAACAATGTCTGAATTTGATTTGGCCAATTTTTTAGATTTGTCCCAGTGTTTGTGTCATGTGACCTAAGGCATCACGTGTCCCTGACAACATCCTCGCATTGCCAGGGTCACATGATGCCCTAAAATTTTTTTGGCATTAAATGCCAGTAGCTCGAAAATGGTTAAAGCTACAGACTTCAAATTTTGACGACTTGTATATTATACATGTAGCACCAGGCGATAGAAATTCACTTGGCAGAGATATGCACTGTCGTAAGTGCTTTGTAGTTGTTAGTGTGATTTTTGCTGTGTTACCTGAGGTCGCTCGTTGTCGTCACTGAGCAGCAGTCAGATCATGTTGAACCCCGACATGCCGGAGGCTCATCAGCTGCGAGGCTGGTATGACAACGTTGGCACCAGCGCCAGTTACTCCGAGTACAAACGTGGTGATGGCGACGGCAATGGCGTTGCTACAGGTCCGTTTGCTCAACTCTCGTCTCTAGCCCGGGGTGGCCTGTGGCCACACTCCCTTGAAAAAATATCCGCAGTAGGCTTGCTGAAGAACAGAATGTTGCTTTGATAGTTTTAGAATTTGATTTAAGAGCATCTAGAAAACTGTAAATGTTTTTTAAAATTTTTGTACCAAGTATTCTATCTGTGTTGTATTTGATCTGAATAGTAGGCTGAATACGAGGGGCATTCAATAAATTTCAGGACTGTTCTTCTCAGTAAGCACAATGACAGTTGACAATCAGAACTATTATGAAGTTGTACAGCCACTATTGTACATCACTTACTGTGGTTTCATCAAGCACAGATATGGAGCAACCCAAGTAATGATGATGTACTGTTAGGTGATATTACAGCCAACTGGAAGATGTTTGCTGATGTGTAGGCTCAGATTGCAGTTTTTTTACAGTATGTTTTGTGTTTGTGTAAGCGTTAGGCAGTGGAACAACAAACCGTTTCAGTGTTAATGTTTATGTAACTTTGACATGGTGGTAAAACAACCAAGCATTGAGAGTTGTATTTGCATAATTGTTAGGTGGTTCGTCAACTAACTGGAAGACATTTGCTGATGTGAAGGCTCAGAACCTCGGGCAGGCTGACAAAGCAGAGTACTTCACGGCCAAAGGCACGATCGTTTTCATGAAGAAAGAAAACTGCATGTACACTGTAAGTGCATCCACAGCTTGTCAGCAAAGCTGACATGACATGCGACAGTATTGTTGCTTTTACGTGGGTAATCAGCGTACAACATGGAATAAAAACTAAGGCGATTAAAATCTACGTATTATGCCAAAAGTATCTCGTGCAGGTTTTCCTGGTCAGTCTCCATCAGTTTCAGTGTGATTATGTGTGCCGTAGCCAAAAATTGTTTTAAAAAATCACTAAAACTCCATATTTTGGGGCTCAAGGTCATCGATGTTGATACCCCTGAAAAGCTCATCAGCAATGCTTGTTATGATAAGCCGCATGTCTGTACTTCTCTGCAGTCGTTTTCATATTAGACGAGCCATCAGCAGTGAAAAAACTTGTTAGGAGGTACCCTGTTTGACACCTTCATGTGCATGCCTCTTTTAATGTAAGGGGTTTAGACGTAAAGTGTTTAATTCATTACTTAATTAAAAATAATTAATAGTTACCTATATGACTGATGTACTGTTTTGTTGAGTAGGCATGTCCGCAGCCTGACTGTAACAAGAAGGTGGTTGATCAGAGCAGCGGCAGCTACCGGTGCGAGAAATGCAACCGGGAATTCCCAAACTTCAAGTGGCGCATGATACTCCAAGTAAATCATTCTTAGACTGTTCTGCTGTTAATATCGTCCGATGCTACTGCTACTGGAGAGTTAAAGAGTGTCTATAACTCTTCGTATATATCTCAGAGGTTGGAGCATCACCTGCCATATGAGATCTCACATTGTTACCTGCCACCGAGCACAAGTGAACGTGCTTTGTTTTAACTCCAGCCAGATAAGACAGGCCAGTACTCGATTTACTTGGCCGGAGGGATGGCCAGGTTGAGTTGACCTGCATGGGTTGTTTGCTTGTCCACGTGGACAGTCTCTCATTCATGTACTAACTGCCCAGCGTGTGGTAGCTACGTTGATTGGTCACAACATGTTAACCAGCAGAGCGTGTCACCACTAATGCCATTACATGTCGACTACTAGAACATTCCACTAGTTCTACTACTACTGGCTGTCATCATTGCCCATCATTGTCAGTAGGATCCACGGTTTTTGGTAGAAAACAATTTTTGCAGGATATTTCAGAAATTCTGCAATGGACTATAGAAAAAATCTAAATTCAGCAGTGCACTGTTTTCTGCGATTTGTTAATAAGCCATTCACTGTTTAGTTTAGTTTACTGTTGACTAGATTATTAAGCGTATGATCGTGTGTGTAGATAAATGAAATATAAATTTGTACATATGTTTATTAGTCTGTGTCACTTCTGCTTAAGTCTGTTTGTTTGCGGTTCTGTATGTATGTTTTTTCTGTGTTAGTGTCTATACACTGTCCCCAAAAAAGCACCACCGACATTTTCGACTGCAACTTGAAAATCAGTTATCAGATTTTGATAATTTTGGTACGAATATTCCTGACACAACTTGCCATCAGTTTCCCACCTCACCCAATGTATGCTTCTGCACTACCTAGGGAAAGCAGATGAAGCGAAATATGTGTTGAAATGAACAGAAAACCTGAAAAACATTCCCGACATTATTGATCGTAACTTGAATTAGCAGATTTTAATAATTTTTGGAAGAAATATTTCTGACACAACTGGCTATTAAATAAGTGTTTTAGTTTCCACCTCACCAACTTCTGCTTTTGCACTACCTGTGGAAAGCAGACCGAGCATAATACGTGTCAAAATGAATAAAAAAACGTCAATAAATTCCTTCTATTCTAATCTGTGGGCCCCAACAGCCAATCTATTGCAAGGTTTGACTGTCATGCAGCAGTGTTTCTACCAGATGAAGTTTAGGAATGTTTGTGAAGTCAAGAAGCGACTGGTACAGCTTGGATTGGTCTGGTGCAGAACATTGTCAATACTGCTGTCAGTGAATGGAGAAAGCGTCTTCTTGCCTGTATTTGCATAATGGACCAACACTTCAAGCAATTTTTGCTGCAAGCATTTGAACAAGAAATTTGAGCTAATGCTCACGAGACACGCAACAGCCTACAGCAGTTCCGGTTCAGTAGTTTAGCTGAAAATTGGACTTGTGTTGCAGCCAGAAATCGCCAAAAAATCCATAAAACCCCTTATTTTGGCGTTCAAGGTCATTGAATTCAGCGCCAATCAAGAGCCAGTGTACGACTTTCTATTAGTGATTAATAGTAACCTAGGCCCTATCTCGCATTGTTACTGAGATACAGCGACTTGTTGGCCACAAATCGCAAATTTTGCCCACCCCCTCTCATTTAGCGCTCTTGTTCAGGGTGACCCTCTTCAAATTTATGGCAAAGCTTTACAGTTCCTGAAACTAGAGTCTTCCAGACAGTCGACGGTGAAAATTTGGTGATTCTAGCTTGCACCGTTTTTGACTGATCCACCCGTGTGACAGACGGACAGACAGACAGAATTGCGATGGCTAAGATGCGCTGAAAACAGTAGCTGCTTTCGCGCGTAGAAATGGACAACTGAATGAAATGTCAGCCAAAGTGTCAGAAATGTGAACAAAATGTGTTTTTATGCATTATGTTAGTTAAGCAATCATATCACATTGGATAAAAAAGTGATATTTTGCTGGTTGTGTTTTCCCCAGGTAGTGCAGAAATAAACGTTGATTGAGATGGAAAACTGAATGTTAATTGGTGGCAAGTTGTGTCAGATATATTCATACCAAAAATTATCAGAATTTGTTAATTGGTTTTTACGTCACAGTCGAGAATGTTTTCTAGGGATGCTTTTTTGGGACACAGTGTTTATGTTTCTGTCAGTCAGTATATCAGTCTGTATTTGTTTAATGTTTGTGTAAATGTCTACAGTGTTTTTTGAGTGTGTCTTTCTATCTCTCTGTATGTCTACATATTCCTCTGTCTGTCTGTCTCAGGTGAATCTGGCAGACTTCACAGACAACCACTGGGTCACGTGCTTCCAGGAAACTGCAGAATGTATACTCGGCAAGAAAGCTGACGATCTTGGTGAACTGAAACAAAATGTAAGCACCAATAACCTGTTTTATTCTATTGTGAATTTAACGTATCCATATCAGAAGTATAGTCAGTTTTAGAAATTGATGCACGTAAGTTTTTATTGACACGGATTCATATCGGCTCAGTTTGTTCAAGAAGTAGCACTGATATGGCCTTAGTTCTGCTGGTTGAATCGAGATCCAGATTTGATTGGAGGCCAGGTGGCTGTTCAAATGTGATCTTATATCAACTCACATTTTTATCTGAACCACATTGTTGCAACCTGAATTGTGCTCAAAGTCAAATTTTATCTCATGGGTCTAAATGTTTGAACTGCTGTGGGTTGGCAGTTGATCAGTTGATGCTGAGCGTAGCTGAGTCGGAGTTGCTGTAATTTCTCAGTCTTGATGAAATGTTTGTTTGTGGCTAGGACGAGCAGGCGTTTGATCACGTGTTTGCAGAGGCAAACTTCAAGACGTTCAATTTCCGACTCCGTGCCAAGATGGAAACATTCAATGTAAGTCAACCGTGTCTTCTGCTTTTGCTTACAGCTGTTATTGTCTCTGCCAAGTGTGAACATAGTGAACATTGGAGGAGATTAAGAGACTGGTCGTTCTGTCCATGTTTCCGTCCTTTGTTCTGTGTACATGATGACTCATAATGGTAATGATGTCATTGCACCAACAGCACAAGCAGCATTGCCGGCTGTTACTTTTCCCTCCCTCCTTGAAGCGGCTCTTCCTTCTCCCTCCCTTTTCCTTGTTGTATCATGTAATTGTAGGTGTTGTTGTATTTGTAGGTGTAGTAGTAGTAATAGTAATGTTTAAATCAGGGTTGATGCGATTTAAATCATTCAGTTAAATCGATTTAAATCATGATTTAAGTCAACAATAAAAATCACGATTTAAATCACTGAATATAAAACTTCAAATTTATGTGTAAATGTGATGGCTGTTTTCAGTTTGCAATCTATTGTTGGTATTTAGTGCACTGTAGTGCTTGCTAACTCAATTTATTTTGTTGACTACATTAATATTTGGTTTTATCTGAGCTGGTAAGTTAGCTTAACCTGATACACCTTACCAAAGTTAACGTCACCAATTACTCGGCCTTGACTCTTGTTAATTGCTCATGTTGTTTTGGTAGCTAGTTTCAACAATCAGCATGCTTACAGGTATTAGAAGTGTTATGACCTTCATCATTGTCTACTATATGCCTTTAAAAGTTCGACAAATTGCAGCCCCATAAATATTCGCAAACGTAAGAATGGTTAAAGTTGTAAATAGTTCTTTGCCAGGCTGCTATAGAAAATGACGCATGTAATTTTTTTTTAAACGAAACTAATCAAGGCCAATTACTGTCATCCACAAACTAACAGATAAAGAACAGATAAAGATAATACATTGGCTATCACAGATAGCATACAATGGTAAAACAATCTAATAAAAATTTTAAAAATCGATGCTTTTGATTTTTATTTTTAAAAATCGTGATTTTTATCAACCCTGGTTTAAATCTCTTCACTTGGCGGAGATATGCACTCTCACGAGTGCCTTCTAGTTTCAGTTAGTTTCCGTTAACTGCATACCTGGTTTAAACGAGCCTAACCTGCAAATTTTTACAATATAAAGTCGTTTTTTTGCTATCATCACTGGCATAAAAAACAAGCAGTGGGCTTGTAAAAGTATCTCTTCCACTTGAGTACCTGGTACTTAATAAAATAGTGCTAAAACTTTTTTAACCCTTTAGTTTGTGTCTGTGCATTCTGGACGAAAATGGTGTATTTGTGTCTATATTACTGTCTGTTCTGGCTGTCTTTCTTAGAATACCAGTACGTCTGCGTAGCTGTCTGTCTGATGCCTTGCAATTGCTAGAAGCGACCCTTATTGTCGGACACCATGCCTTTGGCTGTTGGCTGCGCTGTCCATTAGCAACACATCTCCTGCCGGGAAGGCTGAATTGCTCTTGGTGTTGGTTATATACCTGAATGGTTTACCTGTCCAGTGGCATGATGGTCAGATATTGGATTTACGATCGAGAGGTCGTTGGTTCGGTTCGTGGTCGGGTCGCTGTCAAGTGGTTATTACTTGGTATGTGCATGCAAGTGCGCCCTGTCACCCTTCGGTTACATTGGTTGTCGGTAAACTTGTCAGCTGTTGCTATAAAGTTGCAGCATTTTGTATATTATAACTAGTGTATTGCAGTTGCGAGAGACGTTGTCCATCAGCTTGTTTTTTGTCTGTCGGTGTTCGTCGTCTTTCTCTATGTCTGTCATTCTGAGTCGGTGTAACAGCTTGTCTGTCTGCGATGTGTCAAGGATGAGAATCGCCTGAAGACGGTTTGCATGCAGGCATCGCAGGTCAACGCCAAAGAGTACAACCAGAAACTGATGGCCGACATCGAGGCCCTCCTCGGACCAACTCGTTAAAACCACTCACTGATTTCACCGGACCATTCACATGGCACATATATACACACTGACGGTCCAGCTGTCAGTCAAACTTATTTTCTCATTAAAAGGCTTCAGAAACCCAGCTACACGTCCAGCAAAACCTTGTGGGGTTTTTTGTTTCAACCCACATCCAAAAATCCCATTTTAAACGTAATCCAATTTTAATTTTTTTCTATTCCATTAGTAATGAAGTATTATGTTACGGTTAATACATGTGTTGCATCGTGAAACAGGCCCATAGCAAAGAGCGCGGTTTGATGATCGAACTCTTCCGGTGGCTGAAAAGTAGGAAACAGTGGACAGAAATAATGGAAAATGTCACCGCCGTATGCAATGTTCAAGCTCAATATGCATAGAAATGTGTTTGCGGCTGAGACTTCGGTCAGAACCCACTGCAGGGAGAGCTTGCAATACTCCCACTCCTATTAACTGTATTAATGTAGAGCCACTTCGTTGAAGACAACTCTTCACTTTGGAAAGGCATGTCTGTGGGCCTGTCAGATGTTGGTTTTAGTATGTGCACATTAATTGTTTCATGCATGCTCCATCTTGTCACTTTTTACTTGGCTTATACTGCTGCCGCAGCATTTCCATTTTCTGTTGTTCTCACTCATTCTATGCAGTGGCACAATATTTAGTGTTGATTTAACTTCACAAACGTTATTGAAATCTACTGGTGCATGTCCGTCTGCACAGGGTGGGATAAGAGACCTGTTTGAGCATTGATATCTCAGTTACTGTCAAATTCAGCATAATTTTAGGGGTGGTGAAGATTTGTGCAAATTAAACAAAAAATATTCTGCATTTTTTCCACACGCCATTCTCAAACTTGAGATATTACATGCCTCAATTTTCGTTAATCGTCTCTAAGTTATCAGCGCTCAAATAGGCCTTGTTTTCGGGCCCACCCTCTATGTTCATCTGACTCTTAGTTGTCAGTTTGCAATTTTGCTGCAAGTGTATATATGTGTAGCGTAAGAGTTTTTGACTGAATGAACTTCAAAGTCTTTTGCAATGTCGTGCTCCATGTTGCGCGGAGACCAATGCACGCTGTGTTAGGTTTGCTAAATAAACACTTCTGCAGAAAGCTTTTCGCACTTTTATCGCTGTACCGCAGCCATGCGTAACTTTTTTGAGCCACGGGTGCATTATAACATGTTCTTGAAGTGACCGTCAGCCAGAGCAATGCAAAATGAAAATGCTACTATCCGTCTGTCGTTAAGAATGAAAAACAGCAGACATGTCACGTTTTCTGTTGTATATTTTATTCTTATATGGCAGCTTAGTGATGTGTTCAGTCAACGAAGTTAACGCCGGGGCCTAGTATAGTACTTGGACGGGTGATGGTCAGCAGACGAGTGAACCATCTTGGTGTGTAACTAACTATTCAAGTCAACTCAGCCTGACCATCCTTCCGTGGAGAGGTACATTGAGTACCAGTGAAATCACACATCGGCACACCGCGCGATGCACTAGCCGGCTGTAAATTTTGCCGCCCTGGGCAGCTGCCATGGTGAATTCGGCCACTGTGTATAGGCCTGAATAGACGTCCATAATAGACTTGCCTATTCAGCGTGGCGGACCCCGACCGTACGTCTATAGCAGGTGTCGTGGGAACAGAGTGTCACGCGTTGCATGCCACGCATCGCCGACTCTAATGCTGTATAAAGACGTACCTATCGTGCAGCTACGCTAATTATGCACTGTCCACGTGTATAGGCCCACACGGTGGTGCGTAAAAACTTTTTTTTCACTTAATCTGCGTTTTGACAAATATTGCGCATAGTAGGCCGCTGTGGCTGAAGTTAATTACTTACTAAAATGGTGCAAATAAGTAATAACTGTGCAGATAATGTTGTCCCTCCCTAGGATACATAAAGCGTGAATAGTGACAAGTGGACGTTGGGGAAAAACGTTTTTTGTGTGTCAGCGTGTAGAGATACCACGCGTTTAGGACTAGGCCTACAGCGATGCCAAGGCGGCGCAAAATCGCTTTGATGTCACTATCCACACCGTATAGAGTCTATACTGTAGGCCCACTGTATAGTTCAGTCAAGTCAGTCAGTGGCATTCAGTGCGGGAGTTCGTGTTACGTCGAAAAAAAGGTTTCACATTAGGCTATATTTGTAGCACTTCTCTTAGATGAAATTTCTACGCTTACCGAGTTAATTGCAAACACGAACTTGCGACGGTCGTCGGTGTTATCATTAGGACTAGGCCTGTTTTAAGCACCAACGCTTGCGATCATCTACTAGCTAAGCTTTAAAAGGATAATCGGGAAGATTATCTGCTGAAATTTGTACTATAATTGAATGGACTTTTTGTGTTTTACCCATTACCATTAGGAATTACGCGTACCGAAAATATTTCCAATCGTCAATTTTCAGGTCATGTTTTGTGTAAGAAACGTTAGGGCTTGATCGGTATCGGTTCTTAGCGAGCGTCAGATTAAGAAAACATTTATTAGATTAGCCATGTGATCAACTTTTTCTCGACCAAACACGAATCGACGCATAGTGCCGTATGAAATCTTGTGCAACGCTGTCTTGCAGTCGTTTAGAGGGTTGTCGACTCAGTTTCGATTGTGCTGTGTGTGCTGTGCTGACTTAACTCGCTGATAAAACTCGAGGCACCGACTGTCAGGCGAGCTTCTTTTGCAGTCACTGACGTCGTCACTGCAAGGTACTTCCGGTGGGGGTCACGTAGCAAGATGGCGGCCGCCGCGACGCAGTTCGTGATCGGTACGCTGACGGCGGTCTGCGCGAGTCTCGTCCTCGTTCTGTTGCTATGGCGACTGACGCGTCACTTCCGGTCCGTGCGACGGCCGGCACCGCCATGTTGTGACGTCACCGACCTGCTGGCCTGGCTGCTCGACGGGTTCCAGGCGCTGACGGCGGTCGTTATTTTGGTTCTGGTGGTCGGCGACGACGACGGGACATGCGCAGTGGCCGGTCTTTTGGCGACATTGGGCGGCGCGCTGACGCTCTGTCTCTTAGCAACGCGCTCCGTCGTCATAGCGACCGGCTATCACGTGGGGTCACGTGACGTGGACACTAAGGCCAATGATGGACGCCGCTGTTCCGTGGTGCATGTCGGTATACCGCTGATCGGTCTGCTGATCTCAGTCGTCGCCGTCTGCTGCGTTCTACCGCTAGCCATCACCCCACCACCACCGACGAGTAGGCCTAACCACACCGACCACCACCGCATCTCATGTCTCCCATTTACCTCGCGGCATTCGCGTGACAGTCGAGCATCTGCCGCCGCGGCCTGGGGTTACTCGTGCTTCCTATTGGTCGGCGTCGGCTGGCTGCCGGTCCTGGTTGCCATGGTGACCGATGTATACAACTGCGTGTGGCGGAATCGCAGCTTGAAGCAGCCGGTGGCGGGTCGCGTTGTCTGCGTCAGCGGAGCGCTGCGGATGGTCGCTTGGAGTCTGGCGTTGGCTGTGACAAGTGCTGTAGTATTTCGACAGACCCCAGTATCAAGTCACGGACAATTGGGGGTGACGCTCGCCGTGAGCGTCGACCTGGCGATTCTGTTGCACGTTTTACACGACGCTCTGTACCTGCTTCTACTGCATCATCGTCAGCAACAGCAGCAGCAGCAGCAGCAGCTGATGCCCCCGTCTCGTCTCACGGCCGTCGCCAGAGCTCAGCGACAACTGGTAAGGCTCCCATTTCACTGCATGTCTTATTCTACAGCACCAGTGCACCACCCGTTTTAGGAACCGGGTATCGGTTGCAACCGGGTTGCTGTAATAGGGTACTCGGTCATCCGGTTTCAACTTGTAAAGGAAGAAAACGCACCCAGTTACCGAATAGGCCGTTTCACAATGCTGTGCTATGCACGACGTGTGTAAAAACTGTACAACAGCACTTCTTCTAGCCTACCCCGAATCCAGGCCCGTCGAGAGGGTGGGGTAGGGGGGTTAGCTACCGCGGGCCCCGCGATGTTTGGGGGACCCCACCGTCGGCCAGAAATTTATAAAGTACATCAGAATGTACCATGTTGAACAGAAAAATTCAAAAATTTTCTCCCGATAGGGGCCCCGTGAAAATGTTTGGGAGCCCCGCAAGAATGTTTCCCTGGGCCCTGCCGTGGCTCTTGACGGGCCTGCCCGAATCACAACTGGCCGAGCTGTCATCTGACCGCCAAGGGTCATACTTTAGTTCGCCTCGCAGTCGCATTCCATTCCTGATGGCGGAATTTCCACCTTCACCCAACTGCGTGGCCTAAACGCTAACCGCCGCTATTTAATATTGAGTCTGTTCTTTGGCGCAGGCTGGCTGTCTGAAGACGTACCTGGTGGAATGGCGTCACGTCACGTCGGACGATGACGTCATCAGCGGCGGCGGCGAGATGAAAGTGTTTTCTGCGTCGTACCGTCACGCCTGGTTCAACGAGCTGCGCGCCATGACGTCACTGCATAGCAACCGTTGCTATACGCTGGCGTATTTATGGTACTCGGCCGAGAACCCGTTCACGGCCGACATCGCTCAGCTCTGTGGTGACGTCATCTGCGACAAGACGCCGTGAGTCACTCAGTCACCTGATGATCCTGATCGCCGGGTGGTCGCGATAGAAGGAAAGGGGAGGAAGAAAAGTAGAAGGAAAGGAGAGGGGAGACCCTTTGCATTTGCTTTCTCAGGAAATATGTCCTAGCTGTGCCACCGCAGAAAAATAAATCCATGCTCTTATACACAAAAACGCTTCAGCTTCTGGATGACTTTCGTCTCTCAGATCTCCCACCTGGGCTTTGCCCCTCACCCCACTTATTCTACAAACGTTTTAATAGCTAATTCCGTCTTCCAGGGCTCTTTATATCACGCCGTAAAAGTTGAAATTCCAAATACGCCACTGCTGTCCCACATGTAGACGCCCTCTTAGACTTGTCGTGTGTACACAGAGTGATCTGTCGCGAGTTGGCTGGTCGCGGTTCACTGCGCACGTTCTTACGTCACGGCGATGACGTCACGACGCGCTGCGACCTGATTGGTCGACTGCTGGCGGACGTCGCACGCGCCTTGGACTTCGTTCACAGCCGCCATCTTGTACACGGCAACGTGACGTCACACGCTGTTTACGTCGTCACGGTGTGTGACTGATCGCATTATTTTGTCGGTCGTTAAACTTTTCCTTATTCTACAAACGTTTTTAATAACAAGAACGTGCTTTAACGTTTCCCCTAACAGTACAATTTTTTAAAAATAAAACATTTGTAAACGTCGAATAAAATAGCTACTTTTTGCCTAACGGACGTATTTGACTAAAAGATTTATTGCTGCAAAGTAGAGATTTTTGTTGTATTTGCCAAATTTTTGCCATTTTTGTGTTTAACCTCATGCGTGTCGTCCGTAGGGGTCCGCCGTGGATGACGTCAGAGCGGTGCTGGGCGACTTCGAGTGGAGTTTCCTGGCCGTGACGTCACACAGCTACTCGCCTGACGTCACGGGATTCCGTCACGTGACCGCGGAGTGCCTGCAGGGCGGTCTGCCAGCGCGTAGCACGTTTAGAATCACACGGGCGAGCCTGACGTCTCACTCGTGGCTCGGCGCTACAGCCAGTCAGCTGTGCCAGGTGATACGCTAATATGTGCAGTAATTTCAGCGGGAAAAAAACTGCTGCTATCACGGTGAAGGAAAAAGTACTGTACCGTACAATGTAGCTATCAGTTTAGGCGGATCTGTGGCTCAAGCTAATCGATTGGTCGAAATGTCAGAGGCTGCTCGGCGCTCGTGCTAAATGAACCGGATGCACTCTGGTGGCAAATCACACAGCTGTGGAACCGTGAAACATTATTTTGTCCAAATTTTCAAAATAGGCTATGGGAATTATTGACAAATTGCTCACTGAAACACAGTGATGTTTTAGTTTATCATTTAAAAGAACAACGAAAAGACGCATCGTTAGACTTAGAAGCCGGTAGCTGTTGAAACAACGGTGGCAGACCGTTCCAGGCGGCCGGTGCAGCGTATGAAAGCGGTCGTTATGCGAACGGCGTGAAAAATGACGTCATTTGTATCAATAAAACTTATAACATTTATGTCGCAGAATATTTATTTGTTCCTAAACATTCTGTATGAAATTTTGTCGAAGTATAAGCATTTTTCCACCGATATACTGAAGAAAAAGTGAGTGGGTGTTTTTTGAACATAATGTACAATATTTACGCGCAACAGCAACTACTGCTGTAGTGCGTCTTAGCCATCGCAATTTTGTTCGTCCATCCGTTCGTCCGTCTGTCTGTCACACGGGTAGATCAGTCAAAAACGGTGCAAGCTAGGATCACCAAATCTTCACCGTCGGCTGCCTGGAAGACTCTAGTTTCAGGAACCGTAAAGCTTTTCCATAAATTCGAAGGGAGTCACCCCGAACAAGGGCGCTAAATGAGATGGGGTAGGGAAAATCTGCGACATCCAGCGGAATGGCGTTGCCAGAACGAGATAGTGGCGCCATATGTTGAAGTAGTGTTGCATTTGGTTAATGCCAAATGTATACCGGTATTACTTTATGGTCTAGAGGCTTGTCATCTAAACAAAGCAGACATACAATCATTGGGCTTTTGTGTGTATAGACTGTTAATGAAACTTTTGTGTACTAATAATTTGTCTATACACTGTGTCTCAAAAAAACCGGACCCCTATTACGTTTTGAAATAACTCCAACAAACTGTGCCTAATAATAATAATGATTAGCTGAGAAAATCGTCAAAAGGTACTCAATATCGTAGTGTGTTACG
>Ga0209367_1002967_pt1 | contig 22763 bp, 11 predicted proteins | sample WorMetLIZISLAND2_FD_187412 | JGI IMG/M metagenome (GOLD analysis project Ga0209367, IMG submission 187412) | Marine gutless worms symbiont microbial communities from Max Planck institute for Marine Microbiology, Germany - Olavius geniculatus... ... | reverse complement strand
TGTTAACTGTCAACCATTAAACCAGTATTCAGGCTAATCTACATCTATGCACTTAGGGTGTGTCGCAACAGACTATAGAAAGTTAGGCCTTAGTAAACACCCCTTAAAGTGTCAAGCAAAATGTATCACTGTTCCAAAAATGCAATATTTTACCACAAAATGGGTTAATCTCTAGGCTCGGATCTGACGGGAGAGTTTATAGAGTGTTTATGTTATAGCTAAAGGAAAAAGTTAGTTAGTGAAATGGTTTAAGTGATGAGAGGACAAATGCAATTCGCCTTCATGTGCTTTTGGGCCGTTTTGGCACCGTATAAAATAACACGGTGACTACTTACCTGAAAAATCTGGAAAAGTCTGGAAATATCTGAGTGGTCAGGGTAAAGTGAGGGAAAACGGTTCTAGACCTACTCAATCGGACAAAAATTAGTGGTACCAATTTTTTTCTGCTCGCTTCGCTCGCATATTATTTATACCATTACTTTTGAATTTATGGCATTACCCTTGGTCGAATAGCAATCATTGCTTGATCTAGGAGTCGGGTGTATTGCTGAATCTTTGCCTGCCCTAATGGAAAAGTCCAGAAATTTTGTGCTCTAGAAAGTGGTCACCCACACCCAATAAGTACGAATATTGGATGATACCCTGAATGTAACGAAAATAAGAAAAGGGGGGGGGGTTAAAGTACGAAAAAGTGTGGCCCCCTTTACACACGTTTTGCCCCCTTCCCTTGGCCTCCCCACTCATGGAAAGCTAGCGCCGCCACTGTTTAGCTCAGCGCATGCTCGGTTGTGGTCAGCGAAAGCGGACCCCAATGATTTGACTTGACTCAAGCAAGTCACGCGAAGCCGAATTGACACATTTGATAAGATACCGGTCCGGTCCACAACGACAGTCGTCATGCTCACGTTGTGGGGGTTCCGTTCCACTCTTGTGAAGCATATGCCGAAGAGAAAACTTGGAAAATGTCAGTTAGAAAACAACAGTATGGTGACCGGTTGGAACATAAGCCACCGTGCATGTTTTACCACTGCCGCGCCGACCGACTGCCTGAAACAGTCTGCCGATGTTGATGTGGTGCGATCATGCATGCTCGCTGCCGGTGTAGCTGTCGCGTGACTTTCGAGTTCTTCGGCTCCAAAGCACCCAATGCGACTGTCGTTAACTGTAACGCGACGTTGTAGTTGTACAACGTGATATCGTGTTAAGGGAGATTCGTTCTTAGTATACCTTCGCCGATTTACCTCCTCTGGAGAAACGGAACGCTGAGTCGACCTGCATAAGTGGTTGGTCATGTAGGCCCACCGGGATAGATGGTATACTTGTCCGCTCGATAGCGACCCTACTGAGAGTTGGACTAGCAACCTTCGACGCTCTACCGTTACGCTACTTTGTTACAGGCCTACACCGTGTCTTAAAAATAGGCGTTACTTTTATTTTTCAATCAATCAATCAATCAATCAATCCAGTTTAATTCAGACGTATAAGGTCCATACAACTACACAACTACAAATGTATAATAAAAAGTGATAAAAGAGAAAAATAAAACACTAATAGCTTTGAATAGCTCCGTGAAACATTTGGCGATTATTTTTTGGCACGCAACATCACGAAGAGACTTGACGTAAGTGACTGTAGTTTTGCCCACTTCACCTTAATACTATCGCTAAACTACCTTGTGAAATACAGCAGTGGTATATTGGCCGTCCGTCTACAACAATGAATTTATAATGGGTATCGCATGCGTCGGCTAGAAAATCATTCAGACCGCAAAATCATTGAACATTGAAAATCTGTTAGTTATTCAACATGATTCAACATGATCATATCCGTTTTAAGATCGTATACGTCGACGAACTAAAACAACGCATCACTAGCGAGTGAGCCGCTTTAAGTCACGCGGTGGTTGAACGTGGTGTTGCCTGTTGATGAGTGGCGTCGTCGGCTACGCGCTTGCGTTTGTGCTGAAGGAGGACATTTTGCATAATGATGATAACGATGAGTGAATTAGACTACGTTAATGTGACTAATGCCGTGGTAACCGCGAGAGTAATCAGTGAAAGGTGAGTAATAGACTGCGTTTAATGTAAGCTGGGCAGCGTGTGTATTGGCTGCTCCGAGCAGCAAGTGACGTGTTGCCAGATGCCACGTGCTAGTGCTACGTCACGCTGACCTGGTCGCAATCTCACTTTACTTCAGCTTTATCAGCAACAGCAGCAGCAGCAACCGTGCCTGGCTCGCCTCGCCTGGTCCGTCTCTCGGCGAGCTAAACGCCGTCGCTGACCAACATCTATTACAGACGACGGTCTGATGATGACCTTGTGCTCTGGCCGACTTGCTAATCTCTCGCTCACTCGCCCACTCGCTCGCTGATACAGCCCATGCAGTCGATTACTGGCCCATACCTTGCTCAAGACATTACCGTACGGCGCGCGCGACATGTGGTGTTCCTCTATTACGTACCAGAAGCTTCGCAATCAACCATCAAACCGCAGTTTGCCAGACAGACTACAGTCACTTGAAGTTTTGAACTAACCAGCTGGCTATAAAATGAGCTGACTGGTGCAATTGTGGTATATGACGGCAGCTACTCTCGCATGACACATGTTCAGCATTGATTATTTCTATTTATTCATGCACATCATAAGTTCATTTCAGTAAATTACATTACTAATATTTGCCCACAAAGTGATTGCAGAATTAAGGAAGACAGCTATAGTCTGTACATTGGGACAATTCGGTATAGATAGTTTATGCTATAAGAGAATTAGATAACCAGACATTTTCAAGCGGCTAAAGGTAAAAATGTCCGTTACATGCCATAGCGCTGTTTACACAAGAGACTCGTAGCGAAAAGCGCTTTACAATCTCGGAAGTGGCAGCTGGTTGGTATGAGCTAATGATACCGTGGCGCATTATGCGGCAATCCGTTGCCCGCACCAGCGAACAGTTGGATCAGCGGAGTATCCAGCAGACATACCACAGTCCCAGTCAGCCATACGAGGCCTTCATCCGTTGCTTGCAAATGATCCGCTCTGATATTCGAACTGTACCGCGAGTTACGAGTCTGATACTAACTACTTATACATCGGCATGTAGTTGTGAACAACTTGCCCATACGGTAGCTGTTGCTTTGTAGCAGACCGGCCACGAGTCGAGGGAGCTTGCGACTTGACGATCACGAACCTATTGCCCTCTTCATTGAGCCACCCTTACGTCACCCAAAGATAGTTTATCACTGTGTGCTGATGGCTGCTGATATTCTGCGTATATACAGAGTTTTTCCGGATCACAATCAACATCACGTCGGTGCCGTATAACGAGGCACTGGCGTCTCGCTCGTCAGTCGACTTCCAGGAGCTGGCTGACGCAGTGAGCTCAGAGGTTGATCATATCTACCGCGACATTCCAGGCCAGCAGACCGCCAGCGTACTGCAGTTCAGGTCTGTCGTCATCTCAGTAAGCCTACTACAGTTTACAGGGCTGCCAAGTTGTCATACCCCAATGCGGGTGACAATACCCCTCCCTTCTTCCAATTTTTCCCCTGCTCTCTTCTTTTTTGCTTTTCCACTCTTTTCTATACCACTTTCTTTCCCTTTTTATCGTTTCCCTTCTCTTTCATTTAAAGTAAGGCCTTTTAAATACAACTGCCGGGTCTGGGAGAACGCAGTAATGTGCCCCAGCGGTGTCTGGGGCAGAGTTCCAGCCGAAATCGAATTTGATACATTTTAGCCTTAATCTATAAGATCTTATAACAAGTATAATATTACAATTATTTTTCTGAGAATCGACCGACCAAATGCACTACAGCTTAAACAATACAAACACATCGAGACTAAAAGGGAGACATTCGTCGTCTGCGGGTGATAATTGCGGGTGTCACGGGTGATTTGCCAAGCCTGGTCTTAACTGCAGTACACGCATCATTCGATGATTCACTGATATAAATAGGTATATGTTTCATCACGACCAGAGTGCAACGGAGCATAATTAACTCTGGCTGTGTAGAAACGCGCTTATGTCAAGATAGTAATCGACAGTGTGTTCTGCGTGAGACGCGCATGTTATAATCAGACTCGAGACGTGTTTCAATCGTCACGTTTGTCTGGAGAGATTCTGGGCGGTTATAACAATGCAGTCACTATAGTTAGTGATAGGAGGGCAAAGTAAATCATAAAATAAAGTTTAGTTGAAGATTTTATTACGTGCGACAGCAGAATGCTTCGCGCGTCTTTGCCATCGTCTGGGCGTCTGTCCGTCTGTCTGTCTGTCGCACTCGTGATCTGTATCAAAACGGTGCAAGCTAGGATCACGAAATCTTCACTGTGGGCTGCCCCAAGGTCTCTAGTTTATCCTGACAAAGTTTCGTGCCACTGGGTGCAGGGGTTCCCCTCGAACGAGGGCGTCAAAGAGGGGTACCCCCCTAAAAAGACGTCATTTTGCCGTTATCGGCTCGAATAATGTGAAAACGGTTGCAGATAGGTACATACATGCTGCTTATCATAACAAGCACTGGTGACAGGCTTTTTGGATTTATCAACATCAATGACCTTAAACGACCTTGAACCCCTCAAAAAGAGGTTTTTAGTGAATTTTTCGCAATTTTTGGTTGCAGCGCACATTTCAACACTGAATTGCGATGAAGTGGCTGGAGATAGACCAAGACAACCCGCATACGAAATTTTCAGCACTTAACTTAGATTTTAGCAGTTCAAGTTTCGACCCCCTAGGTTCAAGGAGGCCGGCGCAGGCGGGCGTCAAAGACAGCTACCCCCCTAAAAAGTGGTTATTTTACCGTAATTATCTCGTGTAGCGTGAACACGGTTGCAGATAGAGACAGACATGCTGCTTATCATAACAAGCACTGGTGACAGGCTTTTTATTCCTGTCAACGTCTATGACCTTGAATGACCATGAACCCTCAAAATAGGGGTTTTAGTGAATTTTTCTGCAATTTTTGGCTGCGACACACATTTTTACAGTGAATTGCGCCGAAATGGCTGAAGATAACATTTTTTAGCATAAAACGTACATTTTTAAGAATCTACAAGTAGTATTTTATCGCTATTGGCTCGTGTAGCTTGAAAACGGTTGCAGATCGGCAGAGACATGCTGCTTATCATAACAAACAATACAGTGACAAGCTTTTTATTGGTGTGAACATCGATGACCTTGAATGACCTTGAATTTCAAAAATAGGGGTTTCAGTGTTTTTTGCAATTTGTGGCTGCGGCGTAGATTTCAAGAGTGAATTGCGTCAAAATGGATAGAGTTAAATCAAGACAACCTGCGAATAGGAACTGCTAGGGCTGTCGCGCGTTTCATGTGCTTTGCTCAAATTACTTGTCTCGATATGTCAGCATATTTTAGCTAAATATGTGGCCGTTCTAATAGGCCGCATTACGCGTCTTGCTCGTCCTTCCGTCTGTCGCATGGCTTCTACATGTAAGTTTTTACCTCGAAAACAAAAAGGTGTAAAACCCTCCATACGCCACCATAGCTAGTGACTATGCGGTGTATAACAGGCCAGGTTCGCTGGATCCAAGTGCGCAGCCTTCAGTGATCGCTACGCTGGATCTGACTACGGTCGACTATTACAATCGACTGATGTTGTTTAACGTTCTCAATACGGCTCTCAACCGCGGTTATCTCGATACTATGAGGGTGTCGCCGAAAGGCTTTAGCTTCCGACCAATAACAGGTCAATATTCCGTGCTCTTATAGGCCTATATATGGTTATTTGTATTTTCACATTTCTGCTCAAACTTGTTTTAGATTTTTTGTCAAACAGGTATTTCGCTGAAATATGCGAAATAAAAACAGGCATTAGTTTATTACAACTTAGTTTTTCACCCTTCATGAGTCCGGAGATTATGTCTTGGGGCAATAATCGAGTTTTTGTCAGCTGGAATATTTTGAAAAAATAACTATAAAATTGACCAAAGTTTCTGGCGACCCATATCATTTGCCAGTACGAAACAGAAGCTGCATTAAATCTTTGTATTTACCAGGTGGCAGCACCATTATCAACGGAGGTTTGAGATCTCTTGTCGCTTCTAAACATTGTCATTATCATCACCGTAGTTATTATTATTATTATTGTTATTATTATCTCTATTTATGTTTACGAATTTATTTAATAACTTGTAAACTATTTATTGTCAGTCATTGTCATGTTGATATATGTTGGCAAATGTGTGTGTCTAGGTGGTGGTCAGTTCTGTCCGACGTCGCTGGGTCGAGAGCCGACAAGTCTTCCTCGTCTGGCTGATGACTGGAGCGTCAGTCTGATGCTCAGTAACCAGGTGACCTGCGACTCGACGCTGCTTCAGATCGTGTATTTCCGCGGCGCTCCTGAGGGCACTGCGTACGCCGGGGTCTGGCGACAGTTGGCCGAGGACGAGTACGTGCTTAAACACCGCATCACTCTGCCGCCGGACATCATCGGGATCCACCGGGTCGACCTGGCCGACCCGCTGCCAGTGGAGCGAGGCGACTTCCTCGGCATTCACTACCCACGAGCCGCTCGTGATGATGACGGGTCGGGCTCGGGCGGCATCGTCGTTCACAGTGTGCCCGCTGACGCAGTCGTCGACCCGCAGCATTTCTACCAGACGCTCGTCGTTGACGCAGCTGACGAAGACTTTCCAACTGACAGAACGATTCGTCTGTCTGCGTTCAACAGTCGACTCGAGAGCCGCGCATTCGCCCTCCAAGCTGTGCTTGTCCCGGAATCGTTAGGTCAGTTTTATGCGTACGATTTTTCTTGCGAACTCTCTGTGACGTTTTTTTGATGCAGTATGTCGTAATATTTCTTGTAGTTTTTATAGTGCAACACATGTAGTCGCTGCTCTAAACAGTTACATCATTAACACAAGTGTTATCGCCTTTTGTTATTTATGCATGCGTTTGAAAATCCGACAATAATGTTGATCGTCGACGTAACGTTGAATGCTAAGAGAAAAGGCTGCAAAGCATTGCCAGATGATGTACACATATAGTAAACAGTCTAATCTACGCTTTTTGTCCGTTTGTTTGAAATAAAACGAAGTAAATTTAAGTCAATTTTTGGTCAGTGTTTGTGAAATGTTTATATATAGTCAGTTAATCACTCGTTTTGTAAAAAAAAATGTTTTTGCAGAATTTAACTGGTTTGTGTCTGTGATGTTGCAGATGAGCCGGTAGACCCCACAGCGACGCTGCCGGCGGCGTGTTCTGAGTACGAGATGCAATGTGATGACGGAAGCTGTGTTGATGTTCTACTTAGGTGCGACGGTCACTTTGACTGTCCTGACCGATCAGATGAACTCGACTGTGAAAGTACGCCCGTCTCAAATTTGCTAGCCGCACCGCGATTGATTTGAGTTTGCATTTTCTGAGTCAGCCGAAAATTCTTGTAGGCAGATATGTGCTGCTAGCTTGATAGACTGCAATGTTTCGGTGGCTTTGATTACGCTAGCAAACAATTTGACAGTGAACACGTAATTAGAATGTGAAAAATGTTGAATACCGGTAAAACAAGGAATGTACGGGTTGATGTTTCATTTATTAACCGATTTCCGCTGTACGCTTTTAATGTGTCGTTAGCTTGAGTTTTGTTTTGAGTTTTGCTTATTTTCAATCTAATCCGAAAACCGAAGGAAAGTGAATTTCAGTCGGTGACGATGGCGATGTACATGTTTTACATAGATTGAGCCACCGACCAGTTTTCGAAACGAGTAGCCTCGATGATTACAGTAAAGTGTGGTCATACTGAACGCTGTGTTTGAGTGCTCAGCACGACTTCCGGTATCTTTTACAGCAATGATCAGGTTTTCAACACTGCTCACGCTCCACTTTCATGCGCCAACCTGTTTATCAGCCATCAACTCTGGGAACAGTTTAAATTAAACCTGGCAGTCTGTGCTATGAGCCACGTGTAAAAGACGTTTGTATCGGCTGCTGCTGATCATGGCCTAGGCTTTATTGTGAATTGTGTATGTAGTTAGTGGGACTGAGTGTACGGCTGACCAGTTCCAATGTCGTCGTTCGGGGCTGTGCATTGATCTGAGGTACAAATGTGACCAGACACACGACTGTGACGACGCCTCCGATGAAGCCGACTGTGGTAAGATATTGTTTCACTAAACATTTATAAAAACGTGTCTGTTATTGCTTTTTATAAAAAAAATTCTATACCTAAATATATGCCAAGCGATATTGCGTCGTACTGAAGGAATGAACAAATTTTGTATTTAGGTAAACTTGATACTTAGACGACGTGAGCCAGAAAAAAATTGCCACCAAACTTTTGTCCATATATATTTGCTATAATATTAACCGATTTCAAAACAAATCTTTTTACAGTCACGCTTTGTGTACAGTTTGCAAGAATCTGATTAGGCTACTAACTATGTGCACTATGCAGCCATTCGTTACTCGCGTCAGAATACAGTCGGACCCGCGATGTAACCAACAGACATACCACCGCTCCAAGTGTGGCTACACTAGCTTTCAACCCGTTGCGCGTAAACTACTACTTATTTAAACCCTTTTAAGGATAGGAGACTGAGTTGACAGGCTGTGTTGTTGCTGGTGTAGCGTGCGAGGCGTGGCAGTTTCAGTGTGCGAATGGCTGGTGCATTGATTCGGAGAAGCTTTGTGACGGACACGACGACTGCGCAGACAACAGTGATGAAATCGACTGCAGTACGTTCTTCTCGTCTAAACGCCACAAAAATAAGCTACATTATCCCAGTGTTGACATTTTGTGCGGCCGTCTGTCTAACTATACACAGCATTGCGCAGACATAACCTTGATCCTGACCTTTGACGATTCTAGCTGTAAAATTGGCACGCCGGTTACTCATGCACTGAGGAAAGTTCGCACAAGTTTTGGTTTTTCTAGGCGTTTTTGTTCTCGAGTTAAAAGCACGTGCAGAATAAGACAACAATATTTACCGTTATTTATTATATTATTTACCGTTTTGAGTCTTTTTTGTTATATCTTTGCATGCGCTTATTATGATCCCTTGTTGATCATGCTACTTAACAGAAGATAGTACGAGCTGAAGTTTTATCGGACATTCGATCGTCTGATAACGAATTTGCCAGACGGATGTCTTGTCAAATTATTCATGCTTTATTTGATTAGCGATTAGCCTATAATATGCTTTCAAAGACAAATTGGGGCCGCCATGCAGCAATGGATAGAATTGAATAAATGTAGGCCTAAAGACACAGTGCGATCACTGTCAACAGGTTCACTACTTTATACTTGGCGGAGATAATAAAGAAGACCGAAGGCAAGAGACGGATTCAGCAGCAGCATGTATCGTAGTCGGTAAGCTGCAAGGTGAGTGGCCTATCGTGTGAGTCTTGGGTCTGTGTGGTGATGCAGGGCGTGGATGCGCAACGTCTCAGTTCACGTGTGAGGACGGAGGTTGCGTCGAGTCCAGTCACAGGTGTGACGGACGCTACGACTGCGCTGATGGCAGCGACGAGTTTGACTGCGGTAAAGCCGCCTATACTCCACTCGCTTCGATTTGTTCTCAGTGTTTGAATTGCCGGGGGGTTAGGGGGTTGAACTCCCTCTAACTGTTTTCTCAACCTTTCTAACACACTGTCAAATTATGTACAGGGGGGTCAGCTATATACTGTATACATACGATTTACATCACAATTTTGTTCGGTCTCCGACGGTCGAAAAGTTGATTCCCCCAGCTAACTTTTCACAATTCAAACACTGTTTGTTCTCGATTTGTTGTTGAATATGCTGTATATAACAACGTGCACAACATGTTTCTCCTTAGGCCAAAACTTCATTAAAATCCGTTCATAACATTTGAGTTATCCAGCCGACAAACAGAGAGACAGACAAACAGACAAACGTGTAGACCTTGGCATAACCGGTCGGGAAAATAGGTCAAGCTCCAAAGCGCGACGACTGAGGCCCCATAGGCACCAAATAGGAACTGGAAAAACAGTAGAAAATTGCATGCAGAAAGCCTAAGTTTGGTGCATATTTTTCACAGTTTAGTACGCCTTGCATTTTTGTTATTTGCGACACCGGCTAGGGGGAAGGCGATCGCCCCATCGCCCTCATGGATCCGACATTCGACAAAACAAACCACCGCATTCTTCAGGGGAGATAACAGTTGAATGTTAGTGAGTTTACAAGGTCGCTGTGACTGTGCAGGAACGCACACGATGCCGCCGATGCAGCAGTGCGGTGAAAACGAGTTTACATGTGACGACGGGTCGTGCATACCGGCGCAGCTTGTCTGTGACAGGCAGTATGACTGTCATGATGGAACGGACGAATTCAACTGCGGTCAGCTGCTGCTGCTTGCCTAATCTTTCACTGATTATCTATTTTTACGCTAATTTAACAGATACATAGCCACTGTACAGAATTTTCGTTATTCACAGAACCATCGTGTCTGTGCTTGGCTGAGCTTGGTTGGATGGCAACGTGAAGTCTTGTTGAAGAAGAAATAAGCTATGGAAACTTAGTAATAATGTAAGACAACTAGCGACAACAATTACGATGAATTTACTCAGAGAAATGCTTTTATTGACGTCGAAGCTTAGTCCAACTGCACCGATATGAAGCGATCAAAGTTCTCTAACATTCCGGAACGAAAAGTTATGCAACAAGGTCAGTGACGTCCACATAGTCACACTTCTCGGATCTCTGAGTGGTTAGACTTCTAGGCTGTGGGCTAGGAGGCGGATAACAACAAAACTTTTTGTAGCCGTGCTAATTCTATCACAGCGTCCACATTACCCGTTTTGGCGGCGCACCAGGCCACTAGGCAGTTCCTAATTATAATAACCGACTAAGAGCTGTTTTAGCCGCCAAAGCCTGAGGAATAGGTCAGTAACTGCGCAATGAACGCATAGTTCTCAAACTTGACATGAATGCCGGAAAAAATGCGGCCGTCCGCGTGTTGTTTTTCCTTCCAGGACAACGTCTAGCCCAAATGTACTTAAGATAACCCAAAGTAGCGATTTTAGCTGTCTTACAATAGCACTGTAGTGTCTCGTCGAACGTCGTTTGAAGCCGAACTGTTTCGTAGATCACTAGATATCTTACCGTTGTTCGCTTTCCTGAACAGTTTTCGTAAATGGCGCTCTAGAAATGTCTACTAATTTTACTGTGCTGTATGATACCGTGCTGCGTTGTGCTGTATCGTATTGAGTTACATTGTGAACGATGATGTGATGTGACAGTTGAGCCATCGCAGAAGGTGTGTACTGACGAACAGTTCACGTGTCAAGATGGCGAGTGTATCGACATGCGACGTCACTGTGACGAAACTTACGATTGTCGTGATTCCAGCGACGAACTCGACTGTCGTAAGTTCGTCCGACGTTTAGCACTGTTTTTTCAGGTCCAAACTGTCTCGTAGTCGACGGCGCCCAAGGTTTGGCTTCAAACTTCATTGAAGGAGCTTACAGCCTTTGCACACCCACGCTAGATTGTGGGGAAAACGTCATCATCATCATCAGACGCGAAGCGATCAGCCGAAGCGTCCAGCCGTTGCGATCGTTCGCCAGAACGGTTCATCCTCCGCTAGCTCCAAGGCCTCCGTCGCTGTAACACCCGGGTCACGGCAGATCTGGTGGATCCAGGTGGTGGGTAGACGACCGCTGGCGCGTCTCCACTCTTGCGAAGGCCGGTCACCGTCCCTCGTCTTGGTACAAATTTGGAGGATTTGGTTTGTCGGTGCAGCACTTCGAAGTCTGGCGACGTGACCAAAGAGACGCAGTCTTCGTTTACGGACGATGTAGGAGACGTCGAACAGGCCAGAACGACGCAAAATTTCTAGAGAAAAACCACGGAGAAGAAACAAAGAAGTGAGGGGAAAGGGGAAAAAGGAACACGGGCAGGGAAAATGATGGTCGACTTTAGTGTTTCGCAATACTTGAGACTCAGTTTTCTCTGACTTTGTCTGCTTTTGTGTTTGACCTTTTTGTTCATTTAATTCTGCTGTTCCTGCACAATTCATGTTTTTTTCATCAACGTCGCCGGCTTAAAGGGGCACAAATTTGACGAGCTCCCACGCAACGGACATTGGTCAGTCTATGCACAAATTCTTTTCTTCTTCTGTTTTTCTGTAACTTGTAAAAGCAAAACTTTAGGCTACTTTCTAAAACCAAAGGGACAGTATAAACGACGTTGCTGTCATTGTTGTGGTTGCTGCTGCTGTATATTAAGTGAGTGTTGTGATTGTTGTATATGTATCAGCGGCGTCACAGTGTTCGAGTACTGAGTTCCGCTGTGACGACGGCACGTGCATAGACGCAGCGTTCAGATGTGATCGGCAATATCATTGTCCTGACGGCACCGACGAGTTCCACTGCCACGGTACGCTTAGCTCTTTAATACTTCACGTTGTCTACGATGTCACTGCTGCGGCATATAGGCCCTACCACACATTACGTAAATTTATTTTATATCAAACAGGCTACACAATAAAGGCGAAAGTAGTCCCATAATATAATTACGTTGCTTTTGCTTGCTAGCAGTCAAGTAACTAGCCCCCAAAGTAGGCCAAACATTTTACTTTGAAATTAAACCGGACATTCTTCTTTTTAATACTTCGCTCTGTTTTTCGTTTTACATCTACAGTAGCAACATTACCCGCATCGGCCTTATGTACGTAACAAGTGACGAAAGTAGTGCGATTAATATGAGCACTGGTTTTGGAGCTGCAACTTTTGGTCTCTGACGCTAGGCTTAGTTGTAGGCATGTATCTTACAGCAGGCCAATAACTCTTGTTATTTCTAATATAGTTAGTTTTTACCGTGAATGACAGAGACATTGTCGACCTGTAGCCTACGTGTGTGCACACTGTAGTTCCTGCGACGATGCCGCCGTCTGTCGACTGTGACGATCAGTCGGAGTTCCGATGCAGTGACGGCACGTGCATTCCTGTGTATTTACTGTGTGATCGCAGCTATGACTGCCGAGACGGCTCAGACGAACACGACTGTGGTTCGTTTGACTTTCTTCTTTCTGCTTCATTTTAATAGTCTTTTTTCACTGGTAGTCTGGTTTGCTGCAGCATAGGCCCCTGTAGTGTAGCGTTAGGCTTTGTGAACTAGAACTAGTCTTATCGTTGACAACTGCGTTGTCTTACGCGTCTTGTCCGTCCGTATGATCTGTCCGTCTGCCCCGTACGAACTCCTAACTCGAAAACAACAACAACGCGTGAAAAAAAACAAAATAGATGTCAACGGTCACGGCGCACGAATAACACCATTTTTAGTTTTTCTGTGGCTATGGGACAGACGGACGGATAGACGACGAGCGGGCAACACACGTGATAGGATTTCTTATACCGTAGTTACACGCAACGATTTTTTTCGTCCAAGGTGTTGGCCAAGCTTCTCGAACACATCGGACGACACGGACGCCCGATTTTCTCCCGTCGACGTTCTGATTGGCGTCTTTTGACTGGCAAGCAAAAAACCTCGTCCGAGATAATCGGAAAGAATGAGCATACATATTCCGTCCGATTTCCTTGACTTCGAAGCTCGGACAACACCTCGGACGAAAAAATCCGTGCGTGTACCCACGGCATTAGGAGGGGCGCATGCTGATCGTATGTAACAGATGGTGGCGTGCAACCGGGGGTCGAATGCACTGAGTCTGAGTTCATGTGTGAGGAAGGAACGTGCATTGAAGCAGCTCTGCGCTGTGATCATCGCTTTGACTGCCCTGACGGCTCCGACGAGTTCGACTGCAGTAAGCTGTTACCTCAGTACTTTTCACATCACTTTTTTACGTTCATTGTAATATTATGTTTATTAAGAACAGAGCATAATTTATGTTTGCAATCAACAATGCTGCAAATTCACTAGCAGTTCACGATTGCGTGCCGAAAAGAAACTTTTTGTCATTGTCTGAATGTTTCAAATTTTTCAATAGCAATGTCCGAAACTGGCAGGCGTTTTTTGTCGAAAATTTTTGCTTAGTTTTGGACCAATTTTTAATTTTGGAGAATTTTTTAGCCGTTATGTCTGAACTTTCTACTCCCCAAACAGCACAGCACACCTTTGCGTGAGACCGCGTCGTTTAAGTTATCGCGCGTGAAAATACGCCGACCGGCGACCTGTAACGTATTCATTAAAAAGCTATATAGAAAAGTAGAAGATGTCTTTTTATTCGATTTATCTGCCAAGAAGCCCCGAGTTCCTGGATAACGCAAATGTGCATGATTCGTTATTTGCTATTGCGTTTTTACGTCCAGTCCTCAGTGCGTGTGCTTTCAGCTATTGTTCACATTACCGAGTGAGTGTATACTATGTGTATTGTTATTGTGTGAAGCTGCGAGATGTACGGATGCGGAGTTTACGTGCGTTGACGGTTCTTGCATTCCGCTAACTCAACTGTGTGACGCTACACCTCATTGTCCTGATCACTCCGACGAAGCTGCATGCCGTACGTATGTTGCTCAGCATTAGTTACACATTTATCTTTTTCAGCAGTTGAAGTAAACTTTGGTGTGTAGATAATTTTCTTTTCTTTCCCCAGCTGCCGTCAATTTTAGCATACTCTGCGCCTAAAATAGGCGCATTTGGAAGCAAGCTAAAAGAAAGTTGATATAATAGAATCCCAAGTTATGCCAACATTCCTGGCAACTGAAGAGCCGAAAACTCTACTTACTTTATTGATGTAACATTTAGTGTAAGATGTATATGGCCTCTAGGCTGCGGGACAGACACTGATAAGCTATCTGTTGCGAATGCTGTGACTGTTGGTGGATTGTGTCGTGTGTATCAGCGACGTCACAATGTTCAAGCACTGAGTTCCGCTGTGACGACGGCACGTGCATAGACGCAGCGTTCAGATGCGATCGGCAATATCATTGTCCTGACGGAACCGACGAGTTCCACTGTTGTACGTTATCATTGTTGTCATTATTAAATTATTATTATTATTAGCAGTAGCACACCAGTCTGGTGATGCGCCACGAAATGCTGTGAAATCAATGTGGTCAATAGTTCTCAAATTGCAACCTGTAAAAATAAGTCGCCTCATTTTCTGGCTTACTCACTGGGCTAACGCGAATGTGTTTGTGGTGCTGCGTGATGACAGATGAGCGTACAACGCGTAAGCCGAGTACAGTGACTGAAGCCGTTGCTACTGCTAAGACTACAGCTGGCAGCACGTGCAGCAGTGATGAGTTTCAGTGCGGTGACGGCGCCTGCATTCCTTTGTCTCAGCGCTGTGACTGGACTGAATATCATTGCCAGGACGGCACCGACGAGTTCGACTGCCGTACGTTCGTTCTCTTTAGCATCTGTACACTCTAGAACTTTTTCGTTATTCATTTCGTGTGGTTCCCATCAGGGTTGGAGGAGTGTAGAGGTTCACTTTTCCCACCACAACAAAAGATCATGGTAGGGTTAAACGGAGTTATGTATAAAAAAATCTATTTTTGCATTTCTTGTTTTTGTCAGAGCGTTTTTAAAACTATTTGACTATGAAATTAGACAAACTATTACAAGAATATAGGAAACAAACTTTTGGGGCGTAATTATACAATATAACTTGAAATGGCATGTCCATGTAAACTTTATACAAATAAAATGATCAAAACATTGGCATAATAAGTAAAAGAAAACATCAAAAGTGCTTTAAAAAGTCACGAGACAAGCTAAATAAGAGTGCTTTCATACCTCCAATTTGTATCTTGAATAATACGTACGCTGGCTGACTGTGCGAGATATAAGTAAGCAAGTAGAAATGTATAAGGTACATCTGTGGGTAAAACTTTGACGAATGATGTCAGCGCGTGTACGTGTAATGTGAGCAGCGATTCCAACAGAAGCTCCGCCGGGGCGAGACTGCAGCGAGGCTGAGTTCAGATGTGATGATGGAACGTGCATTGAGCTGAGGTATCATTGTGACCGTGAATATCATTGTCCTGATGGCACCGACGAGTTCCACTGCGGTCAGTCAGTCGACGAATCAATCTCTTCTCATACCATCTGTCAACTCTTTCACTCTTTTAATGTTGGCATTTTTATGTAATATACTAATTAACATCAGTTTTATTATTATTAATGTATTTTCATATTTAATACATTCGTCGTTTAGCATTAATATGAATATAATCGTTTCCCCGACGAACTGGTCAACAGATTCCAGCGTTTAGTAGGCAGTCGTTAAGCTTGATAAGTTAATGAACGAGTGAAGTATTTTTTACAATGTTAATTATGCGCTTTTGAATAAACGTGACTGTTTGCATTTTCCGTACAGATGTTTATTATCTGTCGCCAAACGTGTTTTGGCTTTATTTTTATAAGAGCGGCTTAACACACAATTTTTCAAAACTGTTTGTTTTCGGCACTTCGTAATAATGAATGCTTGGTGAACAGATGCCGTAGCACCACGAGACTGTGAATCGACGGAGTTTCGTTGCGCTGACAACAGTTGTATCGACGCGTCACTTCGCTGCGACGGACTCAACGATTGCACTGATGGCTCAGACGAACTCGACTGCCGTATGACACTATCATTTCACTTGCATTAAGTCGGGTTTCAGAAGCCGTTTTAAATAGTCCACCTCAATGTTTTTATTGACTTTAATTCGTTTTAAGGGTTAAACACGTTTCTTTAAAAGGCTGAACCACGCCAACTTGATGGGTTCTGCGGTTTTTGTGTATTTTGATTTATAAGAATACGCATTGCTGGATACTGTCCACATCATATCAATATGTAAAAAATTTACAAATTCTTCAAGTTAAAAGTTTTGAAACGTAGCCATAATAAAATATTTTATTATTAATGGAAGTAGAAAAAATAAAATTGGCGTAAGTTTGGCGGTGTCTTGTGTGGGTTTTTGGTAAGTTTTTACGTGGGTTTTGCTTAATTAAACCTGCTTGGTTTTTGTGTATGTCCTGGGTGTCTAAACACTCAAGCGTGACGACCGAAACGTAGCTTGGGTCTGAGTATCGCACCCATTTTCAGGCAGAACTCACCGTCGATTACAGTCATGAAATAAGTACGTTCTAACACAATATTGTGCCTCGTTAAACTCGCATGATACACTGTTGATCGCATATGCATATGGTCGGTCGCATAATAACTGACTTATGTAGATGAACCCGCTGGCCCTATAGTTATAGTACTTCACTGCAGCTCGGTTGTTGTTGCTTCGTGTTGCAAAATGTCGCTGTTGTTGTTTGCTGTATGCGTTGTGCAGCAGCAACGAGTGAGCCTGCGGGCAGAGACTGTTCTGCGGATGAGTTCCGATGTGACGATGGAACGTGCATTGAGCTGAAGTTCTGGTGTGATCGACAGTACCACTGTCCAGACGGATCCGACGAATTCTACTGTCGTACGTTCGCCCCACGTCTTTATACTCGTATTTAGTAGCTGCAACTAACTGTGGTAATGAACTTGTAATGCATGTTTGTTCAGTTTGGTGTTAAGTTAGGCTACTTTTTGCAGACTTGTTGGCCAGCTTTACATCTGATAAATCGCAACTATCGACAATGATGCAATTTACTTAGACGAGTATAAACAGTAGGCTTAGTAAGAAACTCAATGGTAAGAAGTGTTTGTGCTTTGAGTGAACGTTGAAAGAGTCATCAGCAGTTAAAGGCGATGAAGTCGTACACACCGTTCTACATAAAAAGCGGCATTACTTTGTTTTACAGTTGGTAACTTTGGTACGGTATTATTGATTAGATCGGCGTCAATTTTTTACGAGTGAAAGTTATTTCATTTTTAACATTCAGTCGTAATTTGTTTAAACCAGTTTTGAGAAATAAAGTAGCGAATGACAGCAGCAATAACATTCACATAATCAGTACGAAATCGATAAAAAGACAGGTTTTCGCTGTCATCTGTACACTGGTGTACTTACTGTACAGTGCATCGCGAAGCAAAGCGCGATCATCGGCCCAAAACTTACAAGCAATTGTCAGGATTATTGTCAGAGAAAGAGAGAGAGAGTTTCTTTTTTAAAACTACAACACATTTGTTAGATGGCGCCACTTATTTTCCAAAGTTGATTGAAACAAATTAACTGGTGTTGTCAAGAATGAAATGGCATTGATTTGTACCAAATCTGGTTTCAATCTGATCAATACTTCTAACTTTGCGAAATGTAAAACTTTTCTCGCTTTTTGAACTTCTCGATAAGTTAATGCGAATGTGTTTGTGGTGCTGCGTGATGACAGATGAGCGTACAACGCGCGAGCCGAGTACAGTGACTGAAGCCGTTGCTACTGCTAAGACTACAGCTGGCAGCACGTGCAGCAGTGATGAGTTTCAGTGCGGTGACGGCGCCTGCATTCCTTTGTCTCAGCGCTGTGACTGGACTGAATATCATTGCCAGGACGGCACCGACGAGTTCGACTGCCGTACGTTCGTTCTCTTTAGCATCTACACTGTGTCTCAAAAAAGGGACCCTGACATTATTGATTGTAAAGTGAAAACAGGTTAGCAGATTTTAATAATTTTGTTTTGTTACGAATAGGCCTACTCCTGACACAGCTGGCCATAAAACAACTTTTCAAGTTTCAATTTCATCAAACGTCTGTTTTTGCACTACCTGGGATAAACACAACAAGCGAAATAGGCATAGAAGTGAACAAAATGTCAGTATAATGGATGACGTGGACGTGAGTTCGAAACGCTCTTACAAACTTTTTCAAAAGCCGTACACTTTCTTTATTTTAAACATTTTTACATTTAGTTTTATTAGGACACGGCACCGAACACGTTTCAGTTGTTTATAGTACGCGTTATATATAACTTACCTGCCAACCTACTTAGGCTACTTGCACGTGTAAAACGACAGTCACCGTTTCAGCTTGTGAGTATATTCAAAGAAAATGTTAAATTATGTGAGCAGCGATTCCAACAGAAGCTCCGCCGGGGCGAGACTGCAGCGAGGCTGAGTTCAGATGTGATGATGGAACGTGCATTGAGCTGAGGTATCATTGTGACCGTGAATATCATTGTCCTGACGGCACCGACGAGTTCCACTGCGGTCAGTCAGTCGACGAATCAATCTCTTCTCATACTGTCTTTATTCCTGAATACTGGCACTTTTATAATCTAGTGCACGAGTACTGCACATACTGCAAACACATGCGACATACTGCATACACATACAAATACTGCACACTTGCTGTTGTTCTGCTGGCATGAGTAGCCTGGGACTTGTTTCCAGCAGCGTTTTGCACTTGTGACATTGGCAATTTAGCATGGGATAACGCTACCCTAGTTAGCGCATTCTGGGACTGTCAGCTGTCTGTGTCAAAATGTTAACTCGTCTCAACCCGCGGTGCCGCTAGCAGACATACCACTATCCCAGTGAGTCACGTTAGTATATTAGGTGAGCCTATTTCAGTCACCCTTTAGAGAAAACTGCTGAAAAGTAAGCCACGCAGCTAGTTATTTTCAGCCCTTACACACTTGCAGGTTGCTAACTTCTCAGGTGTTAACACAGCATAGAGACGGTGGTGTTTTTGTTATGCATGTTTTTTGCCTTGCAAAAAGCTTTTTAATTACTCGCCGGAGTTTAACTTTCTGTTAACATTGAGGCAAATTTATGCTTTACTGTGCGTTGTGCAAACGAGTGAGTGACTTACAATGTATTAATAACGAACAGATGATGTAGCACCACTGGACTGTGAATCGACGGAGTTTCGTTGCGCTGACAACAGTTGTATCGACGCGTCACTTCGCTGCGACGGACTCAACGATTGCACTGATGGCTCAGACGAACACGACTGCCGTATGACACTCAATTGCTACTTACTACCGCGCTACATGCATTACTGCTGCTGCTGTCGTGATCTTTTCTGTTTAACTGGCTTAGTTTTTGAGTTACTTTAGGCTAGGTTAGCCCGGGTGGCCAAAACAGAATCTTGCCTGCCGTGTTTTTTATAGGTCGTGGGTGTTCTGAAGGCAGGACACTTTTGTCATTACCACCGTCATTATTTTACTTGCTGAATAAAAGAAATAGCATTGGCTAATTAAATTTTGCAGTAATAAATTGTGAGCAAGAAGTCCGAGTTTATTAGCACATTTGCAGCAAATGGTCTGAGAACATAAACATGGGCATAATGACAGCCAGAAAAAAATTGAATTTCCAAAAAAAAACATCTGATGTACACCGTGTCCCAAAAACGTCCCACTTTGTCATTCTCCATATCTTCGCCAAATATTAACTGATTTTCAAAAATTTTTTCACTGGCACATACTGTGAACAATTAGCAATAAAGTAATTGTTAAATTCCCCACCACACTTTAACTGTGTCGCTACACTACCATGTAAAATATAATTTTTTTAAAATTACCAGAATCACTATAATACATAAGCAGAAAAATCATCTTCTGAAACAATTTTTATTAATTTTCATATAAAAATTAAATTATATTTAGTGTTACATACATTTTTGATGTTTGTAAACAAAAGCAAATTATAATGTCGTAAATAATTATTTTAATGCACCGACAATATACCGGTGATGTAATGTGCCATTTCGCAGTGGAGACAAGGCTCTGATTAAGAACTTGTACCGGTTCAAAAAATGCAGTTTTCGGAGAATACTAGCAAAATTTTTGAAGATAAACTGCAACAGAGAAAAAGTGGGAATGTGTTAACACTTATTTGATAAACATGCAGTACTGACGAAAAGCATGAGACCGCCAGACTGAAGCATACACGTACTGAAGCATTACTGAAGCACGTTTTTCACTGTGGATGAAATGGTAGACTTGCTAAACCATAAAGGCCAGAAACAAATATATTGTTCAATACACCAAATATTCAAAGAAACGGATCTATTAAAGTGTAGCATCATACAGATCATTCACGGCATTTTTGTTCAAAAGTGTATTTTGTTTACCAACACGCTTGCTGTTTATTATTGTTAGTTTTTCTTGCATTTGTGTTTCACAAGGTAGTGTAGCGACACAGCTAACGTGTGGCGGGGTATTCAATAATCATTTTATTGCTAATTGTCCACAGAATGCACCAGTGAAAAATTTTTTTCTTAAATCGGTTAATTTTTGGCAAAGATATAGACAATCACAAAGTGGGACATTTTTTGGAACACAGTGTAGTTGTAGACTGTATTATTACTCCTTCTGCTGTTATTCTTTTAAATATGCGTATCTACGTAAAATGGAAAAAAAACTTAAATTACTGGCACAGATAAGCTTACTCGTTTTAAAAATACTTTTTAACTTTGTTGTTTGACGTGTAGCAGCAACGAGTGAGCCTGCGGGCAGAGACTGTTCTGCTGATGAGTTCCGATGTGACGATGGAACGTGCATTGAGCTGAAGTTCTGGTGTGATCGACAGTACCACTGTCCAGACGGATCCGACGAATTCTACTGCCGTACGCCCCGCCTCCAGACCCGTCGGGAGCCACAGCGGGGCCCGGGGAAACATTCTCTCGTGGCTCCCAAATATTTTCACGGGGCCCCTCTGGGGAGAAAATTTTTGAATTTTTCTTTTCAAAATATTACATTCTGGCGTAGCCTACTTTATATTTCTCGTTGACGGCGGGGGATCCAAAATGTCGCGGGGCCCGGGGTAGCTTACCCCCTCCTTCTACCTCACCCTCTCGACGGGCCTGTCCACCTATTATACTTATAGCAAAATGGATAAATAAATTCTTGTATAGCTGATGTGTCGTTTTCAGCAATAACAACTTTTTAGATCTACAGTTTTACATTTATCTGTGTTGGGTGGTACCGTGATAAACAGCATTGTGTAGGCCTACTGATGCCATATGGCAAGTAACGTTACGTGTGGTTCTGAAATGAGTTTCCATGAAAACTTGTGCACGTCCTTTATACAGCCTAGGGTGCAAGAGAGCAACAGTGTTTGTGGTGCTGCGTGATGACAGATGAGCGTACAACGCGCGAGCCGAGTACAGTGACTGAAGCCGTTGCTACTGCTACGCCTACAGGTGGCAGCACGTGCAGCAGTGATGAGTTTCAGTGTGGTGACGGCACCTGCATTCCCTTGTCTCAGCGCTGTGACTGGACTGAATATCATTGCCAGGACGGCACCGACGAGTTCGACTGCCGTACGTTCCACAGTCACTTCATTATCTTACGCGCTATTTCAACAGCATGTAACAGCATCTGTGATGTAGGCTTACACTCTGTCTCAGAAATCTGAGACCACTATGTGCATATATTGACAACTGCGTTACTTTTTGCGTTCTTGGCGTATCATTTTTGCCACATTAACTGTGACTTATTTTGCGTAATCCTTGCAAGTTTTAGCCATATTCCTTGCACTGTTTATGAGATACAAAAGCCTAATTGGTACATTGGTACCAATGATATCCATTAAGCACTGGAATACAGTAATGTTTTTTTTTCATATGGACGTCACACGTAACACATTTTTGACCCGCGGTTGAGCCGACAGTTTGAGTTCAAAATGGTCACTGTTTTACAAAAAAAATTATACTCCCAGTCAAATACTCACGTTGCCCCAGCATTCTGCTAAGCCTATATAGGCGTTTATGCATATAGGCCTACCTATATAGTGGTCTACTCGTATATAGACTAACGGCTGAAATTTACACGCTGTGTTGCTATTGAGCTATTTGTATTTTTTCGTAAGCTATAACGAAATTATTGTTCTTGTTTTGAAATTGGCATTATGTGAGCAGCGATTCCAACAGAAGCTCCGCCGGGGCGAGACTGCAGCGAGGCTGAGTTCAGATGTGATGATGGAACGTGCATTGAGCTGAGGTATCATTGTGACCGTGAATATCATTGTCC
>Ga0209367_1002966_pt1 | contig 22765 bp, 10 predicted proteins | sample WorMetLIZISLAND2_FD_187412 | JGI IMG/M metagenome (GOLD analysis project Ga0209367, IMG submission 187412) | Marine gutless worms symbiont microbial communities from Max Planck institute for Marine Microbiology, Germany - Olavius geniculatus... ... | reverse complement strand
AGCCAACAGAGTATAAATAACCACTTTTTACAGGGGTACCTCTCGTTGACACCCACGTGCGCAGGCCTGCTTGAATCTAGAGGGTTCGGACTTGGACTGCTAAAATCTACATTCCATGCTGAAAGTTCCACTTGAGGAATTCAAAATCATTCAAGGTGATTGATGTTAATGAATCCAAAAAGCCTGTCACCAGTGCTTGTTATGATAAGCAGCATGTATGTACCTATCTGCAACCGTTTTCACATTATTCGAGCCAATAACGGCAAAATGACGTCTTTTTAGGGGGAGGGGTACCCCTCTTTGACGCCCTCGTTCGAGGGGAACCCCTGCACCCCTTGCTTTGCCTTGCCTTGCCTTCGGGGTGGGCAGGCTCATACACCTGCCCAGCGCTGAGGCCGTATCAGTTCGGCCCAATGTGCGTTCCCAAAAGTAACCACAGGTTACAAGTAACGGCTATAAAGCCGTAGACGGCTGTGAAGCCGTAAATAACGGCTGTGAGGCCGCAAGTAAACGGCTATAAAGCCGAAACCAGCACAAAAGCACTGGTAACGTGTAGTAAATGTTCTCACATATTTGGTCAGCTCTTAGTACGCTCCTATCCTCCAAATTGTATAAATCTTTCGGGTCATCGGAGCAAAGCCCCACCACCACGTAAAGGTGGCTGACCTCGGTGGGGACCCCTGCACCCAGTGGCACGAAATTTTGTCTCGATAAACTAGAGGCCTTGGGGCAGCCCACAGTGAAGATTTCGTGATCCTAGCTTGCACCGTTTTGATACAGCTCACGAGTGTGACAGACAGACAGACAGACGGACAGACAGACAAACAGACGCCCAGACGATGGCAAGGACGCGCGAAGCATTCTGCTTTCGCGCGTAAAAAACGAAGGAAATCTTCACTGTCCCGCAGATAAATTCTTCATAATAGTGTTTTTTTCTAACATTTGCTGCAGTTTTTCAGTTGCAAAAACAGCGATTATTGCCAACGGACCTATAGTTCAATTTAACCGCCAATGCCCAAGCACCGTCCCTCGGCGCTTCGCGCCTCGCTCGGGACATTCGAAATTTCAATCCCTCTGTCGTCAGTCTGCGACATTTCTTGCCCTCCCCAATATTTCAACAGAACGATGCATAAATTATCAGAGTTGAATAATGTCGCTTCTGGCCAAGTATGAAATTTTATGGTGTAGCAAGCTAACAACACTTCCCAAATTTTATAGACTTATCTTCCCGAAACAGATTTCTGGCTACAACTTTTATCTAATCTGATTGACAAAGACCTCTACGGATGTTGTTGTGATACCCCGTTTACACAATCAAGCAAACATCGAGCAAACATTCAGCAAATGCATTCAAAATACACGAGCACGACGAGTGCTCTAATTGCTCAACCGTTGCTCGATGTCTGCTCGATGTTTGCTTGATGATTGTTTGATCGGGTAAGCTTGAACACATTATTTAATTTTTTAATGCAGCATTATGAATAATTTACGCGATAACGTACCTGACTGAGCACGCGGAGTTGAATGGTCTGACAGGTGCGACATCTGGGACAAACTGAAACGACAATAACAATAGGTCTACGTATTTGGCGCGTGCTCATTGCAAGTCGTGATCGGATTGTGATAAACTCTGATTGTGATAACTCGGATTGACTGTCAGTCACGTGTCACAACGACCAGGCTTGTCACACGTAGAGCCTACAGAAATTCAAGCTCAAACTTCACTTGCACTTCATTGTTATTAGTGTTGTTCATCGTTTGCTTTATTGTGTGCAACAAAATGATTTGAATATTCAATAAGCAAACAAACGCTATAGGCTACGGCAAGCAGCATTAGGGCTTAAGCCTAATTTGTCAATTAATGCAGTGGCTCGTTGGTGCAAACTTTGCAAAGAGAGAGAGAGTATTTATTTGCCAAACCACAAATACAATGTTATCATACAATACTACACACTGTAGGCGGGCTACCAAAAAAGCAATCGCTTATCAACGCTGGTATAAGTAACCAATGATACAGTATCCAAAGATAAAAAAAGAAAAGAAAAATGCAATAGTCAGTTTCAAACAATATGATTATAACAAATTGCAAAAACCAGACTAAACATAACAATGTTCAACTTTAACACAAAGGCATACCATTGTAAAATAACTCCTCTAGTTTTTTTCTTAAATGTAGTTATATTTTGTACATTTTTAATATCGTCTGGCAATTGATTTCACAAATTACAACCTTTAAAAGTTATTGCCCTAGACCCGTAACAAAGCTTAACAGTTGACGAGTGCAAATTATTTTTATTTCTTGTGTCATAATTATGAATTTTATAGTTTTCAGTAAAATAATTATAATAAATCTTTGGCAGTAATTCTTTATGTTAAAAAAATTTGTGAACAATACAAAGTATTTGAAAACAATAAAGTTCGGTAATAGGTAAAATATTATAGTTTACATACAATTCAATATTCCTGCAATAGTTGTCTTTTTGCTGTAGAATTCTAAGTAATTTATTGTTTAATTTCAACAGTTTATCAAGGCCCCGGAGACCGACCATCCGGCTTCAGAGACCGACTGTCCAGCCCCAAAGACCAACTGTCTAGCCACATCAACTGACCATCTGGCCCCAGAAACCGACAATCTGGTGTTTGAGACCGACTGTTCAGCCCAATAGACTGACAGTCCGATTTTTAAAACTCTATTAGATGTAAGTATCTCGAATATATTTTGTATAAATGTACAAAACATCAGTTTATACACTTGTTAACGGCGACATGCAATGAGTGACACATCGAAAACAGCAAAAATCATAAAAAGGTGATATCACTCAACATCACATCGTCTAACTGTCAATGTGCTGTTGAATAATATCACCTTTTTATGATTTATGCTGTTTTCGATGTGTCACTCATTGCATGTCGCCGTTAACAAGTGTATAAGCTGATGTTTTGTACATTTATAAAAGGTAAAGGTAAAGGTAAAGATCGTCAATTTGTATAGCGCATAGTCGCGAGCATGCGCTAAAATAAATAAAATAAATAGGCCTACTTAAGATCATTATGCCACATAACATCGTTATTTCCTATTTTAAGACTTTCAACAGTCAGAAAGTAACATTTACCAGTTACAAACAGGGAGGATTTCTTGGTAAAATAATTATTTGATAAGTTTGGCAAAACAGGGGCTTTAATGATTTTTTTGCGATTTTTTTGGCTGCAACACACACATCAAGAGTGAATTGCGACGAAATGGATGGAAATAGACCAAGACAACCTGCAAACAGAAACTGCTATAGGCTCTCGCGCGTCTCATGAGCATTAGCTCAGATTTTTTGTATTACTAGGTAAGAGGGAAAGAATGCAATATAGGCTTAATGTCGTTCTCTATCTAGCCTTTTAAAAAAGTTGGTAAGCGAATTTTCAGCAACAAATTTTGGATTATACACTGTGTCTCAAAAAACATCCCCGACATTTTTGACTGTAACTTAAAAACAAATTATCAGATTTTGATAATTTTTGGCAAAAGTATTCCTGGTACAACGTGCCATCAAATGACTGTTTAGTTTCCCACCTCACCCACTGTATGTTTTTGCACTACCTAGGGAAAACAGATCAAGCGAAATGTGTTATAATAAACAGAAAACGTGAAAAAAACATTTCCGACATTATCGATCGTAACTTGAAGAAAATCAGCAGATTTTAATAATTTTAGGCAGAAATATTTCTGACACAACTGGATATTAAATACGTGTTTTAGTTTCCACCTCACCTAACGTCTGCTTTTGCACTACCTGGGGAAAGCAAACTAAACATAATGCGTGTTAAAATGAATTGAAAAAACGTCAATAAATTCCATCTATCCTAATCTGTGGGCCCCAACAGCCGGTCTATTACAAGGTTTGACTGTCATGCAGCAGTGGGTCTACCAGATAAAGTTTAGGAATGTTTGAAATGTCAAGAAGCGACTGGTACAAGTGGACTGGAGCAGAACTTTATCGATACTGCTGTCAATGAATAGAGAAAGCGTCTCCTTGCCTGTGTTCGCATAGTGGGCAAACACTTCAAGCAATTTTGCTGCAGACAGTTGAAAAATGGACAACTGAATGAAATGTCAGCCAATGTATCAGAAATGTGAACAAAATGTGTTTTTACGCGTTACGTTAATTAAGCAATCATATCGCATTAAATAAAAAGTGATATTTCGCTGGTTGTGTTTTCTCCAAGTAGTGCAAAAACAAATACTGGCCGAGGTGGAAACTGAATAGTCATTTGATGGCAAGTTGTGTCAGGAATATTCATACCAAAAATTATCACACTCTGATAATTGGTTTTCAAGTTACAGTCAAAAATGTCGGGGATGTTTTTTTGAGACACAGTGTAATTCTGCATTATACAAATTTTGCACCTTTCATCCCCAAACACTTAGGTCTTACTTTTGCCCCCTAACCAACCTCCACACGCTGGCGACGACTAGTGTTTATTACACCTCACACGTGATATATGCTATTTACATCTTTGGCGGCTTATGATGTCAACATAAGTGAGACGCAGACTGCTGATAGTCGACGGCAGTGGGCGATTGCAGCATCAGTGACGTCATTTTGTCTGGAAGCACTGCAGACATCGATACAGGTATGCTATATCAGCTCTCGCAGCCAGTTGTTACTGTGCGCCAGGTGCTGAGACTGCTGCTGATCGTCAGCCGTATTTGGACGGAGTCGAGCCAGATCCCATGCGCGGACGTAGGCGTACCTTGACTACAGCTGCCGATGAAAGGTTGCAGCAGCGTTACAGCGGCGATAAAATCCAGCGTAGGTTTCCGGTCTCCACCCGACGACTGCTCGACTCGTCTCTGTGACCTAGTTCACGGCACAACGCAACTGACGGCACTGACGAAACACTTGGTCAAATGAGAAATAGGCTATAGGAGTGGTCGTTATTTACTCTAATAATTAGGCGTGACCTTCGGTGCTGCTGTCGGTACCTTCCTTAATTTTTTTGGTTTCACGCAAGCTCGTTTAGTCCCAAAAAGTGTCGTAGCTTTGTATGGGGTTCGATGACTTTTTGCTCACCGGAGAGAAACTTTAATGTTTTTTTCATTTCATTTTTGTGATACTTAAGTAAGGTTTTTTTAAATTAGTGCACAATAATAATAATCAATAAGGAACAAAAGTTCCAGAGAACGAAAGTTCCACTTATAGAATTCTCGTTCATAGAAACGAAAGTTCTTGTGTACGGTACACAAGCCTGCACCTCCCTACCTGGCTGATGAGTGCCGCCTGATCCGTCGCCGTCGGTCCGATGTTAGATCCTCGTCGTCAACAAACAAACTGGAGGTCCCGTCGACTAGAACGAGGTTCAGCGACCGATCTTTTGCCGTCGACGGACCACGTGTGTGGACAGTCTAGCGGCGTCCATTCGCGGCCCATCACGTCACTCACTGTCTTCAGTCTTCACTAACAGACTCAAGACCCATCTATTTGCGCGAAACCTGCGGCGTTTGTGATTTGGAGTTTGACGCCTTTAAATATGCAAACTAACTAACTAACTACTCGTAACTACGAAGTACGCAGTAACCAAACTGTTGATTTTTCGAAGCTCTATATATTTGGTTTATTGCATCTAAACCTAGCTGAAACTGAGGAGATGCTCTGTTAATCGATTATGTATCAACAAACGATACATTCAAAAATTTTATTCAGAATTTGCAGCGACGGCCTTAATGCATGCTGTTATATAAATTTTTGCTGTTTTTTTTGTTTTCAGAAGGAAAACTAACGGGTGATTTGTCTTTTCAGGCAACCTGCCTGGTGTGTTTTCTCTGTAGTGGTCAGGTGTCACGACTCATGAGGCAAATAAACGTTTTTCTTCCGCTACTACTGCAGAGACGACGCTGTAGTGCAACCTTCAGCTGACTAACGGCAACTGCAGCTGTAGTGCATACGATGACGTTTGTGTACTCTGGCGATGGCCACTAACATTTTCTGAGCAAAATTTATGTTCATAGTAAAGTGAAGTAACGGAATGATTCGCGCCAAAAAAATTACAACATTATACGAAAATTTGATTAACTCGTGTGTAGACTCTTTTCTTTTAGTCACGATGTACATTTTTATGAATAGAGTGTGATCAGAGAAAACTAAATAAACTCTTGTTCATATTGTTCTGCGCGCTACAATATGGGGCCCCTCATCCGTAGCACAGGGCATCACAATGTACAGAAATATGCAGAAATACATTAATAACTTCAATGAAAAATCAGATAAAAACTAGGAGTAAAACATTGCAACAGATATAACAAACATGACCGCCGGTTACTACCTTACCGGGCGGCCTAAAAACTTTAAAATTTATACAGGATAGTTAAAAATGTTTGGAGATTATATGAAAACGTAGTCCGAGGCGTGGGGTTTCGTAGTTCGAGGGTGGGCAGAGCGTTCTAGGCTGCAGTGAATGCGCCGTCTGCCAGTCTGGTAAGCTATCGGCTGCTCAAGACCGACTTGAACGGCGACGAGCATGCGTGCATGACTCAAGAGTTACTCTACGTAGTGGCTCGTTACTCTGACCGGTCGGTCGGTCGGTCGGTCGGTCATTGGCAGCGGAAGTCAGCGATGGCGATGTTGAAGGCCTGCGCTTGCGTCCTGTGAGCGACCAGGCGTCGTAGTTGCGCTATCGCTGCCGTCGGCGCTCCCGTGCAGCGGCAGCGGCGTATATAGCTGCTGAAACTCGACATACTCAGCAGTCAGGGCACTCACTCACTACAAACGGTACGCATTGATAGGAGGTCGCCGTCCGTCCGCTTTCGTACAGGTCTACAGCCGTCAACAAGTGGCTGATCACCGCCTAATCGTTATTCGCTGCAGCTCCGTGCACAATACTAACCTCCAGTGAGCGCGGAGCGACTGGCTTTCGACCACAAGGCTGCTCCAGCGAGACGCTGCTGCTGCACCGGCTGTACTCGTCCATCTTACTGCTGCATGGCGTCAGCGTAGCGACGATGCGAATGAAGTCTCAACGAATATTTACAACGTCGATGACGTTCGCGCTGTTTCCGGACGCCTGAACGCGCTGTGCGGTCTCGGGCGTTTCTGCTATACATTCAGCCAACTCAATAAAACTCTAGGTCTACATGTAGTCAGTCGCCCGTTAACAGTTGTTATGTCGACGTTAAAATACTTTCCGTGAGTGGAAACTTGGATGCATCGGTCGCTGACAGTGCTGCGTCGAACAGTAAGCGACGTCGTAACGTAAGTAGCCCATGTTAATGCACTCACATGTCTTAATAGTGCAGTTTCTGGCAGTGAATGGGTGCTTGTGTCCAGTGGCTTCTATCCCTAACAAAACTCCCTGTTTTTCTTTCGCCCATTTTTTAATCTACATCCTTAACAAAACTTTGTCTTATGTTTCATTTTCCCCTATTTTTTAATCTGCACGCTCAACAAAACTTCCTCCCTAGAAAGGAGAAGATGCCCAAAATGTAGAGGAAAACTTGAATCAAAAATGGGGGGACCTGAGCCAAAAACTGGAGAGAAGTTGCGTCCAATTTCGATTTCAGATTTGCTTGTGTCTTTCTGTGTGCAAAATAGTTATTACCACGTACCCGAACTGCATACGGAAGCCGTGCTTTTAGTTCAGCCGTACCAGCTATTTGGAACAATCTTCCTACTTCAGTCATTGAAGCAAACAGTTTGCCTGCATTCCGTCGTCGACTAAAGACACATCTGTTTACTGTTGCTTTTGAAAACAGTGGTTAACTGTAATGTAGCCAGCGCCTCTGTATCTTTACACACGTTTAGTTTTATGGCGCTTTATAAGTTCGTTTTTAACTTTAACTTTATCAGCCTGTTCATGAAGATCAGCCACAGTGGTTAAATAACCTGATTTGCTTGCTTGTCTGAAAGTGCTTATTCCTCTCACCAGCATTTGCAAAACCCCAACAAGCAGGGAGCGTAATGATTTTGCATTAGTAGTTGTTCAAAAGACTAACTGCTGTAGAGATGCCCGAGGCTTCTGTGTAGGTCTGAATAACCTATGTAGAGGCAGGAAGTTTGCGGTAAGAAATAAAAAGCAAATGTTTCGCAGCGCGAAGCCCTGCATCAGCTGTTGTAGAACGTCTATCGGAAGCTGATCATTCGTAGTGGATGCTTCACGCCCCAGCGTGTGTGCAGTCCGCGATGTACGTGATGATGCCACGACTCGCATTCCTAATTGATGCGCGTGCTGCGAACAAGTGCAAGTTATAGGAGGCCGGTGAATGTTTGCGTCCAAGATTCTCAATGCAGATACGCGATACGGTTGCTTTCAGCTTACTGTTCTTCGGTTCTGGTTATTTATGCAAACGACAAAGAAATGAACAACTTTTTTTAAAAAAAAAACTGAGGACTGACTATACGACACGGAAGGGCAGAGTAATGATGTGTACAAGAAAGTAACTTTGCTTGCCTGCATAACAAGAAACGAGGAACCCTAAACTGCAAGCGGTGTATCTTTGACTCAGTTGATGAGTTAGATAGGCCTAAGTCGAGGATGCAGGTGTGATCAAGTAATCCATCAGGCAGTTGGAAGGTTGTGGGTATAAAAAGAGGTCTTTTTATTCTATGCTGCTCGATGTCGAACACCGTGATCAAAGGCGCGGATACAAGTTTCTATGGCATGGCTTCCAACCACAGGACTACGTTTGCATAAAGGCTATCATATTTGTTAACACTTCATTAACGTTTGTCGTTCATTGACACCATTGACTGTAATTAACGCTAGTCTATTAGGAAGAAGGTTATGTTTTACCCATGTTTATGTGTCTGCGTGTTTGTTTGTGCACACAATTATTCAAAAAGCTATGGAGGAATTTTAATAAAATTTTTGAGAGAGGTGCGGTATAACCCAGGTGTGATGCATCAATAAATTACATTTTCGTGGTGATCAGGATCATGATTGGGATCCAGATTACGATCCGGATTTATAACTTAAGTAACGGTCGAGCTGTTGTCATGGTTGTCGTCGTCTGTCTGTCCGTCTGTCCGTCGCGGATGTATTGTGGCTAAACGGTGCAAGATAGGGCCTAAGTTACTATTGATCACTAATAGAAAGTATCATACGCCCTGTCAGATTAGATGAAACTTATTGACCCTGAATGACCTTGAAGGTCACATACAACCAGTGCAGTCGGCTGTCCTAGCGATAGCTGGGTTTTTTGTTAATATTTATTATAGCGAAACCTGTAGCGTTATGTACAACGAAAAATAGAACTGTCTTTGGCGATGGTTTGAGCTGTGTGTGTGCATGCTATTCAGCGTGGTTTTAAATGATGCGGCGTTCTCGCAATCATAAGTATCTATGGCGTCTACGAACCTACAATACAGTGATGAGCATCGACTACCGGTACCAACTTTACAGATAAAATTGGGAATACATTGTCGTAAGTTATTCGAATGAATAAAATCGTGAGACGGCAGGCTACTGATGCAACTTCAATCAGGTCTATGATACGCTGAGTTTATTGGCAACTTGTTGTTTTCCGGCGCATTTTGTTCGATGTTCAGTTCGTCATGTTCGTGTGCGTCTGTCTTTAGCGCCCTTTTCCTCCCTCCCCATTACGACTAAAAACTGTTCAGCAAATTTGTCTGACATCAAGCGCGAATCATCCGCAGATCTTTACAGTTTTTACGCTCTGCTTCGCGTGCCTTAGCCATCGTCGAGGTGCCTGTTCGTCTGTCCGTCCGTCCGTCGGTCACACCCTTGAGCCCTATCAGAACGGTGCAAGCTAGGATCACGAAATCTTTACGTTGGTATGCCACAAGAACAATACTCTAGTCCATCGTGACAAAATTTCGTACTCGTGGGTGAGGGGTTTTCCTCGAACGAGAGCGAGAAAGAGGGGTACCCCCTTAAAACGTTATTTTGCCGCTATTGGCTCGTATAGTGTGAAAACGGTTGCAGATACGTACAGACATGCTGCTTATCATAACAAGCACTGGTCACGGGCTTTTTAGTTTTATTAATACCGATAACCTTGAACGACCTTGGACCCCGAAAATAAGGTTGTTAGTAATTTTTTCGCAATTTCTGGTTGCAGTGCACATTTCAAGACTGAAGTGCGACGAAATGGCTGGAGATAGACCAAGTCAACCTGCATATGAAATCTTCAGCATTGAACGTGGATTATAGCAGTCTAAGTCCCAACCCCCTAGGTTCAAGGAGGCTTGCGCAGACGGGCATCAAAGAGGCGTACCCCCTTAAAAAGTGGTTATTTTACCATTATTGGCTCGTCTAGCGTGAAAACAGTTGCGGATATGCATAGACAAGCTGCTTATCATAACAGGCACCGATGACGAGATTTTTAGCGGTATTAACATCGATCACCTTAAACTTTCAAAATAGGAGTTTTTAGTATTTTTGCGATTTTCTGCTGCGGTGCACACTTCAAGAGTGAATTACGACGAAATGGCTGGAGATAGGCCAAGACAATTTGCGAACAAGAACTGTTAAGGCTGTCGCGCTACTCATGAGCTTTGCTCATATTACTTGTCTTGAATGCATCGCAGTAGTACGTAAGCAGTGACACCATCTACATTTTCGCAAATTCTGCGCGACATTCGCTAGCAGCTTCAGTTCTGTTATGGGATGTTTACACGATCCAGCAAACGTCCAGCAAACTTCCAGCAAATGTATTCAAAATACACGTGCTCATGCTGGACGTTTGCTGGATCGTGTAAACACCCTATTACGTCGGCGAGTCATTTTGAACACCGTACGTCGTACGTGCGTCCGTATGTCTGCAGGAGGATCATCCGTGTCACAACTTCGGCATAATTAAGATTTACTTAACATAAACTCGTCATCCAGTAGAAAATGTCTCGGGTCATTCTAGATCCGGTGGCCCGCATAACCTCGTTATCTACGCGGTAATTATGCAGTTTATTATAACACGTCGAAGACAAGTCCAGGCTCACTTGTCGTTTTGGATACTGAAAGGCTGTCAAAAATACGAGTAGCCTAAATATTAAAAGTCCGAAAAGCGATTTCAGTCAGTCGCCACAGGTTTTGCATTGTTATTAATGCAGTAAACGTGTTACTAGCGGCGTGGAAATGGGCAGTATGCGGGATCGAAACACGATATCAATGGTCATTTTAACTTTTTAAGTTGCCTTTTTGTCTGTTCATAGAAGCAATCATTATAATTCACGCACGCTTCTTTTTCTCAAACACTTTATTTAACGTTTTTGAACTGATAGGCTTACGTTAGTAGTTTTTAACACACTATCTACCTTTAGAAGCTGTGCTAACCAAATTTTGTTTCGTCGTGATGTGGCCCTCAAAGAAGTTATAGTACAGAAACCAACGTTTGGATTTTTTTTCCGACAACGCGTCACATTTTTTGGGATGATTCTACCACATGCTTAAAAATTTACGAGTAAAAAATAACAACCAGTGTCGTTCACTCGCTTCAGTCTAAGGCAGACCTTGCAGTTAACTGCGGATCGTCGTTCATTGTCTGCCGCGGTCGTGCTATTTTTTTCCACTCACTTCTGTTAACAAATCGATTGTTGTCGTCGGTGTGGTATTCGCTATTGGCGTACCGTTGCAAGCACGTTTTCATCCGTTCGTCGTTAAATGATGCTATTAGGCTATTGACGCGATTCTTCACTCGTTATTCCACGAACAACTTGTGCAAGGAGTGGACACTGGGGGCTTGCGAGGGTGATCAATTCACAGACGTCATTCAGATTATATCGTTGTGGCGAGCGTTTTACAGGCTTTGGCTATAAAAGCAGTGATAGATCTATTTTAGACACGAAATATTTAAGCGACTAGATGGAATACCCCTTTGTGTATCTATTGTCAGCAAAAATTAGGTGCACCGCGACGTAAGGCTTCCATGGGAACTTCAGATCATGCAATTTGACCGGTTATCATGTGTTACAGACATTACAGTTGAGTGCACAAGTGAGTTTCTTTCAGACGGTCAGTGAGTACCGGTAACAGTAAGCGGCTAATGAACTGTAGAATATGTTGACAAATTTACATCAGGTAAACAATAGCTGTGCTTAGTGTACAGTGTGTTCCGTTCACGCCAACAGCGGACATTTCACCTGTGTTGTGTAACTGTAATGACTGGTGGTCCAGTCAACTGGACTTGATACCCTGACTGCTGAGCGGTCTTGTTTTCGACACCCAGCCAAGGTTATCAGGATGTACAAACTGCAGGTCATAGCAGGTTTAGATTTCACGGCGACAGGTTGCAGCCAAAGAGAATACACAACACAACTCACAGACGTATATTTAGAGAGTTAATGTATATACAGTGGGCCGAGGACGACGATTGGCGGCTGGCGGCCGTCTTGAGATCCAGTGCAGAGGGCTCGCCTGATAGAGAGAGCTGCATGTAAGCCGCACTCCTCCCAGCCCTACGCACGGGCGCCTCACGCCGTGTCCTATTTCTGTTTCTCTGGAGGCGAGTTCTGCCGACCGGCGCCGGGAAGCTGGCGAAGAGAAGTAACTGCTGCAGCAGCTGCAGCCGTTGCCATGGTGCCCAGTTGAGCCACCACGGCTATTATCAGCTCACGCCGGCTAAACGATAGCACGCAAGTTGCCTTTCGGCCGCTACGTCATCGCAGTGGCCAAGTTATATACCGTGTTACACAATTACCTCGATACATCGGCCGATATCCACAACTGCTGCTCGCATGTATGCACGATCACTTGTCATTAAATCTGTCGCTGGCGAAGAGGCGCTGAAAGTGAGTTTATTTGACGGAATTCACCGGAACTGCAATTTTAGCCGTAGTCACGTGTAAAGCAGAATATATTTCCAAAAATATTTTGCAAATGTTTTAGTGTCTATAACATTTGCAAAAGTGTTTGGAGCATAAAATAGTTTTGCAAATTCGTATTTTTACAATTTATAAAGTTTGGTGTAATTGATTTTATGCGCTATAATTTTGGTGATATTAAAAACAGCGACACTGCAGCTTTTATTTCTAAACGTGCTTGACGTAGGCCTACGCCTACATGAGAAGAGATACACCTTATTATTATAACCTATAGTTTAACAATTTAATGGCGCTGAATGCGAGTTAAATGAGCGCCTGTGCGTTATGTTTAATGTTTTTATTTTGCAATGAGTGATTTGCAATGTATGCATAGGTCCGTTTATTTCATATTGCTGACACCGTCTGTGTGATACCACTTAATGACGCGACAAATTATTAGCAGTGGCGTTGTGGTAGGGCAGGAAGAGAAAATTGCCCAGTTTAAATTTTTGGCTGTCGGAAATGTGTCGGAATTTTTTTGTCGAAAATAATGAATAAGTAAATAAATAAATAATAAATAAATAAATTTTCATCTCAGGCAAATGAAAGGATAAATTTGAAATTTTGAGCACTATTTATCTCCTTCGTCGGAAATTTGCAGTTGTCTGTTGAAAAATTGCAACTTCCTGCCCGGCCTATTTTTATTAATCTACGACGCCAGTAGAGTGTCGGACTTAACAAGCGAGGGGTCATGGGTTTGACTCCGGGTCGGATTGCTATCAAGTGATTATTGCTTTGATGGGTGACTGTCTTCGGTCAGGTAAGGCATTTAGCTGTCATAAATATAATCGACGTTAACTCAGTCTTCCATCTCTCCGGGGTAGGCGAATCGAGTACCGGCATGTCTGGCTGGGGGCGGGGCGGGGGCGTTCACCTGTGTCGGGTGGCGGCAGCCTATGGCATGTGTGATCCCACATGGCAGATGACACTCCGTAGCTCTGCGATTAGTTTTTGTCAGTTGCCATGTGTGACTATCGCGCGGTTGGTCCGTGTTGGTGCAGGCGCGGACGGCTGATCGACTGATAACACACCAGCGACAGCGCCGTTGCCGCTAACGCTGCTGCTGCTGCTGCTGGCGTACCTGCCGACGCCGGCGCTGACGTCATGACAACCGGAGGCAGGTTCGATTTCGACGACGGTGGCACTTACTGCGGAGGCTGGGAGGACGGCAAGGCTCACGGCTTCGGAGTCTGCACGGGACCAAAGGGCCAGGGAGAGTACGCGGGCGCCTGGCATTGCGGCTACGAGATCAGGTCGGTCTCGGCGTAAACCCGAATGCTGAACAAAAGCTTCATGATTACAATGATAATAGAATCTCCAGGCGTGTAGGATGTAGTAGATGTACAGGGTACGGTAAAAAGTAGCCCTTTGAAGTTTTTCGCTGTTTTTTAGCCACCGTTTGGAATTTTAATTCCAAATTTTACCGCTTTATTTAGTATAATCTTTAACATTTAACTAGTAAGTAAAATGTGATTCTGTTGAAAAAAGTCAAAGTTATAGACTTTTTAACATGACCGCATACCGATTTTTTAGCATTAATAATGTTTAAACTAATAATGCTATTTAATTTTCAAAAACCGGTTACCACGTTACTGCCAATGACGTCATAGTGACGTTTTGATAAACAGTAATGTATTTTGTTTATAAATTATTACTAAATTATCGTTCTTTTAAATTTGTTATTGACGTGTTTTTTTAAAAGTATAACTGCAGCCTCTTCAGTGCCTTTTTATTCAGTTTTGTGCAATTATATTTCTGTTATTCTTGTGCAATAGGCCCTACAAGGTCCAGTCTGTCAGTTTATGTAAAAACACTAACATGATGATGATGGACACTGGCTTAACTAGACCAATAGCCCACAAGGGCTCAAAGAGGCAAAGATGAAGAATCTCATTAAAAGCCCATACAAATAAACTACCGTCGCTTTGACCTTAGTAAACGTAAAAATGCCATACCCCAGAAGCGGCGTGGGCTGGGTGTTTATTTCCCTTTCCATGGCCGTTCAGACCGTAGATGACTTTTGAGTTCGTGACGCATGGCCAGTGCGACGCCAGACGTACAGTTACCTTCCCAACCGCAGAACGTCACAGCCCTTTGACCGATACCAAATTATACTGCTTATTAAAACCACTGAAATGCCGAATACAGCCAAATCACACAGAAAATAATGAATACAAAGAGATAGCAATGACTGACTTGGTTACGAATTGTCGGTAATGGATAATTTTGACAGCGGGGTGTACACATGGACGAGCGGTAACAACTATCGCGGTCAGTGGACGCAGGGCAAGCGGCACGGAGTCGGCGTCGAGACGAAGGGTCGATGGGTTTACCACGGCGAGTGGACGCACGGCTTCAAAGGCCGCTACGGTGTACGACAAAGTACGACCACCGGGGCGACGTACGAGGGGACATGGACCACCGGGCTGCAGGACGGATACGGCGTCGAAACGTATGCTGACGGAGGTACGTTACGGTAATGTATTCAGTCTTACATTCACCGTAACTGAGCCTCGCTCTCGGTGAGGTCTTTTTTTGTGGGCAAAAAGTTCAAAGACGTCTTTTGTCACAGTGTGGCACGGTAGTGCGTAACACTGTTGTAAAGGCGACTATCAAAGTCAATGGGAAACCTCACATTTTGGGCACCCGTAGCCCCCAAACACCTGAATCAATCGACTTAAAATTTGACTTGGATGATTGTGTCGGCCATGTGACCCTACCTGCCAAAAATGGTACAAATCGGCTCAGCAGGGGTGGCGGAGCAAAGGGGTGAAATGTAATGTTCAACTGGGTTATTTTTACATTTGTTCATTTTTTATACTTTTCTTGCCAAGCTCCGGAGAACACATTTTTGGGAGGAGCGCCGCATTTTTTTGCACTGGTTGATGTGTTTCAGTGGGGATTGATTTCCTAGGGGAGGTCTCAACATTCATCTTTAGTATTTCCACCTCCTAATTCCCCTTCCCCAAAAAAGCGCAAATTTTAGGCCCATTTTCGGACTGAAAATGCTTAACAATGGAGATGCTCATCTACAAACTACCCTTACTCGTCATTGTAGCCCCACCTAAGTGGCATAGTGAATAGGCAATGTAGCCTCGAGAATTCCAAATATGCGGTTATTTTAGACCCCCTGCCTGCAGGTCACGTGACACAGCGCATGCGCAGTGAACTTTTGGCCTTTAACATGGGCAGATGCAAGTTTGAGGCTTTATATCTCCCTAACGGTGCAAGTTAGATGCATAGTTACAATGGACCACCAATAGGAAACCACATATGCCGAGTCGAATGGTCACGTGACCGGTGACTCCAAAAGGTCAAGGTCATGACCCCAATATCTTTGAGGCGCCATATCTCCGTAACTGTGCAAGATGGACGCATGGTCACATTGGAACACCCATGGGAAGTTGCCCACCACGAGTCGAATGGTCACGTGATTGGGTTAGGTCACATTACTGCTTTTGACTCATGGTTAAATTTGCTAATAAAACAGCAAATATTAAGTATAAAAAACTTACCAGTTTACACTACTGTGTAAGGGCGACCATGTCACACATATGAAACAGCACAACTCAGTTTACTAGGACACAGAGTAATAGAACGACGAACTGGCTGAGTGCATCGTACATAATAATATCGTCTTGGCCATCTCTGTGCCAAAAATTATCACAGTTGGTGGAAATTTGACAAAGTTATGCCAAAAACGATTTTGACTGTTTTTGAGACACGGTGTAGTTAACCTCTAAAAAGCTGAGCTGAACACCAACATCATGGTATCAGCTAGCATGGGCAGCCGTATGGCGATAGTCTTCGTGCAAAAACAAAGACAGGTTTCTGCTAGTTGTCCATGTCGATATACTTAATTGCAGCAGTGCTGACGTTGTTTCGCCAGGGTGTGTAATAATTGTGAGCGTCTAAGTTTAATAGCGCTTGCAATGCATCGGCGTCTGTAGACAGCAGCGCTAGTAGGCCTACTCGTGTGTACGTACGGCTTGCGTGCGTCGACGTAAGAGTTGTAAAAGTACGAATGCGTGCAGCAAGCAGCAGCAGCAGCTGTTGCTTGTAATGAGTAGCAGCAACTAATGCTGCAGTCAGCAGACAAACACAGTTACGCTTCCAACGCCTGGAAGCATCGTCCACTGCGCCGGAACGCAGCCTGCTGCTGTTGCTGCTGATGCTGATGTCGTGCTGCAGCCGTGTGGCCGCCAGGTGATGATGCTCAGTGGCTAAATGGTTCTGCAGGTTACGGCTGCTGTGCTGCCAGCTACGATATACGTGTAGTTTAACAGCCACGTTGTATACATGCAGACAACCGTACATCGTCGTGTAAGTAAGTAATTAAGTAAGTAAGTAAGATGACTTAGGGGGCGCAATGTTACGGTTAGTCACAATGCGCCGCGCTCTCAACATCCGAACAAAAATGTCTTCAGCAGCCGCTTGAACTGTTCAAAGGTTATGTCAGTTCGTCTCAGATGAGCTGGAAGATTGTTCCACAGCCTCGGACCTGCAGCAGCAAAGCATCTGTCTCCATAACTGCTGTAGGTCCATCTGACAACACATGTCCTTGAGTTGGCAGAACGCAGCTGACGACGACCTTCGCCAGAGACCAGCTGACAGTCGGCGGCCAGGTATGCTGGAGCCATGCCGGACAGTGCCAAGTAGACCAGGGTGGTCTTCTTGAAATCCAACCAATGCCGAACCGGAAGCCAGTGCAGCTCCTGTAGCACCGGCGTTATATGGTCACAGCGTCGAGCGCAGGAAACCAACCGCGCAGCTGCATTCTGTACACAGTGTACAGACTACAGCCTGGTTATCAGACCGTCCGTGATGCAGTAAAAAGTGAGTTACAGTAGTCCAGGTGACATGAAATAAACGCCTGGACCAGTGTTTTGACGGCGTAAGATGACATCGACCTGACGAGCGGCCGGAGCTGCCGTAGCTGGTAGTAGCCACTGTGACACACGGCGGCTATCTGCGTAGACAGCGTTAGCTGGCTGTCGACGATGACGCCGAGGTTACGTGCCGTCTCCGAGACGTTGATACGTGTCGACGCCACCGGAACCTCCGAAACGTTGACTTTCGCCAGCTGTTGTGGAGAACCCAACCACATCACCTGGGTCTTGGTGGGGTTCAGTTGAAGTCGTGTGCGTCGCTAATGCTTAACCTTACTGCATTGTGACCAAAAAGTAGTAGAGTACACCACACCGAGCTATAGATAATTCTGCCAGTTCTTAACGGATTTTTCAAATTTTCTAACTTGCAGACTCTCTGGAAAATTTGCGACAAAACTTTCGTTAAAGGTCCCACCATACATGAGCTGGTGTATTACTATTTTGGGACACAGCGTAAAAGCGTTCGGAAAGCATAAACTTCCGCCGAGCCTTCGAACTTATGCACTTTTATCGTCAACCCCTGCCGTTATCAGTACTCTCTACTCGCTACATTTTTTCAGATTTTGTTTCATCGTTTTCAATTTCATCTCACGTCTCATTACTCGCGATTCCTTTCGTGCTGTTCTCAGATCTTTTCCACGCACACTGATGACCGATTTGACTTTCTAAATTCGCACGTGTTTTTGTGCATTTTTTGCTTATTTTCTAGTTTTTCTGTCTGTAATTTTTTTTGTCTTGTCGCGCGGTAGACTAGACTGACTATAGAGCTATTGCATTATCGTATCGTATCGTATCATGTTAAATCCACAAGTACTAGATGCAGTTCAAGAAACGACAGATTGAGTCCAGATGACGCTCGCGTTGGTACCTATCGAGAAATCGTGGCTGTCGTGAACCTGTCTTTTTATGAACCACTCGGTTCCTAGAGGTCATTAAGTACAATTGATTCAGATATTATGGCATGCTGCAGCCTACCCATGCACTTTCAGCAATCAACATACCATATATTGCTCATATATTTCGCGTTCCACGGCGTCTTGTCTGCGCCTTACATTTGTGTAGTTATATCTTTATTATTAGGCGTTCGGCGCGCTCGAGAAGCGCGGAACGCCTTTAGCATTGGCTGTTGTCAAATTGTAAATGCATGTGGACAGTAGACTTCTGCTTTAGTTCTGCGAGTTAGTTGATACAAGAGCAGTGACCTGAGATTACCAATAAATCCCGGTTTCCGTGGCGTATTTTCCCGCCAGCAGACTCTCTTCTCGACAGGACGGTTCGCTATTGTTTGCACGACACTTTGTCTGTCAGGGCCGGATTCAGGCATGGACAACATGGGCAGCTGCTTAGGATCCTCACACAAAGGAGCCCGACATTTTTTTATGAAAAAATATGGCCAACTACAACTGCTTGTTAACTTGTACGTGTAATCCAGGCATTTTATTGACATTTTTCAACTAGAAATATGGGGCAGAGCCTAACGTGAGGCCGCCCGGCGCCGTAAGTTTGATGGGGAGGTTAACTCAAGGGGGGAGGTGAAATTAACCTGGTACAAAGTCACGTGGCCCGAAGTCAAATGCAGTAGTATACACCGAACGCGCATTGTCGACTTAGGGTGTGTTAACATCCGCGCCTGCAACTTGTTCGTTAGTGGACGAAAGTTCACCAATTTTTTTGGTTCAACACGGGAGGGATGGCAGTCGATCAAATTTATTATCGGTTTTTGGTACCTCAATCCGCTCCAGATATATTTGCAGTCAAAGTTTGAAGTTGCCCGAAATCGCACCGAATTTTGAACTTGGATAGGTCAACATCTGCGTCTATAACTTTTTTGTTAGTAAACGGAAGTTCATCAATTTTTTCCAACAGGTAAGAGATAGCAGTCGATCAAGTTTCTTTCCAGTTGTTCATGTCTTGATCTGTTCCGTAGATATGCGCGACCGAACACTGAAGTTGTTCAAAATTGCGCGCACTGTCAATTTTGGGTAGGTCAACATCTGCGTCTATAACTTTTTTGCTAGGAATCAAAAGTTCATTAAATTTTTTTTCTTCAACGCAGCAGGGATTGATCTCGATCGAGTTTGTGTCCTTGTGTCAATATCATGACCGGTTCTTGAGATATTTGCCGCCAGAGTCAAAAGTTGTCCAAAATCGCGACGAATTTTAGACGTTTTTTGCCTTCCCAAATTTTAAGGGAACGATGCCCCCAAATGTTGTATATAAGTGATAATTTTCCCCTTATGGCCTGTCATATGGCAAAGTTTCATGAGGTTACTTTTTTTTAACCTCAAAGTTATAGGCGCTAATACGCTGAATTATAAGCCAATGTTTGACCTTCTTTTTAAAAAAATTGTTGGGGGAGCCCCCATCCCCAGTGGGGTGTAGGCTAGCAAGACTTGGAAATTCTATAGCGCGTGTAAAAATTTCGGGGCGCAGCACCTTCTAAGGGCCGAAATATGGTATTCCGAACAATTCGATTTTGAGGGTATAATTGCACCTCTAAATCTCCGTAATTCGTGAACCACCAAAGTTCACCGAACTTTTTCGCCCAACGCGGGAGAAAACGCTGTCGATGAAATAGTTTTCCGATTTTGGATATCTCTATCCGTTCCGGGAAGTTGTCCGAAATAGGGCCAAATTTAGCGTGTTTTGCCCCCTAAATTTTTTTTTTTGGGGGGGGCAGACCCCAAATTTTCGGACCGGCATTTGTAAACTGAACATGCTGCCGACTATGTCGCAAAATTTCGCGGAGATTGGCCTACGGACCTCGGAGATCTCGCGATGAAAAAAAGTAACGTAGAACTGTTGTAAAACATAAGGCCTTCCGTGAACTACCGTTCCGGGCGGCCTAATAATGAACACGTTTTGACAATGTAGAATTAGGTCCATGTATGTGATTTCTAATGTTTTAGCGTTTGCGTGGCGCAGGGACGTACCAAGGCCAGTGGCTGCGTGGCATCCGGCACGGCTACGGCGTACGTCAGAGCGTGCCGTACGGCTTGGCGTCTCACGTCCGACAGAAGTCCGCCATCCGCGAGTCGCTGACGTCACTGCGCAGTGAGCTCGAGGACGACCAGGTCGTCAAGGACCGTGATCGCAAGGTCGATGAGAGTCGTGGAGGCTTCGTTTTGACGGGCACCGCGGCCTCTCCTTCAGCCACCGCCACCCGCAGCCTCGCCCCGCCCGACACTGACCCGCGGCGGCGTGGAGCGTCCCTCGAAAAGACCGGACGATCCAGTTTACGTAAGACAATCGTCGATGGCCTTCGACTTCGCAAACAGCGCAGCACTGGCGACATACAGGTAATCTTGTCTTCGTGAATGTCCGCAGCATCATCGTCAAGTCTTCAGATTGTTTTCAGTCAGTTCACTGCGTTTGTTAAAATGCGGTTATACCATTGCATTCAGTATGGAAAAAAGCTGAATAATGTAGGCCTAGCTTATTATATTTGTGTTTGTTTAACCAGTTATTTTCTGAAATTTCTCTGCCGTGTAAGTCATTGCGTGGCGAATCTGGAATCTGGCGGGACGCGTTTATCTGTGTTGTGTGGCAAGTAACACTGTGCGATCTCATATGGCAGGCGACGCTTCGTAATTCTGGGATGAGTTTTCTACGCACCCTCTAATCTTTAGTCTTCTAAACGTTTAACTAGTGGTCATTAGTAAAAACTGTGCCATAATAATAGATAATTGGAGATCGGTAGCTGAGTTTGGGTCACTAATTTAAAGCACGAACTTAATGTGATTTTGTGCGTGCAGTGTAGTAATCGATATTTCTGTGTCCACTGCTGTTCGTGTTATTATTGAATCATTTACTGTCCATGTTTAAACGGGCAGTTGTAAGTGCCGTTTCAGTCAGTTTATGTATTTCAAGAGACTACACCTTATGTACACATCACTTATTTAATTATTGTTTTCTGTGGACCAGAAAGGACAAAATGGCACTTACGTATACAACTGCTCATTTACACGTGGATACACATTGATGTTCTAAAAATCAACACCATTCTGGCATTTCTGGCACAAAGAACAAAATATTTTGTAGAGTTTGTGTATGTGTTCTTCAAAGTGTTTGTGTTCTTGAAACAGATAAGTAAGTAAGTGTGTGAAACTGTGGCGTTGTGTCACCACTCCAGGAGGCGACGCAGAACAAGGTGACTGGTGTACGGTTCGGCGGCGGGTCGGTCCGTAGCACTGTGAGTACGGCGAGCAGTGTCGAGTCATCGCGGTCTGCTGCTACGGCTGCCTCCGTGCACACGGACAGCAACGCCAGCTTCATCAGCCAGGTGAGACAGACAGACACGCGTATTCAGTATTCACAGACAGACTCACAGCCTGCAGCATCAGTCACTCCAGCGCATTACACCTCCTGATGAGCGTTGTCTGTCCGACCTCGCCCACGTTCAGCCCATCCGCAATAAACAACGTTACCATATAAGTTTACCATAGCATTGCGTCGTTATCATCATATCATCAAGATTTGCTGTGGCGCCCCGCAGCTAACTCAAAGGCGCCGCTTAATATTATGGCGCAAATACCGGTAGCGCAGACTAAATATCTGTATGCAGTGTACACAGTTGAAAGTGAGTTTTGGGTTATGGGTTATCGATATTCGGAAAACCACTCAACATCACTCATAAACACGCTGTAGCAGTGGCACCGTAAGTTTTAGTCTGTCGGACGATTTTCTGCTTGCCTGTCGGAAAATTTTTTATCAGAAAAACAGAGTTTGGGATCAAAATTTCTATTTTAGGGGAATTTAGACGTAGTATTGAAATTCTGAGTGGGCTAAGCTAGGATTTTCTTTGTCGGAAATTTGGAGCCGTCTGTCGATAAATTGCAACGCCGCCTACTTTTATTAGCTCACTACGCCGCTGCGCAGTAGCTATAGCAAAGTAACAAAGTAACAGGGCGATCGGTGTGGTCCAACGTTCGGACGCCCTGATTCTTTCTGAGACTTTCGTCATCATCATCGACAACCGTGGGCTCAATGCCCGTTGGTGTCTGACGCCATTCTTACTATCGCTGACCACCGCTGCCTATCTAGGGCAGCGTGGCTTAACTCCTGCAGGGTTGTCCC
>Ga0209367_1002965_pt1 | contig 22771 bp, 15 predicted proteins | sample WorMetLIZISLAND2_FD_187412 | JGI IMG/M metagenome (GOLD analysis project Ga0209367, IMG submission 187412) | Marine gutless worms symbiont microbial communities from Max Planck institute for Marine Microbiology, Germany - Olavius geniculatus... ... | reverse complement strand
TGATGTTTGAACAGTTTGCACAAGTACTGACATTACCGGACCTGTCGCAGTTTCGTTTCGTTTTTAGCGGACACTATGAACATGCAGTATTCATACTCGACCGCCAAGCGCACTAGAGATTTCTTCGAAATGATAGTGCGCTATATAAATGTTCTCTTATTATTATTATTATTATTACGTTATATAAAGTACACAAAACGTAACAAAACCCCACAGAAATTTAGTATGACGTGTCTTAGCAGGGTCTAGGATCAACAAACGTCAAAATTAAATATTCGTTATTCGCAAAGTTTTAAAGTCGTTAATGTCAAACTTTACTGGCATTTTAACGATTTTGGGCTAACGTTTTAATAAACGCCTTAAAACGTTTTTGTTACTTTTTTACGTTTTTGCAGTTGATCTAAAACGTTTTTCACGTTTAAGATTTTTATTAATCTAAACTTAAAAGCAATATCAAATATTCCTAGAAAAGACCGGCGCTACGTAAAGGGTCTCTTTTGTAGGATAGCGCTTGTTACACATTGGCAACAACACCCAAGCGCAATCTTCTATGTGACGTTAATTCTGAGCAGCTATAATATAAAACCAGTCGATTACGCTATGCTACAACAGACAGTATACCGTCGGCGACGACTGACATCATTTCTGTGGCTAATCCATAATGTACAAAATAATTGTACAAATTTTTGATCAAAATGTGCACCATACTCAATTGTTTTTTTAAATGTAATTGGCATTAGGTTTATTTACACTTTTTTGCAGACTCGCCCCAGTGTTTAATTGTACTTACAGTTACAGAAATCTGCCTACTGTTTTAAAGCAATTTGTTGTTTCATTTGACACAGGCTGACAGCGATGCAAGAAAGTGGATTTTACGAAGTTTTTGCCAATAATTATGTGCACTCCGAACAACATTATAATAGTAAGTATTAACTCGTAAGCTGCGTCTCCCAAATAAGTGTAGTCTGTTTTTCGTACTTATAAAAGAGAAGTTTAGCTGAAAAGTATGAGCCATGAATAATAAAGCAAATTTAAAGAAAACGTTTTAGATACCGGTACAAACAGCTTTTATGAATGCCTGCTATGTTGCACATGTTGTGTAAATAATAACAAAATGGCTTAACAAAAAAAAAGTTGTAATTATAATGCTTCGTCAAAAAATCGTTATTAAGGAAAAAAATTTAAAAACGCTTTTAAATATGAAAAGATTTCTGTCATTTTAAAATAAATTGCCGACGAAAGTTTATATTAAAAACCACGAGAATTGCTCAGAACGTTTATGCAGCATTAGTATAAGTCAAAAAAAGGCATCGGTAATTTGCAAAAATGAAATTATCAAAACATGTGTGTGCATAGTCTAAAACGGTAATAAAACCTGCAATTCGAAGCTGGTGTGTTGTACACTTTATATTTTAGTTGTGCGTTTTTAAACGTCAATAAAACTTTGAATGCCGTGAATTTTTGTACTAATAAATCCCGTTTTACTCATACATATTGACAGTTATTATGTCTGAAACTGCAATTAAAACTGATAAATTTTTTGCTAAATTATAGTTATTTGTATTGGGATCCATTTTTTATCGAAATACATTGTATGTTGTGACAGAAAATTGCGAAAAGTACGTGTTGTACGAAAACATCAAATTGATTCCAAAACAGTTCAAAACGATCGAAGTGGGTGATACGACGAGAGCAATGTGTCGTCGACTGTGCTCTGAAACCTACGACCTGACGTGTAGCGGGTTTCTCTACAATAGACGCCATCAGACGTGTCAACTGTCCGCGTACACGGGAGAGTGGGTGATGGTCGATGGTCAGATGTCCAACAGTTCGTCTGGCCTTGAATTTTATCGACGAATACGCTGTCTCGGTTAGCGATCTCTTTTCCATGGTTTGCTTATACTACAGTTGCTTGTTTCTCCACTAAACTGAAATTGCAAACTCAGTCTCATATAAAGGTTTTGTTCAGGCCATAACTGGAATAGCCTTTATCTTATAATTTTTAACATTGTGTTGCAGGCAGGACGACGTTCGTGTGCACGTTTGAAAAAGACGACTCGTGTTTGCTGACCAATGACAACACAGGCAACGAAATATGGGACATTGTTGACGGACGTGGAATAGTCGCTGACAACACTCTTCGAAAAGGTCTGTCACTGCCAGACAGTATTTATCTCGCACGTCTGTGGCTCCGGACTATTTGTACGTTGTACTGGTTAAGGTTTTGAATTCGTTTTATGCCTGGCTTTGTTCTTACTTGATGAGTGACTTTCTGTCTCATTAACAACAACCAAACCAGCTTTTTGATCCTCCGCTATATATAAATTGAGTACCGGCCTGCGTTTACCCGATGTGACAGATGACTCTTGTAGCTCTGGAATGGGTTTCGATGAAAAAATACGTTTACCTTTTTTCAATGCCCGTTTTAAATAGCAGTGCAGGGTGTAAAGGTGACATTGTGGTTGTAGATATAAAATAACACAAATCACAATTTAATAATTCAAACGTCACCATTACACAATGTCGGAAGAACTTTGCTGACTGTGTAATTTAAACAAATTGCGAAATGTTTTATTTATTTTGCCGAGTTTTCAAGCAAAAGTGTTTTTATACTATGTAGCTCTACTACAAACATCCTAATGTTATTTTTAACATAACATCGTTTTTATAAAATTCTTGCTTATTGTTGCAGTACACGGACACTTTGTGAACATGTTGTCAACTGACAGTCGACTAGACTACGTTGCGCGCTTACAAACGCCATACATGGACACGACAGACATGTGTATTGAGTTGTTCTATCAGCTAAAGTCAACGGCTAATATCAACAAACCAGCGATAAAAGTCTTCACCGTCAGCGAGGAGAAAGTGCGTACCTATCTTGCATCGAGCAATGCTGACAACCGAACTTCCTGGGATCGGATGTTTGCCAAGCTGCCGGTTGGATTTCATGACATCGAAATAGAAGGACATCGAAGTAAAACTCAGTACTGCGGCATGTCCATAGACGACGTTGTGGTCCAACCTTGTGAAGTATTCGGTAAATTTTTGTTACTCAGTGCAGAAAACAAACATGAACAAGGCTAAATATCCCGATTTCAAGTAACTAAAAATATGATAACATACGGCGATTTTCATTGGCTTTGATCGCTGTACTTTTAGCATTTGCAGATAACGCCATTAACCTTAAAAAATTGAAATGATTCTAAGTGCTTATTTACGTGACATTCTGTTTTCGGGCTATTACGTTAAGAGTTTTAAAACTTCTTTTAAAGACAACAGTTACTGTGAAAACAAATAAGAACAAAAAAATTAACAAAGGCAAACGTATGCTTGGGCGACATACATCATGATGATCGCGAGTTGTTCTGCATTTTCTTGTAGCACGTTTTGCTCACACCATAAATGGGTGGGTGATGCCATCGTATAATGTCCGTCCGTTTGTCTGTTCGGTGTGAAGTTGATTACATGCTAAAAAAGTAAAACTACGTCGAATTTTATTACGCGATCAAATATCCCGGTATTTCTGCTTTTTGCGCGCATAACCTTAGTTATTTAATGTATGGGAAACACCCTAAAATTTGGGTAGAATAAAAGCGGAGTAGAGAAAATTTGCGATTTTTAATTAAAAGCTTGCCTTATCTCAAAAAAGTGAGAAGCCCAATGTTACTATTGATCGCTAACAGGAAGTCGTATTGACTTTTGTAATTAATATGAAAATCATCGACCTTGGATAACCTTAAACGGTTATTACGCACTTTGCTATAATAATTATGCGTCTCCCGGAGCTTACAACTTACTGTGGGTGTGTTTGACTGTTTGTTGCGTACGTGCGCGGAACAGATATTTCATAAAATGCTACGTAATATAAGCCTACGTAGTCTATGCTGGAGACTTAAAAACGTCAGCTTGCGGATCATGATCCACGGAATATTTCGGATTCGACGACGGACCGACTACATTAACTTTCTGCATGGTGCGGGTCCCGGCCACAATTAGCTAGCGCTTTTTTTGTTGATTGTTCCAATTGCATCGATATTTGCACACTAATAAAAACAGTAAAAGCTCAATTATTATTAACTAGATGCTGAAAATAATAAAAATCATTCACTGCTGGAAGTTGCTGTTTGACAAAGCCTACTTTTTGCAGAACAAAATGCGGATTGGGCACGAACGTCGCAGGTATGTACAGGGTGCGGCCAAAAAACGGACCCATAAAGTTTTTCGCTGTTTTCTCAGCAACCGTTTAGAATTTTAATTTGAAATTTTACAGATTTATTAGTAAAAATTTTTACATCTAACTATTAAGTTAAATTTGATTCTGTTGAAAAACGACGAAGTTACAGACTTTTTAACATGACCGCCTACAGATTTTTCAGCATTCAAAAATGTTCCGGCTACACCACCAATTTAATAACATCGTTAAAACAACACAGTTAAATAATGATCAAATGCCAGAATTCCATCGTCACTGCGAATGTTCGAAGTGTTCACCACCAGCTGCAAGCAACAACACCAGCTTCCAGTCGCCGTATTTGAGAAATCTTTTACGGCCTTGTCGATCGGTCCCTGTGGCAGGTTGCCCCAGATAACCTGAAGCACTTCCTTAAGTTCGGCACTTGTTTTTAGCTTTGTTTTAAGTTTGCAGTGAGCTTCCAACATTGCACCCCATACGTGATAGGCCGTTGGGTTTATATTCGACGAATTTCGAGGCCATTGGTCTTTTGTGATGATATCTGGACAGCTGGCCCGCAGCCAGTTCTGTGCGCTGCGCGGCGTTGCGCGTTGTGTGTGCTGACGCGCCGTCCTGCTGGAAGATGAATCCGGTAAGCAGCCGACGATTGCTTTAAAGGAACGATAATTCAGTGATAATTTATAAACAAGAAAAATTGCTGTTTATCAAAACGTTACTGTAACGTCATCGGCAGTAACGTGTAACCAGTTTTCGAAAATTAAATATCATTTTTAGCATGAACATTTTTGAATGCTAAAAAATCGATAGGCGGTCATGTTAAAAAGTCTATACTTCGTCGTTTTTTAACAGAATCACATTTTACTTGGCAGTTAGATGTAAAAGTTTTCAGTAGATAAAAGTGCAAAATTTCATATTAAAATCCTAAACGGTTGCTAAGAAAACGGCGAAAAAATTTAGAGGTCCATTTCTTGCCGCACCCTGTATAGTCAAAACTATTGGCCATATCCGTGAAATTATAGCCATTATAGTGCACTAAAACACAGAAGGAGGTTTCTGTAATGTCGCGTTTTTTAAAATTTTAACTATAAAAATATCACTTTGCTAACGTGATTGTTGGTACTGTTGGTGTCGTCAATTACGGCGACTGTTTAGATAAAGAAAAGGAGTGCATGACGAATCCAGCGGGTAACGGATATCATGGGACAATGACCAAGGCAGCCAGTGGGCGTGCGTGTATTGCCTGGACTGACGTCACAAACTACACGATATCGGCGACATTGACAGTTGACGACATCAGCAAAGCGAAGAACTACTGTCGACGTGTCTCGTTCACTGAGTGGAATGGACCTTCTTGTGTCACTGTTGACGAGGCTGGAATGGTTCGACTGGAACAATGCAATGTTCCCTACTGTGGTATAATTTTGACCTTTGCACTGATTGATGTCACAAAATAAGCTTAGGTAATACAAGTACATGTTTACGGTTTAAAAAGATTTATTTACAACTGCTGTTTTTGTATTGTTTTTATTTGTCAAAAATAATTTCGTTAAATAATGTTATGTGTATAAACAGAAACAAACTTATGTCGTACATTTGGTTTGGTTGCACCTAGCAACTGACGTTTTGCATTGTGATAAACATTTTAGTAATCTATGCCGTAAGTGGTTTACGATCATCTGTCTGTGTGTTAGCATGCCGAACAGCGACTGACTTCAAGTGTGCCAACAATCTGTGTCTGCCAAGCACCGTCAAGTGTGACGGTTATGATCACTGTGGCGACGGAAGTGACGAGGCTGACGAACTTTGCAGTGCGTTTGTCTTCGTCTACACCATTTGTGTTTTTTTCTACATTTGCTTAATCAACTTTTTGTGTAAAAACTGCATAAATGTAATGCAGACACTTAAGAGTGTAATTACGCTGTAGCGTATTATCATATTTTAACGTCTGGATGTATAAAGTATTATATGTTTATGCACACGTTTTTCTCAAAAGTGTAGTTAAATTTAAACAGTTAACAGGCCAGACATGAAAAACAGTCCATATCAGAAAGCAATACGCATGACTCACGCCACGTGAACGTCACCGAAAATGAGTAAATTAAAAATCACATTTAACTGAGCGAAAGCTGTGCAAATATACGAATAAACCTACGTGTACGGTAAACTTAATTTTTATGTTTATACGGACATTGCAAGTGCGTGATTTTACTCCCAAATTATTTAATTTTAAAAATTAGTCATTGAGGAATGTTTGTTGCAAAAAAACACAACAACATCGATCTGATGAAATCTGTAAAATTTTACACGACATAGAAACAGGATCCTTAGCTACCACTTAATCTACGTGAGCTATGTTTGCCAATGGTTGCCAAAATCATCGTAAACTGTTGCATTAAACGTATTTTGCTGATTCTGCAGAAAAGTTTAAAAGCGTACATTGTACTTTCGAAAGCACAAATTTCAACTGTGGTTATACGACGTCAGAACTTGGAACATGGCGATGGACACGTCGAACTGGCAAAGACAACAATCTGTTAACTGGACCAGAAACAGATGCTCGCGGTGATTCATCTGGTTAGTTTTTAAGTTTTTAATCAAATTAATGATAATTTATTTTATAATACTAACGATTCTGTTAGGCTAAATTTCATTGACACGAAATTGAATAATTTGAATAGCGAGGATATATGTGCATAAAAACTACACGGAACATCACTTTTATACAGATTTTATTGTTTTTCGTTTGCTTAACGTAAAACAACTTTTCGTATGTTTATTTCAGGTTCTTACGTAACGGTGAAATCAGAAGTTGGTCAAATCGGCGATCAGGTGACGCTATTGTCTCCGATAGCAACATTCAAGGAAGGCACTGAACTGTCGTTCTATTATCACATGCTGATCAGCGATGAAGACACGACGGCGGCGTTGACAGTGTTTACATACTCACCACTTCACGTCTATGAGAAACGTCTGATTGAGATTCGAGGAAATCACGGAACTAAGTGGCAACACGAGACAGTTTGTCTTCCAGATGGCATCTACCAGCTGGCGTTTGTTGCCACACATGGACTGCAGCTTATGTCCGACATCGCGCTGGATAACATCGATATACTTCATTCATCTTGTTCTACTGACACTGTCAGAGGTAAACACGTGTTTTGCGAAAACGTAAACCTACTTCACATACAATGGTTTAAAAAATAAGCTAGCAAAGTTTGCCGTAAAAGCTTATTTGCATCAATTATCGACCGATTTGGGCCTTTTTTGCTGCCATGCTTCGCCGTAAATAACGAACTTTTTTAAATGTGTGTGTGTGTTAGTCAGCACATGCTTATGATTGTCTTGTAGTTGCGGCCAAAAAGGTGAGGCAGGCCGGCAGTAACATCAGCACAAAATACAACATTAAGTTGCTTGGCAACAGATTTCGTTTTTTGAGCATTTTAACAAGTAACAACGCTGTAAACAAGTAATCAATAATTTTAACATGTTCATCAAAATTCAAGTTACTACAGCTTGTGACATGAAAAAGTTTCATGGACATTACACGTTTGTTTGTTAAACATGACGGTAAGGATGAGCCAGAGAATGGTCTACGAATAACTATTTTAATAATCTTTACAAGATTGATATTTTGATTATCATTGGCCTGTCAACGAAAAAGTTGAAACTCTGCTGCTAGGTTTATGTTAGTGTTTTCTAATGCAAGCAGTGTCATATCATCAGCAAACTTGAATAATTGTAGGCAAATGTTTTAAATCACGTGCCATGCTAAAAATGGTTAAAAACTAAAAACAGATAATTTATGTCTAATTTGCTGTGCCCTACCATTGAAAAAACATAATTTACTGCAAAATAAAAAACGGCAACCGAGCAAGTTTAACACCCAAAAAGTCATGGCAAACAACATCAAAAGCCATATATTACTTAATAGTCGGTCTAATAGCAAACTAATCAGAAATAGTACCTGTAGTAAGATCTAATGCAGGCAATAGTCATTTACACCTAGTTGAGAATCAGTTTCAGAAAGATAAAGACAGATGTTTTGTTGTTATTAACAGCACCTGGAGTTCGATCGCTAAACTGTTTTTTCGGCGGCAACACTTGTGACGTCAGCGCCATCAGCACATCATCAAACTGGCAATTTTCTAGCGTATTTAGTATCAGCAGCCTTGGTAAGTTTTGTCAGAATTTCTCGCATAGAAATATAGCGAATCTATGGTAATATTTACCGTAAAGCAAAACATGGCACTAAAATTTTATTTGTATCTTTGTTAAATATTGATCCATTTTAACATTGCTAAAATACGAAATAAACTATCAGTACCATACTCTGCGTATGATGAACAGCAACTACGCTGAGAAAATTTAGTTAGATTTAATCAATTTGGACTATTAGATTGACGGATATCGCACTGACATTGTCCAATTCCAATATGGTATGTGTCAGCATTAATGACCGACTAAACACTTTTCTTGCTCAAAACGCGTTTTTGCTTCTACGCTTTATTTTTTATTGCATTAGATTTTATTATCCAAGTTCTTTCAAACATTATCTGGTAGCAACTTTAACAGGTGAAATTGCTGCGTGTTTTGTTAGACTGCAATTTTGACGTGTGCCAAAAAAGCATTTACTTGAAGAAAAATCAGTTGGTTCTACATTGACGCAGTGTTTGTATTGTCGGTTGTAGAATTACTGACTACTAGAACTTTGAACAAGCAAGTATTCACAAATATGGTTGGCACCATTAAATCTCCGAACTATCCTAAAAATTACGGTAATAAGGAAAACCGTTACTACACAATCATAGCGCCAACGAAACGAGAAATCGTGCTGATATTTAGCAGTTTTGATGTCGAATATGAAAAAGACTGTGCATACGACTACTTGGAGGTAAAAGCACTTGTTTGACAACAATTTGAAATATACGTTTTGAGATTGTAGCATCGCAATAGAAAACTATTACGCAATATGTTTTGACATACTTATTCATTTTGGTAGTATGTTAGATTTTTGATTTTTGTTCACGACACACAAATAACAACGTTTGCAAAGTAAACTGTGAACTTTTTAGATACAATGTTAATCTATTTTTTAATTTAAACTGTAGCTTTTGAAGTTGATTTTTTCATAATTATACCGTATACAGCTTTCGCTGTTTTTTTTACATTTTTTGTAGAATACAAAGAGTATTTTAGAATGTAGGCTTAGTGGCTTTTATGATGTCTCCTCAAAACAGCGCGCTACCGTTAAGGCCTACTAATTTAAATGTTGATGTGGATGTTTTTGCCAGAGTGATGAAAATCGACTACTTAATAATACAATACGCTACGATACAATAGGGATTTGCTCTTGAAAGCTGACAGACATGCTGTTAGTTTGATCTAGCAGATGAAGTGAAAACAAAAAATGCATTAAACAAACATAACATTAAAGAGAAACCGAAACAAAAGTATCGTAGTAACGTACACCTAAAAATTATAAATTTGTCTAAAAATTAAACAACAATAAAAAAATAACAATAACTAAAACAAAAAAGCTAAAACAAGGCAAAAAAGTCAATCAGTTTTGTTATTAGTCCGAAAAACTGCAAAATGCTTGTAAAAGGTGGAATTTGAGAAAAAAAGTTTGAACTTGGAATAAAAAAATAATAGGGTAATAAATGACAAGAATGGTAATGTCGACACCGGAGAGACGATCGGGGAAAAATAATAAATCATAAAGAGGCAGATCAGGACGTAGCTGACGAAGTAAGTGAGGAAGTTATTTTGAGGAGGAGTGTGTAAGTGGGCAAGCAAGAGTGACGACAAATAAAGATCAAGTACTACGTGGAGTTTGAAAAGAGAAATTAAGTCATGGCCTACAGGTTGAGTTGTATAAAACATTTGAAGGCAAAACAAAAGATTTTATATTCAATATAGTGTATATCCATTTGTTTTAATGTAAGAATAGTACTTATAACTAGCCCAACTTTTTAACTAGGCTTACTTTAAAAGATATAAAGGTTTACTATTAAGGTAGTTAAATACTTATCACTTAATTGTGGTAGAAGTCGACACTGACAGTCAAAACAAAAACGAATTTAAGTGCATAATTTACGCTGTATTTAAAAAAAGATTTTAATGAGAATTGTAGGAATTGCATTGGTCCCGCTTAACAGTGCGGCATCAACTTATTATGTGCAATTAAATTCGTGTTTAATTTTTTATTAATGAAAAGTGCTTAATGAAAAAAATCACCAAAACGCTTAGATATTGCCTATAAGTAGTCTGAAAAAAGTTATAGTTATTTTAACTGGTTGTAATCACTTGATACTTACTTTAGGAGTGGTTGTAACTAATAATTAGTAACTATTGCATAAACTTATAGAAATGCCCATCACTGCAACGATTTACTCAAACAGCTTGCTGTGACCACTACTTGAATTTACGACTTTTGAAAATGCAACCAATCTGATAAAACATGGTATTTGGTGTATCGCCGTACTACAGCCATAAAGACTGTATTGGCACGGTGTATTCGTTAACTTGTTGGTCGTGATCAACACAGCCAAAAACAAGCGGATTTAGTAAGTGCCGGAAAAGGAAGGATGGAAAAAATGTCAAGTCATGACTTGTTACATTACAAATTATTATATACTGTGGAATAGCATGCATGTAGATTAAATATAGATAAGGTATGGGATGTTATCTAAAATTGTTGTTTATGCAGATTTCGACTGACAACAATACTCACTCCAAATACTGCGGCATTGAAATTCCGACGATGCTGAGTTTTAACGCTACATTCGTGGAACTGAAATTCGTGTCCGATGCCTTTATAACGAAAAGCGGCTTCAAAATTTCTTACAGAATTTTATCACGAAAAGGTTATTATGAACACAGTATTTATTACGCAAAAATATTGTTTAATATGTGATCACAATAATAACAATCCTTATCGTTGTTGTTGTTGTTGCTGTCATATCGTCATCGCCACCATCATCTGATTGTCGTAATAAAGCTTGAAAGATTAAGGCATAAACTAAAATAATAAACAATATTTTCCTTTTTAGAGTTTGTTTAACAAGTAATGCTTCCTTACATTTTGTTACGCATTTTGACCAGTCTGGTTAAGCTAGTATTTCACAATATTTGTTTGCTAATAGGGCGCATGAATTGCTTACAACAGTGATACTGATTTCTTGATTTGATACTTTTGATACCATAAACCACACTGTTTTACTTTCTTGTTAATTTTTTTGATTTAGGATTAATGACATTGTTTTAACTTATTTAAATTTACTTTCTTGCTTTGGTAGTCTGTCTCTCTTATAACCGACTATTTCTGCATTTTTTGTTTTACATATCAGTATTAACCATTTTAGCTTTTTTCATTAGTTCTCCCGAAAACGATAATTTTTGGAGGGGACTTATGTTTTATTGCAGATGTTTATTTACTTATTTGAACGCGAGATTACCGACTTTCTTCGGCCGATCGGCGTGAAATTTCGCACGATGATAACTAGTAGGCTAAATTTTATAATGCCGGTCTATTTTTTGATAAAACAAAGCTTATCCGAAAAAAAATTAGAAGCCAAAACATGCAAAATTTTGTGCGATTTCGACGACTTTAAATTTGGAGAGCAAATATCTAGAAAATGAATAAAGACATTGAAAATCGGACAGAATTATATGTGATCTACAGCGATTTCAACCGCGTTCGGCGAAAAAAAGTTTGATGAACTTTGGTTCACTAATAACAAGTTTACTAGCAAAAAAATTATAGACGCGCATGTTAACTCACCCTAAGTCGACATTGCATGTTCTGCCTATCCTAATGCATTTGAGTTCGGGCCACGTGATTTTACTACTGGGGGAATTTCACCTTTTTCCTGAGTTTTTTCACCAATTAGACTAAAGGCGCCAGGCGGGCTTACGTTGGGCTTTGTCCCGGATTTTTAGTTTTCGTGTAGTTAACGTTTTATTTTTTAGTTTATGCGCTAGATTAAACTGGTAACTCACCCGCCATTTCTAGTGTCAGTCATTTATTACGTCATCAGATCATTGCGTGGTCAGTGGTCACGCTCACTGTGAAGTTTTAATCAAAACTGAATTTTGAAAAACGGTTTCAAAATACTACTAATATCAAGATGTTATCGACGTCAACTGATAACATCAACAAAAGCATTTAAATTGTTGTGGCCTACTTGAGAGAGAAAGCATGATCGCAAAGAGTGTTTATATCTTTACACTTCCAAGTCCAGCCACATGAGTTCTTTCTTCCCGTGCCACGGTACGACTAACGCTAACTGCTGAAAGAACATAAACGAACAACTGATTTGAAGGAAGAAAGCAACGACAGAAAACAAATTATTGTTTTTTTTTGTAAATAGAGGTTGACAAAAAGGTATCAATAGAGCAACAACAATAGGCGGCAAGTTACGTTAAAAGTTACGTGACATAGTGGAAAATAGCTACCGTTTATGCTTCTAATGTATACCACTGTGTCAAGTATGCAGAGAAGACGAAGCAGGTCGAGGATACATCGGACAAGTCAATACAACTATTAGTGGAAGGCAGTGTCAAAAATGGTCATCTAATACACCCCATGTGTCAAATTCAAATTACACTGATGACAAGTTTCCTGACGGAAGTCGTGTTGCGGCCGAGAACTACTGCCGTAATCCTGAAAGGTTGTGGACAAAAGGAGTCTGGTGCTATACAGTGGATCCAAATGTGCGCTGGGAACCGTGTGACGTTCCAGAGTGTGGTTAGTTGAATTACTTGCGTATTTTTTTTATCTATTTTCATTCCAATTAAATTAAAGCTAGGTCTACCTGTAATTACAAAGTTATAAAGTGATATGCACAATATTGTAAATGTTAGCATTATCGGTATTAGTTCGTAACCTCTGTTATATTTCAAATTCCAAAAAACAACACGCGACAGAGAAAAATGTATCTATTTACAGTCAGCGATGTTTATGCTTTACGCGTGGGAAATAATCTAAACGTTAAGTCAAGCTAAAGTTAAATGTTTTTTTTACAACATGCATTATTTCGTTGCTAGGCTGCGAATTGGCATTGCCAGTCATAGTAAACGTTAGCAAAAGGCTCAACTGGCGATTAAAAATAGAGCGCCAGGCCTTATCATAATGCTACTCTGGGGTTTTCAACTTTTTTTGAGTTAAGAAACTGACGTGTGGAAATTTTAGGAACACACATAGCAGCGGACCCAAGAAAGTCTACAAGAATAGCACCCACAGTTATTTAACGCGTTTTTATTTTTAAAGAACTTCTGTATGCATTTTCATTTATACTGACATCAACGATAGTCAATGCTGAATTGCTGATTAATGTTGTCTTAAGCTTTCATAAGCTTTTACGACACTTTTGGCCTCAGAAAGTAAGGCAACTAATGTCATTAAAATTAGACTGTTGATAACAACATGGAGTTGAACACACCAAAAACTAAATAAATGATATTAGGTCGAGTAGATTCGTCGTCCATTTCTCCCCTCTCAACTGCCGCTGGCCCAATCCAATAGGTCACCAATTTTACGTTACTTGAAATCAATCTTGATGCTAGTTTATCTTGGGACTACCCACATCAATAGCATTGTATCAAAAGCAAGTAAGCGACTCTACATTTTAAAACAACTCAGAAGAGCAGGTGTCCCATCACACCAATTATACTACTTTTTTACACGTCAGTAATTCGCCCGGTTCTTGAGTATGCCTTCCCTGTATGGCATTATTCTGTTACCCGCGCCCAATCTGAGCAGTTGGAATCAATCCAAAAACGAGCAATAGATATTATCTTCATTTTTGCTCGTGGTATGTCATATCCTAATTTCCTATTTGTCTCTAACTTAAATTCATTAAAAGATAGGCGCGATAAACTGTCCCGATCTTTCTTTCAAATTATGTGCAATCCGGCATCGTGTCTCCATCACCTCCTCCCACCCCCTTGCAACATTTCTGTAACTTCCAGGCTACGTTCTAGCACATCTCTGCCTCGCCCAACCTCACGAACAAAAAAGTTTCAGTCATTTGCAAATTTTACCCTCAATAAATACCAATCAAATATATAACTCTAGCCGTACCCCAGTTCTGTATTTGTTGTATCTGTGTTTTTATGGACTATGTTATACTATGGACTATCTTAAATTTTTGTGCTTACACTGTGTTGTTATTGTTGTTTTGCACTGTTGCACTATTATTTGGTATTTGGCTGATCAGCCTCAAGTGTGGGAAATAAAGTCATTGTTATTGTCATTGTCATTGTCATTGTCATAGTCATTCTGAGCAACGCTCACGTGACGCACGACAGCATCGGTCAGTGCTGCTATCTCGGGAATCAGTGTACAGCGTGCAATTAAATGATCATAATAAGGCGTTTCTCATAAACGGACGCTTATGCGATAGCTAAGACGGGGCTTCTGCGTAGCAAGCTTTGCTGACGCCCTGTAAAAATCATTGATCGACCGGACCATCGCCGCAAACATTCTGAAGCAAACAGCAAACGATTGATAACATTTATACTCGCAGTTAGGCTAAACCCGATTCTTCTTAGTTTTTACGCGCGAAAGCAGCTACTGCTTTCAGCGCGTCTTAGCCATCGCAATTCTGTCCGTCCGTCTGCCCGTCTGTCACACGGGTGGATCAGTCAAAAACGGTGCAAGATAGAATTATCAAAACTTCACCATCGGCTGCCTGAAAGACTCTAGTTTTAGGAACCGTAAAGCTTTTTTATAAATTCGATGGGGGTCACCCCGAACGAGGGCGCTATATGAATAGAGGGTGGGCAAAATTTGCGATTTTTGGCCAATAAGTCGCTGTATCTCAGTAACGGTGCGAGATAGGGCCTAGGTTACTATTAATCACTAATAGGAAGTCGTACACTGGCTCTTAATTAACGCCGAATTCAATGACCTTGAATGATCTTAAACGCCAAAATAAGGGGTTTTATGGATTTTTTGGCGATGTTGAGCTGCGACACAAGTCTATATCATTCACAAGGTGAAGCCACGAAACTATCGTTATCCGATCCAGATAGAGAATTTGGTGTTTGTATATTAACTTAGCGTAAACACCCCAATTTTCAGCTAAACTACTCAACCGGAACTGCTATAGACTTTCGCGCGTCTCGTGAGCATTAGCTCAAATTTGTTTTAGAATCTGTTAATATTTTGAATCAAATATAGGTTTGCTGATATATTTTAACGTATGCTAAATATGTTGCAGAAGTGACGATTGCTATTTATCTGGACAACGCAAGCGGGACGAACGCTCAATTAAACTATGAGCACAAGCTGACACTTCAGTCGTCGCCGACGTCATTCGACGTGGAATCATGTCTGGAACTGATGTTTACCGCTCTGTCCCCGTTCTCCGTCAAACTCGTCTGCGTCACGTTCAGTGGAACTTACAACGAACGGCCGCTGTACAACAGTCGACAGCCGCTCGGCTTAACTCCTCACAAACTCAAACTGGATCTGCCTGCCACTGTCTCCGACTACAGAAACTGTTCACTGGCGCTTCAAATGAACACTATGACCACTGGCGTAGTGGCTGCCATCAGCAGTATCACCGTTTACCCAGGACACTGCCCACCGGCACGTTAGTATTATGTGTTATTTTTGTAATGATCTTGCACTTTAAAAATAATTTATTCGTAAAATGCAAATTTTCGAACTATGCTTTAGACAATCTTAGCCTATGCACTGTCACTCTTCGGTGGCGCACATAGTAATACAATCACACGAGTAATACAATCACACACATTGGCATTTTTTTCGCATTTTTAAAAATTGCGTTTGCGTTTTTGAGCAATATAACGGTGTGACGACAAATAAATAAATTGATTAGTCAGTCAATCATTTTGCGTAATAAAAGTAAAAGAAAAGCCATGGAGTGCGATCACTTTTAAGCATGCATGTTACACAATGCATACTTATTAGTAATAAAAAAAAAGGTTTAGACTGCTGAATGTGATGTTATAATTCTGCCAACTATGTTGTTGAATTTTACTCTTCGAAAAAATAACGTGATAAGTGCATTTTCAAGTTAAGCTTAACAAGTTTTTTTCGTACAAGTCGAGTTATAGCCCACTTTGTTCTAAATTTCGTTGCCATAACAATGAGGGTCGGTCAAAATAGAATTCGGTTGGCAGCATTTGATGGCCCATTTCTGAAAACCCCCTACAGACGCAAAAATCTTGGAGACATCTATTACACAAGCCAATTTTGTTCCAAATTTCGTTGCCATGGCAGCAGGCGTCAAACGTAAATATAAATGACACTGTTAAATTGGCCGACTCCGATTAGCCCACTTTAGAATTAAACCGGAAGTGGATCGGATGATCGTTTGCTGAGATATGGCCATTCAACGTAACGCGTAACGGTTCTGCCAGGAAGGGAGGTCGGTCGGTCGGTCGGTGGGTCGTCAGTTTTACTCTGATGGCATTATTCTGCTCTTCGCTACGTTAGGAACGTAGTCTGGGCGGAGTATAAAAAATTAAAGGGCCACGATGTGTCGTTATCGTGACAGTTTGCGTCACGGAGACGCCCGGAACTGGACGGATAGCCGCATACCATGTTGACACTTTTTGTGAAAGCGTGTCGTCTTACGGAAACTGCTTAGGTTTCGATCTGACATTCGCTCAACTTACCTTGGTGTCTTTAACCAAAAAGTTATAGGCCTAACCCGCTCGTGCACTAAATTATTATTTTTTTGTAGGGGACCTCAAGGACTAACACAGGGAAAATATTAAGTAAATATATCAAAAGAATTTTAACTGAGCGTGGAAAAATATCTTTGACCGCCATATTTTTTCTGTTAAATGAGCAAAAACGCTAATTTTTTCGTTAATAGGTTTTTGAGTGAAACATATTTCATCAAAATCTTAACCCCTGAACTTAAAGGGAGACGAGGGCCGTACGTTTAAACGATTTTTTTATTTTATGAGTCAAAAAGTTGCGCAAGTCGTTTTTAAAAACTATGCTCTGAATCAACGTGTTTTATGGGCCAATTGTATCAGCAACCGGATCTAGTTTTTCCTATGCAAAGATGTAATTTTTAAAAATTTTTTGCCTGTTTTTCAAAAATTGTCTTTAAGGGTATCTGAAAATATCGGGGCTTTCTATATTTTGCTCCTTTAATGATATCTCACTCATTTTATCAGTCGATCGGCACAATTTTTTTACTTTACGGTAGAACTTGACGAGAGATACACAACCTTATTGTTATCCCGATTTTCACTTTTGGTTTGGTCAGCCCCCAAAACCGAAATTATTCCACTGCCGATACCGCGGCTATTTTCGCGATGTTGCCGCGGTTTTTCCACCGCATAGCAAGCCTAGCTCGACTCGATAACGCTGATTGTTAATAAAATTATGTGTATAGGTCTATGTTTTTCTTGCAGACACCAGCAGTGTGTCGTGCAATTTTGACGACATTGATATTTGTGGATATCAAGATCTTTCCGAGTTGGGCGTAAACTGGTGGCAAATACACAGTCAAAGTGAGATGATTTTGTTTTCAAAATTTTTATGAATGATCGTAGTTGTGCTTGTGAATTCTACAGATAATGACGACAAACTCTAAACAGTAGAAATGAATTTGATAATTTTTTTTTGTATAGTCTACGAGTGATACATATCTCACGATAAAAAAATCTCGATAATAGAAGTCTATTAATGTTAGGCGTATTATCATTGTATGTGAGCCAGCCTTAAAGTCTTTAACGCGAATGTTGTAACTTTAATATTTTTGCCGTGGTTTCATTGAACAAGTGACGCACATCTGTGTTTATAATGCAGCTTCTGATGAGAGTAGGATTGTGATTATAGAGTGGCAAGAAACAGTAAACTTAACAGACGCGTAACTTAACTTAACTTAACAACTTAACGTAACTTAACAGACTCGGCGTTTGTACGACAGTTTAATTGACGGTATTGGGTAGAGGTGAATTTTATACTTGAAAACAAAAGCGTATAAACGACGGAAACATGTATTTAATGCGTACGTCTTCTGTAAGTGGGATACATGTGATTAACAGTTTTAAAGGCTTTAATTGCAGCAATAAGAATAAAGTTGTGAGTGCAAATTTTTGAAAATTTGTTATAAAATGAGAGGTCATTTGCTTATTGTGTAGACCCAGCGATTGCTGCAATGGTGTGCGGCATGAATAACACAGAGGGTAGAACTTGCATTCTTCGCTCTCCGTTGATCGCTGACAATTTTAGCTGGTCTTGTATGTACGTCCAATACGTGCTTTCCAGCTACGACGTCAAGTTGACACTTGAGTTACTTGCGGGCGACAAGCCTATTTTATCCCACATTCTGCTAGCCAACGAGACCGCAAAATGGATGACAAACCCGAAAGTAGGATCGGCTATTAGTCTCCAGTTTACGGCTTCACGGTACTTGGTGTCAACTAAAGACTACGAGTACGCAGTGTTGTTTGACGTCGACTTTCTTCCGTGTCCACCTGACACCGGTAAGATACTATGCCTATATACGCACATAAGTAAATATATTTTAGCCGACAATACACCTATTGTGACCATAATTACGCGCGAAAGCAGCTACTGCTTTAGCGCATTTTAACCATTGCAATTCTGTCTGTCTGTCCGTCTGTCCGTCTGTCTGTCTGTCACACGGGTGGATCAGTCAAAACGGTGCAAGCTAGAATAACCAAATCTTTACTGTCGGCTGCCTGAAAGACTTTAGTTTCAGGAACCGTAAAGCTTTTCCATAAATTCGAAGGGGATCACCCCGAACGAGGGCGTTAAATGAGAGGGGAGTGGGAAAAATTTGCGATTTTTGGCCAATAAGTCGCTGTATCTCAATAACGGCGCGAGATAGGGCCTGGGTTACTATTAATTACTAATAGGAAGTCGTACTCTGGCTTTCCATTGGCACCGAATTTAGTGATTTTGGATGATTTTGAACATTAAAATAGGGGTTTTATGGATTTTTTGGCGATTTTGGGCTGCAAGACACATTTCAAGAGCGAACTGCGACGAATTTACTACATATAGACCAAGCCAAGCTGCATATGAAATTTTCGGCATTAAACGTAGATTTCAGCGGTCCAAGTCTCGACTTTTTAGGTTTAAGGAAACCAGGTTGGGCACGAAGGCATCAAAGAGCAATACCCCACAAAAGTCGTTATTTTATCGTTGTTGGCAAGCCTACCGTGAAGACGGTTGCAGATAGACATGGATATGCTGTTTATCACAACAAGCTCTTCTGATTAGCTTTTTAGCCGTATTAACATCAATGACTTTAAAAGACCTTGAACTCCAAAAATAACGGGGTTTCATTGTTTTTTGGCAATTTTCGGCTGCCCCGAGCACTTTAAGAGTGAATTGCGACGAACTGGCTGGAGATAGATTGAGGCACTTTGGGAACAGTAACTGCTATAAACTTTCGCGCGTCTCGTGAGCATTAGCTCAAATTTTTTGTTAATATTTTTAATTATTTCAAATAATAAAATATTTTAGTGCCAGGCGCATTTATTTGCGACAGATCGTTTTACGCCTATATCACTGTCAAATGTTTACACTTACATGATTAGTCGCATTCACTGTTTCTCTGCAATTGCCCACAGTTTGAAATGCTGGTCTATAAAAGTGAATATCATGGACTGTGCTTGTGAGGTTAGATATTCAACAGTTTGGAACTGGTAAAAAGTCTTTAAAATCTTTTTGTCAGAACGGGGCCTATCTAACTAACGCAAATACTGCAGTACATTGTCACTACCTTTGCTGCTGTTTGCTGCTCCGTATATTTAAAGTTCGAAATCATCTTCGTTATCAGCAGTTTGCGATGTTAGAAAACTTCTAACTCTAAGGCAGAACGTAAATTACGATACTTTTTATCACCGGCGTCTCGTGGTTATTACTGTTATTATTACTGTTTATTTTTGCAAGCAGTATAGTTATTAACCACTAGTAACCACTTGAAATGCTAAATGTGAATTGTCTTTAGCTGAATCGATCAACGTAAGCTGCAATTTTCGAAAGCCAGAGATATGCGGTTATAGAACAGGAAACTGTTGGAGTAGCAATCATTTATTTTATGGCACTTACGGTAAGTCGCCATAAAACAACGTGTATTTTCTATTAATGTACAAAACACTTAACTTTTACATTTTCAGATGAACTATGGACAGGAACAATTTGCGACCTTACCATGCTTACCGTGAATTCGTTGTTGCCTTACAATGCAAAATTTTATACTTGTGCGGTCAAAATGATGACAATCTTTTTTCACAATAATCATTTATCATCGGTGATAATTGTGTGTTTTTATACTTTTATAAATTAATTAACAGTATGTTTTAAAAGGTCTGCCCTCAGCACGCACACATGCTTGAGACGCGCATGCGACATGTAAATTGATGCGCCAATGACGCATTGTCGCTGTGCTTAACTTTTAACAAACGTTATTGTAAGCTACATTTATCGCAGCGACGTTAAATGATGTCAGCATTAGTCGGAAAAAGTAAGTTAGCTAAATTATAGAAATATCAAACGAAAATGCATGTTGACTTTAAACCGCATTAACGCTCGATTCTGTGCACATTTAGTTGAATAACTATTCTAATATAAAGTTTAACATTCAAATTTTACAAGGTAATGCAGAATTTTTTTTTTAAAATGGCCAAATTAATTCTGCAGTTTATCTGAAAATATAATACAAAAAAACTATTAAAATCAATCTATATTTGCAAAATTTTTATAAAAAGTAACACCGAAATATCTTGGACACGTTGTGTTATGACGCGAATAACGATAAATATAAAGTGCAGCATAACTATAGGCTATGTGATATTTTAATATTTGCAGATTGCTGCATGAAATGTCTATAAAAAAGCGCCGCGCTGTCGTTTTTGCAACGGTTTAACTTATACAATATAACATTATAATGTACATATAAAATATATCAATGTTGCTTGCAGCAATGATATTTGAGAACTGTACCGACGACCAAAGTGGAAATGCCTTAACATCACCTGAATTGAGATTGCTATCCGATCAAGAACTAACGTTTACGATGCTGCCTGTGCCAATTAGCCATTACAGCACGGTGAACGTATATAAAACGTCAGTTTTAAAACACATCGATACCCTACTTGGCTCGTTTTCTGCTACTTCTTCAGGATGGAACATCTCTGTTGACGCAAACGTCGTCCATAGAATATGTTTACCTGCCGGAACTTACCAGTTGGTTTTTATTGCTTCGGAGACTGCAAATAACACTCATTCCACCGTTGCTCTTCCAGAAGTTTTTTTGACCGACTCACGGTGCACATATGCATCTTTGGCAGGTAATCGGTTGCTCACGTTTAAATTTCTATGTTGTGAAATAACGTTCTGTGATTTTTGTATTTAATGTTTACTGCGTTTAGAATAGTTTCCTAAAAAATATGTTTCTGTTGTGACACTGCATAGGTGGCTTAGCAAAAACGTTACACTGCGCACTGTTTTTAATGTTTCGTGCTTGAACAGTTACCGGCGTGATGCTGGAATTATATAGAAAGACCCATCCGAAGTCTGGTTGGACGATTTGCCTCAAGATTATACCGGGTGGCGCTAAAAAACGTCCCAAACTTTGCATAACTATAACGGCGCGTATACTTTACGGAGATGAATTTTCTTTTGTACATTTGTTGACCAATATGCACTCTTACTTGCTTACTAATTTCAGTGATCTCACTTATGACACTACGAATGCCGCTTAATGACGTCAGAAAAGTTAAAAATGTAAGGACAACGTTTCATCACACCACATCAAAAAACTTAAAATTTTGTTTGACACAACACGCCCGATATTGTCAGCTCACAGAAATGAAAACCGCATTCAACAGGTTTAAATTTACTACATTACTTAGTTTGGGATACCTTGCAAAGACTTGTCTGTAAAGAAAGGCGTAAGCCGTATGCGAACCTCAAAGATCTTTAGAATATTATCACAGACAAATGGCATGACGTCGACATCAGACAGCCAGAATCAGAAAAGCCGTAGAGCAGTGGGAAAAAGCGTCTAGCGTCAGTGGCAAAGAAGAATAAAAGACCGATTCAGCATTTTCTGCTGATCAGTTACTGATGATTAGGCCTACTGTGACGTTTTGGTATAGCTTGCGTACGAGCGGCAACGCAAATGATGAACCACTTGCAAAAATTGCTTCATGGAGTGTAACACTGTTTTGTTTGTATCACGTCTAATACAAGAGTGTTTTAAGCGAAAATTCCAACACATATTTGTTGATGTTTGATGATTACATAAATGCTTTTGTGTTTATTCACTTTGACCATTCGGCCGAATAACGTATGCGAATGTTCGGGACGTTTTTTGCGCCACCCGGTAATTGTGCATTTTTAAGACAAATTAATTTTACGGTAATTACAGCTATGATGAACGTTTAAATCTACTACATCTGCCTAGACTTGAGATTAGACGCTTGCGATACGATCTCATCTGGTGTTATAAAATACTTTTTGGTCATGTAAAAGTATGTTCGTCAGATTTATTTGACTTCCGAGTGAGCAGTACACGTGGGCACCCTTACAAGTTATTCAAGCAC